>Ga0209086_10000549_pt1 | contig 32861 bp, 44 predicted proteins | sample M_130207_XF_Meta_FD_187312 | JGI IMG/M metagenome (GOLD analysis project Ga0209086, IMG submission 187312) | Freshwater microbial communities from Lake Montjoie, Canada to study carbon cycling - M_130207_XF_MetaG (SPAdes) (version 2) | ecosystem: Environmental > Aquatic > Freshwater > Lake... | reverse complement strand
CTAAACTACTTAAAGCAACTTGCTTATATTTATCCTCAATCTCTTTAAGGTTAGCCTTAGCAATCTGATACTCTTCAATTTCTGAATAGTCAATCATTCTACGTCCTTCTACTTTGGTAAATTTAAAATTACCGAAGTTAAATGTTTTTTCTACTCTTTTTTCAGCTTCATCAATTGCCAGCATTTGTATTTCAATTTTAACCTTTTGCGCTAACTCTTCAATCTCTTTTGCTTTACCGTAAAGTTCTAAAGCATTTAGTTCCCCGTTTCTAACTGCTTCGATTAATATACCGAAGTAATCCTGTAGCGTAGTTGGTGTGATTTCAATAACGCTTTCTCTTTGTTGTCTTTCTAAATTATTCATCTTGTTTAGTTTTTAGTTATTTCGTTAATTTCTAATTGTTGTTGTGCTGTTAATATATATACTGTTTTAAGTTTATCAAACACGTCTAACTCTAAACCTTCGTATCTACTTACTGCTTTCTCGAATGCTGCAGGAGAACAAATTGGTTTAGCAATTGATTGTGGCGCACTTGCTTTTTGACCGTCATCATCATCAGCTTGTAAGCTCATTAAACTTTGTAAAGTATATCTACGATAGTAAGTAACTTGGCTTCCTAATGCTTGAGCTGTTAAGTTAGGGCTTAAATCAATACTACTTTCGACCATCTCAAAAGTATCAATATCTATTATCTGTGTGAACACCTTGCCGTCTTTAATCGGTTGTAATAGTATTAAACCCTTTTCTAGTAGTACTGGTTCAACCGCTTCAATTAATGCGTTTAAATCAGCATAAGTATTTTTAAAGTGCGGGTTCTTTGCATTTTTCTTAACTACTCCTATCTCTTGCTTAGCTTCGTGTATTTTTGCGTATATTTTCATAATTATTTATTTAAATTTTTAACTCCTAAATTATTTAATTTAATCATTATTTTTGTATTTTTTTCTTTAGCTTCCATCATTTGTCCGTAGTTATCTATATATGATGTGTAGAAATCATAACCGTTCGCTATTTTGATAATCTCTTCTGTGATCTCAAAACCTTCATTCATTTCAATTTTCATAGTCATTACTTTTTAATAATAATTTTAAATGCCAGTATAATAATTCAATTTGTTCAGTATTGTTAAAGTAAGCACTTCTTTCGATAGGTTTTATATCTGATTCTGCGCTCCAACCGTTTTTGTAATATGTAACTTCTATTTTTTGCACGTGTCCATAAATTCGAATAAAAAATTTATTACTTTTACCTTCTGTCTGCATCATTTCAGCAGTTAACTGCATTAAGTCGTTTAAGTTTTTCATACTATAGTTTCTAAGTAAAGGTTAATTAAATCGTATCTCATCTGTCCTTTGTCTACATCGAATAGACCAGTGATATTAACACCGGCGCAATAAACTCGGTGAACATAGATCGTTTGTCCATCTTCAGGAAATCTATTGTCGTAGGTATCTTCGTATTCTACTTCTAACTCAACGTCCATATAATTGACGTATGTTGTGTTTGCTCTGCTTTTCATAATTATTTGTTTATTGCTTTTAAATACTGTAAGTATAATTCATAGTTGAAGCTTCCTGTAGTTGCTTCGGCTTGTCCTTTTGATTTCCACCATTTAATGCAGATACCTAATGGCGGTGCGATGTACGTGTTTTCTTTTTTCATAATTTTTATTATTAGTTATGTCTTATGACGTTTCAAAGTTAGTTATAATATTGAATATAACAAACTTTATAATAAAATAATTGCTATTTATATTAATTCTAAATAAGAAATGCCCGTAACAGGAGCTACGAGCATTAATTTAACCTAACCAAAAACACAGGGAATTATGAAAAACCCGATACAAATATAACCTTTATTTCTTTACAAACAAATCAGCTTCGACCTTTCTACGTCTTACTAATCCTGCAAGCACTTTACCACCGCCCATGATGTAATGCGTGGACCACCATTTATGAATAATCTCATCAGTTGCTTTTATGTTTACTAATCTAAATAAACTATCAGAGCTCCCACAGTTCCAACAGAATGACACTAAAGCATCGTATTGATTTTGGTTTACAGTAACCTTTATGTTTTTGATTACAGTAGCTTCGTATTTAGGAAGTAATTCTAAAAATAGTTCATTAGCTCTTTCTTGAGTAATTACATCACCTAGTTTAAACTTACTGCCATCCTTCCTAGCTGTATTTCCATACCCAATCGTAATTGGTAATCCACCAGTTCCAGGATCAACATAAGCCTTTAATCTACAGCCCTCAAAATCTTTGATCAATTGAATACCAATTTGTGAAACCTTCATATTTTAGTCAACTTTGAAATTGTCGCAGCAGTTGCGCCTATTGTAACTAACACCGCACCTACTGCAGCAGTAACAGGGAACGTAACTAATGCACCCCCAATTAAACCAACTACTATACCAGCGTGGATTAACTTTTTAAAAAAGTGAGGTGTTTCACTATTCCATCTTTTTTTTAATTCTCTCATATTAATTGTATTTTATATCGTAAAATTTTCCGTTAACATTCTCAAACGTGTCTTGTAAGTCCTTTGGCAGTAAATCAATACCGAATGAAAATATGTTATAACAAGCTAATATCTTATCAAAGTTAGTTAAATAATGTTCACACGAAAATATAGCATCTATTCTGTGTTGAAAGCTTACAATTACATCGTGTCTGAATTTCTCAAACAATTGAATAACATAGTCAATATCAGTTTTGTCTATACCTCTATCGCTCCAATGCGCTTTGATTTGCTTAACATATTCAGCGTGCATTCCCCACATAGCAGCTAATATCATTTTCTTTATCTCATCACTACTTACCTTTGTAAAGTCGTTATCTAAAAACTCATTAAACTTTTGATAGCAAACATCACATTTAAAACTAACGAAATCGCATGACATTCTCGACTTAGTAGCATCATATTTGCCATGTGAATAAAACTTTAAAAACATAGCTTCATTCTTAACCCTTTCTAGCGTGTTGAATATGTCATGACTTTTTAAATCTATAATATCCTTATCAATTGATTTCTTAAACTTTATATTTGTTAAGATTGTGCTTATTGGCTTTCTAAAAAAGTACATAGCACCTAGTAATATAATTGCAAAGAATAGCAAGTAAGGTGGTAAGTTAGACTGTGTAATGTACTTTATGAACTCCATTATTCAAAAGGGTTAACAACTGCCTTTGGCTCGTATATAATTAAATCTAAATTCTTAACCCAAAGGTAATCTACGTTTGTGCAATATTCCATCTCTTCAATAGATATTACCCAGTTGTCATTTAAGTCTTGAATCGGATTGAAGTAAGAATCCGTAGTATACTGTTGACCTACTATTAAATCCTTTTGCTCAATAGTCAATAGACCTACATAGGTAGTCCATTGTGCTTGTGTTATGTCTGTTAGTTTCATACGTTTCTTGATAAAGTTGTTTGGAATGCTTGAACTAAAGTATCTAAGTTGTTTAAGTTAGCGTCAGTTAATCCATCAGCATAAAGACAAAAAGCATATTGACGTGGTGAGTAATTAGCTAAAGCTGTACCAATTAAACTATTTTGAGTATTTGTAAACGCCTGAACTACCGTTTTACCCGTTATAGTTCCATTCGATAAACATCTTACAGTAGTCGCATCAATTCTATTACCAACAAACAACCCTAAAGAGTTTGTGCCAGCTGAAACTTGTGAACCATCAGCCCCTCCTACTCGGTAATAATTACCTCCTACCGCGTATGAATACATATTAAAATCATCAGTACCTCCACCCGTACCAATATCACCATAAATTCCTTGAATGTTAGTTCTTGAATAAACACCAAAACTCAAAGAATTAAGACTTGTAAAATCACTTCTTGATACACCTGTGTCTGCATAACCATTAGTTCCATTAGGTTGCGCCCCAGTTGCAGAATGCGTCCACCCACCACTAAAAGTTAATTGTTTTAAGGCAGTATTCATAAAGTTGTACTTATGTTTAACCGCAGTTCCCCCAACAAATGGATATAAATATTTCATTTTAGAAGTTAACCCGTAAGTTGTTAAATCTGTTTCTAAGGTGTTTAAAGCGCTTATGATAGTTGTATCAGTTTCTCCAGTTGCAGTTATCCACGCAGTAGTTAAAGCACCGTATCCAGCACTACTCTTAATTAAATGATGGTAGTAACTCATATTATGCTGGTTTAGTAATCCAATATTCAACGCGAGTAGATGAAACCCACTCGGCAAATATAATATTCAAAGTCGAAGTTGTGTAAGTTCCTGTACCTATTAAAACCCAACCAGCTGGAACAGTCGGAGCGGTTGCCTTATTATGGTATATCTTTTGAATATATCCAATTTTTGCATTTGTCAAATCGTCAGTTAAATTAGAAGATGAAGGACTCGCTGGAGTATTCCACACTACTGGTACGTTAAACGAAATTACAGACCCCGTTGTAGCTGCTGTTACCCTTGGAAATATAGTATCAAAATAAGCTAGTAAAGTACTCTTAAAATTAGACCATGATAGCTTTTTTGTTGTCGTTCCTGCACTATTAGTAATCGGTACAACGTCAGCGTCTACAGGCGTAGTAGTAGCTGCAAAAGTATCCACTAAAGTCTTTAAGTTTGTGGCCGTTAATGTAGCTTGGTAACCGCTTAAGTCTTGATCTCCCGTATTACTTCCGCTTAATGTTGTAATTCCTAGAATAGTTTTAATATTTGAACTAGTATAATTATCTACAATTGCTTTAACACTTGGATATTTAATATCTGAAGTAGTATTACCGCTAAAAGTAGTAACTTTATTGGTAACATTTTCAGGAACGTAACCTATAGCACTTTCTAGTAAAGCCCAATTTGCTGCAGTTTGAGCTGGTGAATCTATTAAAGCTCTAACCGTATCACCAACGTGCATAACAGTACCACCTAAAGTACCTTGTACGTTAATAGTCCATATATCACCTTTCATTATAGCTCCTGCTGTGCCACTTCCCCCACTTGAAGGAAATAAATTAACTGAAGCATCATAAGAACCTCTGTCATCCCAAAGTCCAACAAGTTTACTATTTATATGGTCATCAACCGCTTTAACACTTGGATAGAGTGTATCATTTACAGTTGTAAAATTAGTTGCTTTATTAGCTAAGTCTTCAGCATTTAAAGAACCTAGTGTTTGGTCTCCCGTATTAGTTCCTGAAGTATTGCCTAGTAAAGTACTTTCTGCACTTGTTATAAGTCTTTCTCCTGCAACCTTATCAACTTTATCTGCTAAAGCGTCAAATACTCCGTTAGATTCTACAGCTTTAACACTTCCATCTGTTGGCACGGTGTCAATAGTTTGTAATTCCCAAACAGCAGTAGCGGTTGTTGAATCTGTGCAAATGTATAAATCCCCATTATCTAATATCCAACGTGAACCAGCATAAAAGCCTTGTGAATTGTCATTATTTGCATCTGGAATGCTTGTAAATTTATGGTTAACCTCTCTTATTAAAAGACCGTTTCCGTCCATTACATACTGACTTCCAGCTTCCCATTTCAACTCATAACCAACTGCGCAAATTTGAGCAACACCACCACCAGCACCTGAATCAATTGTACCCTCTCTAAGCCTTGAAGTATTATTTAATAACACACCAACACCGTCCCCAAATTGAATATCTGTATCTGTAGTATTGCCAGCAGTTACAACGCTTTGAAGGTCTTGGTCGCCCGTATTCGTTCCACTAGTATTACCCAGCAATGTAGCTTCAGCACTAGTTATTAAACGGCTTCCAGCTTCTTTGTCTACCTTATCATCTAATGCCGTTTGTGTAGCTGTAGATATTGGTTTGTTTAAGTCAGAAGTATTATCCACATTTTCAAGACCCATATCCGCCTTGCTAAATGTTATATTAATGTTATTCGCCATAGTATAAAGATATTAATAATTATTTAATTTTTACGGTAATTTATCTATTGTTAAAAAAATACTTGGAGTTGCGGGTCTATCAGGTGTTGTTTCTACTCCAGTTGATAATAATCGTAAATGTACATCATCACCACTCATCCAAAGTTCAACGTAATCGTTAGCATTTAAAGTAAATGGTATTGAAATAGTTAGCCTTTTCTGATCGTTACCATTTGCAACTCTAATCTTACTATTTGAGTTAGCTAAATTAGTTCCGTTTACTTTTATCCAAATATCTAGTAATTTATTAGCACCACTAGAAAGTTCTGTTTGTGCTGAAATATTAGCTATAAAATTACCACCTTCTAAAACTGTAAATCTAGAACTAGAAGTTTGTGTTATTTTAGCCGCAAAGTCTAAAGTATTAAATGTAATTACTTGTGGAGTGTGTGCAACGGCAATGGTTTGAATAGTTGTATCTAATAAAGCTATATGTGGAGTTATATTTGACTCAAAGAAATTACTTACACTTATCTCTGTATTCTTTTTGCTTTGACTAGTTTTTCTTACTAGTATAGTGTCATCACTTGCAAGCGTTGTAAGTTCTTCTGTAAATGCTAAGTCGGTTATAAAGTTTTTCATTAGCTTAATGTTGGAATATTGAACGTACTATTTAAGTTACCATTTACATAAACATTGTATGTGGTATCTGGAAGCGTATAAACGTCACCACTTGCAGCCGTATGCGTAAACGAACCATCTGAGTTTATTATAATAACGTCCTCACACATTTGCATATTAGCAGACGTTTCAAAGTCGTACCCCATCATAGGTAAATTACAAATACTTTGATTATCGTATATTGTAAATGATATTGCTAAAATCCATCCAGCGCTTTCATCTGCACCCTTTTCTATAAATTTACTTGCCGTTGCACCCGTTATCTTACCAATGTTTTGCCATCTAGGGCTTTTACTAATAACTTCGTAAACATCTCTAACAACTTGCAAAGTGTCGCTTTCAGTATCGTTTAAATTACCTTGTCGACCATTCTTAAAAAACTTATCAGCTACAATTATATTAATAGTAACAGGAATAGTAACTTTATCTAAACTATTTCCTGTAACAAAGCAACACATTAAAGGGTAAGTAACCGCCTTGTCTTGGTTTATAGCATTTAGAAAGTCACCCCAATAATAAGTATTAACCTGAAGGTGTGCGTCTGCAATTGCTTGTAGTTCTGTATTAAGATTATTTAAAGTTTTCTTCATTTAAAATAGATATTACTTCTAGTTTTACCTAAGTCTGGTTTAATTCCTTCACCGCCATCTGTTAAACAACTATAAAAAGAGTCAGGATTTGAGAAATATTGATAGTATTCAGGATATAGAACAGAATTGTATTTTAAATACTGTATTAACTTTTGTCTATAGTGTTCAAATTTACTTCTAAATGAATCCTGAAGTCTATTTATTTCGCTTTCACTTGCACCCCTTAGAAATTCGTCGTTTGTTATTCCTGTAGTTTTGTTTCTAATTTGGTATGTAGTCATTACAACGGCCTCTAAATTACAACCCATAGCAACTACGGGAATAATATACTTATCCATTAAAATAACCTCGTCAGCGTTAAGATTATCTAGGTCAATACCTTCTAGTATTCTAGTGTACAAAGACGTGCCTATAATAGGTTCTATCATTGTGTCTTGTACTATCTTAATTGTAGGTGTTAATATACTATCTTCAACATTTCCATGAATTAAAGAAAGTTGTTTAAGATTATATGCGTTTATTAATAATGCTGTACTCATTTTATTTAAAGATTACGTTTTGTTTCCAAAAATGTCTACACGAAGGTGTGTTAATATCTGTGTTAGGGTTATGATACCAACCGCCTCTATAACTCCATACATCACGGTTAACCGCTGAGCTGATAGTATCTATTTCCTCCCTTGTGTAAACTTTATCCATTTCGATAAGTGTTTTGCAAAATGGTCTAGAACTACCGCCTTTAACTAAGTCGGGCGCGTTAGGTCTTTTCTCATAAGAATAAACAACACTTATCTGTTCTTTGCTTACAATCTCTTGAAGTCCTTTGTCGGTAACGTTACCACCGTCTAAATAACCATTATTTTGTAACCCTACAATTATCTTTGAAACTTCAATAGGTTTCATATCTAAAGCTTTTACAATTGCATCATAACTCTCACCATTTGAAAGCATGGATAGGATTCTATTTTGATTATCGTTAACAGCAAATTTGTCTTTAAAAAAACCTTCGATAATTTCCTCTTCTGTTTGGTTTTTAAATTCACTAGATTTTATAATTTTAACATCACTTTTTGAACGTCCACAACTTACAAATAAATCTAGTATTTGCGTTTCATTGTCCTCTGCTGACAACTTTAAAGCTACGGGAGTAGTAGGTATTACTTCAGCTTTATCAAATAGTTCGTATTCATTAAAACTAATTTCTCCCGTCATTCCGTTAAGTTCTGAAAGTACATAGTTCAAAGAGTCTGCTATATTCTTTTGTCTTTTCTTTACGTATGTACGATTGAATAGTTTAAAGTCATTTTCTAAGTCTTGTGAAAACATAGAATTGTCTTGAATATACCCAAACATTTTAGGATTAATTACAGAATGCGAAATAAATATCTTTTTAGAAAGTCCAACCTCTGTACTTTCATAGCGCTTATCTAAGTCATTTCCGTTTAATTGTACAATGCTAGGTTCTCTATCTTTACCGTCAGAGAAAGTAACGCTTACACCGCCTTGTTTACGCTTATCTGTAGCGTTTAATTTAAGGTCATAAACTATCTTTTCTGCTTGCTCTTCACTTTCTGGTATTCCATTGTTCAAAGATATCAATGTCCCACCCTTATAACCGTTTACAACTTCCGATAATCTAAAGAAATTAATCTCTATATCAGTCAATATTGAATCAATACCACCGCTGTACAATGGAATAGGATAATATCCTGAAGTCAGCTTTTTAGTTTCTAGTATAAATTGTCTAGATTTAGCCTTTACAAATAAAACGCATTCTTTTGTTTCGATTGTACGGTTAAAAAAGCTAGTATATTCTTTGAATTTAGTTTTATCATTTTGTCTAGACGTTGCCCAATTCTCAGAATAATAGTATATAGTTCCGTTTTCGTTAGGTCGCATCAACTCAAAATCTAAGTGTTCTAATTGCCACTTTTGATTTAATGAATCATAAACGCATTTAATATAATAACCGTTAATAACTTCTTGGTCTAGTGAGTACATTTCGACAAGTTCGTCTAGTGTATATTTAGATCGTCCATTTTTATTAATCTCGTCCCAATTTTCAACACCTTCATATTTTAAACCAGCACCCGAAATAAAAGTATTTTTAGAGTTGATTATACCTCCATGAATTGGGCTGTTAACATATAAAGACCATAAAAATTGAGGGTAAAGATTGTCGATACCCCATTTTACCCACCCTTCTTTAGCTACTGTTTCGACGGGGTCAATGATTGCAACTTCTCTAAATGTGCTAAACGTTCTAGCTGTTTGTTTCTCCTCCATAAATGTTTGATGTTAACGTAGGCTCAAAGCTTGCTGGCACTACTATAATGTTATCTATAACTCTTACTTTACCTATCTCGCATTGAATACCTAAGGAATAATCTAAAGAGCCACCGTCAGGCATTTGATAAACTCTATACGTATAATCTCCTAACTTCGTGAATGTAGCATCTACACCTTCCAATAAATTAAACAAATTATAACGTGCTGTCGACTCGTTTAAATCATTTAAATAGCAAAATATTTCTTGCCTACCTTCGTCTTTAGTAAATCTAAAAAGCCAATTAATATCTAGTGTTTGGTCCTCAAGTTCTGACAATGTCAAAGCTATAATGTTTAAACTAGATTTCGTTATTAAAATTGTCATAGTTCAAAGATACAAAAAAAACCTTATTAAGATTAATTCTCAATAAGGTTTTAATTAATTTATTATTTCTAATTAAGAAACAGGGTCTAACAATGCTGTAATTAATCCTGCAGCAATTTTATTAGGTCTATTCTTTTCTTTACCAGATAAAGTTAAAACGTTACCGTTTGCATCTTCATAAGCTTGTCCAGAATCTCTAACACCTGACACACTCGCTCCGTTAGTTTCATAGAATACTTCGTAAGTACCATCGTTCAATTCTACAGCGAAAGTAGTTCTAGCAATTTCTAAAGCTTCAAGGTTTACAATATCAGTTGCAGTATTACCGCTCAACATCATAGTTCCTGTTTGCTCGTATGCAACAGATTGGTTCTTTCTATCTCCGATTTTCGTAGCTGTAAATTTAGACGTCTCCATTTCAACAAAAAACTTGTGGATATATTTACCAGCAGACAAAGCCAAAGCTGAAATAGTACCATTTGCCTTTGTGATTGTAGCGTCTGCAGTATTCCAAGCGTAGATGGCTTTTACACCGCCTACGCTATCACATACTGCGTTCTTTCCTTCTAGGATTTCACACATAATTCAGTAATATTAAGAGTTTAACAAATGAAGTCTAACAAAGTATTGACCCCAAACAATTTGAGTACCTAATCTAAAAGAAGCTTCAGCTTTCAATTTATCGTCATAAGCGTTATATTTAACTTCAAAGTTCATATCGTCTAAAGAGTCAACACCTAAGAAAGTTAAATCTAAAGGAATAGCGTAAATTTCAGATTTACCATCTAATTCTGGTAAAGTAACAACTTCAACGTTAGTACCCGGAAGGATAAAAGAAACACTAGATTTAGTATTAGTAACAACTACGTGATCATATTGATTAGCAGTGTTCCAAGCAGTAATTGCTTTTCTAGCTTCAGTACGTCCTGTGTATAATTTGATAGTCATTTCGTTATCAAAGAGTTCAGTAGGTATTTTATCATGTACTCCTAGAAATTGGTCATAAGCGTTTGTAGATGTCATTGTAGCATCAGGCGCATTGTAAGTTAATACATCTGCATCATTAACTAAGATGTGACGTAAACCATTCATCAAAACTAATTCAGGGTCGATTGAAGAAGTATCACCAGAAACAACTACTAACTGAGCTTTACGTTGTAACAATTTACCAAGGTAAGCACCTAAAACAGTTTCAAGGTCAGCTGGCAATTGTCCGTCTTGCATTTTCAAACCTAACTTGTTTAAGATTTGTGTCATCTTACCGTTCAAGTCTTCATTACAAAACTCGATACCCATGTATAAAGGTACAGTTGTAAGATTAGCTTTTGTAAAGATAACAGAACCATCAGGTGAAGGAGTACAAGCAACTTTAGCTTGAAGTGTTACGTCTGCATTAAGCAAAGCAATCTCTTTCGTGCCTTTAACATCTGACTCTAAAGTCAAAGAGTTCAAGAACTCAGAGTTATTAATCAAGTCTGTAATTACTACAGGCATTGTGTTGTCAGTCCATGCTGGTAATCCAGCTACATCGTAATCAAATTTTTCTTTAAGGGCTTTACCCAATTTACCAATTTTATTCATCTTTATTTATTTTTAAATTTAGTTTTTAATATTTTTTAGGATTTCGTTTGCTGTCATTTTAGCAACTTCTTTAACTCCCGTTTTAGCTTCACTTTGAAACTTGCTCACTTTCTCTTCTTTAAGTTTTTTAAGTTCTGAAGTCAATTCTTCAATCTTAGCAAACGTAGCTTCTAAAGTACTTTTCATTACTTCAGCAACTTCTGCAAGGATTGAGTCTTTAATCTCAGCGCTCATCTCAGCATCTTCAACGATAACGTCTTCAATAGCAGAAATTAAACCACTTTCATTAACTGAAATAATTAATACTTTACCATCAATTTCACATTGATAGTCTAACGCTGGAGCTGGCAACTTGTCGCCATTCTCATCAATCACGAAGATAGGCGCATCAATTGCTAGTTCACCCTCATAAGCCAGCACCGTGCCGTCTATTGATGTAACCTCCGCAAATGATGAAACTGTTTCTTCTGTAACTGGCACATCTTCAAACTTGCTTTTTCCAAAGATCAAATTGAAAAGTGACTTTCCACTTACTTCTTTTTTGTTCATCTTTTGTTTATTATTTGTTTTTATATTTACTTGTATTCTGTCAAATATTCCTTCGACGCTAAAACCTTGAAACTTCCCGCTTTTTACTTCGTTCCATAGTTGGTCATTCTCTACTTTGTAAGACGCTATCCAAGTACCGTCTTGTAGATTTTGTTTACTAAATTCAATAGGCGCGTTAATACCACGCTTTGAATCAATAAAGAAACTTTCTAGCATTATAGCACCGTTTACTTTATCGTTTTCATTGTGCATCTTATTTACATTGTTTCCAAAACTGTTCTTAAAAAACTTTAAAACAATTTGCTTAATAGTAGCAACGTCAAAGAAAACTTGATGTTCTCCAATATCTGGACTGTTTCGGTATATCAAAGTATTTGCGCTCATCATAACACCCGTTACAATTCTTTGCTCTTCTTTAAACTTATAAGGCATAGATTTATCAAAAGCAATAAACGCTTTTAGGTGGGCAGGCGTGTCAACAAACGCGTTATAGTCTACGCCCGTCTCGTCATTATCGTTAATTGTAAGCTTGTATATTGGTAACATGATATAAAGTTATTAATTAAAATTGAATTATTTACATTTTATTTAGATTAATTCTAAATAGTGTTTACACTAACCTCCAAAAGTAGACAAGGCACTAGCTGCAGCCGAGGCATCCATAACGGCTTTAATTTCAGAATCTACAACGGTTACCTTTATTCCTGTCGCATTATCTGTAAGTCCAACACTACTAACTTGACTAGTAGAACCAGAACCAAAACCACCACCACCGCCTTGAGCGTCATTACTTGGAGCTGGTGGCGGTGCAATATTACCGCTACCTCCATCAAACTTAGTGCTTGCTATTGCTGCTATTTGTGCTATTCCCGTAACTGCAGAGAATACAGAGAAAGGCGCTCCAAATGTTAATGGACTTGCAGCAACGGATTTACTTATAGCCTCTGCTGTGTTTATAGAAACACTAGCAATCTTTAAAGCCTTGTCTCTATTAAACGCTTTCTTTTTAATTTCTAATATTTGCGCTTCTGTTAAGTTTTGATTTTTTAATTTATTAGAATCTAATTGGTTTTGTAAATCGTTTAAAGCATTTAAAGACGTCATTGTAGCATCAGCTATCTTTTTAGCGTTGTCTATCTTTTTAACTGTAGCGTCCTCCTCTACTTTATCTAATTCAGCTTGTCTTTTCTTTTCTAGTTCTACAGTATCAAGTCCGTATTGTTCGGCTGTTGCAATAAGTAAAAAGTATTTATCATTTATTGAATTTATTTCGTTTTGTGCAGAAGTATTAATAGTTTCCTGATAAGTTGTATAAAAATCTTCTTCAGCTTGTGCTTGTATATCTAAAGCATTTTTTCGGTCTTCAGTTTCTTTGTCTGTAAACTCTTTGTTTATTAGATATAATTTTTGCGATTGTGCTTGCTTCAGTACTGTAGTGTCTTGTCCGTTTTTTTCAGCTTGTGAAATTAAATTAAAATAATAATCATTAACATCTTGGGTGTCTTTTTGTCTTTGATTTAATAAAGAGTCAAAGTATTCAGTTTCTGCTTGTTCAATCTCCATTAAAAAATCATTCTCCAGCTTCTTAAGATTTAACAACCTTTCACGTTCTTGTTGAATGTGTTCTTTGTTTCTTTCATCACGTTTCTTTTTAGCTTCATCGGAACTTGTTTTTTTAGCGTCTGCAATTGCTTTATCATTAGCAGTTTCTAATACTAGTTTTTCATGTTGAGCTTGTTTTATTTCAAAGACTGTTCTCCACGCTTCCGTTCTTTCGTATTTATTATTTTGATCTAGTGATAAACCTTTTATTTTTAAATTCTGTATTCTTGCATTTGCTAACTCTTGCTCTTTAAGAAACACCTCTTGGTCTGTAGCTCCTTTAGCTTTTAGAATGTCAATTTCTTTTTGAATCATGTTAACACCCCCTTGTTTATTTGCTCTTATTTTTTCAGACTGAGCTATAACTTGAAGGGCAATTTCTAAACCTCTTTTTTCATGTTGATTTAATGCAGCTTGTTTTTCTGCAGCATCAGCTGTTGAACTACTAAACGCTCCCATAGCTGCAGCTACTGCAACTATACCAGCAATAATAGCAACTATTGGCAAAGCTAACATTGCTATACGAGCTACACGTAAAGCTCCCGTACTTGTACCGATTGCAGTTGTGTAAGCGTACTCACTAGCAATCTTTATCTTATTCCATATTTGAGTAGCTTTTAACCTTACTAAACTTTCCTTTTCAAGGGTAGCGCGTATTTGTTCAAGTCCTGCTAAAACAGCTTGAATAGCTTGTAGTTTAACTAATGTTTTTTGTAGGTCTTTATTCTCATTCCCAAACAAAGCCATAGCACCTTGAGCAACTGCATAACCAGCAGCAACCCCTGAACCTACTTGTATAGCAGTTTGCATGTTACGACCATCATTAGCAGCCGCATTAATAGTAGTTTGTAAATCTCCAAGTCTATCCTTTAATTGACCTGCCTTTTTTATAGCTTCTTGACCTATAGGACTGTCCTCTCCAGCCATTATTGCAATAGTAGCGTATTCCTTAACAGCTCTAGCAAGTTGCTTTATAGATAACTCACCACTCTCAACTTTTCTATTCAGTTCCTCAAATGCTTTTGCTGAGTCAGTAGTAGCAACCTTTACCGTTGAGTTAACTTCTTTTAACGCTTTGTCTACGTTGTTAATTGCAGAAACACTATTACCAGTGTCGACTGTGGTCTTAAATACTATTTCTTCAGCCATTAGTTAATAGTTATTTTAATTGATAAATTATCTATAATTGCATCGGTTAACACACCACCCTCATAAGTGTATAATTCAATAACATTTGCTGACTTTCTATAGAAGTTGTAAACCCTATCAGTAACCATTGGAGTACCGCAATAACATTCTACTTTGTTTATTGTAAAAGCTGCTGCTAGTGTACCCATATATTTACCCGCTGAAATTCTAGTCCATACAATTGCTCCTATAGTGTTTTCAAACTCTATTACACTTGGCGCGCTTGTGCTTACTTGTGATATTAAAGCACGGTAATTTTTCACTAAAGGCTTTCCGTTAGCGTCTAGTATATCATTTCCTAAACGTGTGTATAATAAACCCGTGGTAATGTCTTGCATCAACTCACCTTCGTAGATATCGGTCACTATCCAGTCGCCATTTCTATGGTCACCACTTACAGGAACTGTCGCAACTCCTGTACTTCTTTTAATTACTTGTCTTCTTTTAATGTCCATTATCCAAAAAATATATCACTGTAAGTTAATATGTCCTCAACCCCTCCAAAGCCAACACCCACATCTGTACCCGTATCTGATGGTGAAAACTCAGCATCTATAGTAGATATTTCCGTCCATGTTATAGTACCACTTACGGGGTTGTTGGCTTGTATTATTTTTATTAATTCTATTTTTGTAGATTCAGATATATTACTATCAAAATCCGTTATTTGATTAAGCCTATAAAGTACTCCGTTCCACATTACAGATTTACTAAAGTCTAAGCTATTAATATCGTTAACGCTTATCTTTGCATAAAGTTCTACTATCTTACTATCACGTCCTGTCATTTCCTTAACAAACCTTTCATGATATCTAGTGAATAGATTGTCACTTGTTACCGAAGTGGCTGCGTAATCAAATAGTATAGGCATACCCCAATTTAAATCAAAGTTTGGACTTTCCCAATTATCAAAATGATGTACACTAGGGTAAGTTGTTAAATCTGAATAGGTAGCCGTATTGGTATCTGTTAACCTCCATGAGCCACTTTTTAAACCATTCCATAAATACGTTCTAGGTTTACCTTTAAATGGCTTTACTATTCCCGTTTGTATGTCAACATCTATAATTCTAGGTGCAACGAATGGAAATATAGCATCTGTAGGTACTGTTTGAGCGTATGGTAATTGATAAACTCGCTCACCTACTTGAAACGTAGACGGAACTGTGTACCAATGATTACCGTAGTCTATACCGAAGTAACCGAAATACTTTTTATTGTCATAGTCTTGGTCTTTCATCCATTGATATTTGTATATTTTACCCTCAATTTTACTAGATGGCATTATATTAATATCTTTTGAATGGTCAACTATATCTGTAATGTCCCAAAATTCGGTTGTAGGTTGGTAAAAATCGTTTAAAGGTTCTATTTTAATCACTCCGTAGATGTCAGGGTCACTAAAATAAAGGTTAGCCATTAACATTTCAGCTTCAAAGAATGTACTAGCTTTCATATCTGGCATGAATCTACTAATATCTACTATGTCGCCATCTTGTAATGTAGCTTGTACGCTTGTTAAATCCGTAATAAAGTTAGCACTAGAAGTTATAGTTATCTGTAATGGTTCTACTCCTGAAAACATTGTGACGTCTAGCTTATAATCTACATAAACTTGAAACCTCATAGTAATAACATCGCCAACATTTAATTGAATATTGCTATTATAGGTAAATGTATTTGCGTAAGTTGTACTAATATCACCCTCTTCAACTAATTGAGAATCTATAACCGCGCCATTTTTTAAAACTTCCCACTTAACATTAAATATACCGCCAGCGTTACTCATAGCTCCAAAATCAAAAGCTACTTCTATAGGGTGTGATATATTTAGATTATATAAACCTTGTTTCTTTATAGTTATATAATTGTAATATCCTGCTGCTGTATTTGTGTGGTCTATATAGTATTGATCAAAATTATCATGTACTAAAGTTGATGTTATACCGTCCCACGTTGCTAACATATCAATCCAATTATTAGCCAAGTATCTATATCTATTTGCATTGTCAGGGTCTACAGCTATGTAAACATATTCTTTGACATTGCTTAAAGTGCTTGTAAATTTAACGCGTCTATTTGCAACCTCCGTAGATGGTAAAGATATTTTTTGACCGCCCCCAAAACCTACAAGTTTCTTTTTGTATATTGCAGAATCTAAGTAATCAGACTCATGCGTTAAGTTAGCAACCTCTAAACATTTTGTAAAGATTTCACGCGCATAAGTCAAAGGTATAATATCAGTTGTTGACCTTGTCGAATAAGCTGTGTAACCGTATTCAACTAATCCGTAATGGTAACCAAAACCATCTGGCAACCCCGCTGTAAAATTAACCGTATCTACTCCTTCCACTTTTACCGAAGTCGCAAATGAGTTTATTACGTTTGTTCTATTTAATAAATGGTTATATTCAGACCAACCTAACTCGCTTATCTTTTTATCTCCTAACTTCATGAATAAATCAATAAAGTTTGAGAATAGTGTACACTTAAACGAATAGTCACCATTTGATATAGTAACTTGGTTCAATCTTAATAACCCGTTAAAGACAAGTAAACCCTCTTTATAATACTTTGCTTTTACTCTTACCGTTGGGTCAAAGTTAAAACCGATTAAAGTAGTATTGTCAACTGTAGATAAAGCTAATTGATAAGCTGAACTAAAGAAAGCCATGTTTGAAGACGTGCCGGGAATAACAACCTCTTTCGAGTAATTCCTTTTGCGCTTATTTGGTTCTTTACTATCTGCTATGGAAAAGTTTAAAGGGAATGGTACTCTATCGTTTAAATCTAATTCCGTATTATTAACTACTAATCTATCCATTTATAATAGTATTGATTTACGAATGTTAGGAAGTGTAAGGTCGACTATCTCTGTTGTTTCTTCTACAAATCGGTTATTGCTTTCTTCATAAGAAGTGGACGCAATGTTAACCATCTGTCTAGTAGCATCAAACATGAAAACAAGCGACGAAATATAAGCCGACCTTACTAACCAATTCTGTGTATCTGAATCAATGTATTTACTAATTAATTTAACCTTGTCTGTAGCTGTTTTAAAATAAGAATGTACACCAGCATTAGACGAATCTAAAACATAATTAACATCTACCCAACCGCCATATTGCTTTTCAAAAGTTTTAGCAGTTATTTCAGATGAAGCTATTAAATTTTGTCCGTAGTTGTAAACATCAAATGAGCCATATTTATTTAACCATATCAGCTCAGCTCCATTGTCGCAACCCCTATCAAAATACATTCTTTTAGTTTCACTAATTGGACTACCCCCTAAATCAGCCATGTAATAATCAACATAAGAAACAGTATCTAAAACGGGCTGTGTTAAAGTAGCTAAATAGTTATCAGAATTAAGATTGAACTGTGTTATCTTAAAACTTGTGGCAGCGTTATAATCTAAACCCGTTATTTGTGTATTACTTGAATCGTAAAAAGTTAAAATAATACCTATATCTGTTTGCTCGTCTGTTATTATGTTTAAGTAATAATCTTTACCCTCTCGAATGTACAAATCATTTGGTGAGTCTGTTAAAAATCTTTTACTATTTAATGTACATTTAAAATCTGTATAGTCAAACGTATCAAAATCAATAGGATTTAAACACGCTTTAAAAGTATATATTGTGGCACTTGTAGCATCAGCATGAAACCCTGGAGTAGTTCCGTAAAACTCTCTAATCTTAACGTATGCACTTCTATAATTGCTTGCATCGGTTACAATAGTGGAACTACCTACAATGGCTACGGGTGTGATAGGTCTAATTATTTCGCTAATATCAAAATGAGAATACCCACCGCCGATCTCAGGGAATACTTGATGAGATGAAATCAACACGGCATTAACATAAACTTCAATAATATAACTAAAGTTAGGGTTACCAATTGCACCGCTGTAGAAAGTCCAAATAATAGGATTATCTGAAGGTGTGTATTTTTGTGGTGAGCTTGCTATTGTTACCGCCATGGTGAAATAATATTTATTTTTATAGATTTACCTAGTAATTTTTGAATAGGTTTTTTAAGTACGTTAATAAGTTGGTCATTAACAACGTCCTCAAAGAATGGCTTTGGTTTTTGTCCTTTCTTAACAATACTATTTTGAACAGCCCAAGCAAATGAATCATAAGTTTTAAATTGTTCTGGTAAACCTATACCCTTTTGAGCTATCCAACTTTTAATAGAATCATGGAATGAATAACCACTATCAGGAGCTTTACCCCAATTAGGCGCACCATGTGAAACTTCAGTACCGTTTACTCCATAGTTTACATACTTCCAATAGAAATCCATTTCAATACCAACACTAACCGCTTTACCGTTGTATATTACCTTTGTTGGCTTTATACCTTGTGATAGGTTTCTACTAGCGTCTATATCTCGCGCAGCTATTGCTTTACGCAAATCATCTATAACGTCCTGAGTAAGTTTTAAAAGTAATGCAGACATAGGATTACCAGCCGTATTATTAAGTACAGCTTTAGAACTACCTAAATTCAACTTACCTAATATCTCAGCTTCTGTCATCTTCTAACTATTGTCTTTGTCGGAGGGTTGTCTTTTTTTATCTTATACGTAAAGAAGTTTACCCAGTTATTAAATGTAAAGATATTCATTTTTATTATATCTTTTCTATTTTCACCTAATTCTTTTGATAGATAAATTATGATTTCGTGCCAAGCCCAAACATTTTTAACTTCTTTTTTATCATCTTTTTTAACTTTAGGCTTTCCATATAGTTGCTCATTAATCTTACGTCTCTGAGCAAAAAAAAACCTTGAAGCTCTACAAAGTCTGTCATCTTAAAATGTTCTTTAAAGTCTTCATATCTGGAGCTTATAGGGTAAAGCATGTTTTCGTTTTCGTCCATGCAACCGTAGATAGTTCCCTTAGGTATGTAATTAACACAAGCTAATCTTACAGGGTCATTTACAAAGTCTGAATTTTCTACGTCAATGTGGTATCCTATACCAACTTTCTTTTGATCTACTAATTGATAGTCTATATCATTTACCGTTATCAATTCTTTGGGGTTACCGTTCACTTTGTAACCATCAAATAAATTCATGCAATGACTAAACATTTTCTCTATATCTTTATAATCAATAGTCAATAACTTAGGAACTGACACCAAAGTAATATTAGCTAAGAATATAACCTTATCATTCAGTGTAATATTTTCAACCTTAAAGTGTTCGTCACTAAACGCTTTTAAATGTCTTATCCTTAAATCGTTTAGTGTCTTAGGTAGTTTTATTTCAAATTCAGTATTTCGTCGCATAGTGTTGTTTGTATTTGTGAGTTTTTAATTTGTTCGCTGTGTATATTTACTATTGTCCTTTGTTCTACAATCCACCCTTGAGAATGTGGCATCATAAACATTTTCTTTTTATCCTTCATTGCTTTGAGTGAGAATATAACATCACTCATTTTTTTATGTTCGGAATCTAGTAAGCTTGTTGGGTTAAAATAATCGGTTTTAAATGCAGTTACACCAGTTCCACATACATCTAAATACATTCCATTATTAACGGTCTTAAATGCGCTATAAGAATCATGACCTCTATAGTATTCCACTCCTATACCTTTTAATCTACGGCCGTGGTAAGTTACTATACAATTATGTTTGTCTATTGCTTGTATTGTTTTCTGTATATAGTCGCTAGGGTAAATAATATCATCATCACAACTGAAATAGTAAGACGGTTTAGTCACATAATTTAACCCGTAAAACTTTCCATTATCGGTTAAGTCTGTATTTAGTTCATTATTGTAAACTATTATCTTATCAACTTGACCTATTAAAGAGTCTATAGTCCTTTGTAGTAACAATTCACGCCCTTTAAAGGTTGCTATACCTACAATTATGGGTGTCCTGGTGAACTTATCTTTAATTGCTTGTATCTTTTGCGCTCGTTCACCTTGGTTTATCCCTTTACCTAAGCTCTTTTGATCGTCATGTCTACGGTAATTATATAGAATCTTATCAGTATAACCTAACTTATAACCAGCATCTAACAATCTAAGGTTTAAATCGTACTCTTCAGCACAAGTTAATGACTCATCAAAGCCGTTTACAGCATCTAAAATGTCCTTTCTGAACATTAGTGTACCACCATGAATAACATTGTTGTATATCATATCATTAAAAGTAGGCTGCTTAAACCTTGGCACTTGCACTTGCACGATATTTGTGTGTACATTATTAGCAACCCCATGAATAAAGTCGAACCCTTGCATAGCTTCAACACTATCTGTAATTGAGTTAGGGGTTAGATAATCGTCTTCACATAGGTATTTAATATATAAACCTTTCGCGCGTTTAATACCGTTGTTTATATTAGTTGAAACGTTAACATTATCATTCTGTATCAATAATTCAATATTGGAATATGTTTGTTTTTTAACGCTTTCAATTGCTTGCCTAAGATAACCCCTATCAATTGAATAAGGAATTATTATTGTTACTAGTGGATTCATTTTATTAAATCTAGTATTCGTTTTCCTGTAGCTTCAATTGAGTGTTGATTGTAAAAGTTACTTTGTTCAATTATATCTGTTTGTAATTGCGTTAATTGATTTTCGATGTGAAACTTAAAACCATCCATGTGATTTGATATTAAGAATGGGTGTTTACCGTAGGCTTTTAAATATACACTACTATTCAAATCATTCGTAACCACAACACAACCCAAAGCCGTAGCTTCAAATGCAGTCACTCCGAAACATCCATAAGGTTTACCATTTAACTCTGGTTTAAATAGTTCAATATATATATGACATTCAGCAATACGTTTTAGATTTTCTTCATGCGTTAATATCGTTTCATCTATTCTTATTTCAAAGTCATCTTTAAACGGCTCTAGCATTTCTCTAATCTCTTTCGTGCCTTTTACAATTGCATTACTAGGATAGTGACCGATAATAAGTTTACCGTCTTTACGTTTGTCTACGGGTTTTAAATCTGTGTGAGGTGCTAAGTATTCAATGTCTTTCGCTCCCAACTCCATGAACTCTGTTTGGTCTGTAATGCAACGGTGAACAATTGGATTGAATATGTTGTTATAAAAAAAAGGCTCATCTCTATATCTACTCCCTGAATGGTAAACAATTAATCGACCTTTGAATTTAGCTATTTCAATAAGTGAAAGGATCACTGGACAACTATGGAATATCTGTATTACATCGTAGTTGTTAACGTGGTTTATAATATACTTTCTATCTACTACCTTGCTTTCTTCTGTATATCCAAACACATGGCTGTTTAATGTTAAGTCCTCACATATAACACCTATCGACCTTAAAGCGTTTGCGTTATTGTGCGCCATATTAGCGTAGTCATTACTACTTAAATTAAGGACTTTATAATTATATACCATAGTATTGATGAAATTATTATTACCATTATAAATGATTTTCTCATAACATTATTATTATCTTAGGGTTTTTCATAGCTTCGATTACAGATGAATAACTAAACTTTGAAATAGCTAATAGTATTATATCGTTGCCTTCCCTGAATATACCATTTATCTTTATCTTAGGCAAAGGACTAATAAGAATATTATTAATAAACTCAGCATCTGGTATCTCTCTTAACGCCATATTTTTAAAGATATTGGTACTCATGCTTGCAAATATAACATTTTATTTAACCAATATATTATACTTTAATATTAATTATTACGCATGAGTACCAATATAATGACCTTTTTTGATTAAGTCTTTTCTAGATTGTATTGCTAAAGCCAAAGATATAACCCCATCATCATGCACACCTTGAGGAGCTGAATACTTAACACCCCTAGTCTTTGTGTCATAAATATAAGTAAAGGCTTCTAGTTCGTTTATTAGCCACTCTTCATTAAGTATAGATATATTCTTTTGCTCAAATAGTAATGCTAAGTCTTCAATCATAACGGGTTTTGTTTTACTAGATGTAACATAAGGTTCTATAAATGTACGGCATTGTTTATGCAGCATCTCATAGAATACGTCACCTTGGTTATTAACCTCTACGTATATCTTTGCTCTGAATCTATTAATTACTTCAGCAACCTTATTTATTATATTAGTCCAATCGTCCTGTCTCCATCGTTCAACGTGTATCATTTGATTATCACGGTTTATAATAGTGAGTACAGTATAATCATCTGCTCGTCCAATATCTAAACCACCAAACATTAACGGAGTTGATATAGGAAATTCATTAACACAGTCTTTTACATTCTTGAATAGACCCGAAGAATTATCTAGAAATTCAGCTAAGTATTCTTGTCTAAATATATGGTCTGGCAAATTACGTCTACGCTCTTCTAAATCTTCAAAGCTAATCATTGGATTGTCATAACTAGAAAAATGAAAGTACTTGTATCTATTATCGTAGTTATGCTGTAATGAAAGTTTATAAAAATGGTTCTTACCTTTTGGAGTTGAAATAAACAGTATCTTTTTACCTTTAACTAATACGGTCGCACTTAATACTTCACTCCATAACTGCTCTCTGCTAAATGCTATCTCATCCATTATAAGATAGTCGAATGTATTACCCCTTATATTGTCAGGACGTTCACCAGAAAAGAATTGTATTGTAGAACCAAAACCTTTGATAGTTAAATCTGATCTATTGAATTGAAAGAATCCACTACGTTGACAAACCTTTTCCATCTCATCAAACACCTTTTTGGATTGCTTATAGATGGGAGTAACCCATGCAATATTACAACCTTTGTCATTCATAGACCAATAAAGCAATTGATTAATGCCTAGCATAGTTTTACCAAACTGCCTACCGATATTTAAAATATAATACTTGTACGGCTCATGGTTTATACTATGATGTATTTCCTTTTGCTTATCGTGCGGTCTATATCCTTTAATTATCAAAGTCGAATCCTTCTACGGTTTTAGTTTCAATATGTTGTTTGTCATGCATCCCTAAACGGTTCTTAGCGTAGAATATACCTTTACCTTCATTGGCTACTATATCAGTTGCTAATGATTTAAAATGTTCGTCTATACTTTTTATAGTGTCTAATAATGGATGGTTATCACTATTTAATATAACATAAAAATTAGCCCTTTTATAAAAATCAAATTGATTCCTTCTTAACCAATGCAATAGGAAATAACTAATAGTAGGCAAGTGTCTTTCTTTAACCTCTACTATTTTACCGCTTCCTGTTGCTACCTCTTTTGTTGACTCAATACATTCATCACAATATAAGTAAGCTAACTCTACAAGCTTTTCAACGTCAATTTCTCTATGCTTATTAGCCATTGTTAAAAATTTTACCTATGTTACCTAATTCTTTAATCACATCTGGATTATTATCATAATGCTTATCTATTCCTAATTCCTTAATCTTTTCGACCTTTGCTTTATTAGAACCCGTTGCAAATACTCTGCTCGCTGGTATACCTAACTGAGACGCTCTGATTAATATTTCTAGTTTACTAGAACGTGCTGAAATAATATATAATGTATTATCTTTAATTAGTTCCTTTGCTAAATCAAAACCTTTCTTTGTGCTTAACGTTCCGTCGTAATCAAATGATATTTTTTGCTTCGCTAGTTTTATTTTAAAGGCACTTTCACAAACTGCATAACGTTGCTCTGTATCATATTCATCTTTCATCTTTTCATCACTCATACAACGTTGTATAAATTCGTCATGATTTTCTGAAGCTGTAGGTATTGGTATAGGCATTATTTCAATAATTCATTTAGTATTTCCCTTGTAGCATTACGTGGTATTTTAATACCTCTTTTCTTTAATAACGATTTCATTTCTTTAAAACTCATTATTTCAAATTTACCACTTATTACTTCAGTATCTAAAACTATTGTTAAGGGTGCAGTTTCGTGAAATCTAATAAAGTTGTTAATTATGTTAACTGCATTAATCCAGCAACCTGAGCAATTTAAAGACAACGTCTTTTTTGTGATCGCTTGGTATATTGTTTGGATATGTATTTTCTCGTCAAAGTCCCACTTGTTATTATTAGCAGTTATTTTGTTTCTTAATATATCTAAAGATATACGTCCTTGAATGTTTAGTTCCATAGTTTGTCTAGTATTGATGCTATCACGAATGTAGCTAGTGAATAAATTATATTTTCTTGTGTGCAAATTAAAACTATTACTGAAGTCCAAAAAGTAAAGCATGGATAACAATCTAATAGTTTAACAAATTTGAAGGGGTCTATACCTAGAAAAGTTTTCGCTCTGCTAGATAATGACCATTCCCTTAGTAGTAGTATAGCAATGAATAGTGATATAATTATAGTGTACATTAGTTTAAGTAATAAGTGAAAGTCATAGCAAATATAATATTTTTTTGCCTAACACAATAATAATTGAAATGCAATTTTAAAATTTTAGTTTCAAATATATTCATTTATTACACCTTTGTTATTTTCCAACCGTTAAGTGAGTTAAAGTATTTTTCTTCACCTTGAGGGTTTAACCAACATTTTCCTGACAAATTAATATCAACTTCTAATAAGTCGCCAATGTTGAAAGCGTTTAATAAATTACACTTGTCTTTTGTTAACTGAATTAAGATGTCATTTGAGAATGCACCATCAACAACTGTTAATACAAATTCACGTTTTGAGAATTGCTCTGATACTACCTGAGTATCTTTCTTTACTTTTAATGTTCCTGTAACCTTCATAATTTTTAAATTTTATTTTTCGTAAATATAACTATTTTTTTAAACTCATCTAAACTTCTTACTATGTAATATTCAAATCCTAATCCTTTCACTTCTAGTTCAAATCTTTTTTGATGGTCGCTTTGTTTACCTATTGGTGTCTTAACTTCGAACATCAATACTTTACCATTAGGCAAATATACGTTAAAATCTGCATGACCTACTTTCATTCCCGTAGCTTTTTTTCTCATCTGTTCTTTAGCGTCCTTTGAATCATTCGGTACACTTGCAAAAATACCTAATTTATTTATTGTATAAGTGTTATTAAACCAAATAAACATCTCTTGCTGTATTTTATTTTCCGTTTTATCCATCATAATCCTTTCATTTTTAATTGATTATAAGCCCACCCTTTTTTATAACTCATAAATTTTTCGTATTCGTAAAAATCTTCTTTTGTTTTAAGCTGATGAAATATCCAATTTTTTGCATAGCCTTTTGCTTTTTGTATAATCTCTAAATCTTTAAATGATGCTATTGATATAGCTTCTATTAATTGTCTTTTATTCATTTTTTGAAGTTCAATAATTATTAAATCTTCTTTTTCTTTTTCAGTTTTATCAAATGTATATCCACATGAAGGACATTCCATTATCCTAGAATGCAATAAATAAAAACATTCAGGACATTCTTTAATTGGCGTTTCTCCTTCTTTTTTTTCTTTTTTATCTAAACTCCAAATTCTATTTTCTTCCCAGTAGTTATGCGTTTTAATATTGTTCCCAAAATCTAATATACTAAATGTATTTTTACTTTCAGTAACCCTAGAACCCCTACCAACCATTTGCAGAAATAAAGGTAAACTTTTAGTTGCTCTGTAAAGTATTACTACTTCAATACTCGGGCAATCAAAACCCGTTGTTAATATTCCGTAATTTGATAGTATAGATCCTTCGGTTTGTTCAAACCATTTCAAAGTGTCTTTTCGTTCTGTATCAGTCATATAACAGTCAACGTGCTTACATGGTAAACCTTTGTCGCTAAAACTTTCTACAAGTTCCTTACTAGCTTCTACATTTGGCGCAAATACTAAAGCTTTCTTATTAGCTGTTAATCGTTGGTAATTATCATAAACCCCGTGAAATAATTTAATTTCGCTAAATTTATCAGCCATAGATTTTTCATCAAAATCACCTCCTTTAGTTTTTATTCCTTTTAAATTAATCGGCACTCCGTAACTTTCAGGTGTAGATAAGTTCCCTTTTTTTATTAATTCAGGAGTATCAATAACTTGCACAATATCGGTGTAAAATGTTTTTAAACTTAACTGTTTTCCTTCTCGATGAGGTGTAGCGGTTGCGCCTATTACAAAAGTATTTACATTTAGATATTCAAATAATTTATCAAATATAGTTTTGTGAGCTTCATCTATTATTATTAAATCTAAATTATTTAAAAAAGAAATATAATCTTCTTTATTTAATCTCCTCATAATAGTTTGAACCATAGCAACGTGTAAATTATGATTTAAATCTATTTTGCAATTTGGTTTTATTTCACTTGCTTTTAATCCCATTTTAGAAATTGACCCAGCAGATTGACTAAATAATTCTTTCCTATCTGTTATAATTAATATTTTTTTATCTTTATCAAAAGCCCCTTTAGTCATAAAAGAAAACATAATAGTTTTTCCTGCTCCCGTTGGCGCGCAAAGAATTATCTTTTTATTCCCTTTACCAAATGATTTTTGAATTTCAATAATATATTTTTCCTGATAATCCCTTAATTTTAATCCATCCATGGTGCTGATTGTATTTGATTTGAAAACCCTTGTTTTTCTTGAACTTTATATTTATATCCTTGCCTTGTGCTAACAGAATCCCCAAAAAGATTTTTTAATTCTGTGCCTAATTTTTTTAATGAAAGTATTTTTTGTCTACTATTGCACTCAATAACTTCTTTAATATCCGTTGCAGTCATCATTGTACCGCCTCCATTTGTTGGTATATCAAAGAATTTTAATATTAATTCCCTTTCGAATGGTATTGTCTCAAATTCTGCTGAAACTTCCTTTAAAACGCTTATTTCTGCTTTATTTAATTGCCATTCTTCACCTGAAGTATAAAGTCTATACAACTCCATAAATAATTCATCTTTATCTACTGAATTATATAAGTCGTGATTGATAGAAATAACTTCAACGGGTAAAATTCTAGTGTTTCCTGTAGGGTCATTTATAACCGCCTTTTCATTTGTAGTACCTCCTAACAAAGCAAGTCTTTTAAAATCTTCATTATATCTTCCGTAAGCTGCACGAAGTGAAAAGAAATTTTTTGAAGTTAATTCTTTAAATCTTTTTTCATCCTGCTTAGATTTTCCTCCCATTTCATCATCCATAACTATTAATTTTTCACACATTAATAGTTCATCATCTTTACCTTTATCCATATTTGATTCTGCATAATAACATTGTAAAGCTGAAGGCAGTAATCTTCTAAAGAATTCTGTTTTACCCGTGTTTTGACCTCCTGTTAAACATAAAACCGAACGGGCAGGAAAACCTGAATAACAAGCAATAATAGAAAGTAACCATTTTTTTATAAATCGATTTTTAATATGTGTTTTTGATTCAATACTATTACAAATTGATTCTACATTACCCGTTGTATTTCTCCATTTATTTGCTTCTATATAAAGTTGAATAGGATTGTATTCTATAGTTCCTTCAGACATAATAATTCTACTACATAAATCATAGGTTACTGCATTATCATCAAAAGTCATTCGTGCTTTTAAATACAAAGAATTAAAATGTTTATCTTCCATAACTTCTCCATTAATCTCATATTTTCTAGTAATAAGATTTTTTTTGATTACTGAAGTTTTATGTATATAATTTGATACATTGATTATTATGTTTTCAGTGCCTCCTGAATTTCTAATATCAATATCTGAACGCTCATAAATTTCATCTACTATATCTTTAGCTTCTAATTCTGTTAAATTTTTATCATTTACTAATAAAGAAATTGATTCCGCCTTAGATAAATTTAAACGTTTATTTAAGGCAATTTGTTTTATTTTATCATCTGAATTATATTTGGCTAAATCTGCTCCTCCTTGTTTTAAATAGTAATAAAATGTGCCTACAGTTATTCCCTGACTTTTGGACCTAAGAAAGATATTATAATTATTATCACAAATATTGTGTTCATATTTATTTGAAAACATTGACATCTTATGAAAATAATTTCTTCCTTCTTCTCCAAATCCTTTTGCGCATGAAAAACCAAAGTTTCTCCAGTCTTCATAATTTTCTAAAACGTTACTTTGTACTTGATTTAATAATTCTGCAATATCAGTTTTAGGTATTATTAACGCTAATGTATTAGGCTTCTTTATTTTTTCTACTTTCGTTTTTGCTTTTTTGCTTTTTGAATTTATAATAATATCAGGGTCAAAAGAAACGAATCTCGCGCTAGCTACATTTGAAGGGGCAGGGTCTACTTCTATTCCGAATAAATTAAAATAGTATTCTGATAGCCATCTATAAGAATCTTTGTGTTTTGTCGGGTCTATTTTTACTATTACTGCTAAACCTTTTCCGCTTACAGAATTAAAACAAGCATAAGTATAAGGGTCATCTTTTAATAAAGATTTATCTGTAAAATAATCAATATCAACACAAATAAAGCCTGAATGTTTTTCAAGTTTTGATTGTACACGTTCATTAAATATTCCACTAATAGTAACGGCAGGAAGTAATTTTTTTAATTCATTTCTTTTAGTTGAATCTTCTTCGGCTCTAACTTGCTGTATAGTTTCCCTCCAATAACCATTTTTAACCCTAGAAATAAAGTCATCAATCGACCCCCTTTCTAATTCTGTTTTTGTTTCATTTACTTTTTTCCAATAACTAATTTGCATATTTTAAATGTGATTAAATGACGAAAGGCTTTGAGTTTCGGAGTGGAAGTTCCTACGCTCAAAGCCTTTACTAATAATTTCTTAAACCGCTTCCACTCGGTACAACAAAAGTAATCATATTTATTCAATAAACAATACTTTTTATGAAAATCAAAGGTAAAAGGTTAAAATCAAAGGTAAATCAAAGGTAAAAATAATCTATCCTACTACGTTTTTTCTTAGTGGTACTGTGGCTTTCAATACTCTGTCAAAGGATTCAAAGGTAAAAGTTATTAATTATAGAAATTATAAATAATATTATTTTATTTTATTTTATTTTTATTTATTTTTAACCTGAAGTTTAAAACTATATATTCTACCTTTGATTTTTGCATAATATATTGATTTACATAGTATTAAATAAAATCTATCTTTTGACATATTTAGATATTTTTCTATTTATTTTATAAAATGTAGCATAAAACAAAAAATCCCGCTAAATTAATAGCAGGATCATCTAATTATAATCTTTTTACTCTTATTTATATTAATTCTAAATAGTGTTTTACCTCTCTTATCTCTTATATTCTGCTGTTTACGTATGCTTTGCTTGTCATATTTCAGCATAGTTTTACGTTGACTATCTAGATTGTATTGGTGAACGCTGGTACTACATGATAATAATAGTAAGATTGGTAAATATTTCATGCACAAATATACGGCAAATGATTGTGTTTGTAGTGTATTTGTGTTTTGGCAGTAAATAAATAATAGTGCCAAAATAGAATAAGGGGAGCTTTAGACAAAATAATTGCGTTTATTTTAACTCCCCCTATTCAGTTGCTTAACCGAACAATACGCATTAAGCAACTATAAAACTAAAGATAATTGGTGCATTTGATTACTATTGCTCTGTAAGTCTACAATAAATATAAATGATGATTTACCACTTTCTAATAAGTTAAATGTATCATCAAAATAGTTCATTAAATCTTTTGAAGAAAATCTTAAAGTATGAGGGTCTTTGCGTTTAAGAATAAAAGCATCATCTTCATCGTCTTTTAAAACATAGGCAGTTTTTGCCTTTTGATTAAAGCCAAACATTAAGCCATCTTCAGCATCTACATTTAAAATCTTTGCGACAATATCACTGACAATAAACCTACCATTTTTTAATTCCAATTTTATTACTGGTTTTTTAAATGTTCTTAATTGTGAGTGAGAACTCCTTTTAACAAAAACTATATCATTCATATTTTTTACTTTTAAATTAAACAACTATAACACTTGATTAGCGCAACTTCGCAGACGCTAATACGGTCGTTAGCTGCTATGCCGTTGGACACCTTGCAACATATCAATCAACATTAGTAATTGCCACATTTTATCAATCTTGATTTCTTGAAATTCTGTGCCTTGAACTATCTCAACTGTTGTGCTTTGATACTTGTATGTATCAGGTGCTTCAACGAACTTGAAACTATCAGTAATATGAATTTCAATGTTGCCTACAATCTTCTTTTTGTATGTGGCAATTTTAAGACTATAATATTCATCTGTTGCAAAGTCTTTATCATAATCAACTTTACATTCAAAGCCGTATTTATCTTCCAAATGTGTGGACACGATAGGCACAACAGCTAACAAGGTATTGGCAAAAAAGCCGTTTTGTTCTTCGTTTGACATATTGTTTTAATTTTTAAGTTTTGTAATTCTATTGAGCTTTTGGATACGGCTTCTTCGCCAATACCCGACCGTTATTCAAAACTTTTATTAAAAAATTCCCTTAGTTCCTTAGTGTTTTGTATTTGTTCGTCTGCTACCCCTGCTAAGTCCTCATCTGATTGCTTATAGTAAAGGCTATTGCTAAACATCTCTAACTTCTTAAGTAAGTCCGTTGTAAAAAACTCTGGCAATACTTCGTTAAGTTCCTCAAAGTTTTCTAAAAATAGCGGTTGCATTGTCATTGTTTCAGCTATTAGCTTATTATAGTGTAGTTGATTATTGATTAACTTCAACTTTCGTTCTTGTACTTTAAATTTCTTATTCATATTCATTGTTTTTAAACCATTCTAAGCCACTCAAACACTTGTTAAATGCTATCTTATCTTTACGTTCATATTTGTTCTTTAAAATACCCCCGTTATGTTTTCTATTTAATGGTGTTAATCTAGTACGTTTAAACCGTTTTAACCATTTCATGTATGCTATTTCGCTGTCCATATCTTTTAAATTTTACCGTAAAACAATTTCTTTGAAAGCTTGTGAATTTTTCCATTATCACATTGTATCATATATTGCTGTTTATATTTTTCTAGGACAATGTAGATATTCATAGGAGTTATTAAATTAGCATATCCTTTTCTAGCGATCACTTCTTTTGTTTCTAAGAATTTCGTTTCTACATGATTGTTAAGCTGCATATATTCGTTGCAGTTTCTATGGTGGTGTGTTTCTCTACACCCTACTAAACAGTTATCACTTATCATAGTTTCTCTAATTCTAATTTAACCCTATCCCAATAATCAATCATAACAATATCGTGAAGCTGAAGACTATCTAACACCTCATCGCAGCAAATCAAAGCGCACAACACGCTCTGGTTGTAGTCAATATTAAAGTCTACTGTCATTTGTCTTATCAGGTGTTCTGATTTTTCCTTAGCTGTCATCTCTTTTTTTATTAGTGTAAATTCGTTTATTACTACATCGATTGCTTGAGTTAATTCCTTAGGGTATATCATTTCTGTATCACCTCCTAACCTCCACTCTTGGTGTATTTTTAAAAGGCTTATAGCTTCTTCTAGTTTCATGATTTAAAAGTTTCGTTGTAATAATCTTCGCTTGTTTCTCTTGGGAAAATATTTTCATCTTTTGTAATGTCTAAACAACCTATACAATATGATTCTATAATCTGTTGCTTCTCAATTTCTTTAGCTTGTTTGATAATTTTTTTCCACTCATCGTTTGTATGAGTTTCAGTTAACTTTTCTAGCACCCATTCTACTGCTGTCTGTTTCATAGCTCTAATGTTTTAAGGTCTGCTTCAACCATTTGATCCACTAATTTAAACGCTAATTTAACAAGGTTATTAGCATCCTCTTTTAGACCGTTAATCTCTGTAATCTTTAAGATGTTAGTAAGGTCAATCTCACTAAAATCTATGATGTTTTTTTTAAGTTGTCTTTTCATTTGGTAAATATTTCGTAAATTGTAAACGCTAAAATTAATCCTGATATTACTGTAATCGTTAAAAATAGTTTTATTAAGAATTTCAGCTCTCTAATATTATCATCGTCTTGGAACTCTCTCATCTTAAATATTTTTAACTGAAATTGAACTTTTAGAGAATGTTACGATTGGACGTTTAAGTATCTCCCCAGTGCTTTCATCTAAGCTTGCTAAACTACTTAAAGCAACTTGCTTATATTTATCCTCAATCTCTTTAAGGTTAGCCTTAGCAATCTGATACTCTTCAATTTCTGAATAGTCAATCATTCTACGTCCTTCTACTTTGGTAAATTTAAAGTTACCGAAGTTAAATGTTTTTTCTACTCTTTT
>Ga0209086_10000548_pt1 | contig 32882 bp, 24 predicted proteins | sample M_130207_XF_Meta_FD_187312 | JGI IMG/M metagenome (GOLD analysis project Ga0209086, IMG submission 187312) | Freshwater microbial communities from Lake Montjoie, Canada to study carbon cycling - M_130207_XF_MetaG (SPAdes) (version 2) | ecosystem: Environmental > Aquatic > Freshwater > Lake... | reverse complement strand
CGAGGTCCCATCCGCTAGGGCTTGCAAAAAACGCACTGGAAAATGGAATCGTGGCGTAGTCGAGGTCGCGAGGATCCTTTACAGCCTCCGCGTCTGACAGAACCGTCACCCGCCTGCTCTGGATGTGCTTGGGGGCAACGCAGTACTTTTCCCATGCCGCCCGGATCATCGTGGGCGATCGCTCAGCCGTGTTCCCACTGCCGCGGCCGGTATTCGCATGGGCGACGAATTCGGCGAAACCGATCGCAATCTCTCGCAGTTTTTCCTGACACACAGGCTCGGTCAGGTACACCGGCCTGAAATCGGACAACACCACACCCATCCGTATACGATCGCTCCTTCATCCGCATCTCGAAGCAAAGACCGTTGAGCCAGCCTCGTCGGCCGCCGCAGGAAGTCTTCCACGCCATTTCAGTTGAAGGATACCTCATTGAGATTTTCGCCGCAAATACACTCTTTTGCATAGGCAACTAGAGCCAAAAGGATAGCCCAATTTTTGCAACGGCCTGATGGCTGTTGGGTCGGCTTCATCTTTTTGCCAAGCCACACCCCGGAACGTGTCAATGACTTTGAGACAACTGCGGAACGAATTGAGTGTCGCGGGGTAGTTCAAGTGTGCGGACTGTTGGCCGATTTTCGGGTGGGTTGATCCAGACTTCCGCTGCCGGCGTAAGCGGCCTCGCAACGCCTTGGACGAACCGCTCTGGGTGGCGGGCATGAGCGGGGGCCAGCAGTTGTGCGACCGCCTGGGATCGCATGGCTGCACCACGGTCGCTGTGAATCGTCAGTTGATCACGGCCTATGCCCTCCTTGATGAGCGTCTCTCGAATCAATCGTTCGGCGAGATGCTGTGACGCGAAGCCGGATCAAAGGTTCTTCGGGACTTTTAGTGGCACTGTAACTGCGGCTTGCAATCCAGTTTGCCGCAGAAGAACAGGATTCGCGTTCGGTAGTTCGTGAACGAGCGGAAGCCACGGGCTGCGTGCTTCAAGGCTTGGATCACGCTGTTGAAGCCTTCGCTCGTGGCATTCGTGATTCGATAGAGAAAATAGCTCAGCAGATTCGGGAGGTGCCGCTTGAGCATCTTGGCCGCTTTGACCGCAGGCCTGAGGCGGCATCTTGCTCCCCATGCGTACCACCGATTGAAGAACTCTTCGGCACTCGTGGAATAGACATGTCGCCAGAACCAGCGGAACTCCTCCTTGATTGCCCAGGCTCGGGCCGTCTTCAGCCCGTTACGGCGGATGACTGCGAACCTGCGGCGCTGCTTCCATGACTTCCATGAGAGGTTGGACTTGTTGAAGAGCCAGAGCTGGTGCCGCTGCTCAGGCGTCAGGGTCTGGAGGACCGCTTCCGCGGCGACCTGCGTCCTGTCCTGAACCACGTCCAGAACCTCTTCGGCGCCGACAATGACTGCCACTGGACCGGTATTGTACCGTTGCGGTACCATTCCCGACATTCCCGACATTCCCACGTCCCCCAGGCTCACCATGGCAACCTGTCTCAAGCAGCCCGCCCACGTCGATAAGGAGCCGGTGGCGATCGTCGGCGCGGGGCTCGTCGGGGGAGGCTGGGCGATCGTGTTCGCCCGGGCCGGCCACCCGGTGCGGATCTTCGACGCCGCGCCGCACGCGGCGACACGGGCCGTTGAGACGATCCGCGGCAACGTCGCCGACCTGGCCGCCGCCGGGCTGCTCGACGAGCCGGCCGAGTCCGTGATCGCGAGGATCTCGATCGCCGACGACATGGCCGGCGCGGTGCGGGGCGCCGCCTACGTGCAGGAGAGCGTGCTCGAGCGGTTGGACGTGAAGCGGGCGGTGTTCGCGGAGATCGACGTCGTGCTTCCCGGCGACGCGTGCGTGGGCAGTTCCTCGTCCGGCATCCCGGCCTCCGCCTACACCGACCACGTCGGCTGCCGCGACCGCTGCCTCGTCGCCCACCCGATCAACCCGCCCTACCTCGCCCCCGTGGTCGAATTGGTGCCCGCGCCCTGGACCAGCGCCGCGACGATGTCCCGGGTGCGCGATCTCATGGAGGGGGTGGGGCAGGCGCCGGTGACGTTGACCCGCGAGATCGAGGGATTCGTCCTCAACCGGCTGCAGGGAGTCCTGCTGATGGAGGCCTGGCGGCTCGTCGAAGCCGGCGTGGCTACGGCCGCCGACGTGGATCTCACGATCGCAAAGGGGCTCGGGCTCCGCTGGTCGTTCATGGGACCGTTCGAGACGATCGACCTGAACGCCCCGGCCGGGGTGGCCGACTACGCGGGCCGCTTCGGCCCGCTCCACCAGCGGATCGCCGCCGAGACGGCCGAACACCGCGTCTGGGAAGGGGAACTCGTGGACCGGGTAGCGGCCGAGCGCCGCGCCGCCCTGCCCGCGGAGGATCTCGACGCCCGGCGGCGCTGGCGGGACCGGCGTCTCATGGCCTTGGTCGCCCACCAGCGGGCCGTGGCGCGCGCCGAAGCAGGGGCGGATCATCCCGCGATCACGCCCGCGGCGCGAAGCCGTTCGTGATGCGCCTCGAACGCCGCCAGCGCGGCTGGGTTCGCGAGAGCGTCGGGGCTGGCGACCTCGGCGGGAACGGCGCCGAGAAGGATCTTCTTCACGGGCACCTCGAGCTTCTTGCCGCTCAAGGTTCGCGGCACGGCCTTCACGGCCACCACCTCGTCGGGCACGTGCCGCGGTGAGCAGGCGGTGCGGATGCCCGCCTTGATCCGTGCCACGAGCGGCTCGTCGAGCGACGCGTCGGCGGCGAGCACGACGAACAGGCTCATCCAGGAGGCGCCACCCTGCCCCTCCAGATCGACCACGAGGCTGTCCACGACCTCGGGCACGGCCTCCACCGCCCGGTAGATCTCGGCCGTCCCCATCCGCACGCCCATGCGGTTGATGGTGGAGTCGGACCGGCCGTAGATGACCACACCCCCGGCGGGCGTGAGCTTCATCCAGTCGCCGTGCCGCCACACGCCGGGATAAGTCGTGAAGTAGCTCTCCCGATAGCGGCGGCCGTCGGCGTCGCCCCAGAAGCCGATCGGCATCGAGGGCATGGGCTGCGTGATCACGAGTTCGCCGACCGCGTCGACGAGCGGCCGACCCTGCGGATCGAAGGCTTGCACGTCGGCGCCGAGACAGCGGCACTGGATCTCGCCGGCCCGCACCGGCAGCAGCGGGCAGCCCCCCACGAACCCGGTGCACAGATCCGTGCCGCCGCTGAACGACACGAGCCAGGTGTCGCGGGCCACCTCATCGTACACCCACTGAAATCCCTCGGGCGGAAGCGGCGAGCCGGTCGAGCCCACGCCGCGGAGCCGGGCGAGATCGTGGCTGGCAGCGGGTCGGAGGCCGGCCTTCATGCAGGCGGTCAGATAGGCCGCCCCGGTGCCGAAGAAGGTCATCCCGGTCTCGGCGGCGAACTGCCAGAGCATGTTGGGCTCCGGCCAGACCGGGCTGCCGTCGTAGAGCAGGATCGTGCCGCCGACCAGCAGGCCGGCGAGGAGGAAGTTCCACATCATCCAGCCGGTGGTCGTGAACCAGAAGAACCGGTCGCCGGGGCCGAGGTCGAAGTGCAGCCCCGCCGTCTTGAGGTGCTCGAGGAGGATGCCGCCGTGGCCGTGCACGATCGGCTTCGGCAGGCCGGTCGTGCCCGAGGAATAGACGATCCACAGCGGGTGGTCGAAGGGCACGGCCGTGAACGCGAGCGGTTCCCCGGGAACGCACAGTTCGGCCCACGGCGCGGCGCCGGCGACCGTGGCCGCGCCGCTGCGGTCGAGATAGGGCACGAGAAAGGCGTGCTCCACGCTGGGCAGGCCGGCGAGCAGTTCCGCGACCGCGGCCCGGCGATCGAGCCGCTTGCCGGCATACTGGTAGCCGTCGGCGGCGATCAGCACCCTGGGCGAGATCTGCCGCATGCGGTCGAGCACGCTGGGCACGCCGAAGTCGGGCGAGCAGCTCGACCACACCGCGCCGATGGCCGCGCAGGCCAGGAAGGCCACCACCGCCTCGGGGATGTTGGGCAGGTAGGCGGCGACGCGGTCGCCGGCCCGCACGCCCCGGGCCCGCAGGCCGGCGGCGACCGCCGCCACGTCGCGGACGAGGTCGTGCCAGCCGATCTCCACGAGCCGGTCGCGTTCTGAGCGGAAGAGGATGGCCGGCCGGCTGGCCGCGGCGTGTCGCAGGGCGTGTTCTGCGAAGTTCAGTTCCGCCCCCGGAAACCAATCCGCCCCGGGCATGCCCGCTGCACCCAGCGGCCGGGTGGCGGGCCGCACGAGGCGGACGTCGTAGTACTCGCGGATCGAATCCCAAAACCGGCCCACATCGCCGACAGACCATTCCCAAAGGGCCTGATAGTCGGCGCAGTGCACGCCGCGGGTCCGCTCCAGCCAGGCCATGTAGCGGCGCATGTTCGAGCCCGCCGCCGCGGCCGGCGGCGGCTCCCAAAGCAGGTCTCCCTCGCGAACGTGCGTCACGGGCTCAGCCCCCCGCCGTGGGATCGGCCGGCACGCGACCGGCCGGCCGGCCGCGGAGGCCGAGCAGCCGCCGGGCCTCGTCGGGCGTGGCGGGCCGGCGCTCGAGCGCCCGGGCGATCCGCACGGTCCGCTCCACGAGCTGCGCGTTCGACTCGGCCAATTCCCCGTGCCGAAAGTAGACGTTGTCCTCGAGCCCGACGCGGGCGTTGAGCCCCATGGCAATCGCGGTCGTGGTCAGCGGCAGTTGTGTGCGGCCCATCGAACTGACGGTCACCCGCAGGTCCTGCCGGCTCACGGGCAGGTCGGCCAGCCGCTCGACCATGTCCACGAGGTTCCGGGCGGTGCCCCGCGAGCCACCCTGCGTGGGCGTGTGGAGCACGAAGTTCACCGCATACGGCGGGGCGAAGATGCCCAATGAGAGCATGTGGGCCAGTTCGTCGAGCATCGCCGCGCTGTACACCTCGAACTCCGGCCGCACCTGCCGGGCGGCCATCTCCCGGGCGAAGGCCTCGATATCGGAGCGATGGTTCGCGAAAAACACCTGCTCGCCGCCGATGAAGAAGTTGAGCAGCCCCATGTTGAGCGAGGCCATCTCGGGGGCGAGGTGCACCGTCCGCACCCGCTCGGCGACCGGCAGCCGCGGGCTGCCCCCAGTGGTGAGCTGGACGACCGCGTCGGTGGCCGCGCAGAGCCGCTCGTGCAGCACCCGGAAGATCGCCGGGTCCATCGTGGAGGAGCCGTCGGGCTTGCGGGCGTGGACGTGGAGCACGGCCGCCCCGGCCCGCCAGGCCGCGATGCCCTGTTCCACGATCTCGTCGGGCTGCTCGGGGAGCCGCGGGTTGGCCTCCTTGCCGTGGATGCCGCCGGTGAGGGCGCAGGTGATGATCACGACGTCGTCCGCGGCGGCGGGCTGCATGACAGGGTCTCCGGGAAGTGGTTCAACGCTCGAGCAGGCAGGCGACACCCATGCCGCCGCCGACGCACAAGGCCGCCGCCGCGCGGCGGCACCCGCCACCGGCGATCCGCTGCGCGGCGTGGACGACGAGCCGGCCGCCGCTGGCACCGATCGGGTGGCCGACGGCGATGGCGCCGCCGTGTGGATTGACGCGGCCGTGGTCGAGCCCGAGGTCGGCGATGCAGGCCAAAACCTGCGCGGCGAAGGCCTCGTTGATCTCGAACTCGCCGAGGTCGGCGACGGCGCAGCCCCGCCGCTCCGCCAGGGTCTGCAGGGCATGCACCGGCCCGAGTCCCATCCGCTGCGGCGGGCAGCCCACGGCCACGGAATCGATCCACCGGCAGAGCACGGGCCAGCTGGCCCGCTCGGCCGCGGCCCGCGCGGCGAGCACGACGACGGCGGCGCCGTCGTTGATCCCGCTGGAGTTGCCCGCGGTCACGCTGCCGTCAGCGCGGAACGCGGCATTCAGCCCGGCCAGGTCGGCGACGGTCGTCTCCGGCCGCGGGTGCTCGTCGGCCGCAAGCCCAGCCACGGGCACGATCTCGGCGGCGAAGGCTTTGGCGGCGGCCGCCGCCGCGTGCCGCCGCTGGCTCTCGGCTGCCCAGGCATCCTGCGCCGCGCGGCCGATTCGGTAGTCGGCGGCCAGATCCTCGACCTGAAGCCCCATGTGCCGCCGATCGAAGGCGTCCACCAGCCCGTCGGCAAGCAGCGAGTCCACGACCGCGGCGTCGCCGAGTTTCAGCCCACGCCGCACCCTCGGCAGCAGGTAGGCGGCGTTCGACATCGATTCGGTGCCGCCGCAGAGGACGGCGGTTGCCTCGCCCGCGCGGATCGCCTGGGCCGCCAGCCGAATCGCCTGCAGGCCGGAGCCGCACATCATGTTCACCGTGAACGCCGGCACCCGGACATCGATGCCCAGCCGCACGCCCACCTGCCGGGCGACGTTCATGCCGTGCCCGGCGGAGAGCACGTTGCCGAGGATCACCTGGTCGATGGCCGCCACCCCCACCGGCTCGAGCGCCGCCTCCGCGGCCGCGCACGCGAGGTCCACGGGCGAGAGTCCGGCCAGCGCCCCGAGGAAGCGGCCCTGCGGGGTCCGGCGGGCGGCGACGATGACGACATCTTCCACGGCATGCATTCCGGCGAGGTGGATCTCAGACGACCGCTACCAGCCCGCGGCGATAGAGGGCCGCGTTGGCAATATATCGGCGGGCATTGTAGCGGATGCCCTCGATCTCCGCCGGCGTGAGCTGGCGGACCACGCGGGCCGGGCTGCCGAGGATCAGCGAGCCATCAGGAAAGTCCTTGCCTTCCGTGACGAGGGCGTGGGCTCCGACTAGGCAGTGGCGGCCGATCCGGGCGCCGTTGAGGACGACCGCCGCGATGCCGACGAGCGAATCGTCGCCGATCGTGCAGCCGTGGAGCGTCGCCAGGTGGCCCACGGTCACGCCGGCGCCGACGACCACGGGAAACCCGATCTCCGTGTGCAGCACCGCGTTGTCCTGCACGTTCGAGCGCGGGCCGACGACGATCGGCTCGATGTCGCCTCGCAGCGAGCTGCCGAACCAGATCCCGGCCTCCGCCCCGAGCGTCACCCGGCCGGTAACGCGGGCCGTGTCGGCGACCCAGGCCGTGGCGTCGATGGTCGGCCGGACGCCGTCGAGAGTGTAGATACCCATGCCTACCTCCCGCCCATGACCCGCTGCCAGGCGTTCGCGTCGGGGGCGGCCTTGACGAGCTGATCCAACCGCTCCTGGAGATAGACCTCGATGTTCTCGTACCGCTTGTCGAGGTCGTGGCCGTTGGGGGCAAGATTGCGGCCCTTCTTTTTCTTCTCCCAGGCGTCGGGCATGCCCATGCCGTCGCCGTCGGGCAGGGCCAGGCCCTGGTACACGTTTCCGTCGTCCGGCATCTTCATCTTCCACTCGCCGGTGTGCGTCAGCAGTTCGTTTTGGAGCCGCTGGTCGGTGGCGTCGTGCGGCAGGGCGCCGAACCGCGACACGACGGCGTCCACCGCCTGCGGCAGCGGCTGGTAGGTGACAGCCGGCATCTCGGCGAACCGCTTGTCGGCGACGTTGAACGTGCCCGGCGCCGGCTTGGAGAGGATCGCCGTCTCCGGCAGCGAGTCGTTGGGCCGGGCGCCGGCCACCGGGGTGTCTCTTCCCCGCAGCACGTGGTGGGTGGACTTCTCTTCCTTCGCGCCGTCATGGCCGGGGCAGTCGGGGAAGCTCGGCAGGGCGATGTTGTCCTGAACGAAGATCGTGAAGTTGTTAGCCCCCTTGATCGTGCCCCGCGGCGCGCCGCCGCCGTGCGTATGTCGGCCGGGAACGTAGAGGTTGCCAATGACATTGCCTTTGCCGTCGGGCGCCAGGAACTCGGAGGGATACTTGCGATAGTTGTAGACGACGTTGTGGGAGAACTCGATCAGGCCGCTGCGGGCGGAGTCGTCGGTCACGTAGGACTCCGGCGTGAACAGTGGCACACGGTAGAGGGCGTGCGTGTAGTAGCAGTGGTGGACCGTGACGCGATCGGTCTTGGTGCGAAACAGATTCGGCAGGCAGTGATAGGGCTCGTCGGTCAGCGAATCGATTCCGTCGCCCATGTGGCTCCATTGGATAGTGAGATCTTTTACGCCCACCGTGTCCACGGCGCCGTCGCGAAAAAAGGAAACCGACACATGATCAAGAACCACGTTGGACGCCGGCTCGTTGATGAGGAACGCGTCGCCGCCCTTCACGAGTCCACCTCGATGCCGGATGTTGCGAATCACCACGTCGCGACCGCGGACGACGATCGTGCCGCCGGCCACAGCGATGCCACCGCCGGGGGCCGACTGTCCGGCGATGTACACGTTCGAAGGCACCTCTGCCTGCCGCCGCAACTGAATGGTGCCCGCGACGTCGAAGACGATGTACCCGCCGCCGGCCGCCTCGGCAGCCGCGAGGGCCCAGCGGAACCCACCGGCCTTGTCACGCCCCTGGAACGACTCGGGCAGCTGTTTGGCATCCACGTCGTCGAGCCGTGTGACGTGAAACACCTGCCTCCCCCGGGCGTGGGGTGTGTCCGCCCCGAAACCCTCCGCCCCCGGGAACGCAGGCAGGCCCGTCCCGACGGCCAGTGCCGTGCCACACAGAGCCACAAAGGCGACGATCGGCTGCATGGTACGGATCATAACTGGTGTCAACACGATGGAGGCCCGGCAAACGCCGCCGGCAGAAACCTGACTTTAGCCGGCATCACCGGCTTTCGCTTTCCGTGCCACCGGCCGACGGCCAACGCGGCGAGGCCGACCCCGATGCCCGCTAGGCCGAGCGTCATCGGCTCCGGCACCACCACGAACTGCGTGATATGCCCCGAGACAGCCCCCGCCCCGAAGTTGGCCGATTGCGGCACCACCGACAACGCCGCCTTGGCCGCCGGGCGGATGCGGCGATACCACTCGTCGTCGCCCTCGCCGAGCATGTAGGCGCGGGCGAGATCCTTAAGGCTGGCCGGCAGGGCGAGCTTGTCGAGCGGCACACGGACCTTCAGGTAGGGGCTCGTGTCGCGGACCTGCAGCGCGTCCTTCCACTCGAGCTTCGGCACGCCGTCGAAGGCCAGCGGCCCGACGAACAGCGGGTCGGCCACCTGGGCCCCCACCTCGCCGGCCGGATCGAAGAACGCCTCGCCCCGCTGCTTGGCCACCACCCGCTGGCCGCCGTTAAAATAGAGATTGTTGCTGATCGTGAACTTGTCCACGGTGCCGTTCCGCTTGGAGTAGATCGTCGGCAGGCCGCCGGTGGGGTGGGCGATGATGTTGTTGACGATGAAGAACTCGTCGTTGACGAGGTTCGCGTCCGGGAAGTTGCTCGTGGCCTCAATCACGCCGCGGCCCTTCTGGCCGAAGAACACGTTGCCGGCAATGAGCGCCCGCGTGGCCCCGCACAGGCAGAAGTCACAGCGGCCGGCGTTGCCGATGAACACGTTGTCGAGGGCGAGCAGGTCGTGGGGCCGCTTCTCCATCGTCTCGCTGCCGCCGAACCGCAGGCCGCCGTTGCTGGCCTCGGGGTTCATGTTGGCGAACACGTTGCCGGCAAACGTGACCCGCTCCACGTTCCACTTCACCGACGCCGACGCCTCGTGCTTCTTGACCTTGTCGTTGTAGAACACGTTGTCGCGGAACACGAGGTCGCGGACGCCGTTCTCCAGGATGTCGAGTTCCTCGTCGGTGCCGTCCCACAGCCGGCAGTTCTCCACGAGCACGTGGTTCGACGCCTGGTTGATCTTGAGCGGGTCGGCGTTGTCGTGGCCGCCGACGCCGTGGGTGAAGTCGCAGTTCCGCAGCGTCAGGTAACTGGCGCCCGACACCTGGCAGACGTTCGCCACCTTCTTCTTCTCCTTGCCGTCGAAGCGGACGCCCTCGATGACGATGTTCGCGGCGCCGCTGATGAAGCAGTCCTGGAGGACCGCCTGGCCGGGGTTGGCGGCGCGGATCAGGACCGGTTGCTGGAACATGCCGCTGACGCGGGAGCGGTCGGACCAGGTGCCGTCGAGGAGGACGATCTCGCCGCCGCCGGCGGGGCCGATCTTCTGCAGGGCCGCCTCGAGCGAGGTCAGCGGGGCCTGAGCGGTGCCGGCGGCGCCGTCGTTGCCCGTCGGGGAGACGAACAGAGTGCCTGCCGTGGCGGTTGCTGCGACCAGCAGCCAGGCGGCGAGGGGAAAGGTCGAGACGCGAAGTAGGGAAGAGCTCATCGGAAAGTCCTGCGTGAGTCACGAACGAATTGTAAGGGTAGTTCGGTTGCCGGGATGAAGCAACACCTCTTCTCTAAATCGTGATTTCTAGAGGTGGGTCATCTGGTTTCCATGTTCAGGTAGGCTCGTTCGGTTTCCCAGTCGTCGCTGATCTCGGAGAGGACGGCAGAGGCGAGGCGCAAGAGCGAAGCCTCGTTCGGGAAGTGACCTGCCCCCATGAATGACGCCAGTTCTTAAGTTAGGATTTTGCCCTCCAATAGACCAGCCCCGTGCGTTTGCTGAGGCGTAGCCGAAGCGAACGCACGGGGCTGCCACGACTCAATGGCCATCACCAGTTCTTTCTTGTTCTCGAAGGAAAAATCTTTACCAACGGCGTCCTGTAAAACGCCGCCTGATTCAAACCCTCAGAACACAACTCTTGACAATAGCTCGGCCATTACCGTACATTCCTACTCACTTTTGGCGAGTTTTCGCTTGGCGTTTCGTTCGCACGTCTTTCTCGTGAACCACGCTTCCGCCGTACCCCTTCCCAGCCACCCCGCGCCCTGGCGATCTTCTCCCATCACGACGACATCGAGTATTTCGCGGGCAGTATGCTGCTGCTCCGGCAGTTGGGCTGGGAAACGAAATACCCCAACGTCTCGGAAGGCAATAAGGGCAGCACTACACACGGCCGCGAGCCGCTGGCCCTCATCCGGGCGGAATCGGCGGGGCGGGCCGACGCCATTCTCGGCGCGGTGTACCACGACAGCCTGGCCACCGACATGCTCCTCTTCTACGACGGTATGCTGCTGCGCAAGGTTGCGGCTGTCGTCCGTGCTGGAGACGCAGCGGCTGGCATTGGCGGCCCATGCCAGCCAGCAGGCCTGGCTCGACGCCTTCCAGGGAGCCGTCGCCTTCGTGGACGTGCTCGGCACGATGAGCCGCGCGGTGGGGAAGATGTCGGGCGCCTTCGAGCACGCCCGCGGATCCTCGGATCGGGAGTTTCCTGCATGAAGTTCATCCGCCTACTGCTTCTGTTTTCCTGTGGCATCGCTGCCGCCCGTGCCGCAGAACCGCCGCCCACGGGCATCGACGTCGATGTGCCGCCAGGCGAGAGCCGGCCGGTCGATCTCCAGGGTCTGTTCGCGCCTCCGGTCGCCATCGTGGACATGGCCGGTGCGGCGATCGTCACCGGTCGGGCCGCGGGCCACGCCGCGGTGATGGATTGGAACGGCGATGGCGTCCCCGACATCCTCCTTGCCGCCCACGACTCGATGAACACGGCGGACGCGAGCGTGCTCGTGCTCGTCAACAAGGGCACCAAGGAAGCACCACGGTTCGCCTGGCCGACGACCGAGCGTGTGCTGACGGCGGCCGGTGACGCCACCGGATTCCCGCCGGCTCCGGCCGTGAACCTCGTCGGCCCGACCGCCGGCGTCAGCTGCACGCTCCTCGGCGGCTCGTGCGGGTGCAAGTCTGGCGGCGCCTTCGAAATCACGCCCTGGGACTGGAACGGCGACGGCCGTACCGACCTGATCGTGGACACCTTCTGGAAACCGCACGGCGTGCGGGTCTTCCTCGGCGGCGAGCAGGCCGGCCACCCGGTCTTCGAACCCGGAGAGGTGCTCTGGCCGATCAAGGATCATGGAAAGGGAGCCGGGTTCGGCGACTGGAACAATGACGGCGTGCCCGACTACGCCCATCCGGTGAACCGCTACGAGTGGACCGTGCACGCGGGCCGACGGCGACCGGAAGGCGGCGTCGCGCTCGAGCGTGACGCTCTGCGGTCCGCCGACTTCACGATCCACGGCCACGAACCTTATCGCGGCAACGATGCGCGGGCCGCCTGGTTCGCGGCCACGCCCTGCGCCTGGAACTTCTCCGGCCGGCACGGTGCCGACTCCCGGATCACGGAAATCGTCGCCGTCATCCGCCACCCCGACTACGAAGCGACCCCCGATTACGCCGCGAGAAAATCTGACCTCAACTTTTATCTGCTCGACCGTGACGCCCGCACGTGCACGCGACAGGGCACGCTCGCCGTGACCGCGGGGGCCGCCACCCGCCTGGGCCTCGGCGACCTCGACGGCGACGGCATCATGGACCTGCTCTTCACTGGTGGCACGTTCAACAAGGACGGCAGGGGCACGAAGATCTGGTGGCTGCGGGGCCTGCGACCCGCGACGGCCATGCCCTGACTTCCGCCGCAACGGCAACGCCGCATTGACTCCCCAAGCCTTCCCAACCAGACTTTCGCCGCCGGCCATGACGGCCGCTTCGCACCGCCCGGAGTGCACGCATGCACCTCGCCACCGCCGACTGGATCGTGATCGTCCTGTACTTCGTGGCCGTGGCCGCGATCGGCATCGTGGCCGGCATGCGGGTCAAAGACAGCAGCCACTACTTCCTCGGCGGCCGCGGCTTCGGCCGTTGGCTGATGATCGGCCTGAGCTTCGGCGTCGGCACCCATGCCGAGATGCCCGTGTCGCTCGCCGGGAAGGTCTCGGAAGTCGGCATCGCCGGCATCTGGTACCAGTGGAAGAACCTGTTCGCCACGCCCTTCTACTGGCTGTTCGCCCCGCTCCTGCGCCGCGTCCGCCGCACCACCGCCGCGGAGATGACGGAAGACCGCTACGGCCGCTGGATGGGCGGACTGTATATCGTCTTCGCCCTGGTGTTCTTCACGATCGGCTCGGCGGCGATGCTCAAGGGGGGTGCGAAGGTGATCGCCGAGGCCTCTGGCGGCACCATCAGCCCGAACCTGACGATCGTCGGCATGACGGTGGCATTCATTGCCTACAGCTTCATCGGCGGCCTCGTCGCCTCGGCCTGGACCGACTTCTTCCAGGGGTTTCTGATCCTCGTCCTATCGTTCTTGCTGATCCCGCTGGGCTGGGGCCACGTGGGCGGCCTTGCCGGGATGCGCGAGTCGCTGGGGCCGCAGATGTTCTCGCTCGCCACGCCGGAGGGCATCACGCCCTGGTACATCTTCATGCTCACCCTCAACGGGCTTGTCGGCATCCTCGCCCAGCCCCACCAGATCGCGGCGGTCGGATCGGGCCGTGATGAACGCGCCTGCCGCGAGGGCTTTTACTGGGGCAACTACGTGAAGCGGGTGTGCACCGTGGGCTGGGCGCTCGTGGGGCTGATGGTCGCCGCCCTGCTTGTCCGCGGCACGTTCGGCATCGACAAGCTCGAGGATCCGGAGCAGGCCTTCGGCTTCGCCTGCCGTCATCTGCTCTTCCCGGGCTCGCTCGGCCTGATGATCGCCTGCGTGCTGGCGGCCAACATGTCCACGGCGTCGGCCTTCATGGTGAGCAGCGGCGCGCTGTTCACCGAAGGGCTGTACCGCCGGCATCTCGCCCCCGGCCGGCCCGACAGCCACTACCTCCTGGTGGGCCGATTGAGCGGCTTGGTGATCGCCATGGCCGGCGTGGTCTACGCGGTCTTTCTCGTGGATAAGGTGCTCAACGCCTTCCTGCTCGTCGAGACGATGTCCACCTTCATGGGGGTCAGTTTCCTGGGCGGCATCATCTGGAGGCGGGCCAACCGCTGGGGGGCGATGGCGAGCATCGTGGCCGCCTTCACCGCCAACTTCATCGGCTACTCCCTGCTGGGCGAGCGGCTCGACCACTGGGATCCGAACGTGTTTCTGGTCGCCCTAGCCACGGGCGTCGTCACGCTCGTCGTGGTCAGCCTGCTGACACCGCCGGAGCCGGAGGAGGCCACGAACGAGTTCTTCGGCCGGCTCGACACGCCCTCCAGCCTGCCGGGCCGCGAGGGCGATCCGTTCAACGGCGGTGACCGCCTCACCGTGGCTCGCGAGACCGCCGCGTCTGGACAGCAGTCGATTATCGTGCATCTCCTCGCCCCCGGAAAAGCGATGCATGGCGCCGGACTCGGCGCCTACCGCGAAGACCTGCGCGGCTTCGCATTTGGATGGCTGTGGGTGCTGGTGCTGCTGGCCGCCTTCTGGGTGGTGTTTTGCCTCACGGGGTGACCGCCGCCACCCTCCCGAACGAATCACAGACGCTACGGTGCTGCAACGGGTGTGACGCGATCGAGGCGTGCGGCAACCGCCCGGCGGGCACGGGCGAGCGTGTCGGCGACCGACACCTCCGCCCCACCCTGCCGCCGGCTCTCGTCGGCCGCTTCCATGAAGGCGATCACGGCGATCGTCTCTTCAGGAGCGACCGGGGCCTGGCGCGTGCGGAAGAACTTGACGATCTCCACGACCAGCGGCCGATAACCACCGAACTCGCCCGTCTGCCGCTCGCCCCCTTTCCCCCTTCACGGTGCCGCCAAAGGGCGCCTTGCCGGTCACGTCGCCCCGAAAGCGGCCGGTGCGGCCGCTCGACCACCGGCCCTCCACTTCATCGGCTGCGTCCGCCGCACGGTCTCGCACTCGGGACCGTGCACAGTGAACAGGGCCTCGACGCCGTGCCGCACCGCGTCCACGCCCGGACTGAAACGCAGCGCCGACGACGAAAACAGCGGCACACCCAGCCGCTTCGCGGTGTCCACGATCGCGACGGCATCGACGAGCGACGCAGCGAGCGGCTTGTCCACGAACACGGGCTTGCCGGCACGCAGCACCGGCAAAACCTGTTCGAGGTGCACGCGGCCGTCTACGCTCTCGAGGAGCACGACGTCGCACCGTGCCACCACATCGTCCACCGAGTCCACAATCTCGATGCCGAGATCGCGTACCTCCTTCGTGAACTCCCCACCGCGGTGCCGCGCCGCGCGAATCGAACTCCGCGTAACAGCATCTGAGATCTCTCTCTCGTCGAAAGAAATCCGAAATCGCCCTGCGTCAGGCACGACGGCCGGAGACCGCGGCTACAGGAGCCCGGCGGCAGCCTTGTCGAGGTGCAGGCTACACCGCGCATGCTCGCGAAGGATCGAGGCCGGCACCTGCGGCGTGACCGCGCCCTGCACCACGCCACGCACCGCCTCGGCCTTCCGGGCGTCGGGCACCGAGCAGACGATCAGGTCGCTGGCCATGATCCGGCGGATGGCCATGGAGATCGCCTGCGTCGGCACGTCGTCCATACCGGCAAACCAGCCCTCGCCCACCTGCTGCCGCCGGCAGGCCGCGTCGAGATCGACGACGAGATACGGCGCCGTGGCGCCAAAATCCGCCGGTGGGTCGTTGAATGCCAGGTGGGCGTTCTCGCCGATGCCGACGAGCGACACGTCGAAGTTGCCCGCGGGCACGAGCCCCGCGAGGCGGCGGCACTCGGCGTGCGGGTCGCCGGAGCCTTCGATCTCGTGGAAGGCCGCCGGCTTGCGGGAGAGCGGGGCCATGAACCGCTCCCGGATGTACTTGCGGAAGCTCGCCGGATGGGTGTCGGGGATGCCGACGTATTCGTCGAGATGGAAGACCGTGATCTTCTCCCACGGCACGCTCGCGTCGGCGGTCAGGGCGGCGAGGGTGTCGAACTGCGAGGCGCCCGTGGCCACCACGCAGGTGGCCACGCCCTTGGCGGCGACGGCAGCGCGGAGAGCGGCGGCGGCCTCGGTCGCGGCGGCCTGGCCGAGCGCGGGACGATCGTCGTGCACTTGGACCTGCATGGTGGGCTGACTCCTAGCGGTGGATCGGGGGGATCGGGGCGGCTGATGCATCGCATCGTCGCGTGACCTGGATACGTTATACTCACGTCCGCTTGCGCGCGAAGGCTACCGCTCACGACACCAGGAATCGACTGCATGGCGACCGCATCCCCACCCGTGGCCACCGTGGGCCTCGTCGTCCACGGCCTGTCCGCACTCGACGGTCGGCCGGTGGCGGTGCACGTTCGCGACGGTGTGATCACGGCCGTGGACCGGATCGCGAGCCTGCCGACGGATGCCGCCGACTGCTTCGTCAGCCCCGGCCTCATCGACAACCAGGTCAACGGCTACGCGGGCGTGAGCTTCACGACCGGTTCCGGCCCGCTCACGGTCGCCGGTGTGCTCACGGCGACCCGGGCCCTGTGGTCGGTGGGCGTGACGAGTTATCTGCCCACCCTCACCACGCACGCGGCCGACACCTACTGCCAGTCGCTGGCCGTGCTGGCGGAGGCCGCCGCCGATCCCGCCCTCCAGGGATCGATCCTCGGCTACCACCTCGAAGGCCCGCACATCAGCCCGCACGACGGCTTCCGCGGCGCTCATCCGGCCTGCCACGTCCGCCCGCCGAACTGGGCGGAGATGGAGCGGTTTCAGGCGGCCGCGCGGGGCGGCGTGCGGACGGTGACGGTCGCCCCCGAGACCCCGGGCTGCATCGACTTCATCCGCCGCTGCACGGCCGCCGGAATCGTCGTGGCCCTCGGCCACCACGACGCCGACCGGGCGACGATCGACGCGGCGGTGCTCGCCGGCGCCCGCACGGTCACGCACCTCGGCAACGGCTGCGCCAACACGATCAACCGCCACGACAACCCGCTCTGGCCGCAACTGGCCAACGACGCCCTCCACGCCAGCCTGATCTGCGACGGCTTCCACCTCCGCGACGACCAGATCGCGGTCTTCCACCGCGTGAAGGGGACGGAGCGCACGATCCTCACGGCCGACGCCGTGCACCTGGCGATGATGCCCCCGGGCGACTACGTCAACGATCTCGGCGACACGATCCGCCTCGGAGCCGACGGCTGCGTCCGCTACCCGGCCCAGGGCGTGCTCGCCGGGGCGGCCCTGCCGCTGTCGCGCGGCGTGGCGAAGATCAGGCAGGTGACCGGCTGCACGCTGGCCGAGGCGATCCGCATGGCGAGCGCGAATCCGGCCCGGCTCTACGGGATCAGCGACCGGGGCGAACTGCGGCCGGGGATGCGGGCCGACCTGATCGTGTTCCGCCCCGGCCCCGACGACCTCGCCATCGAGCGAACCTACGTGGCCGGCACGCTGGTCCACGATGCCTCGGCGCGAGCGGGCTGAGACGGCTCACACTTGAACCTTGCGCGTGCCCCATCGCGTCGCACAGATTGAACGGACTTCTGCCCGACGAAGCTGGCGATGGCTCCTCTTCGCCTCGTGGATCGGCGACGGCTCATCTGGGTAGACGCGGTTGCTCCAGTGGTGTTCACGGAACCACAGCCCATTGCCGCTCAGCAGGAGTTAGTTTCGGGGATTACGGCGGCAAGAATAGCGACTTTACGCGTTTTAGCCACTTGAGCTGGTTCGCGGTGTGCCAGCCCGCTCTGTCCAGCACCATCCCTGCGTGTTGGCGTGGGGCGGGATTGCTTGGCAGCCCATACCGATGTCAACGTTCCCTGCTGCCCAGGGCCCGCTTCGCGGCTCGTCTCCGAGTTCGGTCGGATGTTCCCCTCCTGGAAGTGACGGCCGAGGCGGAATCCCTCGCTCCAGCTTTGCTGGATGATGGACCGTTGCCCCCAAAGGCGCCGCCGCAGCGGCGGTTTCATGGCCGCCATGGCGGGTCATGGTGATAATTGCAACCGGTCGCGGTATGATCCGGTGTACGATCGCAGAGCCGATCATCGCCTTTCCTGCCCAGTCATCCCGCCCGGGCTTCACTGCCATGCATCGCCGTAGAATTCCATTTTCGCGCGCTCACGCTGTCCTGCTGGCGGCCGCCGCGGCGGTCGGTCTCCCAAAGCTGTCGGCTGCCGATGAACCACCGGCCATCGCCGTGTTCGCCAACGCCGCCGAAATCCGCGGACCCGTTACCGACCTCGCCGATCCAGCCAAGGCCGCCATTGCGAAGCAGCCGCTGTTGGCCGCCGGCAATCCAGTGCGGTGGGTGCATCTTGGCAAGCAGGAATCGGTCGTTCCCGACGCCTTCATCGAGTTCGACAACGGCGACCGGCTGCCGGGACGGGTGATTCTGCACGAGCCGGAGGGGATCGAGTGGGAAACGATCCCGGCGGCCGCCTATCCGATGAATCATCCAACTTCCCGGCCCGCCTTGCTGGCCGTTGCCGGAAACGGTGACGCGTCGGCCGGGACGACGCGGGTGGGAAAATATCGGACCGTCGCCGACGACGCCGTGATCCTCGTGCGGCGTGACCGCGTGCGGCGGGTCGTGTGGCGGCACGGGGCCGCGCGCCGCTGGCAGCCGCGGACGCTATTTTTCGCGAACGGTGGTGTCGTGGCGTTTCGCAGCCTGCGTTGGACCGAAGAGGGGGTGATCGCGCTGCTGGACGACGGCACCATGGAGCGGCATGACTTCGGGGCGATCAGTGAACTGCACCTGCCGCCTCGGGCCGATCCGTGGGCCGCGTGGTTCGAGTCGCTCGTCGATGAGTCCGGAGTCATCCAAGCCAAGAGCCGGGCCGGGATCCGCCTGACCACGCCCCGATCCCGCTGGCGGCCGGCGCCGGGCACGCCGGTGGCCATGATCATGACGCAGCCGTCGTGGAGCCTGCAGCCGGTGTTCCTGCCGGTGAGTGCGGTCAGTGAGATCGCAGTGTTCGGCATTGCCGAGGCGCCGCTGTCGTGGATCGCTCCGGCCGAGGTGACGCAGCGGTCACCCTTCGGCGCGAGCTGGACATGGCGGAGCGACCGCAACGTGCAAGGCGGGCCGCTCGATGTGGCGGGGCCACCGGCCGGGTGGGGCTTCGGCGTGCAGGCGCGGACCGAACTGGTGTTTCCACTGTGCGACGGTGTGCAGGCCTTCCGGGGCCGCATCGGTCTCGACCGGGCCGCAGGGAGCGGTGGCTGTGTCCGGGCATCGCTCCACGTCGACGACGCCGGCACGGCGGCACTGTGGGCTAGCGATCTGCTCGTCGGCTCAGGCACCTGGGCCGATTGTGGCAGCGTGGCCCTCGCGGGGCCTGCGGCCGGGCAGAAATCGCTGGTGCTCGTCGCGGACGACGCTCACCGCGACCGCCCCGCAGGCGCCGACCCCTTCGACATCCGCGACGTTGTCGATTGGTGCGATCCGCTGCTCATACTTGATCCCGTGCGCGTGGCGGAGCAGGTGGCGGGCCGACTGCCATTCATCGTGCCGGCCTGGACCGGCTGGGCAGCGACACCAGCGGCCGGCGGCACGGTGAAGATCGTGCCCGTGATCGATCCGATCATCGTCTCCGAGCGGGCCGGCTGGGCCGGGGCCACGGTCGCGGAAGGCGGCCCGCTGCGGCTCACGCGCGAATGGTCCGCGTTGCGGCCGGAAGACTCTCATCTTTTGATCGCGGTGAGCGCCGTCGGCACGACGACCGGCGCGATCGAGCTTTACGTCGACGGCATGCGCTGGGAAATACCGTTGCCCGCACGGGGCAATGGGACAGGACTCTCACCTTCCGAGCGGGCCAATGGGACAAGACTCTCACCTTCCGAGTGGGCCGGCAAACTACCGGCCGTGCCGTTCGTCTTTCCGCTCGCCGGCCGGCCCGAGGGGCCGCTGGCCGTGGAGATCGTCGCGCCGGCCGGACTCGCCGTGCAGTGGCACGCCCTGGGCCTCACGGGCGACCTCGACGGCGGCTGGTTTCCCCTCGAGCCGGTCACGATGGAATCGAGCGCGGGCTCGACGTTCAAGACTCGCGACGATGGCGCGATTCTGGTGAGCCTCCCGGCTCCGGAACTCGACGACTACACGATCCGGCTCCGCAGTCGGTCCGGCGATGTTCGCGCCGTGCGGATCGACGCCCTCACCGATCCGTCGCTCAAGCTCGTGGGGGGGCCGGGCCGGAGCCCGAACGGCAGAGCTCGGATGTCCGGCATCGTGGTGTCACAGCCAGCGGCCGGTGCCGCGATGCCGCTCCAGGTTGTCGCCGCCTACGTCGACCGTTTCGTGCACCCCGACTACGGACCCGCGGCAGCGGTGGCGCGAACCGGGGGTTTGGACAAGTTTTGGGATATCACCCAGGTCTTAACGGCCGTCTTCCAGTTGCAACAGGACGACGAACAGGCGGCTGACGAAATCGAGATCCTGATGGAGTTTCGCCCGCAGACCCGCGAGCGCAACCAGGAGTCTCTCGGCTGCTTCCGCGTGTATGGTTCGTTGGATCCCCACGCCCGGCTGCCGATCACGAACGTCACATGGCTCGTGCGGCAGCCCGAGCCGGATGCCGGCTCCGGCCGGAAGACGATCGTGGGCACGCCGGCAGAGCAGGGGACCGCGCCATGAGAGCCGCCGATGCTCAGGCCGCAAAGGCCACCCCGCCTTCCGCCTCGAGGCCGAGGCGGAAGGGGCTTCACGACGCCGACCGGGCGGAGGTGGAGGCGGTGGTCGCCGCACACCAAAAGATGGTGTACGGCTTTCTCCGCGGCCGGCTGGCCGACGCGTCGGCCGCCGACGACCTTTGCCAGGAGGTGTTTCTGCGGTTCCTGACGAGCCGGCCGCTCGTGGCCACGGGCTCGGGCGAGACGTCTGCCTGGCTGGTGGGCATCGCCCGCAACGTATTGCGGGAGCATGCCCGCCGCCGCGCCCGCCGCCGCGAGGTGAGCTGGACAGAACTCTGCCTGGATGTCGAGCACGGGGGCAACCAGGCGGCTGGGGATACCGACGACCGGCTGGCCCGGATTCCGGGCTGCTTGGACGGCTTGGGGAAGACGGCCCGCACCACCCTCGATCTGCATTATGGCGAGCGGCTGCGGCTGGCGGAGATCGGCCGTCGCTTCGACCGCTCGGAAGGCGCGGTGAAGCTGCTGCTTTTCCGGGCCCGGCAGGCCGTGCGGCGCTGCCTCGACGCCCGTACGCCGATCGCCGAGGAGGCCAGCGATGCGTGATGACAATGACCTGCTCGACCTGATCGGCCGGGCGGCCCTCGAGGAACTCACGGCCGAGCAGTGCGTGAGCATCCGCGCCGCGGCCGCGATGTCGCCGGAGATCCGGCAGGCCTGCCTCGAACGGATCGGCCTCGAGGAACAGCTGGCGGCGACGCTCGGCCGGCCGAGGGTGTCGGTGGACGAGCTGCTCGCCGGACGGCGGCGGATCGCCGAGTCGCCGCTGGCGGGCCGCTGGCTGGCCCCCGTGGTGCTCGCGTTGCTCTTGGCAGGCGTGGCCGCTGCGATCGTGCTCCGGCCGCGCGGCTCGCGCGAGGAGGAGGTCGCCGTGGCCACCCCCGATGCCGCGGTCGGCGAGGCGCCCGACGTCGAGAACGCGGAGCCGCCCGCCGCGGCCGGCGCTGCCGCCGACCTTGCCATGGAGAAAGGTCCCGCTGATGAGGCCCCGGCTGATGACGCCCCCGGTCCACCCGAGGCTTCGGCGGCTACCGCCACAACCGGCGACGCAGGCCCCCCTGCTGCGGCCGAGAAGCCGATCACACCACCGGCTGCCGCGCTGCCGTGGTCGGCTGCCCTGGCACCCGACGCCCCGGAGCCGGCGCCCGACGTCCTGTTCCGCCCGTTGCCGCTGCGGCAGGGGATCGACCGGACCTCGCTCGAGACCTGGTTCGCGCCGCTGCCGGGTGCGACGCCGAAGTTCGAGGCGACGCCGGTCGCGAAGGAAACACAGATGACGACAATGACAGGCCGCTTCCGGCTGGTGCCACCGCTTGGCGAGGGCGTGGCGCTGCGAGTGCTCGTGCACAATCCGAATGCCCTGCGGATCGTGGCCTGGTCGGGGAACTCGGCCGCGGTGATCGAGGCCGAAGTCCCTGCCGAATCCTGGCGGTGGTGCGGCTCGGTGCTGTCGCGTCCGGCGGCCGATAAGCCCGCCGCTGCCAGGTGGCTGGCCAGCACGTCCGACGCCCGTGGCCACCGCTCGGGAGCGGGCTGGAGTAACTCCGTGCCGTTCACGGGGATCTTGGAACTGCGTTACACGGAGGGGATGCTCGTGTTGTCGCGGGGCGAGGTGCGGCTGGTCGAAGTGCCGCTGCCGGCAGCGCCCGACGAGGTGCTCTTCGAGGGGGCGATGACCATCGGCGGGATCGAACTCGTGCGATCGGTTTCGCCCCCGCCGCTCCCCGAACCGCCGCCCGCCACGACGGCCTGGCGGCCGGCCGACCTGGCCTGGGAAGGCCCGGCCGCAACCGCCGTGGAGAAGGGGGCCGACGGCAGCGTGCGGCTGGCCCAGACCGAAGCGGCCCCGAAGACTCCGCTGATCGCGACCTGGAACCTGCCGGCCCCGGAGTTCGGCCCCCGCGAACTCATCGTGCGGCTCGACGACTTCACACCGGGCACGGGCGTGGTCCTCGGCGGCCCCGACGGCAAGCAGCAGATCGTCTGCGGCTTCGTCGCCCCGACCGCCGGCGGGCCGCCCGATCGCCAGGGCAATCTGTTCCTCACATGGTCGGCCGACAAGAGCCCGCTCACGGTGGGCGATCCGAAAAACCTCGGGTTCGCGTTCGCGCCGCGGCCCGTCTGGATGCGGTTCCAGGTGGGCGACTCCATGCTGACCATCTCCTGGAGCGGCGACGGCCGCCATTGGGCCCGCCTCCGGCAATATCCGAAGGTCTGGACGGCCGCCACAGGCGCGGCGATCAGCAGCATCGGGCTGTTCGCCGGCGCCCATCCCGGCCGGTCGATCACGCTCGGGGAAGTCGCCGTCGCCGAACTGCCAGCATTCGCCCGACTCCTGCCCCGCGACCTCCTCCCGGCCGTCAATGCCGGACTCGTCGCCGTAACGGACGCCAAGCGGGGCGACGACTGGGTCGCAGCCACGGTAAAGCAGAAGCCCGAAGGCGTGGAGGAAAACCGCTGGCTCGCGGCTGCCGCGATTCGGTGCCTCGCCATGGGCCGCACCAACCTGACGGCGAGGTTGTGCTCGATTGTCTGGCGACACGCCCTGGCGGAAGACTTTTCGCTCGCCGATCGGCTCGACGTGTGCGACGACCTCAACCGGCTGTCCACCTCGTTCGGCAACGGTGATGCCTGGGTTTCCACCGCCCCGTACTGCGTGCTAGCCCGCGAGTGCGTTGATCGGGGCGACGTGGACGGCTTCCGCACGACCTGGTTGCGGCTCATGCAGGCGCCCAGCGACATCCACTACCTGTCTGAATTTCATCCACAGGTCGACATCATCGACACCCGCAGGCGGCTGTTGCGCCGGCTCCTGGTCACTGATCCTGGCGGGGCCCTGCGCAGCGAACTCGCTCGGCAGCTGTACTACGGGCAAGATGAGGGCTTGGCGAACGGTATCGCGAACCAGTTCGACACCGGCGGTCCGGTGGTCTTCGATGCGGACAGGCCGCTCTCGAACGTGGCCCGCGAGTTCGCGGCCGCCGTCGCGCTGGAAGACTGGCCAGACGCCCAGCGGACGGTGGCGCGATATCTCGCCGAGAGTGGTGCGGCCGCGGCCTCCCAGTTGATCCGGCACCCCGACGACCCGGATCGCATGGTGACCCTCCTGGTCCTCATTGCCGAGGCGCTCCGCGATCATCCGGCCTACCGCGACGCCCTCCAAGGGGATGCCGCCGACCGGGGCCGGCTGCGAATCGCGTGGCTGCGAGCGGCTGGCGATGCCGAAGGCATGGCGGTGGCGGCGCTGGAGTTCGCCGGCGCGCCGCCGGCGGCTGAGGCCGAGGAGTGGCTCGCCACGCGGGCGTTGGCCGCCGGCGACGTGGCCGCCGCGCGGGAGCACGCGGTGGCGGGCCGTGCCTGGGCGGATGCGGACACCGCCGGCCGGCTGGTCTCGATCGAGGCCCTGGCCGAGGCCCTCGGGAGTGCGGGCGTACGGACGAAGCCGCAGGCCGGCCTGCCCAACGCGGCGGCCGCCGACATCGCGGCCGTCGTCGCCCAGGCACCGGCCCGCAATCCGGTCGCGGAGCAATTGCCGAAGCCAGGCGACCTCGAGGCCACGAAGCGGCTCGATCTCGACGCGGCGCCGTCGAAGGAGGGCTACTCCTCGCACGCCAGTTCGATCTGCAATCCGATCGACGAACGGGTCCATGTATTCATCACGCCTTATTTTTTCCGGCAACGGCTCGACTGGGGCGCAGAGGTGTGTTCGATCTCCGCCGCGCCTGGGCGATTGCTCGTCACCAACCGCCTCGAACTGGTGTCGCTCGACCCCGCCACGGCCGCGGTCCAGTGGCGGCTGCCTCCGGGGCCGAAGCCCGGCGGCCTCGACAGCCTCGGGCCGGGACTGGTCGCGATGCGGCCGTGCTGGGACGACCGCCACGTCTACCTCCGCCGCCTCGCGCTCGGCAACGCACCGACGGTCGCGGCCGTCCGTCTGGCCGACGGCATCGTCGCTTGGGAATCCCCCGCCACTGCCCCGCATCCGATATCCGACCCGGTGCTGATGGATGGAGGCCTGACGTTCTTCGAGGTGCGGCCGGGACTCATCGACGAACTGGTGTGCGTGGTGCTCGACCCGGCCACGGGCGCGCGAAAATGCGAGCGGCTCGTCGGCAACCTCCAGCCCAAGTGGCGGGTACGGCGGGCGAAGTACGACGACAAGAACATCGATGCGGGCGACTGCCAGGTGGCCGTGGCCGACGGGCGGCTGTACGCGACGATCGGAGGCTGCGTCCTGTGCTGCCAGTCCGACGGGCGACTGCGGTGGACGAGGCACCTGCCGTGGATCGCCGCCGATGTGGACGGCTGGTGGCGGTACCAGGCGCAGGCGCCGCCGCTGGTGCACGACGGAAAGGTGTTCCTCATGCAGCCGGGGTTCCCTGGGATCGCCGCGGTCGATGCGGCCGACGGCCGGCTGCTCTGGAAGCAGCCGCTCGTGCTCCCACGACGGCTCGTCGGACTCGCGGGCGCGGGTGATGCCTCGCGGCTGGTCGTCGAGACGGACGACGGAATCCTCGCCTGCGATCCACGCGACGGCTCGATGCGGATGCTGTTGGAAGCCCGCGACGGCCCGGGCGACTTCTGGCTGGGGATCGCGCCCACGCGGCTAGTCGGCTCGCCGCTGGCGACCGCAGACGGCCAGGTGGTGGCGATGGTGCAGCAGCGGCGGGCCGACACGGCGGCGACGAACATGCTCGACGTGGCTGTCGTCTGGGTCGACGTCGCTACGGGCGCCATCCAGAAGACGGCGGAAGTGCCATCCCTGGGGGGCAAGCCACCCTGGGCCGGGCCGCTCGCCGTGGCCGACGGCCGGCTGTGGACGCTCGCACACGCCGCATATGCCGCCGATATGCGGCGGGCGCTCTGGGAATTGGCCCCCAAACCGGCCCCCTGACGGCCGATCGGCCCGGTCTGGCCGCGGGTTGGAAATCAAGCCGGATTCCGCGAGGAACGCCGCTACCAGGACCTTAACGCCTGCGACCATCGCCAAATAGTATTTAAGAACCTCTTGGGAGGGCCGAGCGATGTGTGCTCAAGAAATCGCCGTGTGCTGCGTTTGCGTCAGGCACGTTAGCGCTCGAGCAGCCTTCCCTCTGGTTCTTCGGGACTTTTAGTGGCACTGTAACTGCGGCTTGAGATCCAGTTTGACGCAGAAGAACAGGATTCGGGTTCGGTAGTTCGTGAACGAGTGGAAGCCACGGGTGACCTGCCCCCCCTAAAAGGCCCCTCTTCCAGAGAGAGATTCTGGTGGTGTCAAAACCAAAGGAGGGCATTCAATGCCACGCGGAAAGAAAGAACCCGCGGAGCAGATCATCCCCTATGCTGCGAGTGTCGAAGTCGAGGTGGGACGAGGTAAGACCGTTGCCGAGTCGGTCAAGAAGATCGGTGTGACGGAGCAGACGTACTCGTGAAAAGAAGAAGCAGTACGGTGGCCTCCGGATAGACTTTGGCCAAGCGGCCGAAGGATCTCGAGAAGGAGAATAGCCGACTCTAGCGGTTATTGGCCGACGCCGAACTCGACTCTGGCGTGAGGAGGGATTAAAAGTGCCTAAAAAGCAGCCAAAACGAAAGCGGCTTTGGTTGAACGATGGCTCGTGCGTTCGGCTACGTTCGAATCGTCGTAACCACGTATGGAGCTACGACTTTGTGGCCGATCGTACCTCCGATGGCCGCCCTATTCGGATGCTGACTCTTTGTGGACGAGTTCACTCGTGAGTACCTCGCGATCGACGGCGCCAAGAAGCTCACGAGCGAAGATGTGCTCGAGCGGCTCTAGCGACCTGTTCGTCTGCAAGGGTGTGCCGGATCACATCCGCAGTGACTCTCGCGAGAGTTCACGGCGAAGAGCGGCCGTGAATGGCTAGGGCGTGTTGGTGTGAAGACTTTGTTTATCGAGCCTGGCTCACCATAGGGAGAATGGCTACATCGAGAGCTTCTTTTGTATTGCTGCGAGACGAGTTGCTGGAACGGGAAGCGTTTGACACGCTGCTTGAGGCCAAGGTGCTCATCGAACGGTGGCGGCAGCACACCAACACGATCCGACCGCACAGTGCCTTGGGATACCGGCCCCCGGCCCCTCCAGGCGTGGCAGCCCCGTGCGTTCGCATGGCGTACGCCGAGCAAGCGCACGGGGCTGGTCTATTGGAGGGCAAAATCCTAACTTAAGAACTGGCGTCATTCATGGCGGCAGGTCACTCCTGTGCGCGTCAGGGGACTGCTCGCCTTCCGGCTAGTTCGGGAAGATCATACCGCCCGCGCCGTCGAAGCGCTGATAGAAGAGGTGTGAATCCAGGCGATACAACGTGCCGTCGGCGTAACGCCGCCAGGGCATCCGCACGGCGCCCTTGGTGCGAAGCCATTCCAGGTGCAGCGTGTAGGTCTCGGGCGTCTCGAACCACGAGTACGTCTTGCCGAACCGCGTGTTCCAGCGCAGCGGCTCGAAGCGGTCGAACACATCCTGCTCCGGAGTCGCGCCCGGACGGATCACCAGGGCCGTGGGGGCATACTTCACGCCGTAGAAATCCAACACCTTCCGGTGCGCCGGCTGGTCGGCATCGAGCCGGATCTCGACGAAACGATTCGCCAGGAAGGCCTGGACCTCCGGCGTCTTCAGCATTTGCTGGAAGTTCCGGGAGGTGACGGAGTCGGCCGAGAGAATGTTGCAGAGCAGCAGTTTGTTCTCCGCCTTCGCGCGGGCACGGGCCTTCTCGATATCCGGGTCCTTCTCCTCGACGGCGGGCGTCGGCACCGGCTTGGCCTCCTTCTCCAGCACCAGCACCAGGCGCGGTCGCAGACCGGGGAACGACGGGTTATCGGATGCCACCATGTTCACATCCGGCGTGTAGTCGGACATCTGCGGATTGGCCAGTTCCAGGATGACGCCCAGGTTGGGCACATCACCCGCCACCCATTTCTGCGCCGTCGCGGTGAGGTCGAGTCCGTCCCAGCCGGTGGCGGCGAAGGCGATCGTTCCGACCGGCTCCGGCACCCGGTCACTGTCGCCTGTGGCATACGGTTTCTCCCACATGACCTCCTCGCCGATGGGGAAACGCATCCCGTGATACCAGGAGAGGTGCCACTCCATGCCCGGGTCTCCGAAGGCCGTCTGTGCGTTGCAAAGTTCCTCGTGCCAACGCTTCTTGAGCACGCGGACCTGCGTCGTGCGGTCCACCTTGGGCTTCACCTCCACGGCCATGAGGCGCAGGAACGCCTTCTTCACCTTGGTCTCACGTGGCAGCAGGGAGAGGTCGAAGCGCAACAGGGACCGTTTATTGCGCACGGTGCCGACGTGCAGGTCGTTGCGATAGTCATGGGAATAGGCCAGGGAATTCCCCACGGTTCCGGGGCCGAGGAACGCACCGTTCTCTCCTTCGCCGCCGATGTAGGTATCCCGCGCTCCGTCGTACCCGCCCAGGTTCCAGGCGGACAGGTCCGCACCTTGATAGAGTTCGACCACCGTGTCGCCCGGGAACTCCTGGCGCAGCTTGGCGGTCATGTCGAGTTCCGGAATGGGCTTGCCATAGTCCGGGTTCTCGATCGTCACCGGAATGCGCTGGACCACGCGACCCAGGTAGGAGTCCGGCGTGTCCATGCTGAGCACCACCTCCGCCTTGCCGGGCGGCATATCCGCGGGGATGATGATCCGGCTCTGGTGCGTGCCTCCACAGCAGGTGTTGCCGGCAAAGAAGATCCGGTTCGCCTCGCCCGGACGCTCCAGGGATTCCAGCGAGTAACGGGCGTGCGTGTAGCCGCCATAGACCCGGGAATCACCCTGTTGCACTTCCGGCGACGATCCGGCGAAGAACGGCTTGACGGCTTCGACCACCAGCGCGTCTCCCGGCTTCAGGGTCTTGCCCTTGAGCCCGTCCTGGCGGAAATCCCATTCCATCCCGCCAAAGCGGTACACCGGTGCCCGCGCCTTGTCCGTGGACCAGACATTCCCGGTCCCATACATGGAGGATCGCGTATGCCAATCGCCGCTCTTGAGCGCGGAGCGCAATTCCCACTTACCGCCGCCCCAATCCACGAAATAGTCAAACAGCGGGTCGGGCACATCGAGTTTGCGTGCCAGCTTCGCGCGGTCAACCGGCTCGGGATTGACGACCAACACCGGAGCCGGCGGCGCCGGGGCCGCCATGCCCAGTTCCTTCATCAGGCTGGGTGGAATCCCCACCATGCAGCTCGGCGTTCCGTCCGGATTTGGCGCATCGCAGACAACCGCCGCCGGCGGCTTGTAGTCGGACTGTGTGGCCTGCATCGGCTGCTTGCAGGCAAACCGCTCCGCTTCACCGGTGACATCCCGGTCGAAATTCAGGTCCAGGTAATAGACATCGTACCCCTTGCCGGTGCCCTGCGACTCATCGAGCACCATGGCCATGACGCACTTGCCCTCCGGCCCGAAGGCGAAGAACCGGTAGGCGGGCTTCTCCGAGACGTACTTGGGCTCCTTGAGCGTGCGGTCGATCTTGGTGTGATCGAACGCCGGCCTGGGTATCGGGCACGGCAGCACGGTCGTCCGTGTGATCGCCGCCGGTTCCTTGACCGCAGCGTCCGCCGGCAGCGGTTTGGCCGCCGGCTCCGCGGCGTTAGCCCAGACGGCCATTCCCCAAATCACCAACAACACAAGACTTGCCTTGGCTTTCATATTCATCGTAGATCTCTCTCTTTACTCGCCTTGTCAGCCCTATGCTGATGAATACGTTGCTCCCCTTGCGGCTGGTTCGGGAAGATCATACCACACTTGCCGTCGATCCGCTGGTAGAACAGGTGCGAGTCGAGACGGTAGAGCGTTCCATCCCCCAGCCGCCGCCATAGCATCCTAGCGGAGCCCTTGGTGTGGAGCCATTGAAGGTGTGGTTCTTTGGGGAATTTCGTGGCACGGTTTGGCGGATTCCGGACCGGCGATGGCTTAGATTGGGGGGATGGAAACACTAGCCACCCACTACGCCCGACTGCTGGGACCGACGACACCTGGCGGGTTGAGGCGGTTGACCTGCGGCTCGAGGATCGCCGAGTCGAAATCCGCTTGAAGCACGTCGGCTCGGGCGTCACATGTCCTGAATGCGGCCGCGACTGCGGCCTTGCTGATCATGCCGATGAACGGCGTTGGCGGCACCTCGACACCATGCAGGTCACAACGGAGCTGGTAGCCCGACTTCCTCGATGCCGCTGCCCAGAGCACGGCGTGAAAACGATCGTACCTCCGTGGGCCGGAAAGCATAGTCGATTCACCCTCTTCTTCGAAACCTTTGCCATCGAAGTCCTGCAGGCCTGCCGCAACTTCAAAGCCGCTGCTGCCATCCTGGGCCTCTCGTGGGATTCCTTGCTTCAACAAGTCCAACCTCTCATGGAAGTCATGGAAGCAGCGCCGCAGATCCGCAGCCATCCGCCGTAACGGCGGCAAACTGGATCTCAAGCCGCAGTTACAGTGCCACTAAAAGTCCCGAAGAACCTATCCATTTCGCAATATCTCCTGCAACCGGCCGCCCACAAAAGTGGTCTGTGCCATCTGCTGGCAGGTCTTGCACATCGGGGAGAAAAACTTCACCACCAACGGGCGATTCTGCTTGGCAGCGATCTCCCGGGCACGCCTCAGATCCTCCTCCGGCTTGAGGGTGCTGGCCGCCACGGGCGCGGGCCCCTCGTAGGCGATGACCAGCGTCGGCCGGTAGGCGGCCCGGCATAGGCCATCAACCCGGACTTGTCGCCGGTCCCGATGAACTGGGTGGCCAGCAGCGTCAGTCGCAGCTCTGCGCCGAGGATACGGGTCTCATTTGGAATACGGGCCAGATCGATCTTGAGCAGCGACGACAACGGCTCATCGTACTTGATCCAGCCGCCCGCGACGCTGAATGTCATGTGGGGACTCGTGCCGTTGTTGTGCTCCCGCTGCCCGCCCTCCCCGTGCTTGGGCGTGAGCGTGTTGTCGAACACCGGAGTCGGCACGACCCTCTCCTCAGGATGGCCCGGCTCGGCATCGTTGCGATCGCTGCCCACGCGGCGTAGCGCGGCGAACTTGACCTTCGGATCCGGGAACCGGGCCTTCAGGGATTGCACGCACACGGGCCATGGCCGCAGGGAATCGCGATGGCACTACGTCTGCGGCGTTCCGCGAGACCTGCCCGACCGCGATCGATGGCCGGGTCTCAAGGCGATAGGCATGGTCATCAGTAACACCGAGCGTGACGGCAAGGAGTGCGTCAGTATCCGGGACGACATCATGACCAGGAAGATGCCCGTCAAGAAGTTCGCCGCAATCGTCAAAGGGCACTGGGCGATCGAGAATGAACTGCATTGGCAATTGGACGTCACGTTCCGAGAGGACCATTGCCGTATTCGGAAGGGTAACGCCGACGCCAACTGGAGCATCCTCCGAAGGATCGCGCTGATGCTGCTCAAAGTCCTTGTCGGCCGTTGAGTTATGGTGCAATCGCCCTGGCGCTGGGGCCGCCTTTTCGGGCCCGGACCGGTGGCGGTGTGCCTCCCGGCCCCGCCCGACCGACAAGGCGTGTAGTTCGGGTGGCTCTCGGGCCACAAGAAACTCGTCATGAACCCGTGTTTTTGCCCCATTGCAGGGGCTTGACACCGTCGGGTCTTTGGCTATAATTTCGGAGCAGGCGGGGCGGATCAGATGCAAAAAACGTCCGCCATTCGTCGCTTTTCGTTCGTAACGAAACTCGTCTAGGGAGTGATCATGGGTATCCAATGGTTACCACTCGATCCGTCATGGCGCATTAAGGATTGGCGTCACGACGGCCATCGCATGTCGCGCATCGCCATCGCAGTATCACGCCTCGCGCTCGCAGCGTGCGTCGCAGCGTTCGCCCTCGGCGGCGTCGCGTCGGCCCAGTCGTTCACTTGGGCGCAGGCCGGGACCGGGACCTACGACTGGAACTCCAGTTCGAACTGGAGTTCGGCGACGTCGGGCGCGTTTCCCAATGCGGCGGGTGCGTTCGCCAATCTCTACGTGGACCGCACCGGCGGGCAGACGATCAACCTGAATGAACAGATCACCGTCGGCCGGCTTTTGATCGGCGACTCCTCGAGCGCGTTGCTTTTGTCGACCACCATCGCGGCCAATGGCGGCAGTCTCGTGATTGACAGCGGCGCCGTCGGCGTCAGCGGCACCATTCAAATGAATATTCCGACGAATACAGCCCCTAACCCCTACGTCACGATCAGTTCTGGGATCACACTCGCGAGCAATCTCGTTTTGCAGGATGCAGGTGTAAATATGTCGAATGTGCTTAAAATCAGCGGCATTATCTCCGAGACCGGCGGCTCCCCGAGGAACGTGTCTCTCGTGGCTGGTGGAATACAAAAGACGAACTTTTATTTGACCGGGGCGAACACCTACACGGGCACCACTTCACTTGGCTCACTCGTGTTTATGGATTTCAACTCCATCGGCAACGTGAATGGCGGTGCATCGGCGCTCGGGAATCCAGCGACCGCGGCGGCCGGCCTGATTCGGTTGGGCGCAATCAACTCCAGCATGAACGTGAGTATGAATTACTCCGGCGCATCGGCCGCCAGCACCGATCGCCAACTTGAGATTTTGGGCAGTGGCTCGACGGGGGACGGTGGCCCTTTCGCTCTTAAGTCGTCGGGCGGCACCCTCACCCTCACCAATGCGGCACCCTTCATCTGGTCGGGCACCTCGACCACGGCCAAAAGTATCGTTTTCGGCGCTAATGTGGTTATCACCGGGTCAATCGGTGATTGGGGGGGGGCGACCAAGCTCGTTGGATCAGGAGGGACCGGCAGCGTTACCCTGCTCGGCCTCAATACGTTCACCGGCGGGATCACAAATAATTCGAATAGTGCTCACACTTGGGTCTTCAACTCGATCGCCGACGAAGGCCAGCCTTCGGCGCTCGGCGCTGCGACCGGGGCAAATGCCGTGATCCCGCTCGCAGAAGCCACAGACAAGATTACAACGTATCGCTACATCGGTTCCGGACACTCTTCGAACCGGCCGTTCAAATGGAATCACAGTAACGCCGGTGTCACCAGTGCCTTCGCGACGATCGAGGCGAGTGGCTCGGGCGCGTTGACGCTCAGCGGATCGGTGTACGTGCCCGGGTCCCTTGGTGCGTTCAATCGCCGGCTCACCCTGAGCGGGTCCGGCGTCGGCAACCTGTCCGGCAACATCTCCCAGGCCACCGGTACGAACGCATTGGTCAAGTCGGGCACCGGTTCCTGGACCCTTTCCGGCGTCAACACCTACACGGGGTCGACGGCGATCCAGGCCGGCACGCTTGTATTCGCAAAGAAGTCGTCTCTTTATAGCGGTAGCTCAGCAAGTTGGACGAAGGCCCTCATCAATACGACGACCGGCTCGGCGGCCACGCTCGGGCTCGGCGTGGGCGGAGCCGACGGGCTGACGACAGCCGACGTGACCACGCTGATCACGAACCTGTCCGGCGACGTTGCGACGGGCGGGATGCGGTCGACGTCGTCGTGGGGTTTCGATACCACGAACGCGGGCGGAACATTCACCGTGGCCGACGTGATCGCCAACACTTCGGGGACCGCCGTCGGCGCGATCGCCGGCGGCGAGATCGGGGTGGTCAAGCTCGGCAGCGGCACGCTTGCCCTCACGGGCGCCAACACCTTCACCCG
>Ga0209086_10000547_pt1 | contig 32980 bp, 23 predicted proteins | sample M_130207_XF_Meta_FD_187312 | JGI IMG/M metagenome (GOLD analysis project Ga0209086, IMG submission 187312) | Freshwater microbial communities from Lake Montjoie, Canada to study carbon cycling - M_130207_XF_MetaG (SPAdes) (version 2) | ecosystem: Environmental > Aquatic > Freshwater > Lake... | reverse complement strand
GGACATCTGTGCGGTGCAAATATGCGGCGCGATAGACGGCTTCGGGCAGTGGTTCTGCAGGATTCACAAGCGATTGAAGTGACGCGAGTTTCGCAACTGGAAAGTTAGACTCGAGAATTTCTGCTGGATACTTCACGGCCCACCAAGGCGGATTCGCCTGCATTGATTCTGGAAGTGGCTTACCCCACAGTTCGCCGTTGACCCAATTCGCCAAGCGACCAAAACACAAACCAAATGGAGCAGCGAATGCGACGCAATCAAAAAGATGAAGAATTGGAAGTCGAACGCGACGCGCGAAAAGCACGCTTGCAATCATCGAACCGATAATGCCACCGTGACTCGACATTCCGCCTTTGTGAATGTCGAGCAATCCCCACCACGGTAGCGAAGAGTGAAATGTGATCAAGAGATGTGGCTCATAGAAAACAACGTGCCCAACGCGACCACCGATGACGACTCCCATAATCAAATAGGTCATCAAGTCGCTCACTTGCAACATCGTCAAACCAATTCGCTCGCGTCGAGCAAACTCGCGCAAGAGCAACCAACCAAGAAAAAATCCTGCGGCATAGGAAATTCCATACCAGCGGATTCCAAAGCCCGACGAGATCTCTATGGCGAATGGATCGAGCGTGTGAACAATAACGGCGAGCATCCGCATAGCATCCCCGACTTGTGATGGATGCGCCACCCACCCATGGAAGTCTCAGCGAATTCGCTCGACCCGAGCGGCCGGGTGATTTGACGCCTTTCTTGAAATTGCTGATCCAGGGCAAGTCACTGACATTCGACGAATCGCGTGCAGCATTTGGTGAAATCATGACTGGTTCTGCTCATCACGCAGAAATGGGCGCCTTCTTGGCGCTCCTCGCGCGGCGTTTACCAACCGTTGATGAGCTTGCTGGCGCCGCAACCGTGATGCGCAAACACGCCTCAACGTTTTCAACTTCGATCGACACCGCAAAGATTCTCGATACTGCGGGGACTGGTGGAGCACCAAAGACATTCAATGTCAGCACGCTTGCAGCAATTGTTGCAGCATCAGCCGGTGCGTTCGTTGCGAAACATGGAAATCGATCGCGCACTGGTCGAGGATCGGCCGAGGTCTTGGATGCACTTGGCGTGAAAGTCGATGCGACTGGATTGATTCAGCGACGATGCCTGGAAGAAGCACATATTGCATTTTGTTTTGCACCAAATCATCACCCAGCAGCACGGCATGCAATGCCTGTTCGGAAGGCGCTTGGATTTCCGACGATTTTTAATTTGCTCGGACCGCTGACAAATCCCGTGAATGCTCGTAGACAAGCGATCGGCGTTTATGACCGTTCGTTTGTTCCAATTATTGCAGAGGTGCTGCGAGAACTCGGCGCGGTGCGTGCGGTGGTCTATCACGGTATGGATGGTTTGGATGAAATGACAACGGGCGCAGCGACATTGGTCGCAGAAGTGAAGCATGATGCGCAAGGTGGATCTGTGCGAGTTTATGAAACAACACCGGAACTCTTGGGGATCACACGAGTCAACCCTCTTTCGATTGCACCAGAAAATCTTGATGCGGCAACAAAACTTTTCACGGATGTCCTTGAAAATCGCGCGCCGCGCGCCGCACGAGATATGACCCTCATAAATGCAGCGGCAGCTTTACTTGCTGCGGGTATTGTGGATGATTTGCGTGGGGGAATTGCAGTCGCACAATCCGTACTGACGACTGGCGCGGCACGAGAAACTCTTGCCAACCTTGTTCGAATTTCTGGTGAAAGTGCTGGCTAGTTTTTGTATCTTTCAAAGTTCACTATGACAACTACATCTGAAACTATTCATATGACATCCCAAGAATGGATTGATCTGGGAATGAAGTATGGGGCGCCGGTCCTCTGGTCGTGCGTGATAATCATCGTCGCTTTTTTTGCTGCGAGTTGGGTTCGGCGCTTGGTCGTGAACGCTTGCGAGCGAGCGGAAATCGAACCGACACTCGCTCGCTTCTTTGCAAAATTGACACGTTGGGCGATCTTGTTGATTGCTGGAACATTTGTATTGAATAAATTTGGATTCGAAACTGCAAGTTTCTCGGTGTTGATCGGAGCTGTTGGATTAGCGGTCAGTCTTGCATTCCAAGGAACACTTTCCAACTTTGCGTCTGGAATCATGTTGATGATCTTCCGTCCATACAAGATTGGCGATTCAATTATTGCAGCAGGACAAACTGGAACGGTCTATGAAATTGATTTGTTTTCAACGACGTTAGACACGGTCGACAACAAACGAATATTCATTCCAAACACAGCAATCTTTGGTGCGGTCATTACGAATATCAGTTTCCATGAAAGACGGCGAGTGGATGTGGTGGTTGTTTTGCACCACAGCGCGAGTATCGACAAGACGCGTGCGGCACTCACCGAAGCAGCGATGCGCGTCCCTGGATGTCTGCCAGAAAAACCAGAGATTGTTCTTGTGGAAATGAACGCTGCTGGAATCTCTTGGCAAGTTCAGGTGTGGTGCCAGTCAGGAGATTTTATCGCGGTTCGTCAGGCGACGATGCGAGAGGTCAAGGTTGCGCTTGATGCGGCTGAAATTGCCTTTGCTGTGACGCCGTCTGTTGACGTGAAACGTTGAATCAATTGCCTTTTAAGGACCAATCCAAAGTCCATTGACTTGGCGATATCGCGGGGCGCGCGCAATATTGGATCCAGCGTTATCCCGATTCCAAACAACGGAGCCAGATGTATTCACCTCGAAAATTCTGCCGCTATTCGTCAGCGTGATCAACGTCGTGTTATCGAGAGTTCGAAAAGCTCCACACTGAACAGCTCCGCCATACATCTGGTTCGGTGATCCATATGTCCACGTGGGGGCGCTTGGTCCAAATGCAAGCGTGGGGTCAATCAGATAATTCCCAGACGAATCGCGCGGCGGAATGATTTCCATCACTGTGGAATAATCATTTGCGGTTCCAGTGCGATCGCCATTGCAGAAGGCCATAATGTTGCCAGCTCCGGGAAGTCCTGCATCGATCCACGTTGCGCTGTGAACGACAAAGAAAATTTGATTCGCCGTTGTGCCGCGATCATAATTTGCAGGATTTCCCCAGCGAAACAAGAGGTCTCCACCACGCCCTCTTGCGCCACCGGTGTGCGTTGCTGCTTCTGCGGTCGTCGTCGAATGATCGATCACCCAAAGTTCACTGAGTGTGCGAGAACTGACAACGATCTGATCCAGTGTTGGGTTGTAATCAATGGAATTCATGTGAATCCAATCGCCAGTTCCTTGTGCACCGACCGATCCCGCATTTATATTTACAAGTTCCGGCTTTGTACTCACGACGGCATAATTTGGAAACGCCACATTCGTATGTTGCACAAGATGATTCCAAAGGTTCCAACGCCACACAATGTTGTAAGTGCTATATCCGGTTGGTTGAATTTCAATTATTGATTCGGACCACATTGCCGACGTGAGATTCACACGGCCCATCGCAGTGCCTTCGGCCTGTGTGTGACCCTCCCACACAATGCAAAGAATGTTTCCGTTTGGCATCAGCCGAATGTCATGGTGTTGTCCATATTCAGCATTGGCAACAATGAGATCGTTGACAATTGTTCCCGCAGCATTAAAAACCTGAATGCGGCCACCGCGAGCAGCCCCGTTATAAATCCCCGCCGAATAAATAGTCGGGCGAACAAGCGTTCCATCGCCTCGCAGATATGCGACACTCGCACCACCAGCAGCACCAACCCAAGTCTTCGCTACAAGACCGGCCGAGTCATACGCCGTTGTTGTCGTCGTGCTTGTCGAAGTAACAATCAACCATTCGGGAGCCGGGGCAGGGCATGGTCCCCAACCACCAAGAACTGATGCGAGATCACTTCCGTCGGTTGTTCCATCACCCGTGATATCGCCGCCAGGTCCACCCCAATTCGAGAGCATGCTTGCAAGGTCAACGCCATCTACAACATTGTCGCCGTTCAAATCTGGTGGGCAAGCCGCATGGGCACTTTGGCCAATATCAGCGAAGTGATTTGCAGCAAATATGGCAATGACTGCTGCGCCAAAAATCCGCATTTGAGATTGCTTGCGAATGCTTCGTGGAATTCTTCGTGGTTGAATATTCATATCAATCAAACTCTGAGATATTTGATTATGGCGCCAAGTTGGACAATTGCAAACAGAATGTTGCTTTCTGTGAATTCTTTGGAGATTTGAACTGTTCGGGGACAATTGGATGAAATAAAATGATGGGGATTAGGGTATTTTGGTAGATAAGTGTGCGCGCAGTAAGTGGAGTTCAATCTTCGGACGAAAAGCCAAATTTCAAGATAGGGATATCCTCCAATTATTCATACAAGAAAAGCGAATTCTGATGAGGTCTCGACGGTTCAAATCAAGCCGACGATACTCCTTTGGTACGAAAATCCAGCGTGGATTTGGATCGCACTTGGCGCGTGGATAGTTGCCCTTGTTGTCATAAGTGTGATGGTCGCAATCAATCCATACGACCGAACGGTCACGGGCCTGTATCACGATGCGAGTCACAACTGGTTTCAACAGAAGCCACTTTATGCCGGCCCTGGTGGCATGAATTATTTCCCACAGTTTGCGCCAAGCTTTGTTTTGTTTCATTGGCTTCCTGTACCGATTGGCGACATTGCATGGCGTTGGCTGTCTGGGTTCGTCTTGGTGTTTGGTATTTGGAGACTGGCTCAAACTCAATTCGGTTCAAATTCAGGTGCAGTTTTGCCGTGGATTCTGCTTCTCACGCTACCACTATCACTTTCAGCGCTGCGATATGGTCAAGCGAACGCTTTGTTTTCTGGACTGCTGGTTAATGTTGTCGCCTCAATTGCGCAGCGACGATGGACCGGAGCAACTCTATGGATGATGCTTGCTGTGATCGTGAAGCCACTCGGGTTGGTGATCTTATTGCTTGCCCCATTCGTCTATGTGCCGTTGAGGTGGAGAGTGCTCGAAGCTGCACTCATTCTCATACTCAGTCCATTTCTAATTACTGATATTGATTATGTGATGTCACAATATTTTGCTTCATTTGCAAATCTCCAGTCCTGTTCGGTTGTCATCGAACACCGCTTTGCAGACTTTCATGGAATCATTCGAACATTTGGCGGCGAACTTCCATCTCAGTTGGCACTTGTCATTCGCGCCGTTGCAGCTTTTGTCGCACTTGGTCTGTGGCTTGTTGTGGGTCGACGATTTGATGAACCACTGCGTGCAATATGGCTTCTTGCACTCACAACAATTTATTTGATGCTTTTTAATCCAATGACCGAATCCAACAGTTATGTGATTCTCGCTCCAGCTTTATCTATTTGGGGCTTGACACTCTTGGCGACAGCTCGGTATCGAAAGCTCGGATGGTGTTTGGTTGGGAGCGCGCTTTCGATCGGCTTATTGAAAGAACCTTTGCGCCCAATTTTGGGAAATAACTTTGCGCTGATCTGGAATCCGATTATGGCACTCGTTTTTTTCGGCGTGCTGCTGCTGATTCTTTGGCAGATACAAAGATTGAAATCGTTTCCAATATCTATTAAAGATTTGAATCAATTATGATTTACCCTTCAAACCAAATGTCTGTCGAACCATATATAAGCTTTTTATTACCGTGCTATAACGAAAGTGAAGTGCTTTTCGAAATGCACCGCCGTGTGAAAGAGGTTGGTGAAAAGCTTTCGAAGCCTTATGAAATTGTTTTTGTAAACGATGGATCGACCGACGATACGTTTCATAAAATGGTTGCACTCACAGAGAGAGACCCGATGCTTGTGATCGTTGATCTTTCCAGAAACCACGGGCATCAACTTGCGCTTTCTGCGGGACTGCAATGTTGCGCAGGAGAGCGAGTACTTGTTCTAGACGCAGATCTGCAAGATCCACCAGAATTACTTACACAAATGCTTGAACTTATGGATCAAGGTGCCGATGTTGTGTTTGCGCAAAGACGAACAAGGCTCGGTGATGCACCACTGAAACGTTTTGCTTGCGCTGTCTTTTATCGGTTGCTGCAAAAATTGTCAGACACGCCAATCCCACTCGACACTGGGGATTTTCGATTGATGTCTCGCAGGGTTGTAAACCAAATTTTACAAATGCCAGAGCGACATCGATTCATTCGGGGGATGGTGAGTTGGGTTGGATATCGCCAAGTTCCTTTTTTCTATGACAGAGAAAAACGCTTCGCAGGAGAGACGAAGTATCCATTCTTGCGACTGTTGGCTCTTGCGCTAGACGGCATTGCTGCATCATCAACAAAGCCCTTAATGTTGGCCAGTTATGCGGGGGCGCTCTTTGCTTTCCTGTGCCTTGGATTTATCGGTTATGCGATCTATTCATTACTGTTTGTTGGTCAAACGCCTCAAGGTTGGACGAGTTTGGTGATTGTTGTCACCCTGATGGGGAGCGTGCAACTTTTCGTTCTTGGAATCATCGGGCAATACCTTGGCAGAATTCACGAGCAGGTGAGAGGAAGACCCATTTTTATCATTCGCGATATTGTGCGTGGTCGCTCACTTTCTTGATCTGGCTGATTCAATCTACAGCTGATTCTCAAAAAGAAAAAGGGGAAGACTTTCAGAAAGTCCTCGGCGCACTCATAGCGTGCGCTCATGCCGCGCAGGACGGGCGGTGACAAAGCAACGCGACACGCCTTCCTTCCTTGGATCGCCGGTGCAATGGTCGCCGGTGCAGCAAGTGCTGGAATTGCCGTGGGGCTGGTGGAGCCAAACGATGCTTTGGATGAACGTGGTCGACTTGTCATTGTCACCGCGTTGATCACTGTCGCCATCGCCGCGCACGGAATAGCGCTGGCGTGGCGGCGGTGGTCCTTTGTATCAGCACTCTGCCTGCTGATCGCAGCTGCGGCGTTTGGCGCATTCCGAGTCGCTGTCGTCAACCATGAGTGGTACGCGTTATTGAAATCGCTTGATGTCTCCGCGAATCGTATTGATACAAATCAATCCACTTCTTCTGTTGACTCCACTCGCAAACTTGTATGCGTCGAGGGGATTGTCGTATCAACTCCCCGCACCGATGAATTTGCATATCGCGATGCGCTGATTCAATGTGATTCGCTCGAGGAAGACACGCTTGCACGTTTCGTGCCGCGCACTCCATCGATTCGCTTCAATCTTGTAATCGATTCGGTCATCGACAGTCATGGCGAACGTCATGAAATCCATGCGACTCTGCGTGTGATTGTTGAGGGGACAATCGCAGGATGTGTGGCTGGTGATCGAATACGAACAAAAGGTTGGTTGAGTGGATTTGATCTCCCAACAAATCCAGGTGGTTTCAATTCGATGGCATGGAGTCGCATGCGCGGCATCGCAGGTTTACTGTCGATACCAAGCGAACATTTGATTCAACATCCAGAAACTTCGCAGTTTTCTGCGACTTCGTATCTTGCTCGATGGCGATCTGGTGTTGATACAAGTTTGCGTGATGCGCTCAGCGATCAACCCAGGCTTGATGCGACAGCTCTCATTGCGGCATCAACAACGGGTGCGAATTGGCCAGGCTTGCGATCTGTTTCAAAAGCTTTCGCATCGAGTGGCGTTCAGCATTTAGTTGCAATTTCTGGATTCAATTTCGGCATTCTTGCTGCTTGTGCTTTATGGTGTATTCGTCGAATGCGATTGGCGCCTCGCATCGGAGGAATCGTTCTGATCCTTCTTGCAATTCTCTTTGTTCTTTCGATCGAATCGGAAGTTTCTTCGGTGCGGGCGGCATTGATGGGCGGTACCGCAGCAATTGCGCTTTCATTTGGTCGTTCGATTCAGTTTGGATCACTGATCGGACTCACAGCAATGATTATTGTTGCGTGTGATCCGCTCGCCGCATCTCAACCAGGATTTCAACTCAGCTTTGGGGCGATCTTTGGACTTCGATACATCTCGCCATTGATTTCACGCTGTTTGAATTGTGCTGTGCGTGGATATGGACTTTTTGCAACACTTTTTCGTCGCGCGCTCGAACCTCTTGCAGCGGGACTTTCTGCGTGGGTAGTGACCACCCCGATCATTGCGCTGCACTTTGGAACTTGCCCTCTTTGGTGTGTTCCTTGCACGCTTGCACTTTCACCAAGCTTCGCAGTGATGGTCATCTCTTCAAATGTTGCCGTTGCGGCACAACCAATCTGTCCGCCAATTGGATTTGCCGCTGGTTGGGTTTCTGTCATCAATGCTCGGATGATTCTTTGTGTCGTGCGATTTTGCGCAACACTGCCAGGAGCTCTGCCCTCCAACGCATCTGTGCGAATTGTCGCCGACCCTGAAGATTGGCGCACACGGATCGACATGCTTGATGTTGGAAATGGATCGTGTTATCTGATTCGTTCTGAATCATCTGCGGTTCTGTTCGATTGCGGAAGTCTTGGTGCAGCTGCCGTGGGTTCGCAAACTATTGTTCCAGCCCTGCGAGCACTTGGAGTTCAATCGCTCGATGCTGTTGTGATATCGCATCCGAATCTCGATCATTATGGCGCATTGCCGGAAGTAGTCAGAGCGTTTTCTGTTCCCCGTGTCTTCGTCACTCCACAATTTATTGAATGGGCTCGACGTGGTGCTGCGCACGAAGCGCTCCGTTCAGCACAAGCCAGTGGTGCATCTATCGAGGAATTTTCTAAGGGTGATGAACGCCAATTTGGATTTATGCGCTGGCGCGTGCTTCACCCTCCCGCAAAAAGTCTCTTCGTAGATTCAAATGATGGGAGTCTTCTTATTCGTATTTCTTGCGAAGGTTTTTCGATACTTCTTGTTGGTGATGCTGCACGAGAAGCATGTCGTGCTGTTCTTGAATCTCCAAATTTAGAAGATCTTCGTGACATCACCGTGTTTGAACTTCCGCATCACGGAAGTTTTCGCCCTGATGCCGCTGCTCTTGCGGAGCGTGTTGCAAGTCAGATTGTTCTTCAATCAACTGGGCCAATCCGACTTGTGAAAGACAAGTGGGGGGAAATTCTTGTTTGTGCGCAAAGACTGGTGACTGCTCGTGATCATGCGTGTGCCGTTTTATGGAAATACGATGGAGCCGTTTGGATTGGTCGCTGGAATGGATTGCGATATGAATGGAGCGATTCTGGACTCAGGAGAGAGGTTCCACAAGAGATCAAAGAATTTGATTTCAACGAGTCACAAGCGTTGAACACAACCAAATCATCCACCGACAGCGGCGTCGATCAAGATCGCCCGGCGCAAGATGACCGTATCACCAACAGGGCCGCCAGCAGCTTCCTCGATCTCTATTTCGAGTGGACCAGGTTGAACCGCGACGCGAATTCGCGCTTTCGAATTTTTTGCATTGAGCGAATAACGTCCGAGCTCTTGACCATTTTGTCGAATGACGAAAGCACAATCAGCCCAAGCAAGTACAGATGGTGGAATCTCTACATCAGCACTGAAGACGGAGAAGCCCTTGGGGATTTCGTAGACGAGCCGTTCCGGCCCCCTGATCTCAATTGCGGTTGCTCCCAAAGGAGCTTCGAATGTGCTCACGATTGGCATTGGATATTCCGCACGTGGAAGCGATATGGAAATTGGCGGAAGCACATTTGGCTTGAACTGAGAAAGAGGAAGCATTCGCTTTGATGATTGTGAAACACAGCGAATTTCATCTGTGAGAATTGGCTGTGACGAACGGCTCATCCCCAATGACATTCCTTGCAGGACAAATCCACCACCAAACCCACCTGTGATTGATGTTCCGTCGATAATTGATCCATCCGACAACCAGACGCGCACTGCTGCGACTTTGGGTTGTGCGGAAACAAGCGCAATGCCTGCAACTCGGTCGAGCGGAATTTCACGTTTGACGCCAGCGTTTTCGATGATGATTGGCTCTTCAAACGACTCGATAAAACCACTGATTCGATCTCCGTTGCGAAGAACAATCTCGTCGGAATTCGATGCGACTGGCGGTTTTTCCATCGGTTGCATCTGAATGAATGAAGTGCGATCAACAGAAATATCCATCATGCCCATTCCAGGATGCTTCCATCGGACAATGGTGCTGGGTGGCTCAATGTGAAATCCACCGAATGTTGCGATGATGACCTGACCATCAGTCAGCTTTGTCATTGAAAATGGACGGCGCTCGATTGTTCCAACACCGTCACTCTTTGGAATCCATGCAAGTGCCGTCGATCCAAGATCAATTCCGTTCTCGCTATGAATTGTTCCGTTCTCATCAATCAATGCATCAACCCACTCACCTTGTGGAGTCAAAACTTCAACAGTTGATGTCTCGGCGGTTGCAGAGAACAGAAGGGAGAGTATTGATGCGGTTACAAACATATTGCTCAACGCTGAAAAATTGGAAGATATCTGTTTGGCATTTGGAGCACGATCAGCGCCATCGCTGTGGCATAAGACTCGCCAGCCTGATGATCAATCCACGAACCATCGTCGCTTTGCATCGCAATCAATTCGTCACGGACTCGCGACCACCATTGCTCCCAACGATCGCCACCCGCGAGATACATCGCTTGGGTCGCGTAATACTGACCATAAAAATAATGCGCCTGCATTTGTGGTCCGCCAGTGTTTGCAATCATGGAGTTGCTACTCAAATACTCCAAACCACGTTCGATCGAATCGTCTTCGTACACACCAGCATAAAAGAGACTTGCGACCCCAGCTGCTGCTCGCGGCCATGCGCTTGATCCTGGTTGACGCATATATCGAAAGCCTCCATCTGCATTCTGGCAATCGCGAACATAACGCACGGCGCGATCAATCGTGTCCTTAGGAATCTTGATGCCAGCATTTCGTGCGCTTCGCATCGCCATCACCTGACAAATCGTGACAGAAACATCTGCGTCGTATGGAACTGGGTTGTAACGCCAACCACCTTCATCATTTTGACTGTTCAAGATCAAATCAATTGCACGCACGAGCGCGTCGCGAACGCGAGAATCGTTTGGATTCATTCCATAAATTTCACCCAGAAAAAGCGTGGCGAATCCATGGCCGTACATTGGACCAGTCGTACTTTCCGCGGCAAGAAGTCCGCTCTCGGATTTGTTTGCGAGAACGAATTCGAGCGCACGCGTCACTTGTTCACCATAACGACCGCGACCAGGAAGATTTCCATCGGCCATAAACGCTAACGCGGCGAGAGATGCGATGCCAACATGTCGACCATAACGACCTCTGCCAAATGATCCGTCCTCATTTTGCGATGAAGCAAGGTATGCAAGTCCACGTTCAACAGACCGTGTCATTTCGGGAGTGATCTCGTTTTTCGCGGGCTTGTTTTCGGCGCCAACGGTTGTTGGTTTTGGTTTCGCTGTCGCTCCATCAACTGGAGGGGATGGAACTATGGGATTCGCCGGAGGATCAACCTTTGCGGGCGATTCAACTGCCTGCGCTTGTGCTGGAGACTTTTCTGCAGCGGGGACTGGCGGCGATTGAAGTGCAAGGATGATTGTGATTGCGGAAATCATGATCAGGTGGTGTTTCGTTAGGACATTCGATTTATGGCTTCGATTCTTCTGCGATTCGTCTGTAATACGCTTCGGTCCATCGACGATACACCGAAGACATTTTTTCACGAACACCCTGACGAATGATCTCGCGTGTTCTTGGTGGCAAACTTCCCCATTCTTCGTCGGTCTCTTGAATCACTCCGCCTTCGATTGGGTCAACACTTGGTGGAGATTCTTCTGCGCGATCTCCAGTGGGTTGTGATTTTGATGGACCAGATTTTTCACCTTCTTTTTGAGAGGCTCGTTGCTTTGCTTCTTCACGACGTTTTTCTTCGGACGCTGCAGACTCGGATTGTTTTTGACCTTTTCCATCCTTTGGTTGCTGTGAGCCTTTCGGTTTCTCCCCAGATGATGAGGAGGAGGATGAACCAGACGAAGATTGTTGCTGCTGTTGTTGCTGTTGTGCAGATGCAATCAATGCATCGAGTCTGGCAAGAACATCTTCTTGAACCCTTTGAACAGCTGTTCCAGAATCTTTTTCGCTCAGAAGTGTTGCGCTGCGTCGCATACCTTCAACTGTTTCCTCAAGTGTGTTCTTTGCTTCTTTTTCGCTCAGGATTCTTTGAAGTGTTTCCTTCTGTGTACGACCGCTTTCTGCGCTTGCCTTTTTTGAATCTGACTCGCCAATACCAAGAAGGTCATCGAGAGATTTTTCTTCGTCGCCCGCTGGTTTTTCTGTGGGTGATCCTGTGGGTGGTACTTGTGGGGATTGGGCTTGTGGGGGAGTTGGTGCAAGAGTCTTTGAATCTTGGGAGTAATTTGCATTCACAGTTTCGGCGACCATAAAGACAACCAGTAAAGATATTTTTGGAATTGCTTTCAAATTGGTTCCTTCGCTTCTGGTTTCAACTTGACTGGTGGCTTACCTTCGGGAGGAACCAATACTGGGGCTCCAGCTTTTTCTTTTTCTGCCATCTTTTTTTCGAGTTCTTTGCGAAGATCATCCGCAATTTTTGCGATCGAATCCTGTCGTTGCGAAAGACCGTTCAGCGCATCGATTGGCATTTGGGTGCTTTCAATTGCCTTTGTTCGTTCATAGATTCGTTGTTGAAGAGAACGTATGACTTTCAATTCAGCAAGCGGTGGGATTAATGGTTTTTCTTCTTCGCCACCACCACCACCGCCAGCGCCGTCACTACCACTGGCGTTTTCGCTTGGGTCTGCAAATGGATCGTCTGACTTCTTCGCGGCTTCGCTGAGTGCATTTACCAAACCACGAAGAATCTCCATAACCTCTGTTTCCATTTCGACTGTTGCTGGAGTGGGTGGCCCACTACGCAAATCCGATGCTGCTCGTGTGGCAGCGTCAAGTGCGAGGGTGGTTGCTTCGGTGAATGTTGGAGACTTCTGAACATCTGGAGAGCTTTCCGATATTGCCGAAATCTCCTGACGAATACTTTCTTGATCCACACCTAATCTGCGAGATTCAACAAGTACTCGCCGATCTCCAACTTTGTTGACGAGTGTTGCAGTTGCCGTCAACAAACCTTCTTGTCGATCACAGAGATTTTTATATGCCTGCGCAAGTTCTTTTGCTCGTTGCTGGCGTTCTTGCTCATCATTTTTTTTCTCTTGTTGGCGAACCAGTTCGAGCGCTTCTTGAAAAAGAGCCGTTGCGCGAACAAGGCTTTCATGCCCAAGAGCAATTTGAGGCGCAGCTGCGCTCAGCGCACTTGCCGCACGACCCTCGGCCTCTGCTCCACGCTCAATGAGGCGAACAACCCGCTGCGCGCTTGGGCCAGCAGCTCGACCTTCATCTGCAACACTCGATGCATTCAGCGAAAGTGTTGCGGCTTGTTGGGCAACTGCTGGGGATGACTTTGTGGCCTCGGCTCCTTCTGCCGTTACAAGTGCGAGACCAAGTTCTTCTGTACTTTCTGCTTGGCGAACCAACTGTTCAAGTGCATCAACCAGAGTGGCGAGACGACGACGCAGTGTCTCGGTTCTCGCCTTTTCATCATCGGCGAGATCTTCAATCATTTTTTGAACAGTCTTCTGAGCCGACGCTGATGATTGTTGCGCTTCATCAAGTCGATTTTCTCTCGTCGCCTGTTCGGCTTGATCCATTCGCGCAGCAAGTGATTCATTGTCGCCACGCTCTGCTGCTTGACGAAGATTTTCCGCGCGTGTGGGATCTTCCTTCTGAACTTTTTCCGCGCGCTGTTTGAGTTCTTCGATTGTTTCACGCGCTGCTTGCGCGGCAGTCTTTGCGCTCTCAGCCGCACGATCAAGATTGGCTGATTCGTCTGCTGATAAATCCTCTCGACTTCGTCCAAGAGTCTTTGCTCCAGCTTTCGTTCGGTCTTTTTCTGATTGTGTAATAGCCTCAGCAACCTTCTCCAACTTGCGCGCAGCCATCCAAGAGTCTTTATCTTTATCAAGTAATGCTGCGAGATCATCGAGTTCACTACGAACTTCGGCTTGCGCATTGTTGGCGTCTTCAGTTTTTTGTTTGCTCTTTGTGGAGTCTGTTTTCTCCGCACCATCAACCTGCATTTGTGCTGCTTCCTGCAGGTCGTTCCGCGCTGTTTCGCTTTGTTTTTGTGCGGTTTCAAGTATGTCATCGCCAGCCTCGATCAGGCTGCGAGTTGCATCGTCTTGAATTTCATTTCTATCAAGTCTTTTTTCAAGTCCATCCATCATTGCTCGAATTGTTGAAATGCGCTCACTGATTTCTGTTTGTGGACGCACTTGAGCTGATGGAGATTCTTCTCGTGAAATCAAACTTGCTTGTCGCTCATTTGTTCGAATGGCACCTTGCCGAATTGCTGCGATTGTGTTGCGTGTTTCTTCCTCGAATTGTGGACGTGTCAATACACGAATACGACGAGGGTTTGAACGCGTCCCTTCACGTGCAGCATCATTCAGACGAAAGACATCCTCCGCAACAAGAACGATTTCGAAAACCTCTCCTGGCTGTGCATTTGCTGTGGAGAGATCAAAGATTGTTTCTGCTTCTACTTCTCGAGCTCCCTTGCCATCAACAGAAACAAGATCTTTGCGCCAAGTGGTTGATCGACTCGCTTGAAGAGTGATGCGATCGAGTCCAACATCGTCACGACCCAAACCCTTGAGTGGAATTCGAGCTGTTGCGAGAACAGTTTCATCTGCACTTGGTTCAGTGATAAGCGCTTCAGGGGGAAGATCTGCCGCGACATCGAACACGACCTGAATGTCGTCGACATTTTGAACCCCGTGGTCATCCGTTAAACGAATAGTGAGTGACCGTGATTGATCCGCTCGCCACCCTATATGCCACATCCCATTTGATTCTGTGAATACAAAGCGAGGCTCGTCGGATTGGTCGCTCTTCTTTTTATCCGACCAATTGAATGTTGATCGAATCCAGTTGTCACGCTGCGGTCCTTCTTGAGGAACAACAATTGTTGGTGTTGGCAACATATCCACTTCGATCATGGACCCTTCAAGAATCGCGATCGGAATTCGGCCGCGATTATTTGTGCCGTTTCCAAGTTCGAAATTTTGAGGTTGAACCTGTGTTGCATACTGTGGTGGTGTGACAGTTGCTTTGAATGATGCGAGTGTGGGCGCTTCAACAAAATCGATTCGCTGGATATTTGTTTCGACATCACGTGTCATAAATTGAAACTCAACTGCATCAGAACCAGCTTCAATCAATCGCTCAAATCTGGTTTCGCCTTGGTGGATCAGGGGGATTTTTTCCCACGCGCCAATATTTTCTCCGGCTAGACGGCGAAGATGAACCCAGACAGGTTCAATTTCTGGGTTTCCCCGAAACAAATCAGCCTTCAATGCAACCGCAGTTTGTTTTGGATGATGTGTCGCAAAAGTTGTACTTCGGATTCCTGTCCGAGCTGGCCAATCGGCTGCCACCCAGGGTGTGAGGGTCCTTAAAATTCCTGTTGTGGCGAGAGTTGGAGAAAACACAAAGAAACCAATCCACAACACAATGACGACGCCGAGAAATCCACCTTCTTTTTTCATTTGTGCTGTTGACAACAGTTCACAAATTGCTTGGGGCGTAACCAATCCAATGGCGTCACGCTCAACCCGTTGAGCAAATACATTTCCTTTGAATTTTGGATCCGCGGCGAATTCAACTCCAGACGCAAGACGACCAGAAGCTTGTGGGTTCCTTTTTTCTACTTCAAGTGCTAACTGAACACGGGAAGATGCTGGGGCAAATACAGGTAGAAATTGGCGGCGAAAAAGCCAGCCAGTAAAAAGTGTAAGTCCCAACAAGATCAACCAGCGAAGTGGTGATGGGAACCGAATAATTGCATCAATTGCAATGCATCCAGAAATTGAGAGGATGAGCGTTCGCCCCAAAATGATTGATCGCTCAGCAATGCGTGTTGTTCGCAAACTGCGACCGACATCATCAAATTCTTTGGGTAGATTTCGAATGGTCATGTTTCATTATCCAACGAAATGCTACGCAAGCCTCAGCCATCTTCGGCCAATCCATTCGAGCAATAGAAGTAGAAGAATAAGAATGAGTGCGGCAGGGCTATTCCAAATGGGGTCAAGGATGGAGCGCTCTCGGCTGATGGCGCGTTTTGGCAAGAGTTGGCGCAGTTTTTCAATGTCGGCTGGTGCGACAACAGCTCCTCCGGTTCGTTTTGCAAGATCAAGTAATTGTGGATGATCAGACTCTGAACGAGATAACTCAGTGTCATTTCGAATCACCTTTACAATTTTTTCCATACTGCCGGTTCGTGAAGAATCGACACGAACCCTCCAAACACCAGGGGTCTCGGGTGACCAAAGCCCAACCCAACCAGATGTTTCGTGGGTCAATTGAATCGTTTGTTCTGAGGGTGTTCCCGCAACTTCAATCGGTTGAATCTGAATATCAAGTGGACCATCACCAGCGATACTTGCGGCTTTGGGGTCCTGAATTTCAACGCGAATCATTGCAGGCGAACCAACTTCTGGTTGCTTTGGTTCGACAACCAACCGAAACGGATTGCCATCTGACTGCGCAGTGCCACGAGAGAGATAACGAATGAACTGAATCCAAAATCTTTCTTGATAAGTCTCGCCAATACCGTGCCGCCAACGCCAAGTTTCATCGGATGCGACATAGACAATCAATCCAGCGCCATAGCGCATTGAAAGAACAATTGGCGACGAAACTTTTCCAGAAAGTGTTCGACCACGCGCGAGAACTTCTGCTGTTGGCTTCAATGAGTCTTGCTCGATGCGCTGGGCCCATTCCAACCGACCACGTTCGCCTGATGAAGAAAGTGTGGTTGGCCAACGTTCTTTTGAAGATTCACCCAAACGCATAACACCAGCACGCAAAGCGTTTTCTGTTGGTTCAACAAAAACAGGCTCATCAAATCGTTCTGGGGTTCCACGCATTGGTAGGAGATCTTCAAGATCGGTTCCTCGCCAAGAGTTGGGGGTTGATCTCTCACCACCAATCCACAACAATCCCGCGCCCCGCTCACTCACGGATTGTTTGATTTGTGCAATTTGTGTTCCAGACAAACTTCCAGATGGCACGTCACCAAGAATTAAAAGGTCATAATTCGAAAACTCCTCTTCGGTTTGTGGCAAGCGCTCGAGAGGTGCGTTTCCTTCTTGTGCAAAATCACGATCCGCAGATAACAGCATCACAGAACTCTCGAAGGAAGATTCGCGCACCAATAGATTTTTGAGATATCTGAACTCCCACCTTGGATATCCCTCAATATAAAGAATGCGAAGCGGACGATCAATGATTTCGACTTCGACTGCCTGTTCATTGTTCGCACGAACAAGGTCATCTTGACCAGCGCTGACACGCACAATCCAACGCGCTGGTCCGGCTTCAGACTGAGCGCCGGTCAACACAGCTTCACCACGTTGGTTGATGAACTCTTCTGGAGTGACTTCAACAGTATTGATGACCACTCCGGTTTTTTCGTCGATAAGATCAACCCGAACTGTTGTGCGTGGTGTTCCACCAATACATTGCAGTTTTGCAACAACGGGGACTTGATCACGAATGAATGCTCGAGAGGGGGCCTCGGCTTCGGTGACCGCAAGATCTGTTATCGCTTCCGCTGATCCCAATGGCACAACAAAAACAGGTACTGCACGAGCTTGAAGAGCGCGCAACACGTTTCGATCGATTGGACGCGTCGTACGGCCATCAGAAATAATCACAATGCCGCTTGCAGGTCGACCGGCGAGTTTTCGCAGCGCTGTTTCAATTGGAACAGACAACTCCGTCGACCAACCATCTGCATCTGAGATCTTGTGTGGATCAATATCAAACGCAGACGCGTGAAAACCAAGCCAAATGATTTCGCGTTCTTTCTTGATCTCAGACCAAACATTACTCTGCAGCAACTCAGAGACCACAACATCTCTTGATTGAAGAGAGCCATCTTCCTGGCGATTATCACTCACTGACATACTTCTGCTTCGATCAACCAACACAGCAACCCAATCTGGTTGATTTTCGACAACTGGAAGTCGAAGTTGTGGACCGGCAATCAGCGCGCATACAAATACGAGAAGGGTTCCACGAATGGTTGCGAGTATGACGCGTGTGGATGTTGCGCCAACGATTCTTCTATAACTCCAAAAAACAACAAGGATTGCGCTTGCGAAAATGAAGAACCAACCCCAAGCTGCGGGGGGATATTGCCACGCGAGTTGAAGCCCCTCGGCGCCCTCTGGAATGACATCAAGACCAAACAACCAACGCAGGACTTCGGAAGATGTCATGGGTGTTCTCTCGTTGTTCTTGTGGTGGTCGCCCCCATTGACGAACGCCTTGCGAGCCACGTCTCGCCCAACAAAAAAATAAGTAGTGCGCTAAAAAACCAAACAGCAAAAGATGTTCCTTGAAACGCACGTGCAACTGGTGTCTCTTGCCTAAAGATATTGGCTTGATCTTTTGACCCCGTTGAATTTTTTAGGGTTGATGTGACATCATTCGCCAGATTTGTGTTCCTTGCAACAACACGAGAGTTCTGAAACTCATTTGTGATCTCTTCTGGTGATGTTGGTTGAGTTGATGCGGCGCTTGGATCAATATTCGCAATAACCCAGCCAACCGTTTTGTTTGATCCATCTATCGCTGTATACACACCAGGAAGCGGGATGGGTTGTGAAAGTGTTCCGTTTGGATCAACAGAAATAATGCGTTGCTCATCTGCGACAACACCTTCGCGACCAAGTAAAAACTTTAACCCAACCGCTCCAGGAATTGTATTTGGAATACGGTCACTGCCAACGTTCGTTTGTCTCCCTTGCTCAACCTGTGCAATAGATTGGCGTATCAATTCTTGAAACAAGGGAACCATAAATGGCTTTGCGGGAAGATTGGTCCAACCAAGTTCTGGAGAAGCAACAAGAAGCAAAACAGAACCACGCGATCCATCTGTCGTTCCACGAACTACAAATGGAGAGTTGTTTTCCATTGTGAGAATAGTTTCGCCACGATTGACTGGTACAGAAACATTGAGCCATTGGCTCACACTGATAGGTTGAATAAGTTCTTGGAGTTCTGATGAGAGTTGGATCAGAAGACTGTGTGGAACTTCTGATCGACGGAGTGTGAGTGGTGGATCACTTTTTATTGACTCGCGTGAAATACTCCAACCGAAATCAAACGCCCTCAAAAACATATCTTGCCAAACTCCACTACTGTGTTGTGGGGGTGGGACAACAACAATAACCAATCCAAGCTTGAACGCTTGTGATAAGACCGCCCAACCAGCGACATCAATCGCGTCTGGTCTTAGAATTATTACTGCATCCAAACCACGAAACCGCTGGGTGCTTATAGCTGTTGGCTCGATCAATTCTGTTTCGATTCCAGCATCACTCGTTGGACGTAGTGCGCGTTCGACCCACGCACCGACCCCAACATCTGATCGACCCGCTTCGTCCCCTCCGCCAGCCAGTGTGCGATCAATGATTCCAATACGTATTGTGTTTGTTGTCGGCACGATTGTGAATCGAGAATTATCTGCTGGTTGAGCGTCGCCCTGAAGAAGTTCTGCGCGAAGCGCGATTTCGGTTCTTCGCCCATCTTGAATTGTCATTGTTCCATCGAGGACGGCTTCAACCTGACCTTCTTTCCAATCATGGGACAGGGAAAGTCGGTTGTTGTCGTCAGAAGTAATAGAGATTTGTGCTTGATCAGCGCCAAGCCGCCCGCCCTCACGACGCAATTTTATTCGAAGTGGAATTCCATTCTTAATTGAAAGTGGACCTCTTGCTTGTGGGTCAAACGAAATTATCTGTGTGTTGTTGACATCAATTTGATTTGGAAACGTAAGAAGAATTTTTGTTTGATTTATGCCCGTTGTGTTGCTCTTCAGATTGTGGGCAATACTCCCACGCCTAAATTCGCTTACGACACCTAACGATTGTGTGGTGTCGCCTGCTATTTCGACAGCTCCAGAGATGTTTGATGGTGTGTCTGTAACTTGGGTTGCAACAAGTATTGATCTTGCCGCTGCGATGTCTGTCGTTGGGGGCCACACAAGTTGTCGTGCTCCAGCCGCTAAAAGTAGGCCAGCCCTGTCACCTGGTTGTAGTTCATCTATCGCCGCAATGGCATTTGCTTGGGAAATTAAGAACGATTGCTTTCCTTCACAAATAGTTTGTTGGGAAATTCCATCGTCAAGAATCAACACCAGCTCGCGAGAACCGTTTTGGGTAGGGGTGTCATTTATTTTGTCATTCTGAAGAAGTGGCCCAGCAATTGCCATACCAGCCAATACGACAACAAGACAGCGTAAAACCAAAAGGGCGAGCTTCTCGAAGCGTCTGCGTCGTGTTGTTTGTCGAATTGCTTGCAATAACAAATCCATTGCTGCCCACTCGATTGGTTTTTTTCTTCTCCGAAAGAAAAAGTGGATTGCAATTGGAAGAACCGTTGCGATGACGCCGGCGATTGCGAGGAGTGGGGTTGCGAAAATCATCTGGATGATCTCCGACGTGCGAATGCTTGGCGTTTCGCCAGAAGAGCCGAGAGAATTGGACCAACTGATTCGTGTGTGTTAAAAACAGCACAGTCAAATCCAAAACTGCGGCTTATTTTGTCCAATTCAAGAAGGTGTTTTTGAAGTGCATCAAGATATGCGGCACGCACAGCACGAGAGTCGATCTCCAGTGTTGCTTCCCCCTCAAGTCCAAAGAACGGGGCGTCAACATCAAGATCAAACTTTATTTCTGTGTTGTCGAGTGTGGCAAAAAGAATGACATCGTTTCCTCGGTGACGCAAACGTGCGAGAGCGGCGCGAATTTGATCAAGTGGTGCAAGAAAGTCTGAAATAATTACAAAGAGTGTGTGTCCGTGGTTTTGGTTTATCGCTTGCTCGGAAACCTTAGCCCAATTCACCTTTGTTGCAACAGGTTCGGCGGCAAGACACCGAACAACCGCTCGCCAATGATCTGATGTGCTTGAACGTCGCACACCTCCGCGAATGCCGTCTGAAAAAATTCCAAGGCTGACACGGTCGCGTTGGTTGAGAGAGAGAAACGAAATTGCTGCTGCAACCGCTGTTGCATGATCGTATTTGGTCCAGCGGTTACTTCCTATTTGTGCTTTTGTTCCGCCCCAACCAGACTTTGTGTCGAGCGTTCCAAATTTCATTGAGGCCGAACCATCAACAAGAATTGTGACATTCAGATTTGTCTCTTGTTGGTATTGCTTGATGTAAAGTTTGTCGTTTCGCGCGAAAACTTTCCAGTCCAAATGGCGAACACTGTCACCCGTTGTGTATTGACGATGTGATGCGAACTCAACCGCAGCACCTTGTCTGGGAGAAACATGAAGACCATTCATCGCTCCCTCAGCAACCATCTTCGCTCGAAGCTCGAAAGATGCGAGCTGTGAGAGTGTTTCGGGGGCGAGATATTGTTCTGCCCGTAAGGGATTCGTTGGTCCCTCGGTCATTTTTTATGCCGCGTTGTCGATTGGGGTGTTCTTGATGAGATCACCTACAAGTCGGTCGGTGTCGATTCCATCTGCTTGTGCGTTGAAATTCAACATAATTCGATGTCGCATCACCGGCAAAACGACTGCATGAAGGTGATGTGGCATGACGTGGTGATCACCAGATATCAAGGCCTTTGCCTTCGCTGCGAGAATAAGAAATTGGCTTGCTCGTGGACCAGCTCCCCAGGAAACATAATCACGGATGAACTTTGGAGATCTTTCGTCAAGCCGAGTGGATCGCACAAGACGCAATGCGTATTGAACAACATGATCAGCAACGGGAATGTCTCGAACAAGTTGCTGAATACGCAAACATTCTGGCGCGCCAATAACGGGTGTTGGTTCTGATTGTGAACCGCTTGTTGTTCTTTTCACGATTTCAAGTTCTTGGTTTTCAGTTGGGTATCCAATTCGAACCAGAAACATAAATCGGTCAAGTTGTGCTTCGGGTAATGGGTATGTTCCCTCTTGCTCAATTGGGTTTTGTGTTGCCAACACAAAAAATGGTTTTGGCAGTGCGTGTGTATATCCACCAACTGTCACTTGGCCTTCTTGCATCGCTTCTAGAAGCGCGGCCTGTGTTTTAGGTGGCGTTCTATTAATCTCATCTGCAAGAATCACATTTGCGAAGACCGGTCCCTTCACAAAGTGCAGGTTTCTTGTTCCTGTTTGTTTGTCTTCTTGGATCACCTCACTTCCAGTTACGTCGCTTGGCATCAAGTCTGGGGTGAATTGGATTCGTGAAAATCCAAGAGAAAGCGTTTTGGCAACCGTTGAAATAATGAGGGTTTTCGCAAGACCTGGGACGCCTTCAACCAGTGTGTGGCCCCCACAAAACATTGAAAGCAATATTTGGTCAAGAATTGCGTCTTGTCCAACAATCACTTTACTTATCTGTTGACGGATGGCATCAGCGGTTTCGTGAACTGCCGCCGCCGCTTTGATGGGATCAGTGCTATGAAGGTTTGTGAGAAATTCGGAAGACATATGAAATTACCTCGTTCAGAGTATAGGGTTGACGTATGCCAGAATTGCCAGAAGTTGAGTGTATTCGTTTGTGTTTGCAGCGAGAGTGTGTTGGTTCAACCGCGACCCTTCACAAATTGGCCCGTGAAGATATTGTGGGATCAATTCAATCACCACGCGGTAACCGTGTGGGGGTTGGACCGAAGACATCAAAGATCTCTTTGCTTGATGGGGCGACATTGGTGGGATTCGAACGAAAAGGAAAACAACTCGCATTCAAAGCTGCTTGTGGACGATCTTTGATTGTCCGGCTTGGAATGTCTGGACAGGTTTTGCTTGTGAATGAGATTGATTTAGAAATGAAACACGTTCACGCCGTTTGGTTACTGAAATCAGCCAAGAAATCTCAATACTTGCTCTTTCGCGACCCGCGACGATTTGGATCAATTTTGCCGTGTGAAAACACAGAAGAGTTAAATAATCATTGGCATCGCTTGGGTCCGGATGCACTCACGCTTTCGTCTCTTGATTTGTCGCGCATTGCAAAAAATAGACCCGTTGCTATCAAAGCCCTCTTGCTGAACCAAGCAAAAGTTTGTGGACTTGGAAATATTTATGTTGATGAATCGCTTTTTATGGCAAAAATTCATCCTAAAAAAACATCTAAAAATTTAAATAAAAAACAAATTCAAATGCTTGCGCTTTGCATTCGCAAAATACTGACACACTCAATCAAGGCTGGCGGCACAACATTGCGCAATTATTGCGTGCCCGATGGGTCGTTTGGCTCTTTCCAAAAAAACCACTTGGTCTATGGGCGTCAGGGACTCTTATGCACATTGTGCCAATCAGTGATATTGGGTGATGTCATAGCTGGTCGAACAACAGCCTTTTGTCCAACCTGCCAGCATTTGTGATAATCAAGCGGCCAACTCTTGTTGGATAATCTCTTGCTTCTTTATATATAAATCTCTTCCTCCTCCTAGTAAGGTTGTTTGTCGATTGTGGATAAACCCACCAGAAACCACACAAACACATGTGGTTAATGCACTTACAAATCAAAACACCCCAAGAGAAACTGTCAACAAAGAAAACACCCCTGTTTGTGTGATTTTTCAATTTGAACACTGGGGCTCTTTCACCCAAACACAACCATCAAACCCAAATCAGACCAAGAGAGAAAAGGAAGGTTGTCCACAAGAAACCAACCACTCAACCGACAGGCGTTTGTCGCACAAACGAGTTCTCAATTCGGTCAACGGCCATCGATATATCTGGATCTTCATCGCGACGCGTTCCAATCGTCCGCACTGCGTGCAGAACGGTGGTGTGATCTCTGCCACCAAAGTATCCACCAATCTCTTCCAAACTGTATCGCGTGTGTTTGCGAGCAAGCCACATACAAACTTGCCTAGGCAGAGCAACAGATTTGTGTCTCCGTTTCGACATGAGGTCAGAAAGTTTGATGTCGTAATACACCGTGACCGCATCAATGATCATTTGTATTGATGGCTGGTTTGATCGACTGGTTGAAACCCGATCGTCAGCAAGCGCTGCTTTTGCAACATCTAAACTGATTTCAACTTTGTTTGCCATTGCATAGCCACGAACTTTTGTGAGGGCACCCTCAAGTTCTCGAATGTTGGAATCGATGCGCGCCGCAACATAAGCACAAACATCCTCTGGTACCACAAGGTTGATAAGTGCAGCTTTTGATTTCAATATCGCAACGCGAGTTTCGTAACAAGGTCGATCAACCCTTGCGACGAGTCCACAATTGAACCGACTCACCAAACGTTCTTCAAGATCAGGAATATCGTTTGGAGAAGCGTCAGAAGAAAGGATGATTTGCTTTCCAGATTGATACAGCGTGTTGAATGTGTGGAAAAACTCTTCTTGGCTTTGTTCACGTTTCGAAAGGAAGTGAATGTCATCAATGACCAACACGTCCAAACCTCGAAAACGATGTCGGAAATCTTGCATGCGACCAGACTTCACACAAGCCATGAACATTTCAGCGAAGCTTTGGCAAGAGAGATAACCAATTCTGGTTGCTGGCTTTTGTTTTAAAACCATTTGGCAGACCGCTTGAAGAACATGCGTCTTTCCCAACCCAACACCACCATGCACAAAGAGGGGGTTGTATGCGCCACCTAGGTTGGCGCTGACCGCAACCGCCGCAGCGTGCGCAAGCCTATTTCCAGGTCCAACAACAAAGGTTTCAAAGGTGTAATCCGGCGAAAGAACAAGCTGTTCATCTAATTCTGTTGGTGCGCCCACAGAAACAAAATCCCCAAACGGCTTTACAATTTCTATGTTTTCATCACCAACAAACCGAACCGCTAAAAGTCGTCCGGTGATCGCTTGCGCAGCTTCGGTAAATTGAACCAAACAAGTTCGTTGTAAATATTGTCTTCGAACAGGTTCTTGAACCAACAAACTTAGAGTGCCCCCATCAACCCCAACCGGCTCGATCTCGTCAAACCAATGACGACAAATCTCTGGATGATTTTTCCGGAGATACGCGTCAAGCTTCGCTTTTGTTTCGCTGGGTGTTGGGGTTGGCTTCTTCATAAAAGGAACTCACCTCAATAGGCGAGCACTCCAAGGTAGAAGACACCAAGTGATCAGTCAACCAATTTCTGTGTTTTCCGAAGTCGAAATCTCTGTTGGATGTTCAACATCAAATTCAAGAGATTGTTGTTCCAACCGTTTTCGGTTCGCGCGAAAATCCATCAACATATGTACAGATTCTGCTCTGTCTCCAGCAACATCATTCAGTCTCTCGCGAGCAAAGGACAACATTGTGCGCCGCGAAGCATGCACAACCACCACGTGTTCCGCTTTCCATTGCGCAAGAAGGGGACGCAAGTCCGCAACATGGATATGTTTACCAATTTTTGCTTTGTCTTGGTGTTCAGGATCGAAAAACGTGCACTCAGTAATAACAACCCGTGCGTTTACAAAGTCAGCGTGATATAAAAATGGAGCTGGCTCAGTATCACCCGTGTATGCAACAAGCGAGACCTCAACCATTCGAGAAATTTCTTCACCGCCTAAACGCAATTGACGAACACGTTCTTGTGGGAGGTCAGAAAACTCTTCACGCAACTTCTTGCGCTTTTCAACAACCGAGTACGCAAGACTTGGTATGGTGTGACTCGAAGCGTGCGCACGAAGGAATGTGTTTGGTTTGATCTCAACCTCATCACCAGGGTCCATCCCAACAATTTCATATGGTGTTTCTTGACGTTCCAAAGCAACCCAGGTTCGCATCATGGTCTGTAAATGCTCCGCCATAGGTTTTGGGCAATAACAACGTCCGGTTGGCAGTTTTTGGAAAAACCGCTGGCTGAAGTAATAAGGCAGACCAGCCACATGGTCCATATGGGTGTGCGAAAGAGCCAATATTTTTGAAGAAATGACAGGTCTGGGACAAAGCCCAATGTCAAAAACAATGTCATATTCGGGGATAGAAACAGACGTTTGCTCACCAGCAACCGAAATTCCCTGCACTCGGATGGGCGGCAAGTACAAAAAGCCAATTTGACCCTCGCGTGGGGCCTGACGTGGAATCATAAATTTACACCAAATTGAGAAAGTCCGAACCAAGACCGATCGAAAGTTCGATAATAGCAACTCGGGTAAAAATAATTCACAAAGAAACTTGCAATTTGTTTTTTAAATTCAATATTCAATCAAGTGGAAACCAATCTAGACCCCAACCTCAACAAACAGCCCCCCAATCGGCTTGTGAGCACATATGCAAACGATCCGGAAATCCGTGATCTTGTTTTGGAATTTGTTCGTGAAATGCCACAAAGAGTTCGTTTGGCCAACGAAGCTTTTATGCGTGGAGACTTACTCCGACTGCAATTTTGGGCGCACCAAATGAAGGGTGGAGCTGGTGGATACGGCTTTTCAGAAATTTCCAAAAAAGCCGCCAACCTAGAAACTGCCATAACAACAAAGCAACCAGCAGAAAAAATTTTTTTAGCATTATTAATGGTCACTAATCTTTGCGATCGCGCATCGGCGGATTAAATTTGAACTTATGAACGATACAAATCTTCCCACAATACTTTTAGTAGATGACTCAGAATTGATTCACCGTCTTTTGAGGGTTCGGTTGCAGAACGAAAGATTCAATCTGCATTCGGCTACAAGTTCGGTTGATGGATTGCTAATGGCAAATTCAATAAAACCCGACGTCATACTGCTTGATATCGACATGCCGAAAATGGATGGCTTTGAATTTATCACACGCCTAAAGTCAGATCCAGAAACACAAGAAATCAGTGTGATCTTTGTGAGTTCTGCGAATGACCCCGGAATTCGAGTTCGCGGTCTCGATCTTGGTGCTGTTGATTTCATCGCAAAACCATTTGACATCGTTGAATTAAAAGCGCGATTAAGGGCAGCGCTTAAAACCCAAAACCTCATTCGGATATTGGCACAAAAGGCACAAATTGACGGCTTGAGCGGATTATGGAATCGCAGTTATTTCAACAAACGACTTGAGTCAGAATTTGAGGGCTCTGGTCGATACAAAACACCACTCAGCCTTGTCCTTGGGGATATCGATTTTTTCAAGTTGACCAATGATCGCTATGGCCATCTCTTTGGCGATATGGTGATTGAAAGGTTTTCAAATATTTTGAGCGGTGGGCGCCTCTGTGATATTGCTTGCCGTTGGGGCGGTGAAGAATTCGCAATCATTCTTCCTCAAACAACAATGTTCCAAGCGTTTGATGTGACAGAAAGATTTCGCGCACAACTCGCCAATGTGGTTTGGCCAGAGCACCCAGGCCTTGTCATCACAGCAAGTTTTGGAGTTTGTGATATCGAAAACTCTGAATTGCCCCCAAATCCAACCAATCTCTTTTTGAGCGCGGAAAAAGCCATGTACAGAGCGAAAGAAGCTGGAAAAAATCGTGTTGAGTCTTTCCTTAAAATAGTTGATGCCACAAAGTAAACTCCGTTTGAATGACATCAACCGAAGACGAAGCAATTTGTATCCGTCATTGGGATTTTTCTGAAACAAGCCAAACAGTCGGACTCTTCTCACGGACCCATGGTTTGATTCGAGCGATTGCGAAGGGTTCTCGCCGAGAGCGCGGTGGATTTTCCGGCGGTGTTGATTTACTTACAAGGGCAACCACAACCACAGTGATCAAACCTGGGACCGACCTCGCAACGCTGACCGACTGGTCACTGTTAGAAAACTTTCCAAACATTCGCAAAGAAATGCGGGCAAACAAGATCGCCTATTTCGCTGCAGATCTTGTTGGAAGATTGTTTGAGGCATACGACCCCCACCCCAATATGTATGCCGCATTCGTTCACCTCCTTCGGTATATCGGTTCTGGTGGCGAATCCCCCGAAGCCAATTCTGAGGCCAACGATGAATTACGGCTCTTGGACTTTCAGTGGGTTGCGCTTCGCGAAGCTGGTTTTCAACCAATACTTGGCGCGTGTCAGACAGGCATCGACGTTGTTCATTTCGACCCACGAGACGGTGGTCGTGTGGTGGAGAATCAAACATCAACATCATGGCGCGTCCGTGTATCGACGATCACAATTCTTGAGGAGCTTCGAACCGGGACGCGAGACACAACTCACAACGAGGAGTCTGTGATCCGCGCAAACCGTCTTCTTGCGGCATACATTCGCGACTCAATCGGTGAAGAACCGTTCACCATGCGACGCCTGTTTGGTGTTTTGACTTGAAGGTTCACCCTCGACCAACCGGCGCAGAATGTTTCATAGACTGACCATATGAAGACGACGTACCGCGAAACCCAACTCCCAAACGGTCTACGAATTGCGGCAGAGTGCGCTCCAGATGCAGCAAGCGCGGCAGTTGGGATGTTTGTTCGAACCGGTGCGCGAGATGAACCACGCGAATTGATGGGTGTGAGCCACTATCTCGAACACATGATGTTCAAAGGTTCAATCACTCGACCAGCAAGTGAGGTGAATGAAGCCTTTGATCGAATTGGAGCCAGAAACAACGCTTTTACTTCGCATGAAATGACCGCATATCACGCACACGTATTGCCCGAATATTTTGGACAATCACTTTCGCTTGTCGCAGATTTGCTTCGTCCCGCGTTGCGCCCAGAAGATTTCAATCAAGAAAAGAATGTCATCCTTGAAGAGATTGCGATGTATGAGGACAATCCGTTTTGGGTTGTGTACGAACGCGCGCTTGAGTGTTATTTCCAAGATCATCCACTCAGTTTTCGTGTGCTTGGAACCAAAGATTCTGTAAGCGCCTTAACCCAAGAGCAGATGCGTGAATATTTTTCTCAGCGATACTCGCCATCGAACACCATTCTTGTCGCCGCAGGAAAAATCGACTTTGATGCACTTGTTGAACAAGCAAAGGTCGAAACAACTGACTGGCCATCTCGGGCAATCAAACGAACATTTCCGCCACTTATTCCAAACCGCGGATCATTCACGATTGAAAACGAAAAAGCGACACGCGGGTACATGGTGATGATTTGGCCCGCGCCACACCAATCAGACCCCATGCGATACGCAGCGATGTTGTGTGCGCAAATCATTGGAGATTCTGAGGGGTCCCGTTTGTATTGGTCGTTGGTCGAAACTGGAATTGCGGTGCACGCAGCTGTTGGCTATCAGGGACAAGACGGAGTCGGTGAATTTGTCGGTTCTGTGGTCTGTGCGACAGAAGATCTCGACAAAGCAGAGTCGATTGTTCGGGAAGAATGCAAGAATTTGAGCGCATCGCTGACCGAAGACGATTTGGTTCGCGCGCGCCAAAAAATTGCAACTGCGGTTGCGGTTGCTGGCGAAAGTCCATCAGGAAGAATGCAACGTCTTGGGAGCATGTTGGCTTCCCTTGGGACATTCAATCCACTTGAGGCAGAATTAGATCGAATTAATGCGCTCACCCTGGATGATTTGCGCACATTGTTGAATCAATATCCATTTGATCCACATGTTGTTGGACGTGTGGTTCCCCCAGCCACTCCAAAATAAATTTTGAGCGCGGGCGTTTTTCTAAATAGGTTCAGAGAAGTCGAAGTCCTGCTTCCCAGTGATCGATTCGCCCATCGTTGTCTCGGATTGCGCGACACCAAGAAATGACCGCCGCACGATTGAATGAGATTGTTCCTGCATCAAAGATCGCTCGACCGGTCATGCCCTCCGGCAATATTGTCGGGGAACTGATGCGGAGACCGCTCTCACTGAGATCAAGTCCTTCATAATTCACTGATTTGTGCGGTTCGTGGTGCCACGTGACCGCAACGGTGCAAGAGATCATGTTTCTTCCACCATCTCTTCGTTCTTCAGCGAGAGCAAGTTCTGCCGCACGGCGCATTGCTGTTCGAATTGTCTGACTTAATTCCATTTTGTAATCCTTGGTTCCTTTCGCCTCATCAATAGAAATATGTCATTCTTGTAATTCCAAAGCAAGGAAAAATCTATCTTTTCATCACAATGAGCGAAAAATCGCCCAAATCGCCCTAAAAGTAATTCTATTCAGACCTATAAGTACCACGCAGTTGGATGGCCTGTTCGTCTGCGTGATATGAACTTCGGACAAGCGGGCCGCTTTCACAGACTCGAAAACCTCTCGAAAGAGCTTCTGCCTTGAACATCACAAAGGTATCTGGATGAACCCAGCGATCAATCGGAAGATGATTTCTGGTTGGTTGGAGATATTGACCGATTGTCAAAACATCAGCTTTCGATGCAGCTTGAATATCTTCGAGAATCTCAAGAACCTCTTCATCACGTTCTCCGATGCCAACCATGATTCCGGTCTTTGTCACCAACCCACTCGATTTAAATGCTGCCAGCACTTCGAGGCTCCGTTCATATTTCGCTTGAGGTCGAACCGCTGGGTGCATCCGTCGCACAGTTTCCATGTTGTGACTGATGATCTCTGGTTTTGCATCACATACAACACGGATGGTATCTTGGTTGCCACAAAAATCACCAACAAGAACTTCGACACTCATCTTTGGACAAGCCTCGTGCACGCGGTGAATTGTTTCTGCCCAAATCGCGGCTCCTCCATCTGGGAGTTCATCACGGTTGACACTTGTGATGACAACATGTCGAAGTTCCATAAGCCGAAGACTTTCGGCAACACGACGAGGTTCATCTTGATCAACTTGCGCGGGGCGCCCAGTTTTGACATTGCAGAATCCACACGACCGAGTGCAGGTATCCCCCAAGATCATGATCGTTGCGGATCCGCGACTCCAACATTCTCCCATGTTGGGGCAACTTGCTTCCTGACAAACCGTGTGCAGTTTGTTCTCGTCAATAATTTTTTTCAGTCGGATATAGCCTTCGCCACCAGGCATTTTCGCTCGCAACCAATCTGGTTTTCTGCGAATCTCTAGTTGTTGAATAGCCGAATCGGTTGTACCACCAGAGCGATTGTTCAAAATGCGGTCAGTCAAACTGAGCGCTGCATCTCCAGTGGAACGCAACGTGTCGCCCCCAAGTGGGCGGGGGTGCCGTGCCAATGTGCGAGCGACGGCTTCGTTGGGAGCAAGATCTTGACGATCAGACATGATTTGATTCTAGGGCGCTTTCTGCTGAACTTTGTCAGAACTATTTGGTGGAGTGAGAACGCGCGGTGGGGCGATAAAAATCCGGTCTGGGATCAAGACAACGCTCTTGTCATCATTCGATGTGATGACTATTGTCCCATCCACCAACTCGAAGGCGCCCAAAGAAAACGGGACGCCATCCAAACCACCAGTTTTGAGACCATCGCTTTTATTCCAACTCCATCGCCCATCTTCAACACTCTTCTCTCGCCAAATCCGCATTCGGCCATCAGCCAAAAACAACACCGCATCAGCCCGAAGAAAATCTGCGCTGGATTTCTCTTGGTCTATCTTCCACTTTCCAAAAAGTTCTGATGCAGCAAGATCTACTGTGACCGCTTTGCGAACACCACCACCTCGCGTTGGCTTTCCTTTTTTCTGATCGCGAGTTGGCATCGATGTTCTTCGAGGCTGGTCGTCCGAAGCTGATAAGCCAGTGGGTTTTTCAGTCGTAGTAGCTTTTTTCTCAGTCGATTCAGGCGGTGCGTCTTTTTGCACACTTTCTGGTTTTGTCACACCTCCAGAACTCGCTTTCGTTCTCGAATTTGTTGTTGGCGCAAGATCAACAGAATCTGGTTCGTTATAAAGAGCAACAACCGCGTCATCCTCTTTTTGAATCGTTGTTTTTACAATCGGCGTCGGTTCTACTTCGGCTAAATCATCGGTGTTTTTCGCAGGGGTTGCGCACCCAACTGAAATGATCAAAGCAATTATTGTCAAAGCAGTTTGTCGCCAATGAGAAATCGGTTGTGTGGAAGTTTTCATAAGCGCGAACTTCAAATCGTATAACGAATCTTGATTGAAGCTATTGAATCTTACAGGCTGGGCGGAAGAGGAATCGACAATCGTTCTGAGAGCGCTCGCAGAAGTAAATATTCCCGGTCTGTTGTGATTTGGTCGACGGTTACACAAATAAGAGCGGCCCGAAGTAGGGTTCCCGCCGCCGACGGGCGTAGAGTTTCGAGTTGATCCATATCCTTTGCCAAAGAATCAAGCGTGCAGTCTTCTTGGGGCGGGATGGTCGTTTCTGCAAGGCCAGCGATACTCAACGCTGACTGAAATGCGCGTTGTGCCAACACGATGTCATCCGAACCCTGAAGTGCGATGACCCCCAATGTTCGTTGGGCACTCGCGACGACACTGGAGATGTTCGAACTATGAGTTGGCGCAGCCAAACCAGAACGATTTGCCATTGGCAACTCAACTCTCATCCGAAGTATTTGCATTACAACCCATTCAAAAAGGTTGATCGATCCATCGCTTCGAACAGATTCAGAAAGAGTCACCCGAAAAAACTTGTATGTATCTGTTTCTCCAAATACCAACGTTGCGCAAGCCACATCGATCACTGCGAGTCGTTGTTGCGTGCTCAATTGTTGAGCAGCCCGCTCTAGTTCAATCACCGAATTTTCAATCTCTGGGATTTTTGAAGCAATAATTTTTCTTTGCGCAGCAGCTTTGGTTTGGTCTTGAGAGAGTGTCATTGCGAAAACAATTGCTTTCGCTCCATCCGGATCATGAGCGGCAGACAATAAAAGATCATCACAACCCGAATATTCCGCCTGAACGCGCGCAAGATTTCCCGCTGGCACAGAGCCAACAGCAGCGAAACTTGCCGCAAGAATTCCAGCCATTGGATTTGTACGACCACCAGTTTGCGCTTCATGCGAATGGGAAGGAGTTTGTGGCGGAGTCAGATTTATCGACTCCGGAAGCACGCCACCAGCGATCGCTTCAATTCGTTTGATTCTTTCGGCAAGTGGGGGGTGAGATGCAAAGAGCGTGTTTATCCCTTGGGAAAAAAGCATGTGATTGAACTGACTCGCCTCGGCGTGGTGCATTGTTCCAGATGCTTGTGCACCAATCTTTCGAAGAGCGCCACCAATGCCAGCAGGATTTCTTGTGTATTGCACAGCGCTTGCATCGGCAAGAAATTCTCTTTGTCGACTGATTGCCGCCTGCATAAGTCTTCCAAAGAAAGTGCCG
>Ga0209086_10000545_pt1 | contig 32986 bp, 50 predicted proteins | sample M_130207_XF_Meta_FD_187312 | JGI IMG/M metagenome (GOLD analysis project Ga0209086, IMG submission 187312) | Freshwater microbial communities from Lake Montjoie, Canada to study carbon cycling - M_130207_XF_MetaG (SPAdes) (version 2) | ecosystem: Environmental > Aquatic > Freshwater > Lake... | reverse complement strand
TTTTTTATTTAATGAAAAAAGATACGTTTTACTTTTCGCACGATTACAATGCACACAATGATGTGAAGATTCTTTTCTTAAGGCAGCAACTTGGAATGGAAGGTTATGGCATCTACTGGTTTTTAATTGAAGCACTTGCTGATTCAGGTGGCATATTACCTTTGAAAATTGTTCCAGTACTATCAATGCAGATGCATACAACAGAAGTTAAGGTTGAAGCAGTAATCAAGCAATTTGATTTATTTGATGTTCACGAAGAATCTTTTTTTAGTCAGCGTTTATTATCTCATTTAAACATTAGAAAAAATCTATCTGAACAAGGCAAAAAAGGTGCTGAATTAAGATGGGGAACAAAAGAAAATGGGGTGGCTAATGGGGTGGCTATTGGCATCCCTAATGCAAAGGAAAGGAAAGGAAAGGAAAAGAAAGAAAAGGAAATTAAATTAAATGGTAAAAAGTATTTAAATACAGATTTTAATGAACTTCCAAATCAATATTTTCAGGCAATTATTGAACAGATGAAAATTTTAAAACAAACTGATGTCAACAGGAATCAAATTGAATCACTTTGGGAAGCATTTAAATTAGAAAAATTAACTGGCGAAATTTATTACAATAACGAATCCGAAGTTTACAAATATTTTGTAAATTGGATTAAAAACCAAAAATTTGAAACAAATGGAAAATCAATTGCAGACAAGAAGATTGATGCCTATTCAGAATGGCACAACAGATATAGTTAATATCTTATTGTCAAAAAAAATTACTGATGCTACTGATGGCGAAATTCAAGACAGATTGCTAAAGACATTCCTACTTGTAGGATTAAGGATGCAGCACTATCCTGACAAGTTACACAACCAGTTTCTGATTAATTACATCAGGAAAGAATACGGTCACAAAACGCTGGATGAATTACAACTGGCATTTGAATTAGCAATTAAGCAAGAACTTGATATTGATGATTGTAAAGTGTATGACAATTTCAGCATTGAATATCTTGTGCGAATTATGAATGGTTATCGTTTGTGGCTAATTGCCGAAAACAAAAAACTTGTAAAGATGGATGATATTGAAGTTGATGTTATAATAACTGAACGTGATAAAGTAAATGATATTGAAACATATCTGAATCGTACTGATTTAAATCTTCGTAATCTGCATTACATACCATTGTACATATACGATTATATGATTGAACTAAAATGGTTAAATCAAACAGATAAACAAAAATCAATTATGTATAAAAGGTGTTTGCAGTTGTTTGAAGAAAAATTATCTTTTAAAGCATTAACACTTGAATCATCTGATGTTCAGGATTACAATAGATTTATGAAACAAAAGGCAGTTGGATTTATAGATATTAGTGATGATTTTGTTTTTCAAATTGAGTATATGTATAAGCGTTTATCTGTACTTGATTACATTGTTAATTACCAAAAAGAAAAAAATGAAAAATAAAATTCAAAAAGTTATAAATTTTAGTGGTGGAAAAACTTCTGCTTATATGACTATAACAGAATATGAAAAAGGTGATTTGGTTTTATTTTGTGATACTGGTCGTGAGCATCCTAAGACTTATAAGTTTATAAATGATTTTGAAGCATTTGAAAATATTCCAGTTATTAGATTAAAATATGAAGGTGGCTTTGAAAAGTTAATTCAAAAACGAAAAGCAATACCCAATAATTTTAAAAGATTCTGCACAATAGAATTGAAAATAAAAACTGCAAGAAGATATTTGAGAAGTTTAGGTATAACTAAATATATTAATCTTGTTGGTTTTAGATTTGATGAACCATTGCGTGTTAATAGAAGGAAAAAAATGTGGAAAGATGTAGAAGATTATTTTCCTTTATTTGAAAAACAAATAGATAAAAATATTATTAATGATTACTGGAAAAATAAAAGTTATAATCTTGAAATCCCATCAATTTTAGGTAATTGCACATTGTGTTTTATGAAAGGTAAAAATGCTATTATAAATATTTTATCTTTATATCCTGAACTTGCTGATGAATGGATTGCTGATGAAGAAAAAATGAAACCATATCAATATTTTCAAAATATAAGTATGAAACAAATGAAACATATTGCGCAAAACAATTTATTCAAAGAACAAGATTTATCACAAATAACACCAGCATTTGATTGTGCTTGTACTTCTTAACTTATGAAATATATTATAGGTTACAGACCAGTTGCTGTATACAATTGTTCTAACAAACAATTAATTGGTATTTTTAAATACAAAGTTTTGGTGGCACGATATATTTTTAAAAATTACAACTGCGATAAAAATCATTCAGTTGAATATTGTTTGAAAAGAAATGGCAGAATATTAAAAGATTTAAAATTTGATTTTAAAGTTGCTTTGCGATATGCAAACGAAGAACAGATACAAATGCTTGGAACTGAAGATTACATTATTTTAAATGATTACAATAAACCTGAATCAACACGAATGAACGGATTTAATTATTCAACATCAAAAATCAATAAAAAATGAAAAAACAAACAGCTATTGAATGGTTAATTGAAAAATTAAATGAACCACAATATCCAGAAGATATTCCGAAATTTATTAATCAAGCTAAAGAAATGGAAAAGCATCAGATTGCTGATGCTTACGAATCAGGTCAGAATGAAACAGCCAATGGTTATTACATTAGATTAGGCGAACAATTTTACAATAGAAATTATGATAAAACGAACTGATGCAAATCACAAAAAAATTATTGACCAGTTAAGACAAATACCTAACTTATCAGTTTTTAGCACACATACAATTGGAAAAGGATTTCCTGATATTGTTGTTGGATTTAAAAATAAAAACTATCTGATTGAGATTAAAGATGGTGATAAATTCAAATCACAAAAGAAACTTACTGCTGCTGAAGTTAAGTTTCACTTTGATTGGTATGGTCAGGTTTCAATCTGTGAATCAGTATCTGACATTTTAAAAGTAATTGGTTTTACATTTTTTTAATTTGGATTTAAAATTGTTGTAAATTTGATAAAATGAATCAATGTAATGATTATGTTGAACAGATTTATTTGAATCCAAAAGTTAATGAACTAATTTCCAAGATAGAACCAAAAGAACTTCAGGATGATTTGCGACAAGAAATGGCTATTGTGTTATTAACTTACGATTGCAAAAAGCTAATCAGAATATTTGAAGAAAATAATCTTATAGCATTTGCATCACGTATTGTGTGGAAAATGGGAACACTTCAGAATGGCAACTTTTACCGTACCTACCGAAAAAAAGATTTAAACAAAGCATATGAATATATGCAATCACTTGTACAATCAAAAGATGATTTATCTTCTGTAAAATATGCAAAGAAAATATTAAATGAAAAACTATTATCAAACGCTAATGATGCACACGAATCAATGATATTTTCAAAGTATGTTGAACTTCGTAGCTGTCAAAAGGTAGCAGATTTTTTTAATATTCCAAGATTACACGTGCATCAGGTTGTGAATAAGACTAAAAAAGAATTAAAGGATTCAATAAAAAAACAATGGTAATAGTATTAGCAGCATTTTTTTTCAGTTACTACTTCGTTAACGTGGCTGGAATACCTAACTGGATTAAGGCAAAAGCAAAGATGAAGGTTGGCGCAAGAATTAAACCATTTGATTGTGTTACTTGCTTATCAGTTTGGGTTGCAGTTGCGTTATACTTCACACCTGATTACATCAATTACTTTATGGCAGTAATATTTGGTGCTGGTTTCATCGGAAATAAAATAAAATGAAAATAGTACAAATGAGATTTCCTAATGAATCATATTATTTGGAAATTGAAATAGACTGGAATAATTTTAGAATAGAAAATATATTTGAAGATGAATATTTTGGCTGGTACGAATCAACTTATGTTGCAATAAAAAAATCATAAAATGAAGATATTAGGTTTATCACATCCACATTCAGGTTGTGGCTTTCACCGTGTGGTGCTGCCACTTGGATTTATGAACGATGTAAGTGGATTTGTAACTAATATTCCAACAGATGATGTATTAACGCAAAAGTGGGATATTTTATTGTTCAATCGAATTAGCCAGTACGATAATAATTTTGATGAAGTACGTAAGCAGATTGGCTGCAAGATAGTTGTTGATATGGATGATGATTGGATATTACCAAGCAACCATATTAACTATTATGATTATCAAGAATTAAATTCAAGAATTGAAAAGAATCTGCGAGATGCTGATTTAGTTACTTGTACACACGAAAGACTGGCAAACAGAATAAGACCTTATAATTCAAACGTGCAAGTCTTTCCTAATGCTATTCCATTTGGTGAGCATCAGTATCACGATAATAAGAATAATTGTGACAAAGTAAGAATCTTTTGGTGTGGTGGTGTTACTCACGAAGCTGATATGGAAATTTTAAAAAATCCTATCAGGAAATTAAAAACGCATCAGCACAAGATTCAAATGGTAATCGGTGGTTATGATGATTCAAATGATATCTCAAAATTCATTTGGGATAAAATGGTTTCATATTTTACTGCATCAAAACAATTGCCACACGAAATTTTAAAAGGAACTTCACCTGATAAGTATATGAATATGTACAGCAATGCAGATATTATGCTTGTGCCATTATTATCATCTGATTGGGCTGCTGGTAAATCAAATCTTAAACTATTAGAAGCAGCTACAAAGAAAATACCAGTAATCTGTTCAGCAGTAGAACCATACATTAATGACATTGATGCACCAGTATTTTGGGTGCATAATCAAACTGATTGGAATAAACATTTAAATTTGTTAATAAATAATCCTGAAATCAGAAAAGAATATGGCGAAAAAATCTATCAATGGGCAAAAACAAAATACAACATCTTCGATGTTAACACTTCCAGAAGAAAAGCATTTGCAGACCTTATTGCTTCATAAACACATTTATGATATGTTTGAAAAGACTGGTGAACTTGTTAACTTTCACCCACATATCAGAAAAGAAGTTGCTGATGCATATCGTGTAGAGCATCCACATTTCCACTACAACGATAATTGTACTGCTTGTATTTGCGAAATGATTACAACTATTTACAGATATTATAATTCAAAAACAATATGAACATTTTTACTCACGGAGGTGCAACTGGTGACATCGTGTTTTCACTTCCAACAATTAAAGCAATGGGTGGTGGTAAACTAATCATTCATTCATTTCATAAACAACGATATGAATCAATCAAGAAGTTAATTGAAGTACAAGATTATATTGATTCAGTTGAATGGTCTGATTATAAGTTTGGGGATGCAATAGATTTAGATAAGTTTCGTGTTCATGCTGGACATCATCAAAATTTAGTTGAAGCACATTTTAAAGGACAAAACATACCAATAGATAATTCTTGGAAAGATGGCTGGTTAACTTTGCCTGATAACCAAGTTATGCTAAATGGAATTAAATATGCAGTAATTAATCGCACAACAAATTATGCTGACCCAAATTTTGATTGGTCAAAAGAAGTTGCATATTTAAGAACAATTGCAGATGAAGTATTTTTTATTGGATATCCTGATGAATATCTTTTGTTTAATCAAAAGTTTGGAACTGATATTAAATATTTTTCGTGTGATTTTTTAGAAGGTGCATATTTGATAAAAAATGCAGTAATGTTTACTGGTTGCTATTCGGCATGGTCAACGATTGCAATGGGATTAGGGTTAACTTACAGAATGGAACAAGCACCAAATCACACTTGTTCTTCATTATTAATGCCACGTGAAACAATTGTAAATGTATAGTCAAGCAAACCAAGATGTATTTGTGTATCATATGATGAATCACAAGAAAGGCACATATCTTGAAATAGGTGCATCGCATCCAATTTATATTAACAATACATACTTGCTTGAAGAAAATGGATGGTTAGGTATCAGCATTGACAATGACAGCCAAAACAAAGATGTTTGGAATGAGAAACGCAAGAATCCGTTAATCATTACTGATGCAATGACATTTGATTATTCTAAATTAAATCAAATGTATTTTGACTATCTTCAGTTAGATATCGAACCACCATTGAACACTTACAAAGCATTGCTTCGTGTTATGGAATCTAAAAAGGAATTTGGCATTATAACATATGAAACAGATTCTTATTTTGATTCAACATTTGTAGAACCATCAAGAAAGGTGCTGCAAGATTTAGGATATACGTTAATTCTGCCTGATGTACAATGTTCTTTTGGTGCTTTTGAAGATTGGTACATTAATGAAAAATACATTGATAAATCGCTTATAAATACTTTTAAATGAAAATAACTAAACTAAAATCAAATCCAAATAATCCAAGAATTATTAAAGATGATAAGTTTCAAAAACTTGTAAAATCAATTAAGGATTTTCCACAAATGATGGATAAAAGACCAATCGTTTGTGTAACTGATACTGATGGAAAACTATATCCATTAGGTGGTAATATGCGTTTAAAAGCATTGCAAGAATTAAATTATAAAGAGATACCTGAAAACTGGGTTACATTAGCAGATGAATGGAGTGTTGAACAAAGGAATGAATTTGTAATTAAAGATAATGTTGGATTTGGTGAATGGGATTGGGATGATTTAGCGAATAACTGGGATGCTGATAAATTAGAAGAATGGGGTTTGGATATTCCAAACTTTGAAGAAACTAAACTTGAAGCAGAAGAAGATGATTATCAAATTCCTGATGAAATTAAATCTGATTTTGTATTAGGTGATTTAATAGAAATAGGGGAACATCGTTTGCTTTGTGGTGATAGTACAGATAGCGACCAAGTGGCAAAGTTAATGAACGGACAAAAGGCTGATATGGTATTTACTGACCCGCCGTACAGGGTATCTTTTCAAGGGCAAAGGATAAGTAATACAACTAAAGATGGAGTTGTAATACATGGACACAAGGGGGCAAATACAAAGCATGATGAGATAGAAAATGATTCTTTAAGTGAGGATGATTTTAAAGATTTTATGGCAGGGGTATTAAATAACCTTTTTATGTTTAATAAAGGAGCATGGTATATCTGTTTCGCTTATTCTGAATTACAACTACTTTTAAATAGTTTAATTGATGCAGGGTACAAGTGGAAAAATATAATTATTTGGATGAAGAACCAAGCAGCTTTATCAAATATGGATTATAAAAGTCGGTATGAACCAATAATATATGGACAGCCAGGAAGCTGTTTTTATGGTGAAAGGTATAAGCAAGAAGATATATGGGAGTTTCAGAGAACATTAAAGAATGACTTGCATCCAACAATGAAGCCGATACCGCTTATTGAAAATGCTTTAAATAATTCAAGCAAAGAAGGAATGACAGTATTAGATTTATTTTTAGGTTCAGGTTCAACAATGGTTGCTGCACATCAATTGAATCGTAAATGCTACGGAATGGAATTAGATGAAAAGTATTGTCAAGTTATAGTTGATAGGATGATGAAACTTGATTCAACATTAGTTATAAAAAGAAATGGATTGCCATATGAAAAAACACACTAAAATATATTTCCAGCATTTTGGATATGGTGAACAAGATTTTATTCCGTGTGAATTATGTGGCGCAAGAGCAGTTGATATCCATCACATTGATGCACGTGGGATGGGTGGTGCTGAAGATAAAGATACAATTGAAAACTTGATGGCATTATGTAGAAAGTGCCATATTATTTATGGTGATATAAAAAATCAGGTGCAATTTTTGAAGCATATTCATTTGAAAAAAATAGCGAAACAATAGCGATGCCAAATCCACAAAACATAGAAAAACATAAATTCAAAAAAGGTGTTGTTCAGAATCCCAATGGCAGACCAAAGAAGTTTACAACGCTGCTTCGTGATTCAGGATATCGTATTGCAGAAATCAATGATACTATTCAAGTTATGCTTCAAATGACTATTGATGAACTTGCTGATGTTTATAAAAATCCACAAGCAACAATACTTGAAAAGACAATTGCTGGTGCAATGAAGAAATCGCTTGAAAAAGGCAGTTTATATTCCATTGATACATTACTCACACGTGTGTACGGAAAGCCAAAGGAAACGGCTCAAATCACCACAGATAACAGAATTGAAATCGTTTACATAGAAGGTAAAACCATATTATGATTCAAATACTTATATCATTATCAATATCATTAATAATTTCAGTCATTTGGGCAATTGGCATTCATAATTCAAAAGACAGTTGGAAACAAGATAATGATGATACTTTATTTCCATAATTATGAGAATTGAATTACCAAGACCACATATTAACCAGCAAAAGATTCTTGATTCAACTTCAAGATATCGTGTTGTGTGTTGTGGTCGAAGATTCGGTAAATCAGAATTATCACAGATTGAAATTATTAATTCAGCATTAATCGGAAATACAGTTGCTTATATCACACCTACTTACCAACTTGCCAAAACATTCTTCAATCAATTAATAAAGGTTGTTCCATTTGAAAACAACAAATCAGATTTGATTATTAACTTTCCTAATGATGGTCAGGTTATGTTCTTTACTGGTGAACGATTAGATTCTTTACGAGGTCGCAAATTTCACTTGGTTGTGATTGATGAAGCATCATTCATTCCGAATCTTGAAGATGGTTGGCTGAATAGTATCAGACCAACATTAACTGATTACATCGGTAAGGCATTGTTCCTATCAACGCCAAAAGGCAAAAACTATTTTCATTCATTATTTTTAAAAGGTGTTTCACGTGAATCAGACTGGGAATCATTTAAGTTTACAACCTTTGACAATCCTTACATTGACAAACACGAAATACTTGATGCACAGAATCAAATACCAGCAGCAGTATTCCAGCAAGAATATCTTGCAGATGCAATGGAAAATGCATCTAATCCTTTCGGCAGTCAGCATATTAATGATTGTGTAAGACAACAATCAAATAAAGAAGCAATGTATTTTGGAATTGATTTAGCGAAATCATTTGACTGGTCAGTTATAATCGGTCTTGATGTTGATGGTTGCGTTGCACATTATGAACGATTTCAAAAGGATTGGAAGTCAACAAAGGAACAGATTATTAAACTTGATAAGAATAAACCAATAGTAATTGATTCAACTGGTGTTGGTGATGCTATCACAGAAGATTTGCAGAAGCATTTTAATTCAATGTATGGGTTTAAATACACTGCATCCAGCAAACAACAACTGATGGAACTACTTGCTTCTAAAATACACAAGAAAGAAGTATTCTATCCTGCAGGTGCAATCAAAGAAGAACTTGATGTGTTTGAATATCAATTCACAGCTACTGGTGTAAGGTATAATGCACCATCAGGATTCCACGATGATTGCGTAAATGCTTTAGCTTTAGCTGTCAAGTGTATGAATGAACATAAGTATTCAGGTGTGTATCGTTTTATATAATGTAGGTTATATTCTACATTACCTTCGTTTTTGTGGATAATAATGGTTATATCATACATTGCAAATATATTTTTTCAAAAAAAATCCATTATATAGTATGAAGATTTCAATCGGAAAGTTTCAGGAACTTTACAACATCAGTCAAATCGAAGGTACTGAAGTTGAAAAGTCAATGTTATTGGTGCAATGTCTTACTGGCAATACACAAGAACAAGTTGATGCAATGCCTGAAAAAAAGAGAAATAAACTTATTGACAATATTAATGGTGCGTTTCAGGAATTTAATAAGCAAACTGAAAAAAGTAAATCAAAATCAATAATTAGATTGAATGGTAATTGGTATCGTTTGAATTATAATTTAGCAAAGCCACCAATGAACGCTGGTAAGTATGTTGAAATTGCTACTTATTCGCAAGACATAATTGCTAATATGCATCGTATTATGGCTACAATGTGTACACCAATTAAATTGACATTCAAAGGATTTGTGAATACTAAAAAAGAAATAGACCATAGTATATTATCAGATGAAATGCTTGATTATGATTTTGCTGCTGCATATCAATCGTGTGTTTTTTTTTACGCAGTTTTCAGCAAATCAATTCAAAATTCACCTATTTATTTCAAGAGCATAACGCCGATGAAGAATCAGATGGAAACAATTCTAATGAATTTACACGAAGTTATGGTTGGTTATATAACGCAAAAATGGTTTCAGAATTTGAAAATATCAGCATAAATGAAGTGTGGGATTTAGGCGTTTTTCAGTTTCTGAATGATTTAAGTTATCTAAAAATGAAACGAAGAATAGATGATGAACAAGAAAAAAGACTGTTAAAGAAAAATGGACATAAATAAATCGCAAAAGGTTAATCTTGATTTCTTAAATGATACTGGAACAAGTCAGTATCAAAAGATTGATATGAAAGGCGTTGATAAGATTCTAATTGAATATGCTAATAAGTTTAAAACAAATCTTGTTGCATCAATTAAAACACATCAAGTTACTGCATCAGGAAGAATGCAATCTGATGATAACTTATATTTTAAGTTGATTGAAGAAAGTGATGGTAGCAAGACACTTGATTTTTATATTGTTGAATATGCGAAGTATGTTGACAAAGGTGTCAAAGGTTGGGGAAGCAGTAAGAATGCACCATCATCACCTTATTCATACAGCAATCCAGCAAAGACATCAAGCAATGGTGAATTTAGAAGAAGCATAAAGGAATACATTGAATCAGGTAAAGCAAAGGTTCGTGTTTCTGATATTAGAAAATATGGTGCAGTAGGTGGTGAAAAAAAGAAGTTATCGTTGATTGATGCTAAAGTAAACAAGTTAATGTACTTGATTCGTAGATTCGGAATCAAGACAACTAACTTTCTTCAACAACCAATTGATGAATCGTTTAAGGGATTGGAAACAAAAATTGCAGATGAATTTGCAGTTAATATTTCAGTTAAATTATTTAAGTAATGGCAATTAATTTTGTATCACCATCAGGTGAAGTTTCAATTCAGGATGATTTATGGCACGTTGCATCATCCAGCAATTCAGGTCAAACTGATTTTAAATTTGTCTTTGATGTGTATTATAAAGGACAACAGTTAGTTAGAACAAAGGTATTTCCTGACCCATTATCAGGTAAAGGATATTTTAACGCATCGCAAGTTGTACGTAATGAAATTACTTTTAATTATTTTAAACCATTGCAAGGTGACAACATATGTATTTCACAACCATCAACATCAGGTCAGATTGGTTTAACATATCAAGTAAGTGTTGGCGAAGATTTTAGTGGCATTACAACACTAAATTTAGCATCAGGAAATACAACTGCTTATAATTATATTCCACCAGTATTTAATCGCAGAAAATTAAAATTAGATAATTGGAACAATAGATTCTTATCAAATAGACCATTAAAATCACTAAAACATAATTTAACAGATAGGGTTTTGATTGGTGTTAAAAGTTTAGTTAATGGTAGGTATTTTAATGTAAGAGCATATAATGATTCAAATAATATGATTTGGCAAGAATCATACTTATATAATCAAACACCAACTGGTAATCCATTTTTACAACTTGATGTTGGTGGTACTAATATTAATAATGTACTTTTTTCATATCAGTTAACAAATGATGTAAATTATTGGGAAGTTGGATTTGATAATACTATTACAGAATATGTAAGAATTTATAATGAATGTAATAATAAATACACACCAATATTATTACATTTTATAAACGCATTTGGAATGTTTGAAACGGCAAGGTTTCAACTTGTTAATAAATTATCAATGGATTTGGAACGAAAGACATATGCAAAGCGTGATTATTCATTTAATGGAAATTCAGTTGATTATTATGATGCAAATAATGTTTACAATGAATCATCAATTAATTATGGCAGCAAAATAGATTGGAAGTATCATTTAACAATGAATTATCCATCAGATGCAGAATATCAATGGTTAAATGAATTAATTATATCACCACAGATATTTGCTGAAATAGATGGTGCATTTTATCCAGTTTCAATTATAAATACAAATTACGAATATTCAAAGAATGTCAATAATGGCTTAAGAGCATTTGAAATTGATATTGCAATGAATCAAACAAGATACGGATATAGAAGATGACAAGACTATTTATTGAAAATAACGAACTTGATATTCAACAAGATTTTTCGCAGCAGATAACATTTGCTGTTGATGATTTAAACAATCTTGATAGCAAATCAACTTCATTCAGCAAAACGATTATTCTTCCAGCAACTGCAAATAATAATCGTTTACTTGGGAATATATTTGAATTTTCAAATAGCAATTTTACTGATGATACGCAAAGCAATGTTCTTTATAATTTTAATGCATCAAAATCAGCTAAAGCAAGAATTGAAATAAATGGAATGCAAGTAATGAAAGGTGTGTTAAGATTGCTTGAAATTGTAATAGATGGTAACAACATTGATTATGAAGTTGCTTTATTTGGCGAACTTGGTGGCTTTGTTTCAAAAGTAGGTGCAAAGAAATTAACTGATAATGATAATGGTGTTGATGATTTAGATTTTAGTAATTATGACCATACATATAACATTACTAATATTCTATCAACTTGGGATGATGTTGTTACTTATCCAATAACAACTTCAACAACATTTACTGCATCTACTAAAAAAATAAAAATATCAGGACAAATATTAAATCTTCAAATTGGTGCAACATTTTCATTAACTGGTACTGCTTCAAATAATAATACTTTTACAATTACTGATATATTCATTCAGCCAATAAGTATTTTTAGATATACAGAAATAACTGTTGCTGAAAATATAGTAAATGAAACAGACAGCAATTTTACATTAACATATAATCGTTTACTTGGTATTGGTTACATTTATCCATTGATTGATTATGGCAATTGTAGTTATGATATTCCAACAAATAATCCAACATATTTATCAAAAAAAGATTATCAATTAAAAGCATTTAGACCAGCTTTCTTTGTTAGAGAAATAATAAGCAAAATAATTGAAGATGCTGGATATACATTTTCATCAAACTTTTTTAATACTAATTTTTTCAGAAGGTTAGTTATTCCAAATAATTATAAAAATTTATCAAGAAAAGATTCTGTAAATTATGTATCAGGTTCAACTAATATAAATCAAACTATAAATGCAAGTACTGCAAATCAAAAGAATATTTTATTTAATAGTCCAACTTTAGCTGCAAATATTAGTTACAATTCAACAACTGGTTCATTTCAATATACTGGCACAAATCCAATAACAATAAAAATTACAATTAATTTAAACTATACATTTTCAAGAATATCAGGAAGTGGATTTATTTATTTTAATACAACAAGTGGACAAGTTTGCAATATTCAGACAAATGTAGGGACATATAATGCAACATCAACTGGAATTATTACATTAAATCAAAATGATAATTTCTCATTAGTTTACGCAATAAATTATAATCCATATTCAGGTAGTGCATCATTAACTATAAATTCAGGTGCAAGTATTTTGATTGAAAATGAAGGTGCTGAAAATATACCATATCAATTAGGTGATACAATTAAGATGAATGATTTATTACCAAAAAATGTACTTCAAAAAGATTTCTTTACATCTATTTTAAAGATGTTTAACCTAATGGTTACTGAAGATAAATTTATTGATAGGCATTTGATAATAGAACCTAATGTTGATTTTTACAATACAAATAGCAGCACATATTTAGATTGGTCTGATAAAGTTGATAGAAAACAACCTATAAAAATAAAACCAATGTCAGAAGTATCTGCAAGATATTATACGTTAAAATATAAAGATGATACTGATTATTATAACGACAAATATAAAAAGCAGTACAATGAAACTTATGGGACAAGAACTTATGATAATCAACTTGAATTTGCAAAGGATACAGAAACAACTGATGTAATATTTGCACCAACACCATTAGTTGGTTATGCTAATCGTGATAAAATAGTTTCTTCTATTTTTAAATTAAATAATAATGTTGAAGATTCAGTTGAATCAGTAATCAGGATTTTGCAAGTTAAAGTTATAAGTGGTGTTGATTCTTGGAAAATACTTAATAACACAACTGTATTGTCAACTGAAACAAGATATTGTTACGCTGGGCATTTTGATGACCCTGATGTTCCAAATGTAGATTTGAATTTTGGTATTCCCAAAGAATTGTATTTTTCTTTGGTATCAGGTGCATTATCTAATAATCTATTCAATGCATACTATTCCAGTTACATTGCTGAAATTACTGATAAGGATTCACGATTAGTCACTTGTAAAATGAAATTTAAAGAATCAGATATTTATAATCTTGATTTTGGCAGATTTGTATTTGTTGATGGTGTCCTTTATAGATTAATAAAAATTGTGGATTATTCAGATAACAACATTTGCGAAGTACAATTACTTCGTGTTATTTATACAACATATTAAAATGATTATTAAATATTTTGACAATTTTAATGGTGTATGGCAAGATATAACTGGAACAGTTGGTTCATCATTAGTTATAACTGAAAATGGATTTGAATCATTGCAAATAAATAAAAAATACATTGTTGCATTAACACAATCAGGAACAGATGACCCAATTGTTACGACAACATATTTCAACACAATCGGAAGTATAACTTGGACAAGATTAAATACTGGCGAATATAATGGAAATCTAACTGATGCATTCATTGGCAATATGCCAAAAATAGAAGGTTCAATAGGAATGATTGATTCAAGTGTTATTAGATATTTTTCATTATATAAAACTAATAATAGTAATGTCTGTTTAAGAACTTGGCTATCTGATGGTTCAACGCAATCTGATGATATTTTAAAGGAAACAACAATAGAAATTTCAATATATTAAAAAATGGCAAAAGTAAATACAGAAGTTGCAGTTAAGATTAATGTTGATGTTGCTGGTGCAGAAAAAGAAGTTAAATCGTTAACTGAAGAAATTAATAAGTTAAAAGAATCATTAAAAAATTCTTCTGAAGGTTCAGATGAATATGCTGATAATTTAAAAAAATTAGCTGATGCAGAAAAGAAACTTGAATCTGCACAAAATAAATTAAATGATGGCTTAAAAGAAAATCAGAAGGAAGCAAAGAAATCGCAATCTGCTAATAAAGGATTGATGGATGTGATTAAAGGATTAGGTATTGTTTCAGTAATTAGTGCTGGGTTTGATATGTTCAAAGAAGCATTAATGAAAAATCAAAAGGTTGCTGATGCTGTTGGTGCTGTAATGACAACTATTGAAAATGTACTTGGTGCATTGGTTGAAGTAATCAGTAATGTAATAACAAAGGTTGGTGAATCATCAAATGGTTTTGAAGCATTGGGTAAGGTTGTAATGGGTGCAATCAATCTTGCATTTACACCACTTAAACTTACATTTTATGCAATTAAATTAACTATTCAGGAAGCACAATTAGCTTGGGAAGATTCTTTTTTTGGTGATAAAGACCCAAAGGTTATTAAGGATTTGAATGAACGAATTACTGAAACAAAATCAAACATAAAAGAAGTTGCAGATTCTGCTGTTGAATCAGGTAAAGACATTTACAACAATTTCGGTGAAGCAGTTAAATCTGTTGGTGATGTTGTTAGTGGTGTTGTTGATGGTGCAAGTAAAATTAATGTCAAAGCAATTTATGAGAATTCAAAAGCAATTATATCTTTAAAAAATACAGCTAAAATTGCACAAGCAGAACTTCAAGGTTTAGTTGAACAATATGATAGACAAGCAGAGCAATTAAGGCAGATTCGTGATGATGAAAATAAATCGATTGAAGAAAGAATCAAGGCGAATGAAGATTTAGGAAAAGTATTAGAAGAACAAAAGAATGCAATGGTTTCTTTGGCTGACCAAAAGATTGCAGCAGCACAAGCAGAATTAAATTCTAATAAATCAAGCATTGAATTTCAGGTTGCATTAAAAGAAGCATATAATGAACGTGCTGGTGTTTTAGCACAAATAACTGGATTAGAATCAGAGCAAAAAGTTAATGCAGTTGCATTGAACAAAGAATTGCTTGAATTAAACAAACTTCGTTCACAATCTGATATCCAGTTGGCATTGGATAAAAGAAAAGCAGATGCCGAATTAATTAAAGATGAACTTGCAAAGGCATTAGAATTACAAAAGATTCGTGAAATAGAACGTGCTGCTGAACTTGCACGATTACAAGAAAATGTTAATAATACTAAAGAAGGAACACAAGCAAGATTAGATGCTGAAATTGAATTAAAAACAAAGATTCAGGAATTAGATATTGCAGATGCAGCAGCACAAGCAGAAATTAATAAAATCAGAAATCAACGTGCATTAGATACGAAAAATGCACAGATTGATAATGCGTTGGCAGAATACAATCTGAAAAAAGGTTTAATTGAAAAAGAAAAGATTGATGCATTTACCAAAGCACAAAGATTAATTGAAATTGCAAAACAAGAATCTGCAACATTAATAGAACAATTAAATGTTAAGCGTGATGCAGAAATTGAAGCAGCAGAAAAAGCTGGTTTGTCAACTGTTGAAATAAAACAGAAATATGCGATTCAGGAACAACAGATTAACAATGCAATAATACAATCTGAAAAAGATTTAGCAAAAGCAAAGGTTGAAGCAACTGTTCAAGCAGCAGATGCAATTGCTGATACTTTAATGAAAACAGCACAGCTACTTGGTGAACAAACTGGTGTTGGTAAAGCATTGGCAGTAATATCTGCAACGATTTCAACGATTACATCAGCACAGAAAGCATATGAAGCAACTATTGGTATTCCTTTTGTCGGACCAGTATTAGCACCAATTAACGCTGGATTAGCAATTGCAACTGGTATTAAGAATGTTAAAAAGATTATGTCTGTACAAGTGCCTAATGGTGGTGGTGCTGGAAGCAATGTTGCAATGCCAACTAATTCTTTTACTGGTGGTCAAACTGCACCATTAACACCACAAATGCAAACTACAATGCTTAATCAATCACAGATAAATCAATTAGGTTCAGCAACTAATCGTGCATTCGTTCTTGAATCTGATGTTTCAGGCAATCAAGAAAGAATCAGAAGATTAAACAGAGCAGCAAGAATTAACTAACTTAAAATAAATAAAAATGACATTACCAATTTACGAATTAAAGATTTCAGAAGATATCAATAATGAAGCAGAAGTTTCTTATGTAGCATTAGTTGATGAACCAGCAATTAAAAAAGATTTCATTGCATTTAAAGATGAATTTGTTGCACCATCAAAAGGTGAACATAAAACAGAATTTTTGCCACGATGTATTGCATATGTAATCAAAGAAGGTAAAGATTCAGACCAAGCAGTTGCAATATGTAATTCAATGTGGACCGAACATTTTGCAGATAACAAAATTTCTTTTGATTACGATGATACATTATCAACTGAACGTGGCAAAACATTGGCTAAAAAATTGATTGCAGAAGGTAATACAATCTACATCATATCAGCAAGAGATTCAAAAGATGGTATGCTGTCAACTGCATCTGAATTAGGAATTCCTGAATCAAGAGTATATGCAACTGGAAGCAATACTGCCAAAGTGCAAAAAGTAAAGGATTTAAATATAAATAAACACTACGATAATAATGCTGATGTTATTGCACAGTTAGATGGAATTGGTTCAAAGTTTCTTGAATCACATTCTTTTGCAATTATCAATGAAGAACAACGTATCATATCAGGTCCATTAATGTTGGCTGATGAATTGATTTATCGCAATAATGAAAAGTTTGGCGAACATTATGTCAAGTTTTCTGCACAAACAATTAGACAGATAGCAATCAAGTTTGCCAAAAAGAAATATATGAATCACGTTAATTTGATGCACGATTCTGAACAAAGGGTTAATGATGTAACTATGTTTGAATCTTTTATTGTTGATAAAAATCGTGGAATAATGCCAATGGCAGAATTTAAAGAAGTAGCAGATGGAAGTTGGTTTGGAAGTTTTTATGTTGAAAATGATGAAGTATGGCAAGATGTAAAAAAAGGCACTTACAAAGGATTTTCAGTTGAAGGAATGTTTGATTATGTTGAACCAATATCAGCCGAAGAAAATGCTTTGCAACAGATTTCAAAATTATTAAATGAACTAATCACAGATTAAATCCATTATATGTTATGAATGCAAAAGAAATCATTGAAAAGTTACGTTTAACATTTAACGAACTGGTAGCACCAGTTGCTGTTGCAAATCCAATTCAACTTATGGATGCCACATTATCAGATGGTACTGCAATTCAAATTACTGAAATGATTGTTGGTGGTATTGTTACAATAAATGGAACACCAGCACCAATTGGTGAATATGAATTATCAGATGGTACTTATATAATGGTAGGTGATAATGGTGCAATAACAGAAATTAAACAAGATGTTGCAGTTGAAACTGCTGCACCAATGCAAGATGAAATTGGTAATAAGTTTTCTGCAATAAATGAAAAATTTGCTTCATACGAAGAAAAGTTTTCTGCTTATGAGCAAAGATTTTCTGATTACGAAGTGAGATTAAACAAAGCAACACAAGTGATTGAAGGTTTATTAAACTTGACACAAACACTTGCAGAAACACCAACTGGTGTTCCTGATGCTTCAGTAAAATCTACATCAAGTTTTGCTGAAGAAAAGAAAGTAAAATCTTACGATATCCTATTTAGTTAAAAATTTAAAATAAAATAAAATGGCATTAAGTTTAGGCACATTAACTTCATACACAAAGCAACTTGTTAAACCACTTTTGACAAGTGCAGTTTTTGAAGCAAAGACACAACAAATGATTAAGGATGGTGGTATAGTTATACCTAATGCAAAATCAGTTGTTGCAATTCCTTTAATGGATACAGATGCAGTTTTTGGAACTGATTCTTGTTCTTTTGACCCATCAGGTACAACTACTTTTACACAACGTACAATTACAGTTGGTAAAATTAAAGTAGAAGAAAAAATCTGTCCAAAAGATTTAGAAGCATACTTCACACAAGAAGCATTAAAAGCTGGAAGCACATACGAAGATTTCGGAAATGCTGATTTCCAAACTGCTTACTTGAATAAGAAGAATGCAAGAATAGCTGCACAATTAGAAACTGCAATTTGGCAAGGTGATATTACTGGAAGTGGTGGTGCTAACTTAAACAAGTTTGATGGTTTATCAAAGTTGATTGCTGCTGGTTCACCAGTTGATGCTAACGTTTCAGGATATACTGGAGTAGCAACGATTACTACAATCACACAATCAAATGTGGTTGCTGCAACTGAAGGTATTTATAAAGCAATTCCAGCAGCAGTACTTGCTAAAGGTGATGTTAAGATTTTTGTTGGAAACGATTGGTACAGATTATTGATAATGGCTTACAGAGCATTAAATCTTTTCTCTTACAATCCACAAGATGCAAATGCTTCTTCATTCATCTTACCAGCAACTAATGTTGAAGTTGTTTCAACAAATGGTTTAAATGGAACTGGAGATGCTTACGCAATTTCTTTATCAAATATGGCAATGGCAGTTGATTTAGTTGACGAAGAAGGTTCATATAAGATGTGGTATTCTGAAGATAATAACGATGTTAGATTTAGAGTAGCATTCAAAATGGGTGTTAACGTAGCATTCACTAACGAATGTGTTAAGTTTATCGCAGCAATCTAAAAATTGGTTTAATAAATAAAAATGGTGGTGAAATATACACCACCATTTTTTTTAAATAAAAATTTAAAAATATAAATATGCCAAGTTGTGCAATTACATCAGGATATGCAATTGAATGTAGAGATTCAGTAGGTGGTGTTGAAACTATTTACTTAATTGAAAATTCTGCATTGTATGATGCTTCAGGAAATAGCCGTGTAACATCTGCATCAGGTGTTGTTACTGCTTTAACAAAAAATACTGGAAAAAGATTTTGGAAGTTTGAAGTACCACGTGGAACTGCTTCAACAAGCAATGGTATTTCATCATCACAAGAAAATGGAACATTCTTCTATACACATCAAGTTGTTTTCCCAATCAACCAGCGTAACGCAACAATCAGAAATATTGTTACAACACTTGGAAAAAATCGTGTTACTTTCGTAGTTAAAGAAGGTGATGGTTTATATAAGATGTTCGGTAAAGAATTCGGTTTAACACTTGATAATTCAGAAGGTGGAAGTGGAACAGCATTAGCGGATAGAAATGGTTATATGTTAACTTTTTCAAGTCAAGAAAGAGAAGATTTTTTAATAGTTCCTGATGCAATAGCAGCTACTTTAGAAACTGCTGGATAAAACTTTAAAATCCAAAAAAGAAAACCACCAACCAATTCAGTTGGTGGTTTTTTAGATTATGATAATACTTACACGAAATACAACCAATTACATTTACGTTACACCTTCAGAAAATACTGAATTGGTAATTACTATTTTTAAATTTATATTTACAAATCGTGTAACAAAAGATGTAAAAGAAATTTGGAAAACAAATATTTCTACAACGGAAAGATATCAGAAATTCAGTATTAACGTAAACACAGAATTCACTACTTTAGACAATGGATTTTGGGATTATAAAATTTATGGCTGTGCAAGTATAGGTGGCACACCTAACACACCATTACTTGAATCAGGATTTATGTATTTAAGAAGCAACACAGAATTTGAACCTGATGAATATAATGGGCAATCGAATACTTTCGTAACATATAATGGATAATATTTGTAACAAAAATGGCTAATAATTACCAACACATCGTATTACAATTTGACCAAGCTCAACAGCCAGTCTTTACTGAAAAGAAAGGAAAGGGATATGTTGAATATGGCAAAGACAATGACTATCCAAAATATTTGTTAAGTCTTTATAATAATTCACCAAAACACGGTGCAATTGTTAAGAGCAAATGCAATTACATTTATGGCAAAGGGTTTGAAGAAAAATCAATAATTAATTCTGCTGGTGAAACTTGGAATAGTGTATTAAGAAGATGCATAAAAGATGATGAACTTTATCGTGGTTATTATTTGCAAATTATTTGGAATCGTGCAAAGCAAGTTTCTGAAATATATCACATCGAATTTCATAAAGTCAGAGCATCAAAAGATTTACAGAAATTTTATTTAAAAAATGATTGGAACGATTATAAAGAAAAAATGCGTGAATATGATGCATTTAATTTGAATAATCCTTTTGGCAGTCAGATATTTTATTATAAGGAATACAATCCGTCCTTTGAAGTCTATCCTTTGCCAGTTTACTTTCAAGGGTTAAACTATATCGAATCGGATATTGAAGTTAGTCGGCACATTTTGGGAATGGCTAAACAATCTTTTGTTGGCAGTACATTAATCAATTTAAATAATGGTGACCCAATTAATGAAGAACATAAAGGTGAAGTTGAACGTGGATTGTTAAAGAAGTTTACTGGTGATGCAGGAAAGCGTGTTGTGATAATGTTTAATAAGTCAAAAGACAATGCTGCTGAAATTATTCCACTTGCCACAACTACATTAACTAAAGAAGATTTTACGAATGTAAATAATCTGATTCAACAAGAAATATTTGCATCGCATCAGATTGTTTCACCTACACTTTTTGGAATTAAAACAGAAGGTCAACTTGGTGCAAGAAATGAAATCAGGGATGCGTATGAGATTTTTAACAATGTTTATTGCCAAGAAAGGCAATTGCTTTATAATGAGATTTTTACGAAGTTTTGGAATCTATCAGGTCACGTTGGCGAATTAACTATTCAGCCAGTAGAACCTTTAAAATTTGAATTCAGCGAAAATGTAATGGTGGCGAATTTAACGCAAGATGAAATTCGTTCTTTGATGGGCAAAGAACCATTGCAGTCAACAGAAGTTACTTCTGATGGTAATGTTGCAGTTACTAATGATATTGCTGTTGTTACACCTATGCAATCAAACGATGCTATCAAGAATCTATCAGGCAGACAATATCAAAATGTAATGCGTATTGTTAGGCAGTTCTCAAACGGAAAACTAAATAAATCACAAGCATCATTGATGTTGAAGAATGGATTTAATTTTACTGATGATGATGTAAATGTTTTTCTTGGTATTGATGATTCACCAATTACAGAATTTGAGATTCAGAAATTTTCAATGTCAGAAGAAGAAAGGATTGTTTTGGAATTTGAACAATGTGGTGTTGATAGAAATGATTATCAATTTCATAAATCAGAATCTGTTGTTTCTAAATTTGCAATGGATTTAAATCAGAATGAAGCAAATGTTCTTGATTTGATTACAAAGGATAAGAATATTACACCTGAAGTTATTGCTAAATCTTTAAAGTTGGCAGTTACTGTTGTTAATGATATTATTAAAAAACTATCTGAAACAAAAGTAATAAATATAATACCTTCTAAAATCAATGCAGCACCAAAATATGAAGTTGTAAAACCAGTATCTGAATTAGGTGGTAAGAATGCAAAAACTACAAGAGTATTTATTGCTTATTCATATGAATGGCGTGTTGCTGATAATGGTAAACCTTCAAGACCATTTTGCGAAAGAATGTTGGCATTAAGTAGAACAAGAATGTGGACACGTTCAGACATCGAACAGATTTCTTTGCGTTTGGGTTATAGTGTATTTGATAGATGTGGTGGTTGGTGGACAATGCCAAACGGTATACATTCAACACAATGCAGACACGAATGGGTTAGTCATCTTGTAACAAAAAAATAGTATGAGCAAAAATATTCTTTTTCTTACTGAAGAAACATTTAAATCAAGAACTGGTGCATCTAATAACATTGATGGTAAACAGTTGTTTCCAATGATTAAAGTAGCTGCTGATATTCATATTCAACCAGCACTTGGAAGTAAGTTATACCAGCGTTTGCAAGATGGAATTACAGCTAATAATCTAACTGCCAATGAACAGTTATTGATTAACCAATATATTACAGATGCTTTGATATGGTACACGATGTCAATGCTGCCAATGATTATGGGATTTCAATTATTCAGCAAAGGATTCTTGCAAAAAACATCAGAAGAATCTTCTGCACCATCACGTTCAGATTTAGAATTGATTGAAGCAAAATATACTTCAATGGCTGAATTTTACAAAACAAGATTGATTAAGTATCTGCAAGAAAACTATACTTTGTTTTATGAATATATTAATACTGGAAGTGGATTCGATGTAATATTCCCTGAAGAAAAAGCGTACAGTTGTCCCATTTATTTAGGTGATAATTACGTAAGTGCAAATCCAAGATACGTAAATTCATCATCAGGTTACACATCACCAGCAATTGCATATTATACGGCAGTAGGTAATGAAACAACATTCAATGTTGCAGCGTTAGGTGGTCGAGAATGTTTGGTTGCAAGTAGGGGTGGTTTGGCTAAAATTATAACAAATGGACCAAATTCAAATACTGGTTACATTCAAATCGTTGGTCAGGTGGTTACACTTCCAACTGGTGACATTGCTTTAGCTGGTGAATTATTTTCATTCTTATATAGATAAATATGAGTAAAGGATATAAAAAAGAATATGTTGATAAAGTAAAAAGTAAGTTTAATGACATACAACGAAATAGTAAATTATCTGACAAGTCTATTGCAAAGCCACGCAATGATAAACACGGTAAGATTTGCAACACCAACTGAATGGTTGGCTTGGGATGAGCAACCAATACTTCCAGTTGCTTTATTTGGTATCAATCAAGGTAACATTAATTTAGGTCGTGAAATAACTTATCAAATAACCTTTTGGTATTTAGATAAAAGTGGTGTTGAAGGTGAATTTGAAACTGATGTAATTTCTGACCAACATCAAATTGCTGGTGATATAATTTCAACAATAAGACAAAATCGTTTATTAGTTATAGATGAAAATATAATTTGGAATGCAGTTAGTGAAAAGTTTGAAGATTATTTATCAGGCGTGACAATGACATTTAACATATCAACAAAAGGCGAATTTAACGCTTGTGATTTCCCAACAAAATCTTAAATATGAAATACATTTTATCAGTTTTATTTTTGTTTTTTTTCTTTTCAGGTTTTACGCAGATTTATCAGGAAATGCCACAATATGGTTATCGTGCTAATCGTATGGCATTTGATTCTACATTGCAGATTCCAACTGTGTGTGGTGTACCAACATTAAAATCTGTTGTGTCAGTAAATAAGAAAGCAGCAATTGCATTTGATTCATGCAATAATAAATTTTATACTTACAATCCAAAGACATTAACTTGGTCAGAAGTTTCAGGTGGTGGCGCAACGCCATCACTTCAAGATGTGGCAACTGTTGGAAACACTTATGACAATGGATATGCTATTGTTGAATTAAATAAAGAAATTGCTGGTACTAGTGGCAATTATCCTTTTTATTTTATTGGAAATGAAGATATAATCAATAGAACATCATACATAGGTTTTGAAAATGATGATGTAAAATTAAGAGTTGAACAAACTGGACAATTTGGTAAAGGAATAAATATTAATTCTAAATCATTTAATATATATAATAATGATTTAAGTAGTTCAATTGATTTAGATACAAGTGGATTAAAAATAGTTAAATTTTTAAATGGTCAAAGTGCTAAATTAGCATTTCATACAAGAACTCCATTTGCTACTGATTATATTGCTTATATGCCAGTTGGTTATAGTAATAGAACAGATACACTTGCTACATTAGATAATGTTAGATATAGCGTAATTGATACTTCAAATAGATTTGTAAATAATATAACAAGAACATCAGGCAAAGATTCAATCATATTCTTTATAGGTTCAACACGTTACGCTATAAAAGATAGTGTTGGAACTAATCCAGCACCAGTAGGTTATTATGGTGCTTGGCAAGATAATGTTACACAAACTGCTGCTGTATCTAATACAGGATATGCTATGATATTTAGAACTATAGATTTATCCAATGGTGTATCTGTAGTTAGTAATGGAACTAATCTAACAAGAATAACATTTGCAAATACTGGAGTATACAATCTGCAATTTAGTAGTCAATTTCAAAATGCTGATAATGCTCAACACGATATAACAGTATGGTTAAGATTAAATGGAACAGATGTTGCAGGTAGTGCTGGATTAATTTCTGTACCTGCAAGAAAATCAGCAGGTGCAGGTAATGAAGGGCATTTAATAACAGGGTGGAATTATGTGCTTAGTGTAGTAGCTGGGCAGTATTATGAATTAATGTGGAGTACAACTAATGCTGCAAATGTTACAATGCAATTTTATGCTGCTGGTAGTCCCCCACCATCAGCAGCTTCAGTTATTATGACTGTAACACAGCAATCAGGTATAATGGCTGGTACGGGAATTACTGCTATAAATTCCCTAACTGGAGCAGCACAAACAATGGTGACTGGAACAGATAGTACAGATTTTAAAATAGTTTCTACTGGAACAACACATAAGTTTAACTTACCTACTGCATCTGCCACTAATCGTGGTGCATTATCATCAGCTAACTGGAGTACATTTAATAGCAAGTTAGGTGCATCTGACACGGTTTCCCTTTCATCAAGAATAGATTTGCGTGTTAAATATACAGACACTGCAACAATGCTTACACCGTACCTACGCAAGATAGACACTACCAATAGATTCGTTAACAACATTTCCAGAACAGTAGGAAAGGATTCAATAATATTTAATATAGGCAGTACACGTTATGCTATTAAAGATAGTGTGGGAAGTGGAACATCTTACACATTCTCAACAGGTCTTACTAATTCATCAGGAACAGTTACAAATAATCTATCTACTGGTGTAAGTGGTGGGCAGTCTGTTGTTGGGGGAACTGCTGCAAGTAATTCCCTTACATTATCATCAACAAGTAATGCAACAAAAGGTAAGTTGTTGTTTGGAACATCAGCATATGATGAAGTAAATAATCGTTTGGGAATTGGTACGGCATCACCAGTAACAAACCTTCACGTTAGTTATTCTGATAATTCATATATACAAGGAATGGTATTGCAAAATACTAATTCTGGCACAACTGCAATTACTGGAATGCTATTAAGAAATGCTGCTGGTACTTATGTTGGTCAAGTATCATACTATCCATCAAATTATATTATTGCTGCACAAGCAAATTCAGTTTCATTGGGTTCTGTTGACCAGCAAAGATTATCATTTGGTGCAAACACATCTGGAACTGGTTCTGCTCAAGATATAACATTTTCAACTTTTGGCACTAATTCAACTTACCAAATGCAAATAAAAGGCAATGGTAATGTGCAGATAAATACTAACACAGACGCTGGGTATAGATTTGATGTAAATGGTACTGCAAGAGTGCAAGGTGCATTGAACTTTAATCCAACCAACACAGCATCAGGTACAACTGGAAATCAGACAATAAACAAAGCAAGTGGAACAGTAAACATTGCTGCTGCTGGAACAACAGTAACAGTAACCAATTCACTTGTATCAGCTACATCAATAGTTTATGCAGTTATAAGAACAAATGATGCTACTGCAACGATTAAGAACGTAGTACCAGCTGCTGGTTCATTTGTAATAAATTTAGGTGCTGCAACAACAGCAGAAACATCAATCGGATTTTTCGTAATAAATTAAAATATATGAAAGCAATTCAACCAGTATCAATTTGGGCAAATGGTGTTAATTCCCAAGCAACACAATTATCATTAACTATTATCAATGATAATCTTGACACTTCAGCAACACTTTACTATCAATTATTAACTGAAGATGGAACGCAATTAGCACAAGGAAACTTGACTATTGATGGCGAAGAATATCAGACTTGGGGTGAAGCATCTGATATCAATAGTGAGGCGTATTCAATCGCAGCAACAAAATTATCATTAATATTATTAGATTAAAATGGAACAAAATACGCATCCTTTTTTAGCTGCATTAAGTAGTGTTATTAGTCTAACATCAGCATCCATTTGTTTAATTACTGCATCTGATGTTCAGCCATATTTCACACTTGCTGGTTCAATTATTGCAATAGCATCAGGTATATTCGCAATCAGGTATTATTATTTCGCAACAAAAAAAATAAAATAAAATGAATTCATCAATTTTTACTTTAAACAAAACAGATTTTTTAAAGGGATTAATCGTTGCTGTAATTACAGCAGTAATCACGGTAGCTTATAATACTGTTCAAACTGGAACATTAATCTTTGATTGGAAACAAATTTCAACTGCTGCTGCTTCTGCTGCACTTGCTTACATTATGAAAAACTTGCTTACAAATTCTAATGATGAATTTTTAAAGAAAGAAAAATAAATGACTAAACGTGACGTTGTCCGTGGTTACTTAAAAAAGTATCCAAAATATCCAAACCTTAAGATAGCCAGAATAATCTATTCTGAAAATAATTTATTGTTCAAAGATGTAGAATCAGTAAGAAGTATTGTAAGGGATTTAACTGGTAATAATGGTAAACAAAAAAGAACTGAAGTTGATGATAGATTTAAGACACAAGCAAAGCCATTAAATCCATATAACCTACCTGAATCACACGAAGAAAAGCGTGAAGCATTCGTACTGCCTAAATCTTGCAACAACATTCTTTTAATATCAGATTTACACATTCCTTATCACAATATACAAGCAGTTACAATTGCACTTGATTATGGTAAGCAACATAATGTAAACACTATATTCATCAATGGTGATTTAATAGATAACCATCAGGTGAGCAGATTTGAAACAGACCCAAAGAAAAGAAGCGTTAAGCAAGAATTTGATGCTACAAGACAATTTCTTGTTTCACTTCGTGAAGCGTTTCCTGATGCTTCTATTTACTGGCTAAAAGGAAATCATTGTATCCGTTGGGAAAAGTTTTTGCTGATGAAGGTTAGAGAAATTTGGGATGATGAATACTTTCAACTTGAAGAACGATTGCAATTGAATTCTGTTAAAGTAAAATTACTTGACGATAAAACTTTAGTCAAAGCTGGTAAGTTATCAATCACACACGGACATCATATTTTCAAAGGTGTATTTACACCAGTTAATCCATCACGTGGTGCATTTTTAAGAGCAAAGCAAAGTTTGATTGTTGGTCACTTACACAGAGCATCGCATCACCCTGAAGTTGATTTAGATGGCAAGATAATCAGTTGCTGGAGTACTGGCTGTTTGTGTGAACTAAAACCTAATTATTCACCAATGGTCAGCAATGCTCAACACGGATTTGCACATATAATTGTTGAAGGTAATGGTGATTACACGGTCAAAAACTATCAGATTGTTAATGGTAAAGTACATTAAAATGGAAACAAAATTAATAATTGAAGAAGTTGCTGAACCTGAAGAAATCGAAGGTGAAGTATTATTATCATCATCACACGATTACATCACATCAGCAGTTAATGCGTTATCAATAATTGATGGTTTAGATGTTACGTTAATGAGTAAGACAGATGAAAATCGTATCAGGAAAATTAAAAGACAATCGTTAAGATTAATTTCACATTACATTAATGAAATTTATGAAGAAACTTTTGATGATAGTGCTGGTAGCAACAACGATGAATAGTTGTTATACATCAAATAAGGCGAATAAAGACATTAACAAAGCATTTATAAAATATCCTGAACTTGTTGCTAAAAAAACAAGTGAATGGTTTCCGTGTGATATTCAGATTTTAAAAGTTGATTCATTAAATAACATAAAATCAGATTCAATTATTAATGATTTAAACAATAGAATTCAAAACATTCACGATACAATTAACAATATAATTTATCGTGCTGATTCTGTTAAAAGTAAACTGCAAATTAAAAAGATACAGAAAGAATTAATGATTGCTAATAAGTTAATAAATGAACTCAAACAATCGCAACCAGTGTTTATTTATAGAAGTATTAAAATCAAAGATTCTGCAAGAATATATTATCTTGATTATGAATTAAATCAAACAAAAAAATCAGAATTAAATTATCGAAATAAGCAAGAGCAATTACTAAAGATTAGCATTTGGTTGATAATTGCATTAGGCGTTTCTTTGTTTTTTAATTTTAAGAAAAAATGAATCCAAGCCAAAATTGTATAAACTTAATAAAGCAGTTTGAAGGGTTTCGCAGTAAAGCGTATTTAGATGCCGTTGGTGTGCCAACAATTGGTTATGGTAGTACTATGTGGAATGATGGAAAAAAAGTCAAATTAGGCGAAACAATCACTTTAGATGGTGCTGGTGTGTTGTTGTATTGGCAAGTAAATAAAATGTGTGTAATGCTTGATACATTAACATTGAATCAAAATCAATACGATGCACTATCTTCGTTTATCTATAATGTTGGAAGTGGTGCATTTAGTAAATCAACTTTACATAAAAAAGTTAAAGCCAATCCTAAAGATGAATCAATCAGGAATGAATTTTTAAAATGGAATAAAGGTCGTGTAAATGGTGTACTTGTTGAATTAAAAGGGTTAACTAAAAGAAGATTAGCTGAATCTAATTTATATTTTTCGTAGTTTTGATTTCTCATTATTTGGTTTTTGTAACCTGATGTTTCTACATCGGGTTTTTTTATGCCTGAAAGTCAATGTGGTATTGGTTTTCAAAAATATTTTAAAATTATTTTGAAAAATGTTTGAATTTTATTTGGTGAAATCAAATAAGTTTATGTATCTTTGATTTATCAAACAAAAACAAATAACCAAAAAATCAAAAAAATGAAAGGAATTCAAACATTAAGAACAAAATTAATTACAGATAGTAACATTACAATTACTGCTGAATTATTAGAAATCAAAGGAAATTTTGCAATTATATTTTTTGACAATAAAATTGTAAGAAGAAAAATCAAAACAAGTTATGATGGTACTAAATATATTTTTCCAAATGGATATTATTCAATGTGTCCATCATTTGAAATATAATCATACTGGGGTGCAGCATCCACAAAACTGCATTTTTTTAATTCAAATAATAATCATACATTTATCAAACAAAAATCAAAAATGAAACAATCCACTAAAGACACAATCGTTGTAACAATCATTATTCTAATCTGCTTATTCGCAGAAAACTTTATAAAATTTTAACGGTGGTTTCGTACAACCAATTACAAATTAAATGGAACAAAAAAAATCACGTGGTGGCAAACGACAAAATTCAGGTCGCAAACCATCAGGAATCAAAAAGACACCAGTTACTATTTATGTTGCAAATTCAACATTAGATTTAACTGATAAAAACCAATTGCGAAACAAAATTTATAACTATTTAAAAAATCTAAAAGATGATACTGGAACAACAATTTAACTACAATGACCAGCAGCAAGATGTAACTATTCACATAATGGTTGATTATCTTCCTGAAACTGGTGTGAATGATTTGCTGAACATATCAATCACAGACCATTCTAATGGTGGTATTAATATCGTTCTATCAGATGTTATGAATCAGTACTTCAGCAAACAAATGGAAGAAATGATTGATAGTGTTAACTGGTATGAACTTTACAGAGAAAAAAAAATTGAATACTCAAATCCTGAATATTAAAAACAATGGAAAAAAATCAAACTGCAATGCAGATTCTAATTGAAAAAATGAAACAAGAATTACTGCATTTAGACAAAAAAGATGCTGCAAGTATGTTGTTAGTATCAACAATCAGATTAGCTGATTTATTATTAAGTACAGAAAAAATTCAAATCAAACGTGCTTTTAATGATGGTGAACAGAATGTGTGGGATAGGCACAAGAATGAAGATGATTTTGAATTTGAAGATGCACAAGATTACTATAACAAAACATTTAATGAATCAAAAACAATTACAAACAAAATTGAAATTTAAAAACATAGTTTCAATATTAGTAAATCAATCAAAAACCAAAAAATATGCACAAATCAAACAATCTATCAGAGTTGGCAAAATCAATGATTCTATTTCAAGTAAAAGTGGAATCAATAAAGAAGGATGCAAAGAATCCATTCTTTAAGTCAAGTTACGCATCTTTATCAAACATCTTGGATGCTATCAAAGAACCATTAATTGAATCAGGTTTATCAGTATTACAATTCCCTACTGGTGATTATGGTTTAACAACCATTCTACTTCACGAATCAGGTGAATATTTGAAATCAGAATATTCAATGCGACCAGTTAAGGACGACCCACAAGGCAGAGGTTCAGCCATTACATACGCAAGGCGTTATGCATTAGCATCTGTATTATCATTGAATATTGATGAAGATGATGATGGTAATACTGCAACTTATGGTGGCAAGAATCCACAAGAAGCAGAAGATAACAACAAGCAATGGTTGAACAAAGGCAGCAAAGATTTTGATAATGCAAAAGAAAAGCTATCTGCTGGAAAGATTACAATTGCTGATGTTAGGAAGCATTACAAAGTTTCAAAAGAAGTTGAATCATTATTAATCAATAATTAAAAATTAAAACTATGTACGAATTACCAGTAGTTAACAACCAGTTAACGAAATCGCAATTAAAATTTATAGCTGAAGATTTGGCTGAAAAATTAACTGAATCAGGTAAATTGATTGAGTCAATCGAAACATTTGCAAAGGTTGAATGGTTGATAAAAGAACTAAAATCGAATTCAGATTATATTGATGCGTTACGTGATGAAGTTGCAAAATTCGGTAAGCAAGTTGTAACCTCATATGGAACTAAAATCGAATTGGCTGAAGTTGGAACGAAATACGATTACACAAATTGTGGTGATTTAGAATACAATCAATTAATGCAGCAGATGGAATCATTAGAGACTGCGATTAAAGAACGCCAAACGTGGCTTAAATCAATTCCAGCATCAGGTATGGATATTCTTATAGGTGATGAAGTTTGCCGTGTTTATCCGCCATCTAAATCATCTACATCATCAATCAAAACAACCATTGCAAAATGATTTGGTTGTATTTAAAACACGATGTCATTGGCAGTTGCAGTAATAAGGTTTATGGCAAGAAAAATGATAGGATTCATATTTTAAAAAATCAACACGATATGATTCTTGTTCAGCACGAAAATGGAAGTAAATTTTTTATCAAAGAATCTGATTACTCAACTGCCATTGATATCATAAATCCTAAATTAAAATGAAAAAACAATTTTTTGAACACGAAGAAGAAAAACAATCTTATGATTTAAAATCAGATTTGTATAAAAGGTTTTTAGAGTATAATCAAGTGAATCCTGAAATTTATAAAATGTTTAAAAAGTTTACATTTGAAGTAATTAAATCAGGTTATCAAAATTGTGGAAGTCAGATGATAATTGAAAGGTTACGCTGGGAATCAATGATTGTTGCTAAAAACGATAAGTTTAAAATCAATAATGATTACGCTGCATTTTATTCACGAAGGTTTATGATGGAACATCCGAAGTATAACAACTTTTTCAGAATCCGTTCTTCAGTAGCTGATGAACTTAAATTAAAAGATTTATGATTTGTCAACCTTGCATCAGCACATTAACTGGAACTGTATTAAATTTAAAACCTGATGAAATTATAATTGATGTTTGTAATTACTATAATGAAAATATTGATTTAGTATTAAGCAAAAGAAGGGATTTACATTTGGTTACGATTAGGCATAAGATATTTGATTTGTTGTATTCTAATTTTGACAATAAAATATCATTGAAGGTAATAGGTGAATTGCTTGGAAATCGTGACCATTCAACTGTTATCAATGGAATAAAATGCGTTAAAACATATTGTCAAGTTTATGCTGATTACAGATTTGAGTACCAAAAATTGCATATGAAAATTTATGGCAGTTTGAAGTATTTTAAACATTAATTCTTATATTTGTATCACAATTTCGTTACGTAGTAGAAGCCGAAACGAAATATTTATTTCAACTTTAAAGGGTTTGTAATGCTTCTACCATTGCACACCCTTTTTTTATTTAATGAAAAAAGATACGTTTTACTTTTCGCACGATTACAATGCACACAATGATGTGAAGATTCTTTTCTTAAGGCAGCAACTTGGAATGGAAGGTTATGGCATCTACTGGTTTTTAAT
>Ga0209086_10000544_pt1 | contig 33011 bp, 33 predicted proteins | sample M_130207_XF_Meta_FD_187312 | JGI IMG/M metagenome (GOLD analysis project Ga0209086, IMG submission 187312) | Freshwater microbial communities from Lake Montjoie, Canada to study carbon cycling - M_130207_XF_MetaG (SPAdes) (version 2) | ecosystem: Environmental > Aquatic > Freshwater > Lake... | reverse complement strand
AGAATATAACATTATCTATAGCATAAATGCTTTGAATGAGTTGATCAAACTTGAGAATAATGGAGTAATGTCATCTTCACATCAAATATCTTGGAACAATTATCGTAGCTGTTTTATCACATCGCGTGACGGAAAAGTAAAAATCACGCCAACAAAATTAGTCAAAATTATTAAAATATAATTACTAAATTTTCTGGGTATTTAACCTGTGAATTTATACTTATATTTGAATTAACAAATGACTAATTAACGATTAAAAAATGAGCATATTGCTTATTATAGATTGACCATTGTCATTTGTTGATGCATTGTATCAACCTTGACCTAGTTGATGCATTTCAAATTGGTCAAACAAGATTAAACATTAACAAATAAAAAATTATGGCATTAGACCTATCAAAAATTAAATCGCGTCTTGATTCGCTCAAGAGCAACACAACAAAATCCACGTCATTGTGGAAACCACAAGGCAAACAAACGATCCGTATTGTTCCTTATTCTCACAGTCCCGAAAATCCGTTCATTGAACTGCTGTTTCATTACAACATGAATGGCAAGACATATTTGTCTCCATCTTCGTTTGGTCGTCCAGATCCAATCGTTGAGTTTGCCAGCAAGCTCAAGAAGACTGGCAGCAAAGAAGAATGGAAACAGGGTCGTGCATTGGAACCAAAACTTCGTACATATGTTCCTATTCTTGTTCGCGGTCAAGAATCTGAAGGTGTGAAATTCTGGGGTATGGGCAAGCAAGTATATCAAGAAATTCTTGCCATCATTGCTGATCCTGACTATGGTGATATTACTGACCTAAAATCTGGTCGAGATATTACTGTGGAATTCAAAACCGCAGAAGAAACCGGAAAGTCATTTCCAGAAACTACAATTCGCGTCAAGCCAAACGCAACTGTTGCGTTTGATGTGAATGATGGTGCAGTCAAGGAAAAGGTCAAAAATCAGAAGAATGTCACAGACCTGTTTCCTGAATTGACTTATGATGAACTGGCATCTGTTATGGATACTTGGCTCAATGCCTCGGAAGCAAATCCAGACGGTGATTCTGCGCCAGAAACAACTGACACTGCCTCGGAAGAACCTGCCTCAAAGCCGGTTGTGAGTGCAACCGCCAAGGCTTCTGTCAAGGCTCCCGCCAACACAAAGGCAATTGCTGACGAGTTTAATGATTTGTTCAACAACGCCTAATAAGCGTTGATAAATCAATAAACTAAATTATAAAAGGGTGTACTGTTGTACACAATGGTACACCCTTTTTAACTTTCAAAAATAATTATTATGGAAAAAGAAAAAAAGAAAAAATCCGTAGAAGTAGAAATTACATCCGGTCGAGACGAATTGGCAGAAGCATTGGCTGAGTCTATCAACAAGAACAGTGACGGTAAAGTTGCTTTCTTTCTGGATGCTGAAGATGATCCTTCTCAAATAGTCGATTGGGTTTCTAGCGGAAACAGTTTGGTTGACTTGGCTATTGCCAATCGTCCAAACGCAGGGTTGCCCGTTGGTCGAATTACTGAACTAACTGGTCTTGAAGCATCCGGAAAAAGTTTAATGGGTGCTCATTTGCTTGCAGAAACACAACGCAAGGGAGGTATGGCAGTTTTCATTGATACAGAAACATCCGTTTCAACTGAATTCTTGACTGCGATTGGAGTTGATGTACCAAAAATGTTGTATATCAATGTTGATACTGTCGAAGATATTTTTGATAAAATCGAAGAAATCATCGGCTATGTTCGCAAGAGCAGCAAGAATCGTCTTGTTACAATTCTTGTTGACTCGGTTGCTGCTGCTTCCACAAAAAAAGAAATGGCAAGCGATCACGGTGCTGATGGTTATGCCACTGGTAAAGCCATCGCAATCAGTAAAGCAATGAGAAAGATCACAGGGCTGATTGCCAAACAGCGTATTTGTTTGGCTTTTACTAATCAACTTCGCCAAAAGGTTGGCTTTGTTGGATTGGGCGATCCATACACAACCAGCGGTGGCAAGGCTCTTGCTTTCCACGCATCGTTGCGTTTGCGTCTAAAGAGTATCGGTCAAATCAAAAACAATGATAAGCAAGCAATTGGTATCAAAACCAAATGCACGGTTATCAAAAACCGCATGGGACCACCAATGCGTTCTGTTGAGTTTGATATCTATTTTGACCGTGGTATTGACAACTATGGAAATTGGTTGGAAAAACTGATCGAATGGGATGTTGTTACCAACGCCAAAAAGGTCAAAATTGCAGGTGAGAAAAAAACCAAGAAGCAATTAGAAGAAGAAAAAGAAGAAGACAAGAAAGCAAAGAATCTTCAATTCATCATGGAGGTTGCTGGTAAAGAACCAGAAACCGTTGTGTTTGAAAAGAGAGACTTGCCAAAGTTGCTTGTTGATCGCCCTGAATGTAAAGAATACTTGTATTCCAAGATTTGCGAGCAATTCGTAATGAAATACAAGGCACCGAATAGTGAAATGGCAGATGACATTTCGTATGATTCGGAAGCAGAAGGAATGGAAGATTAAAGAAATTAATCGTGTGGAGTGAAATACCTCCACACGGTTCTCAAATAAAATATTATGGCAACAAAAAAAGAAAACAATAAAAAAATTCCTCTCGAAGAATTGAGTTATGAGAGTTTTGAAAAGATGACTGAAGAAGAAGTGTTTAAAACATATTCGGCTGACATTAAAGATTATGGGCGTTGGCTTTGGAGAGAACAAGATAAAGGTGGTCCCACATATTCTTTGCAGCAATGCATTGAACAAGCAAAGCAGGAGTTGATGGAAGGCAACTGGGGACCAGCATCCGAATAATATTATGGCAACAAAAAATAAATATATTACATCAAATTTTACACCCGCCGAACCAGAAGAATTTCAAAAATGGTGCAAAGAAAATAAGATTGAAATTCATAAAACTGGATATGGAGATAATGTATATTTGACTACAAATAAATGCAGTCTTAGATATGATGAGCAACTTGTTCGTTTTACAAAACATGACAATGTAGCACTTCGCACTGTTATGCTTTGTGAAATACGATTCAAAGGAAATGAACTGATGGGATCAACGTTCTGTAAAGTAGATGACAGTGGTATAAAAGAAGTTGGTGGATTATCATATCTACACAACATGCAAAGATTCTTCAACGCCATATTGGAACAAACAAAGTAAATGCAAGATCCAACAAAAAAGAAATTCGCATCAATATTCTCTCAGATAAAATCTGAACATGCTTCATTGCCTGTAAACACAAAGAAAGAAAAAAATAGTGATATTCTGGTGGTTGATGGAACTAACAACTTTATTCGCTGTTGGGTTGCAACACCTACACTGAGTGATAATGGTGAACATGTTGGTGGCGTGTCTGGGTTTTTGAGTAGTTTGGGTTATGCTATCAAACTGTTGCGTCCAACTAGAGTTATTGTTGTATTTGACGGCAAAGGTGGCAGTGAACGTCGCAGAAAGTTATATCCACAATATAAAGATGGTAGAAAGGTTATGAAACGACTTAATCGTGCATATGAAGATATGAGCGACGGAAATACTGAACAAAAATCAGTTGTAGAACAAATGGGCAAACTTGTATCATTTCTTCAAGAACTGCCTGTGAGTATTGTTTCAATTGATTATATTGAAGCAGATGACACAATTGGATATATTGCCACACAGATGTATAAAGATAGTAGAATCACTATTATGAGTGCTGATAAAGATTTTCTACAACTGGTAAATGATCGTGTACAAATTTGGAGTCCAATCAAGAAAAAGATTTATGGAGTACAGGATGTAATCAATGAATATGGTATTCATCCCAGCAACTTTATTTATTATCGTATATTAGAGGGAGATTCTTCTGATAATATTGATGGTGTAAGTGGCATTGGATTAAAAACTGCAATCAAAAGATTTCCTATGCTTGTTGAATCAACCGAGACTTCTGTAGAAAATATTCTACTTCGAGCCAAAGATTGTATCAATGAGTCTAAAGTATATGCCACAGTTATTGAAAATTCAGAAATTGTACAACGTAACTATACGCTGATGCAACTGAAAGAACCGAGTTTTGCACCGTCACTGCAAATGAAGATTGACGAATCGGTACAACGCATATATGATTTCAATAAGTTTCGGTTTATTCAGAAACTAACCACATATGGTATGCATACAAGTATACCAAATTTTCATGTGTGGTTGCAAGAAGTGTTCTATCCTTTATCGGTGTTGGCCACTTCTTAATTTTACATTCTAATTAACAATTGACTAAATAACAAATACGAAATATCGTATTAACAAATAACTATTATGGCACCAGTAATCATCGACAATCTACATAAATTTGGCTTGGAATTTCAAGTAAAAATTGTAGCAAGTATTTTAACTGACAAAGTATTTCTTGAAAGAATATGCGACATTATTGATGTGGATGCGTTTGAAAACGAAGCACATCAATGGATTCTCAAAGAAATTATTCAATATCATATTCAATACAAAGACTTGCCAACACCGCAAGTATTTAAGGTTCGTATTGACACTATTGAAAATGATGCATTCAAATCTTCTGTGGTACAGCAACTAACACAAGTTTACACAAAAATCAGTGAAAAAGATTTGCAGTTTGTGCGTGAACAATTTCTTGAATTCTGTAAGAATCAAAAGTTGAAGAGTGCCATTATTGAATCAGTTGATCATCTAAAAACTGGTGAATATGATAAAATCAAGGGGTTGGTTGATAAGGCAATGAAGGCTGGTATGGAACGCAATCTTGGTCACAACTATCACAAGGAAGTTGCTGGACGCATGAGTGAAATGTGCCGCAAGACAATTTCTACTGGTTGGGAAGTCATTGACAGCCTTATGGATGGCGGTCTTGGACCTGGTGAACTTGGTATTATTGTGGCTCCAGCGGGCATTGGAAAATCGTGGTTGTTGTGCAGTCTCGGAGCCAGAGCAATGAAATCAGGAAAGAATATTGCTCACTTCACACTGGAACTAAATGAAAACTATGTTGGTCTTCGTTATGATTGTTGTTTTACAGGAATTGAGTTTCAAGAAATTAAACATCGTCAATCCGACGTTGAAGAAAAAATCAAAGACATCAAAGGAAAACTTTTTGTAAAGTATTTTCCATTGAAGACAGTGAGTGCTCAATCATTAAAGTTTCATATTGAACGCATTCAAGCATTGGAAGGAATTCATATTGATGAAATGGTGGTTGATTATGCCGACATTTTGCGTCCTCTTGAAAAAGAAACCAACAGCAACAGTTATAGCGAGGCTGGTGGTATATATGAAGAACTGCGTCAGGCTGCTGGTGAACTACAGATTCCAGTATGGACTGCTTCACAAACCAATCGCGGCGGTGGTCAAGAAGATGTTGTTCAAGCCCATAACATCGCCGATTCATATCGCAAGATCATGACTGCCGACTTTGTGTTGAGTGTTGCCCGTAATACAACAGACAAAGCCAACAACACTGCTCGTTGTCATGTTATCAAAAATAGATTTGGACCGGATGGTATTACCTTGTATGCCAACATGAACACCAGCACTGGTCAAATTGATTTGTATGACGCCAAATCCAAAGAATCTATGGCAATTCAATCAACAATGGAAGGTGATGATAACAGTGTAAAGAACATGTTGAAAAATAAATGGAACAGTGGTCGTCAAAAGCAAAATGGCGAAAACACCAATTTGTAAGAAAATATTTTAAAATTTTTTTACAAATTTATTTTTTATAAAATGTATTTATTCACCACACAACACCCAAACAAAAATTAACCTTTATGACTATTTTCGACGAACAAATTGCACGCAAACCGAATCGCTATCCTTGGGCACAAGAATATATAGACGCAATGTGGGCAGGACATTGGACTCCAAATGAGTTCACATTTACATCTGACTTGCAACAATACAAGACTGAGATGACTCTACAAGAACAACTCATTATCAAGAACACATTGAGTGCTATTGGTCAAATTGAAATTTCTGTAAAGAAGTTTTGGACAAAGTTGGGTGATACACTTCCACATCCAGCATTATCTGATTTGGGTATTACTATGGGAAACATTGAAGTTATTCACAACAATGCATATGAAAAACTATTGGATGTGCTACAATTGCAGGATATATTTGAAGAAAATCTAAAGTTGGATATTATTCAAGGACGAATCAAGTATTTACGCAAGTATCTTGATAAGAACTATGAAAATGATAAAAAACAATTTGTATACTCTCTTATTCTATTTACATTGTATGTAGAGAACGTGTCATTATTTAGTCAGTTTTATATCATCAATTGGTTTAATCGCTACAAGGGTCTACTCAAAGACACTGCACAACAAGTTGCATATACGGCCAAAGAAGAAACATTGCATGGTCTTGCTGGCGTTAAGATCGTAAATACAATTCGACAAGAACTGCCAGAATTGTTTGACGCTGAATTGGAAGCACGCATTCTGCACGAAGCCAAAGAATCATACGACGCCGAAGCCAAAATCATTGACTGGATGATTGGTGACTATAAAGATTCAAGAATTAGTGCAGATATTCTCAAAGGATATGTACAAAAAAGATTAAATGATTCACTTGAAATGATTGGATTCAAGAAGATTTTTAATGTGTCTCAAGAAATTATTGATTTGACTATGTGGATGGATGAAGATGTAATGGGCAATACTATGACTGATTTCTTTCACAAGCGTCCTGTAGAGTACTCCAAGAAAACACAGTCTATCACATTCGACGATCTATTTTAATATATATGAGCAAAGACATTTATTGGCTAAACAAAGACAGCGTAACATTTCTTGAAAGAGGATATCTACCCAAGGGTCAAACACCCGAAGAACGAATTCTTGAAATATCAAAGGCTGCTGAAAAAATTCTAAAGAAAAAAGGATTTGCTGAAAAGTTTGAGTCTTATATGCACAAGGGATGGTATAGTTTATCATCCCCAGTGTGGGCAAATTTTGGCAATGGGCGAGGATTGTCTATTTCATGCAATGGTTCATATGTGTCTGACACAATGAATTCTATTCTAGAAAAGACTGCTGAAGTGGGTATGCTCACAAAGTATGGTGCCGGAACGTCTGGTTATTTTGGAGAACTACGAGCCAGAGGCACACCAATCAGCGTCGGTGGGTCCAGTTCCGGTCCTGTTCATTTCATGGAAATGTTTGACAGCGTGACCAGAGTTGTTTCACAATCAAATGTTCGTAGAGGTTCATTTGCTGCATATTTGCCAATAGATCATCCGGATATTCTGGAATTTCTTGGCATTCGTGAAGAAGGTCATGCTATTCAAGATTTGAGTATTGGTGTTTGTGTCAACAACAAGTTCATGAAGAAGATGATTGATGGAGACAAAGACGCTCGCTCAATTTGGGCAAAAGTGCTCAAAAAGCGTTTTGAAAGTGGTTATCCATATATCTTTTTCAGCGACAATGTAAACAATAACGCTCCTCAAGTATACAAAGACAAAAAGATGAAGATACATGCTTCTAATCTTTGTAGCGAAATTTGTTTGAGTTCTTCAGCGGACGAAACATTTGTTTGCAATTTATCATCTATGAATTTGCTTCATTATGATGATTGGAAGACAACTGATGCTGTTGAAACATTGACATACTTTCTTGATGCTGTGATGGAAGATTATATTCATGCAACTGAAAATATTCCGTTTCTCAAGGCTGCTCATAACTTTGCTAAAAATCAAAGAGCACTTGGTATTGGAGTTCTTGGTTGGCATTCATATCTGCAAAGCAAAATGATTGCGTTTGAAAGTCTAGAAGCCAAACTTCTCAATACTCAAATTCATCGTGTTATTCGCGACAAGAGTATTGCTGCAAGCAAAGAAATGGCAGAAGAATATGGTGAACCATCATTGTTGAAGGGGTATGGGTTGAGAAACGTCACCACAATGGCAATCGCACCAACCACAAGCAGTTCATTTATTTTGGGTCAAGTATCTCCGTCTGTTGAACCGTTAAACAGCAATTATTATACAAAGGATCTTGCCAAGGGTAAATTCACTTATCGTAATCCATATCTTGAAAATGTACTAGAAAAGCATAGCAAGAATACTCAAGAAGTGTGGAAGAGTATTCTGCATAAGGGTGGTTCTGTACAGCACCTTGAATTTTTGAGCGATCATGAAAAAGAAGTGTTCAAGACATTTGGTGAAATAAGCCAAAAGGAAATTGTAATACAGGCTGCTGCTCGTCAAAAGTTTATTGATCAGGGGCAAAGTATAAACTTACAGATACATCCCAAGACTTCGGTCAAAGAAGTCAATCAATTGATTATATTCGCTTGGGAACAGGGTATAAAGTGCCTATATTATCAACGTGGCACAAACCCAGCCCAAGAACTTGGACGAAGTATCCTTGATTGTAAGAGTTGTGAGGCTTAAATATTATAAAAACAACACAAACCGCCAATAACATGGCGGTTTTTTTGTGCACCTAACTATTTATATACTAAACGCATATATACACTATGAACAACAGAGATCTTATCAAAAAAGCCATTAAAAAATTAGTATTACAAGAAATTGCCAACAATCAATTTGGTGTACAAGTACACGTAGATAATGCCGACAAAAAAGGTTCTGATGCCTTGGGCAAGGCAATGGGTAAAAATAATGCTGGCAGCATCATTGGAACTGGCAAAACTGCTGGATGTGATGACAATCAAAAGGTTGAGTTGAGCAAGAACGCAGAAGACAACTATGATGTTGTATCAGTTACCAATGAATCTGAACGCAAGATTGCTCGTGGTGTTTCACTTGAAGCTGCTATGGAACTTGTAAAGAAACATGCCGGTGATTCTGAAAAGACATATGTTCAAAAAGCATATAACAAAAGTCTAAAAGGATTTGGTCTGAAGACAGCCGACAGAGATGATGACATGAAGTTGGAAGATACCATGGATGATGCCGATGAAGAATTGCAGATTGATATTGCGGATGACAATACTGAAAAAGCAGATGTTAAAGCAGATAAAGAAAATGCTCCAATCAACAAAGATGTATCTGCATCAATGGGTGGAGAAATGGTAGATAAGATTGAAAAGATTATTGACCGTATCTTAAAGAACAAAGCTGATGCGAAGACAGCTCACTTAAAAACTGACAAAGATATGGAAAGTTCAGACAAGCTTACCACAAAACTAAAAGATACACCTGCTCTCAAAGAGAAGAAGTGATAATTTATGAAAAAATCTGAACTAAGGGCTCTTATTCGTGAAGTGATAGAAGAAGTTAAAAAAATGGAAAATCCATGTTGGAAAGGATACAAAGCGTATGGCACAAAGAACAAGGGTGGTAAAGAAGTTCCAAATTGTGTGCCTGTAAATGAAGAAGAAGATATTGAAGAAATATATGAATCAACCAAATGGGATATGATTCCAGAAGGTGATGAACATACATGCGAAGGTGATGAATTTTATGAAATGTATGGTGATATGAATGCTGATGCTACATTAGAAGAAGCAGAATATCGTGGTCGCAAAGTAAAACTTGGTAAACCAATGCGTGGCGATGTAAAAAAATTTAAAGTGTTTGTTAAGAACCCAACGACAGGTAATGTAAAGAAAGTAAATTTTGGTGATCCAAACATGCGTATCAAAAAGAGCAATCCAAAGCGTAGAAAGAGTTTCAGAGCAAGACATAAATGTTCTACGGCAAAAGATAGAACATCGGCAAGATATTGGAGCTGTAGAAAGTGGTGATATATTCACACTATCAAATCCCCACTATATAAAAGTGGGGTTTTTTATGATATGGTACTTGACTTTCTATAAAAAGAAGTCATAGTTATGGACATGAGTAAAACAAAGAAATATTCAATCAACGAAGTCAAAGACATCATTGATACTTGCTATTCACTCAAGCCCGAAAAGCTGTTTATGGGCGAATTGAAATGGAAGTATCTTGTACGCAGTGCTTTGCGTGGCAAAAATATTCTGTTGCTTGGACCGGCTGGTCAAGGCAAGACATTGGCGGTACAATGCTTGGTTGACGCACTCAAGCGACGTGAAAACTATTTTTATCTCAACATGGGTGCTACTCAAGACCCTCGTGCCACACTCATTGGCAACACGCACTTTAACAAAGAAACAGGTACATTGTTTGATGAATCCCCATTTGTAAAAGCATTGCGTACACCGAATAGCATTATTCACCTTGATGAGCTATCCCGCGCTCATCCAGATGCTTGGAATATTTTGTTAACGCCACTTGATTATATTCAGCGTTATTTGCGTTTGGATGAAAAGATTGGCAGTGAGATTGTGAAAGTTGCTGATGGTGTGTCATTTGTTGCTACGGCAAACATTGGCAATGATTATACAGCTACACGAGTCATGGACAAAGCTTTGACTGATCGTTTCACGGTTAAGATTGAAGTTGATATTCTTTCTTCTGAAGAAGAATTGAAGTTGATAAAGGTGGTTTGTCCTGACGCTGATATGAATCTCATGGACAAGATTGCACAAATTGCTGCTACAACTCGTGAGTTTACAAAGCAAGGAAAGTTGAGTCGCTTTGTTTCTACTCGTTCTGTTGTAGAAATGGCTGAACTTACCGTGGATGGATTTAGCTTGGTAGAGTTGGCTGAAATGGTCATTTACCCCGACTATCCAGACGACGGTGGTTTGGACAGTGAACGCACAATGGTCAAACAAGTTGTACAAAAACATGTTGCGGTCAAAGCCGATCCATTGAACAAAGTGTTCAACACAAACAAACAGAACAAAGACGATTTGCCCCCGTTTTGATGAAAACAAAAATTTTAGCAGATCATTCCAAGTTTTGGCTTGGCGACGATTTTAATACTCAAAAGTTTGATGCCAGTTCCACAATGGCGTTGCTGAAACTTTCGGCATATCGCCGTGCTATTGGAAACTTTGTGTATATTCTTACCGGAAAGAACATTCCTGTTCGTTTCGCCGAGAACTCAACATCCATGACTGATGGTAAAGTTATTTACATTGGTGGTGAATTGACCAAGGGTGAATTTGACCCAACGGTTGGATTGTCGTTGCACGAAGCCATGCATATTGTCAAAAGCGATTTTGACTTGATCAAGACTATGTGGGGAAAAATTCCTCGCAGTTTGACTGCTGCTGCCAAAGGTCATTTTGATCAAAACTATATTGGTAATTTGGCAAAATATATTCTCAATGTAGTTGAAGATAGATATATTGATGCATGTGCATATGAAAGTGCACCGGGCTATCGTGGATATTATCAAGCATTATATGACCGTTATTTCAATCTGCCCGAAATTGGTGAAGCATTGAAGTCCGATGCTTATAGAAATGCTACTGTCAAAAACTATAAGTTTCGTTTCACCAATATCACCAATATCAACACTGACTTGGATGCTCTGCCATCTTTGCGTAAGATTGGCGAATTGTTGGATTTGGATAATATTCTTAGGACTGAACTTGAGAATCCAAAGGACCGTTTGGAACTTGCGTATCAAATCACAGAAGAAATACTCAAGAGTGTTGTGGAAGAAAAAGAAAATCCCAAGCAACAAGACAAAAATAAAGACAATCAAGATAAGCAATCTGGTGGTGATGAACCATCCGATGATAAATCGGAACAGTCAGATTCCAACGACGATGTTGATGATGTATTGGGAGGTACGCCTTCTTCTGCCAATCCTATTCAAGACGATGCTGATGAAACACCGGATGAAAATCCGTCTAAAGATTTGTCCAACGCCGAAAAGAAAAAGGTCGATAAACTCATTGATAAACAAGAACAAATTGTTACGCGCGAAGTTCAGCAATCTCCATTTGATAAAGACACAATCAAAAAACTTCAAATCCTTGAACAAAGCTCCGTTGATATTGTACAGGTGGGAGATGAAACTGTTCCAAAGGTTGATTGTATTGTGGTAAAAAACATGACTCGCGAACTCATGATGACATCGGAATTTCCTTACACCAGCAAGTTTTCTCGCGAAACTGGAAATCCCGCTTCTACGCGAGGAGTACAGCAGGGAATTATTATCGGAACCATGCTTGGTAGAAAATTGCAAATTCGCAGTGAAGTAAAAACCACAAAATTTACTCGCCTACAAAAAGGTAAGATTGATAAACGTTTGTTGGCATCTATTGGATTTCAAGGAGAAAATTTGTTTTACCAAACCACCACAGACAAATATAAGAATGCTCATTTGCATGTAACTGTGGATGCTTCTTCTTCAATGGAAACAAAGTGGGAAAAAACAATGACAACACTTGTTGCAATTGCCAAGGCTGTTAGTATGATCAGTAATGTAAATTTGAGTATTTCATTTAGAAGTGGAGTTTCTAAAGATCGTGGTGGATATGAAACTCCTTATATTGTTTTGGCATATGATTCGCGTAAAGACAAGTTCAATAAGATTGTTCAATTATTTCCATTGTTATTTCCACATGGTTCTACTCCAGAAGGACTTGCATTTCAGGCAATTATCAAGCATATTCCTGCTTCTACACATGAAATGGATAGTTATTTTGTAAATCTGTCTGATGGCGAACCTGCATTTGGTGTGAGTTATTATGGAAACGTCGCAGCAGAACACACAAAGAAGCAAATCAATAAAATTCGTGAAATTGGCGTATCTGTTTTGAGCTATTTTGTTGAATGTAATAATACAAACAGCAAACTTTCTGAGAAAAATTCCAATTTGTTTCGTACCATGTATGGCAAAGATGCACAATTCGTTGATGTTCAGAATGTTGTGCAGATTGCTCATACACTGAATAAAATGTTTCTTTCTAAAGAAAGTTGATATTTTTTATCAAAACGTCTTGACTTTATATATTATGTCGGCATACTAATAGCATAGTAATAAAAAACACATGATTATCACACAAGAAAAATCCTCACCAGTCATCAGCAATATTCTTTCTGCGCCGACTCGTTTCAAGATCAAGGCGTCTGCCAAGGCGTTCAAGATTTTGTCTGGTTTTTATAGCGAACCAATTCTCGCCATTCCGCGTGAACTTGGTGCCAATGCATGGGACAGTCACGTCAAGGCCAAGAACACCGACAAGATGTTTGAGGTTCATGCACCCAACACACTGGAGCCGTGGTTCAGTGTTCGCGACTTTGGCACTGGTTTGACTCCAGAAGCTATTGACACTATCTATACTACATATTTTGAGTCCACAAAGACTGCTGATAATGATAGTGATGGTTGCATGGGACTGGGCAGCAAGACTCCGTTCAATTATACCGATAACTTCAATGTGACTTCTTTCTATAAGGGTAAGAAACATGTTTACAACTGCTTTATTGATGAATCTGGTTCTCCCAGTATTCTGCATGTTGTTACACAAGATTCTAATGAACATAACGGTGTAGAAATCAAGTTTGGTGTTAAGATTGGTGATATTAGTATGTGGGTAGACAAGATTGTTCGTGCATATGAACCGTTTCGTTATCGTCCAACCATTGTTGGTGCCAATATTGAATATAAGCCGCGTGAATATATCTATACTGGAAAGAGTTGGTCTATGCGCAAGAATGATGGCGGCTATTATAACCGTGGATGCAATGCGTTCATGGGCAACTATTGCTATCCTATCAACACCAGTGCTTTGCGCAATGCTTTGCGCAATGTTCCCAATAACGATGCTTACAATATTGAACAAGCGTTGAACTATGGCAACTTTGACTTTTTCTTTGATATTGGTGAACTGGAAGTTGCGCCCAACAAAGAACAGCTTCAGTATGAAGACAACAATGCTACTACGCTTGCTATTATTTCTGTACTACGAACTGCTGTGGCTCAACTAAAAGATATGGTTTATAAGAGCATTGAAACTCCCAAGAGTCGTTGGGAAGCTATGCATCTATACAACAAGTACAATGGCTACCAAAGTCAATATAGCCATATTCGCAATATCATTGGTGATATTCCAATCAAGTATAATGGATTGATTGTAACTCATGGCAGTGAAAATATCAATACTGTGCATAAAGCAACCGGAGCAATTGACCCAACAACCAATGTTGGTGGTGGATTTATGATGTATATGTTTGATAGCGCCAATGGTCGTTTCAAACGCACTTCAAATTATACCACGTATTCTGAAAACCGTGGTGTAGATATTTTTTATACAAATCTTTCCGCAATCAAGAGTGCTCGGCTGCGACATCATTTGCGTACAAAATATGCTACTGGCGTATTTCCCACTTGCTATATCATTGTCGATGAATCCAAGAACAACGATACATTCAATAAGCATATGAATTATTTTGGATGGAATAAAAATATTGTCACCAATATTGAGTCTCTGCCCAAACCTCCGCCAACACCGCGTCAAAAAAAGACCGCTGGTACTGACGAAATTTTCTATGCAGATATTAGTGAGTTTATCAAACCCACGAAGAATCATCACAACAATCTTCCTTATGTTTATTTTGGCAAGAAGGCTGCTACATTTGATTCTGCTGGTACATATTATTATGTTGATTTCTTTTATTCTGACCCTGTTTGGAACAATGGTAAGAATGTTGAAACATATATGTCCGAAGCATTAAAATTGCTTGTAGACAACAAACTCAATGGTTCTGAAACCATGATTTATGGCATCAATGTAAAAAACAAAAATCTGCTCAAGATTGGCAAATGGATCAATATTTTTGATGTTGTAAAGAAAGCTGTGCATGCCGACAAAGCCAAACATGAACAAGATTTGTATCGCATGCAAAGTCGTGCTAAGTTTGAAACAGCCAGTGGTATTTATAACAAGCTTACTCGCTGTCCGCAAATCGTGAGCAATATTACAAACATTGACACTCGCAAAAAGTTCCAAACATTTGTAAAATCTTATAGCGAACTGCTCAAAGATAGTTCCAACAATGTCAAGTTCTTGGAACTGTTTGACATCAGAGCAAATAAACATACCGAGTTGGATATTGATCCAACTGAGTTCAAGAAAATGTTGACTGAAAAGTATCTTGGTGTACTGGACATTGGAGAACAATACTCCACAGTTTCTGCACCGATTTATAAAATCATCAACTTTATTGACGAAAATAGCTAAAATATATTGACATTAATAAATAATCCACATAATATAGCATCATTGAATAGATTAACTAATAAAAAATAATATGAGTAACACACAAAACAGCATTCCGTATGTCATCAAGACCAACGGCTCCGTCACACTCTATCTAAAGAACGAGTGTTTGACTGTGGCACCAGACCACCCAAACTATAATAAAATCATTGACAGCATCAAAGCAGGAGATTTCAACAAAATTGAAAATCTTGTCAATGTTGCCAAAGCTGTATCTCAATACACTGGCAATCGTGTAAAGATTGAGAATGGTCAAATCTTGTATGGTGGTTTTGTTGTTCATAATACCCTAACCGACCGTATCATCAAAATGATGAGCGAAGGTTTCAAGTTTGATCATATGGTCAAATTTCTTGAAAATCTTATGCAGAATCCTTCTGCTCGCGGCGTGAGTGAAACCTATTGGTTCCTTGAGAACTATGGTCTTCCTATCACAGACGATGGTTGCTTTTTGGCATATAAAGCGGTTCGCAGCGATTATACCGATATTTACTCCGGTAAGTTCTTGAATAGCGTTGGTTCGGTTGTTTCTATGCCTCGCAATATGGTTGATGACAACTATGGTATTGATTGCAGTAAGGGTCTGCATGTTGGTGCTCTTGATTATGTCGTTGGTTATGGTCACTTTGTCAAGGGCGAAGTCCGTTCTGCGAACGGAAATCGTTTGTTGATCGTCAAGGTCAACCCCAAGGATGTTGTGAGCGTTCCGAAATACGAGGGTCACACCAAGATGCGTGTGTGTGAATATACCGTTGCATCCGAAATCCTTGATGTTGTCAAGGAGTTGGACAAGGTTGTTTATACAAGCAACGCCGAAGAGATCAATACCGATTGGGATTATAATCAAGAACCCACCGATGGTGCATGTGAAGATGATTTTTCTTGTGATAGTAAATCCTCAACCACATCAAAGGTTGACACAACCTCGCCATGGAATGCAGAAGCTTATAGCGAAGGTTATGAACTTGGTGAGTCTGACCTCAACGGCGACATGCAATATGGAACCAGTCGTGACTATAGCCGAGAAAACTCTTATCGTATTGGTTATAATGACGGTTATAATCAACGTACAAACCAAGCCGATTCGGATATTCCAGACGACGAAGATGCGGACGATGATGAATATACTGGTGGTTATATTCAAGGAGAACACGATGCCAGATATGATCTTCCATATCAGACCAATCTAACCACCGATGCCAGCGATGAGCATCGTGATGGTTATTCGGACGGATTCAACGATCACGTGCGATAAAAAAGTTTGCCAGAAATAAAATAAATCAACTAACTAATAAAATATATGTCAAATAAAACAAATAAGACAAGTAAGAAAAACTCGTTCATCATTGAATGGCCCACAAGCCACTTTACAATTGAGGACATTCAAGGTAAGTATCCAGATGCAGTCAATATCACCCTTCGCTTTCGTGTAAAGCAGGCTGTTGAAAACAAAGATGTTATGGTCATTGGTAAAATCAAGCCAGCCATTGGTCGCCCAAAGCTTGTATTCTCTCGCGCAAATCCTAGCAAGGAATTGCTTGAAGCCGCAAAAGCTGCCGGTGTTATTGCCGCCAGCGATACGCTGACAACCGTTTCGGTTACTGAAGTGACGACCGACAAGAAGAACAAATCTGTGGTTCCTGTTACTGCAAATGCTATCGCAACTACGAACACCGTCGCTGCGTCCGCAAGCTAAAAAATATAACTGTAATTAGTTCAATTAACCAAACCGCCGAAGCCTAAAAGCTTCGGCGGTTTTCTATTTATGTATATATATGAAAAAGAAGCCGCTTCATCTAAAAGAAATAGACCCTGACGAAACTATATTTTATTGGTATGATTTGGGAGAATCGACGTATGCTTTATATGATGGTGATATGGGTGAGCCGGTTTCATATGGCAGCTTAAACTTGGTTGTTGGTACAATAAGAGCCATAAATGCAGAAGTAACAGACGGAAAACGAAAGAAATGTATTTTATGGTATTTCAAACGAGATGCTACACAAGGATGGAAAAAACAAACACCTCCAGTTTTGTTTAATTGGAATCCAGAAACAACGGATAAGAAAGCTGCGACTGATAAAAAGAAATCCGAAGACACAGATAAAAAAACAGTATAGTAAAATAAATGTTTGACCAATCGTTATATTGATGTATAGTATTATTCATATGCTTCAAGATATACTTCATATGATACAAGCGTGGGATTTTTGGGGACAATTCTTTTTTGTCATCATTATTGCCACACTTGGTACGGCAATTGGAATGGCATTTTTTGGCATGGTTGGTGAATTTATAAACAAGACATTGCCGATATTGATTCGAGGATATCCAAAAAAAGAGGAGGGTATTGACGAGCACAAATGATATAATCTTGGTTGTGTTTTATCATAATTCCGTGACCAATTGATACTTATAACAATACATGTCTATTATTATAAGAAATACCGCAGGATATTTTGGAGATCCAAATAATGTATTGGATGGTCCCAAAGGATCGCAGTTTTACAAAACTGGCAGTTTTTATAAGATAAATTATTCCGGTTCTGTTGCTTCTGGGTGGGAAGATGTATATTTTCAACAATTTGGTATACCCACATACTCTATAACGTCAGAAGACTTGGCATTGAATCAAATCAACACTGGTTCTTTTTTGTATGTAAAAACCACTAAAATTGGAAATAAAAATGGATGGAAATTGTTGTCAAACAAAAGTCCACTAATTCGCACGAGCAACACACCAACGCCAACACCCACCGCTACACCAACGCCCACCGCTACGCCAACACCGACACCGACACCTACCGCTACGCCAACACCTACAAATACTCTCGCACCAACACCAACAGTCACACCAACAGCCACACCGCACCCGACATGCCCAGAACGACCACTTCGCCCAACACCAACACCAACACCAACACCAACGCCGACTGCTACGCCAACGCCAACGCCAACACCGACACCGACACCGACACCGACTGCTACGCCAACGCCAACGCCAACACCGACACCGACACCGACACCGACACCGACTGCTACGCCAACGCCAACACCGACCGACTACTATGGCTACGGCTACGGCTACGGTGGGTTTGGAGGATTTGAATCGTTTCCATAAAAATAGTCATGTTATTCTCAGAAAATGTTACATTTGTTATTCCGATATTCCGACTGGAATCTCACCGAAAACTTAACTTAAAGTTTATTCTTCCATATATATTAAAGACTGGTTGCAAAGTTTTGATAGTAGAACAGTCAAAAGATACATTGTCAGATTTATCCGATGTTGTACCAATACACGAAAATGTTAAACATTTATTGTATGTTAGCAACAGTGAGATATTTCACAAGACTGGAATTATAAATTGGGCAACAAACAATCATGTTCATACAAAGTATGTGTGGGTAAATGACACAGATTTCTATATGAAATATGCAGATGCATTGGAAACAGGTTGGAATGCAGACTTCATAAAACCATATACTTGTGGAAAAAAGTTGTCAATGCATGACACCAACACGATTCTGAGTGGTAAAAAGTTGGATGTGTCATATGAAGATAAATCCGCTCAATATATTTTTTTGTATGGAGCGTTGTCTTTCATCTTTGAAAAAGATGCATTTTTAAACATAGGTGGAATGGATGAAAGTATCTTTGGTTGGGGAAAAGAAGATATTGAGTTTGGCGAACGAGTAAAAAGATTAAATATAGATATACAAGAATTGGATTTTAAGGGTATTCATTTGTGGCATCCAATCAAAAATACCAGTTTGTTTCTGGATAATACCCACGGATATAGTGAAGAAAAAGATATGGCGATTGTTGCGTGCCATTTTAATTGGTGTGGATTTATCAGTCCAACGAGAAATCTGCACAGGTTTATTAGACAAATGCAAATTGATAAAATACCTCTGTATGGTATAGAACTTTCTTTAACAGATAAATTCGAGACCACTGGAATATCCGGATGGGAGCAATTACGAGTCGGAGAAGAAAACGTTTGGTTTCAAAAAGAAGCGTGTATTAATTTGGCAGTAAAGAAACTTGTACCGGATAAATACAAAAAAATAGCTTGGATAGATTGTGATTTACAATTCACAAACAAATATTGGTATCAAGAAACGGTAAAAAAGTTGGATGATTATAAAGTCGTTCAATTGTACACCTATGGAATAGACACAGACAGATGTGGTAGGTTGACTAAAAAAATTCCCGGATCGGTGTTTTCTTATAAAAACAAGCCAAAATTGGCTGAAAAGAATTTGACCCACGGGTCAAATTGGTTTGGATACACCGGCGGAGCGTGGGCGGCGCGAAGAGAAATGTGGAGTCATGGTGGGCTGTATCCATATGAAGTATTGGGTGGAGGGGACACTATATTTTGTTCTTCAATACTAATACCCGAATTAAAATTGTCAGTCAATATACCAAATGGTGAATATGATATATGGAAAACGCAAATAACTGCATATGTAGAGAACAGTGTGTCTTATATTGGTGGGAACTTTATTCACGAGTGGCACGGACAAAGAGTAAATAGAAGATATTCGGACAGGTATTCATTGTTAAAAAATGTAAATTTATCCAATATAGTACTCGATGAAAACGGGATTATTTACAACCCCGTAGATAATACAGTAAAGTATAAAGTTTTAGATTATTTCAAAAATAGAAACGAAGATGGTGATATTGAATACACACAAAAAATAAACTCTAAAACTGTTGTATATACATGTATTATAGGAAAGTATGATCGACTAAAAGAGGTCGCTTCTGTAGAGTCCGGAGTTTCTTACATATGCTTTTCGGATCAGCCAATACAAAGTAACACTTGGACAATAAAACCGATACCTAAATTTTTGTGTCTACTGGATAATGTAAAGATAGCTAGATGTATCAAAATTTTGCCACATTTATTTTTGGAAGAATATGAAACTTCTGTTTGGGTGGATGGAAGCATTGAAGTATTGGGAAATATCCATAAGTTTTTAGATACTTACTTAAAAAATTACTTTGCTATACCTAAACATCCGGACAGAATTTGTATATATGACGAGGGCGAGGCGATTGTGCATTTAAACAAAGACACCAGAGAAAATGTGGATGCACAAACCGCCAAATACAAGTCTCTTAACTACCCAAAGAATAACGGATTAATTATGTCAGGAATAATAGCTCGAAAGCATAATCACAAAAAGTGTATAGAGTTGGCAAATGTGTGGTGGGCAGAAGTGCGAGAACACTCAAAACGGGATCAGATGTCTTTCAACTATGCTGCCTGGAAAGTGTTAGTTTATATAGATTCTATAAATCCACAGATATTTGTAAGCGAATATTTCCAAATATGGAGCCACGTGCATAAGGGAAATACCAGAGTAAAACTCAGAAAAGATTATGGCGATATGAAAAATTATATATGCGGGAGAGAAGTATGATATATTATTCAAATCCATATGACACAAGTAGGTGTATTGGAAAATACAACAACGAATTTCTTCGTATTCTTCCATCCGACGACGATTTTGCATGTTTTACTGACGGCGACACGATGTTTACCACCGCAAACTACGGAAGTCAGATCGACGACGTAATAAAACGATATCCAGACATTGGTTATTTTACATGCTACACCAATCGACTTGCTTGCAAAGAACAATTAGCGCCGGGAATAGACCAAGAATCAAATGATATGGCATACCACAAAAAAATAGGTGTCACTTTACAAACTATATACGGAACACGTTGCAGGGACATTACAATTTTACCGGGCAACAATTATGTTAGTGCCTGTATGACTATGGTAAAAAAGAGTATGTGGAAAAAAATTGGAGATTTTTCGGAAAAAGGAATGTTGGGTATTGACAACGACTACCATAGACGTATTATAGAGTCTAAAGAAAAAATATACTTGATGGAGGGTGTCTATATATACCATTGGTATAGATGGCCAAATTCAAAAAACAAAAATCATTTGCTATGAATTATAAATATTTAGATGTTGGATGTAAAATCGGAGGCTCGTTTTCGAGCGTACCTAAAAAATTCGGGTATACTTCATCACAGGGTCTCGGTTTGGATATAAATAAAAACCACGTTGATAAATTTATCCAAACCGGAAATCATGGAATTGTCGGTGATGCACGAAATCTGCCGTTCGTTGACAATAGTTTTGAATTAGTTATTCTAAGTCACGTTCTTGAACACATGTCGGATGAGCAAACTGGGTTCAAAGCGTTGAATGAGTGTCTCAGAGTGGCATCAAAAACAGTATTTGTTTGTCTTCCATTTTTTGATGAAGACAATTACTTATATTCGCTTGGATTGAAGACTTTTTATTCAGACTGGCGTGGTCATAAAAATAAAGTTACATTGAGCAGGTTGAAATCTTATCTTGGGGACAGGACTTATGAAGTAAAAATGATACGAAAATTGGAAGATAGTTCCGCTCAAGAGATTATTCCAATTTCTGCCCCAATTGACTCAATGGAATATAATTCGCAACTTCACAGTGAAAAAAATTTGGTTAAATTTGATAGAGATATTTGGAAAGAATTTCAGATAACAATACAAAAGTAATATATTTCTGCGATAGATACAACGATAAATGGCATATCCAATATAAATGAAAACTTTAATAATTGGTTATGGAGAAATAGGAAAATCTCTTGAGAAGGTCTTGAGTAAAAAATACGAAGTATACGTTAAGGACGTAAAATTGATGCCAGATATACAATCTGCGCATGTTATGCACATATGTTTTCCATACAGCAAAAAGTTTGTGCAAGAAGTAAAGAAATATCAGAAATTCTACAGTCCAAAATACACCATTATTCATTCGACAGTTCCCATTGGAACTTCCAATAAATGTAATGCATATTATTCTCCAGTAAGAGGCGTACATCCACATTTGGAAGAAAGTTTGAAGACCTTTGTAAAATATTTTGCACCAAAAAATAAATATCTCAAAAGATATTTTACTGATGCTGGTATACCTATTGAAGAGGTTAATAAACGTGAAACACTGGAAGTTATGAAACTATATTGCACAACCTTGTATGGTTTAAATATCATTGCAGAAAAAGAGATATGGAATTATTGCAAGAAGCACGATTTGGATTTTGATGTGGTATATACCAAGTGTAATCAAACATATAATGACGGCTACAAAAAGTTGGGATTTCCGCAATATAGCAAATATGTCTTGAACCATCGCGATGGTAAGATAGGTGGACACTGTATAATACCAAATTGCGAATTGTTGAATACAAATATTGCTAAATTTATAATCCAACAAAACGAGTTGTTGTGATATTTTAATCAACAAATCGCCATTTGTATCAAACTAAGTATTGACACAATATAATGGTTATGTAAATATGTTTAGTATGAAACCTATATTAGCAGTAATGGTCGGCATCAGCGGATCGGGCAAAAGTACTTATGCAAATGGCTTGAAAACATCACTCAAAGCAGAGTTGGTGGAAACTGATGCAGTTCGCGTGGAACTAACTGGCAATGCCGAAGATCAAAGTCAAAATGGACGAGTATTTGAGGTTGCAAGGAAGCGTGTAAATGATTATCTATCACAAGGTAAGAATACTATTATTGATGCCACAAGTCTTAATATCAAAGAACGCAAAGATTGGATTGATATTGGCAAATCAAACAATGCTGAAATAAGAGCATATTTTGTTGATACTCCTGTAAGTGATTGTAAAGCACAGAATAGCAAACGTGAACGCAAAGTACCAGAGTGGGTTATTGACAAACAAGCCAGCAAGTTGTTTGGTCCAACCAAGTCAGAAGGTTTTGATAGTGTTGTTACGATTTGATTATTGACAATCTTTGCTGGTTCTGGCAATATAATTGGTATGTATCATGCAATTTATGCAGACCGTAAGACATCAACCATCCACCTCTGGGATGACATTCATGGTTATACATCGTTCAAAGATGAACCATATGCTTACAGGAAGTCTAGGAATGGAAAGTATAAATCAATTTTCGGTGATAGTCTTGAAAGAATTACAAAATTTAATTTTCGTGATCCTAGTTTATTTTCTTCTGATATACCAGTAGATACCAGAGTTCTTATTGATGCATATGCTGATAGTGATGAAGTTAGTATAAATCATCGCAGAGCATATATTGACATCGAAGTTGATTCAGTTGGTGGCTATCCAAACATCGAAGACCCAATCAAAGAAGTAACTGCTATTGCTTTACTTGATGAAGTTAAAGACACATATTATTGTTTTATATTGGACAAAGATGGTGTGGTACAAAATGAAAATAAAGACAACACCATCATTTTGCCATATCTAAATGAAGAAGATTTGCTTGTTGCATTCTTAAAAAAGTGGGATGAAGTTAAGCCAACTATTGTAAGTGGCTGGAACATTGATGGATTTGACTTTCCATATCTACATGCTCGTTTGGTTAGAGTGTTGGGTGAAGAAGTGGCAAATGCTTTGAGTCCAATCAATATTTGTTATTTCAATAAATATAAAAACAAGATGACGATTGCTGGTGTTAATGCACTGGATTATCTTGTATTATATAAGAAATATAGCGGCAAGAATTTAACCAACTACCGACTAGATACAGTTGCTAAAGAAGAACTAAAAATTGGTAAGATTCAATATGAAGGTTCGTTGAACGACCTCATGAAGAGTGATATAAAGAAGTTCATTGAATATAATCTTCATGACATTATTCTGGTCAAGAAAATGAATGACCAACTTCAATTCATTGAGTTGGCAATGAGCATATGTCATGTTTGTCATGTGGGCTATGAAGAGTTTGGTATGTCTTCCAAGTTTCTTGAAGGTGCTTTGCTCACATATCTTCGTCGTAAGAAATTGATTGCTCCAAACAAAAAATTAAAATTAGACGTTGTAGATAGGGACGATGATTTGGCTGACGATGTTGGATTTGAAGGTGCATATGTAAAAGATCCTGTGCCTGGCCGTTATGATTGGGTGTGTTCGGCTGACATCAACTCGCTGTATCCATCTGTGATCATGAGTCTCAACATCAGTCCAGAAACCAAAGTAGGCATAATCAAAGATTGGGATAGTGAAAAGTTGGTCAAAAAATCCGGTGATAAAATCGCATTTGATAATGAAGTTTATACATATGAAGATTTTGGTAAAATCATTGTAGACAATAATCTATCAGTTAGTGCGAATGGTATTGTATATGACCAAAGTAAACTTGGTTGTATTCCAGACATTCTCAAGACATGGTTTGCCGAGCGTGTAGAATATAAAACCAAGATGAAAGGTGCCAGCACGCGCAAAGACAAAGAACAATATGTGTTCTGGAAGCGCCGTCAGCATGTACAAAAGATTTTGCTCAACTCTTTGTATGGTGTGTTGGGTTTGAGTATATTTCGTTTTTATGATTTGGACAATGCTGCTGCGGTGACATTGACTGGTCAAGAAATTATCAAAACTAGTGCCAAGTATGTGAATGGTAAGTTCAACAAGCGTTGTTGTACAAAAGATAAAGATTATGTTATTTACATAGACACCGACTCATTGTATTTGGACATAAAGTCTTTGTCCGATCATGAAAATATTAAAGATGTAAAACCATTTGCGATTCAGACCATTGGAACCGTGTCAGATGAACTTAACGATTTCTATAAAGTTATGATGGTGCGTATGTTCAACAGCACCGACAATCGCATCAAAATCGCAGCCGATGTTGTAGCACAATCTGCTTTTTGGGTTGTGAAAAAGCGTTATGCTATGCGCAAGGTATACAACATGGAAGAAAGTAAAGACATTGATGAAATTGAAATCAAAGGTCTTGATGTTGTTCGTTCATCATATCCAAAGAAGTTTCGTGATTTCATGAAAGGTATTTTGACAGATATTCTACAAGGTACTCCAAACAAAATAGTCAATGCCAAGATTGTAACTTTCAAAGATACAATGAAAGATTTTGAACTGGAAGATATTGCCAAGAACACATCGGTCAAGTTTATATCCAACACAGAAGCCAAAATAAACTTTGATCCAAAACATCGCGAACCATTTAACTTTGAAGGCGGATCAACTGCCCAATGTAAAGCAGCATTGGCATATAATGATATGCTACGCAAATATGAACTAAATGATACAGAACCTATTTTACATGGTGGTAAAATCAAGTGGGTATATCTCAAAGAAAATCCATTTGGTTTGAGTGGCATAGCATTCAAGGACGATGGCAAAGATCCCAAAGTTATTATGGATTTTATTCATAAATACATTCATCGCACCAAGATTTGGGATGCTGAACTTGAAGGTAAACTAACAGATTTTTACACTGCCATGAGATGGGATATGTATAGTGAAAATAACGCAACGATTGAACAGTTTTTTAGTTTCTAATACTATTGACAAATACCAAATAACCAGACAATATAATAACCTACAATGAATAAATCAAATCTAATCAAGTTCATCGAACTATATAATCTTAACGGAACAGTTGAGCGTGTAAAGCTTGAAGCAAATGGCAAGAACATCAAAACCAATATTGTTACAGAAGACAAAACATTGGCAGGTAATGTATCATTCAATGGCATTGCTTTGGAAAAAGGTGAGTATGGTATTCATGATACTGCTCAATTCAAGAAGATGTTGAGTATCTTGGATGAAGAAGTAGAAATGTCAGTGAATAAAGTAGATGATCGTGCGGTTAGTTTGACTGTTGCGGATAAAAATACAGAGTCATTGATTATTCTGGCTAATATGTCAGTTATTCCCAAGACGCCAAATGTGGCAAATCTTGGTGTATTTGATTTGGAGATTGAGTTGGATGATGCTTTTATTGATCGTTTCATCAAAGCCAAGAATGCTTTGCCAGAAGTTAATACATTTACATTGGGTCTAAACAAGAAAGGCGACAAAGTTGAGTTGATTGTAGGAGACAGCGACAACAACACCAATCGTATCAAACTAGAAGTAAAGCCAGTGGCGGGCAAAGACAAGCCAGCCAAAGAAATTAGTTTCAATGCCAACTATTTCAAGGAAATTTTGAGCAGAAACCGCGATGTAACTGGTGTAATATATAAGATAAATACAGCGGGCATTAGTCATATCAACTTCAAGACACCAGAATATGAAGCCAATTATTATCTGCTCAAGACCGCAAAATCTTAAAACGCAACATAATGAACTTTCTAACTGAAGAACCTTCCGAACCATCTGTCAATAATCACACTATTTGGGCAGAACGATATAGACCCAATAAACTAGAAGATTATGTTGGAAATGATACACTGAAAGCCAAGGTAAAACAATATATTGAAACCAATGATATTCCTCATTTGCTGTTATATGGTGGCGCGGGCACTGGCAAGACGACTCTTGCTAAACTTATTACAAACTCCATAAAGTGTGATATGCTTTATATCAATGCGTCGGATGAAAACGGCATTGATACAATTCGTGTCAAAATCAAGAACTTTGCTTGTAACATTGGATTCAATCCGCTCAAGGTTATTATATTGGATGAAGCAGATTATTTTACTCCTGCTGCTCAAGCAGGATTGAGAAACACAATGGAAACATTCAGTGAGCATACACGGTTCATTTTAACTTGTAATTATCATGAACGCATCATTGAACCTATTCAATCGCGTTGTCAATCATTTGCTATTCATCCTCCGACCAAGAAAGATGTTGCCGCCAATCTTGTAAATATTCTAAAGAAAGAAAATGTAAAGATGGATAAAGATGGTGTGATATTACTTGTGAATACACACTATCCAGACATTCGTGCTATTATCAACACCGCACAACGCAATGTAGTTGATGGAGTATTGACATTGGCACGTGAAGATGTATTGGAAGGTGATATAAAAGCCAAGATAATTGAAATGCTCAAGAATGATGATAAGAAACAAGCATTTGCAGATATTCGTCAACTACTAGCAGACAACAGCATAAAGAGTTTTTCTGATTTTTATACTATATTGTTTGAGAAGGTAGAAGAATATGCACCCAATAATATAGCAGATGCTATAATTATTATAGCAGACGGTCAGTTTCAAGATGTTTCTGTGGTAGATAAAGAAATCTGCTTTATGAGTACAATAATTAAACTGCTACGATCAACCAAATAAAAACATATGTATTCCGCAATATTACTGGACGAAAAATCTCAACTCAAACTGGAAAAGCTTGCTGAAGATATCAAAGTGAATGGTGTGCGTTTGCCTATGCTTGTGAGAGACAATGGATGGAAAATGTATAATCATCATATGACAATATCTATGGGTTCATTGCCAGACCACTTGAAACAATATCTTGATACTATTCATAAACTGGATGTGACACATATTGGTATCAGTGACAAGGCTGTTGCTGTTCGCGTTGTTGGATTTGATAGCAAGAATAAAATTCCGCATATCACATTGGCTGTAAATATTAAAGGTGGAGGCAAACCATTTGATAGCAATAAAATTGAAAATTGGACAACGATTGATACAATAATAAAGTTGAGTGGTGCAGTAAAAGAATTACAATGAAAATCACAGACGCAGTATTTTACACAGACAACACAACTGTTCGCCTTGAAGTTGGTGATGAAAGATATTATCTCACAAATGACAAGAAGTTTTATGACATGCATCCAATCAACATAATGGCGGAAGAAATCAAGGGTGAAAAATTAAAAGAAATCAAAGCGGCTGCTAAAGCCGGTGGATATAAAAACGATACTGAAGTAAAAAAGTGGTTGTGATTAGCGATAAATAATTTATTATATATTGACAATAACATATTTTAACTTATAGTTATAAATTGAAATGCTAACAGAAATGACAGTGTATTATGCCAGTATTGATGCACTTGAAGATATGGGAGTGGATATAAATCCAAAACCAAAGGTTGGATCTATGCCACAAGCATTTGGAAATTATTGCACTCCACCAAAAGGCTGGAAAGGATAACAAAAAACCCACCAAAAGGTGGGTTTTTTATTTAAAGTTCAAAGAAATCAAATTTGCCATTTCTTTATATTCTGGAATCCAATCTTTGTTGCTGTAAAAAATAGCTTTAGTTTTGAATGGGTTCCAAGTTATTTCATATTTTTTTCGCAAATGTTCTTCCCCCCACACCAAATGAGTTAATCCACATAAACTTGCCAAGTGCATCGGACCGCTGCTTGGACCCACAATTAATTTGCTTTGATTGAATATTCCCACCAGTTCTTTTATTTCTATTCCACGAAGATCATCGGTTTTTTCTATGTGCAATGCTTCTTTGTTTCCTATGCATGCGATTTTTAAATTGTCTTGAATGGAATCGAGTAATTTTTTCCAGTTGGATTCATCCCAATTTCTTTTTTTTCCGGTGGACTTGTTTCTGCAATGAAAAATCAAATCATAACTTTTTCCATTTTTGTATTCGTACTTGAAAAACTCCTGCTCTTCGGAAAACAGATTTTTTATATCACAAGATTCTTTTTTGTATGATCTTATATCAAAATTTCCATCAAGATAAAATGTATGGGATATATCTTTGATAATATTTTTTGCCACATCAATTGAAATTTTTACTTGTTCCTTATTATCATCAGGTTCCGGATCTAATTCAAAGCATTCATATTTTCTAGTTTTATAACTTCGTGGATCAAATTCTATATATTCGTCGCAAAAATCTTCGTAAAAATATTTATGACCGGGTCTGCTAATAATTATGGTTTTATCAAAACTTCTTGACAGTTTTCGTACATATCCTTGCCAACAAAAAAGTTCCCATCCAAGTTCTCCAACCCAAGGACCGGCCAATAATATTTTATTTTCCGACATGGTGTATGAGTAGCAATAATTTAAACCCACCGTTTTGGTAAGTTTCTTTTTTATTGAGCACTTAGAGCAGCTTGGGGAGTTGGATTATAACTCAAAATCCATTTCAATGATTGTGACAATGTAGATTTTCTATCAGTTCCTTGAACGGTGTGTATTGGTTTTTTCTTTGATACACTCAAGTCGTATATATCTGCGCTAGTGTCATCTATCAATGCGACCTTCATTTTGGCATAATTAACGTTGGATTTATTTTTTACTAGTTTCTTTATTTTTGGTGGAATATAATAAACCATTTCGTATGCATCTCTGTTTTGGATAGTATCAACCACTTGTGCCGGATTGTTGAATTTAAATCTTGGTCCAGAAGCCAGTACTTTTATTGTGTCTAATACAACATTAAATTTACTTGGGTCTATGTTCATTATTGTTTCCGCCGCATCATAGGCATACTTCATAACATCTTCAAACTTGGCAAACTTGGCGGCTGGTTCATCATACCTTTCACGGATGTTCACCCACGCAAGAGCTTGAATTTGGTGAGGTTTCATTTTGAATTCTTTAGATGTTTTATTCAATTCATCATCAAACAATTTTTTCAATACGCCATCATCCTTGAATAAGTTTTTCATATCTTTATTAAGATAATCAACAGCCGACTGGCGAACATCATCGTTTGCAAATAATTTCATAATTGCCCGATTTATGATTGCGTTTTGATCTGCTTCAAGTTCTTTTTTATGCTTTGCTGCCAAATGCTCCTCCGGAGTGAGTTTTGGTTTATTATTTCTTTTTGCTTCTTGCATTTTGTCGCCAATAACTTCGTCGGATTCATCCGGCAAGAATTCTATCCAATCTGCGATATCATTTTCTACCATTTCTTTCAATGGTTTTTCAAAGAAAAATCTTATCATCCAACGATCAATTGTTGCAGGTCCAAATTTACCCTTCCACAGTTTATCTGGAAATATTAAATTTATTAAAAACGAGTTAATTTTTGTACCGCTGATCCTAAACAGCCCAGATTCAATATCCTTGTATAACTGTTCTTTATTTACTTCTCCATTGTGTTTCAAGTAATACTCAACATATTTGTTGAAATTTGGAATCTTAGCATTAGATACCGTAATTTCGCTAAAAATATCATCTTGACCCTGCTTTGGTCCCTTTTGAATTTTTATTCCTTTATAGTCTTTTTTTGGCAATAACAAATTGGCATATGCGCTGTTTGGATATCTGGCAAGTATATCAAGATCTTTGTTCTTCAAATTACTTTTGATTGCTCTTGATAATTCGGACAATGCTTTCTTACCTTGGTCGGTTTGAAAATCTTGTTTTACTACCGTGTATAGTTTCGCGGCTTCAAGAATATTTTGGTCAAGTGCTGTATTAGCAGAGCAGTATCCACAAGCTGCCATAAACAAACAAGCGTCACTTTCTCCCATATTGCCAAACACGAGTTTGTTGAAGTTGTCATACCAATATGCATATGTTTCCAACTTTTCTTTTAGTTCCGGTGGAGCCTGCAAATAGTTTTTTATTTCATCCCTTAGATTGTCCAGATTAATTTTGACCGGTATTTGAACTTCAACTTTTTTGTTTTCAACTTCAAATTCTATTTCTACTGGAAATTCATTAATTGCCGTAAATGACGGGTCCGCCAATTCATCGTTGAATTTCTTACCGGTCTTTATTTCATTTATTAAGTCTCGTAGTAATATCATAAGTTTGTGTATAATAAATATATATCAAGAGCCATAAAAAGTCCTTGACTTGTTGTTATTTTTGTTCATAGTATAGCCATTATGAGTGAACGCAAACTAGCTTCTATACAAACCATACTTTCTTTGAGCCCAATAGTTGGTGCTGATGCAATTTTACTTGCAAAAGTACTTGGATGGGAACTTGTAGTAAAAAAGACAGAATTTCAAGTCGGGGACCGTTGTGTATATTTTGAAATAGACAGTGTTCTTCCTATCGCACAATGGAATGACCATCTAAGAAAAGAGCCAAATAAGCCACTGCGTATAAAAACTATACGACTTCGTGGACAATTGAGCCAAGGTTTGGCTATGCCGTTGTCTATTATTCCAACTGGAGAATATGAAATAGGTCAAGACGTAACAACACTTGTTGGTGTTACTAAATACGAACCTGTTGTACCCGCACATCTATCTGGTATGGCCAAAGGAAACTTTCCAGCATTTTTACATAAAACTGATGAAACTCGTTTACAATCTGAACCAAGAGTACTTGATGAAGCTATATCCAAAGGTCTTGTGCTCGTTGGCACACTCAAAATGGACGGTACAAGCTTTACTGCATACAGAAGAGACGCCGACTTCGGCGTATGTTCCAGAAATTTAGATTTGAAAGAAACTGAGGGCAATGCTCATTGGAGAATGGCACGCAAGTTGAAACTTGAAGAAATTCTTCGCAGCGAACCAGCGAATTTGTGCATACAAGGCGAGATGGCGGGGCCGGGTATTCAAGGTAATCGACTTGGATTATCTGAAGTTGATTTGTATCTTTTCAATCTATTTGATATTGATACAAACAAGTATGCTGGATACAAAGAACTTGTTGAGTTTGGCAAAAAGCACAATATAAAAGTTGTGCCAATTGTTGGACATAACGATTTTGGTTCCGGTGAAACAACCACCGTGGGTAAAATGCTTGAAGTTGCGGCAGCTCTAAACTATGACAATGGTACACCCGCCGAAGGCATTGTTTGGCGTTCTGCGTCTGAAACTTACAGTGAAGTTCTCAAAGGTAGAATGAGTTTCAAGACCATCAGCAATCGTTTTCTTGAAAAATATAAAGAATGATCTTCAGATAGTATACAAGGCTGTATATACATATATAAAAAGTTTTTTACGATTTGAGTTGTATATATAATATGTATTTGTGATGAAACTCACAACATATATTATATTATTATTGGCACCATTCTGTCATGTTTATGGCAGTGATATGGTGCATAGTTTCAAGAGTTCTTCTTTCAACGGAGCTAACTTTTCTGCATCTGCGATGACAATTGAAAACTTGGCGAGAACTCGTAAACAAACAATAAAAGATATTGCAGCATCAAAGGCTGAACAAGCAACAGCACAGGCTCAAAATACACCGTTAAACACGTTTATAAACAATTTACAGGCCAGAATATACTCACAGTTGGCTTCTCAAGTCACAGACCAGATATTCAATGCTGGTGGAGCAACATTTGGTATAATAAATTTGCAAGGTGGTGCAACTGTCACATGGCAACGTAATGGAGATTTTGCTACACTTTTTATAAACGACCCAGCAAGCGGAAGCACTACTCAAATAACCGTTCCAATTGGTTCGTTGGCACCACCACCTTCGGGATGAAGAACTATGTTATTTTTATTATTGCATCGTTATTGCTGAGTGGCTGCGGTTCTATTCCTCGCAATCCAGCAATCCTTGACGCTCCAAGAACACAAACTTCTCCAATGGAGAATGAATTGTTGTCTATTCCATCCATTGACGGTCCGAGAATAACCATAGGTGTGTATGGATTTGCAGATAAAACGGGCGCAAGAAAAGTCGCAGATAATTATGCATCATTTTCTGCCGCCGTGACACAAGGTGCAGAAAGTTGGCTCATTGATGCTTTACGACAATCTGGTCGCGGTGCATGGTTTCAAGTATTAGAACGCGCAAGTTTGGACAATATAATCAAAGAACGACAACTCATTTCACAAACCAGAGAAACATTCCAAGGAAAAAATTCCGAGAAACTAACACCAATGTTATTTGCAGGTATTCTTGCCGAAGGTGGAATTATTGGATATGACAGCAACATTTTGACCGGTGGTGCGGGTGCGAGTATATTGGGTATATCAGCAAATACTCAATATCGCAAAGACGTAGTCACAGTATCATTGCGGTTGGTGAGTGTGCATACAGGAGAAATACTTTTGAGCACCGCCGTAACAAAAACAATTTCCAGTGTAGCAGTGTCGGGAAACTTATTCAAATTCTATGAACATGGAACATTGTCAATAGAATCTGAATTGGGACTGACCGCAAACGAACCCAATACAATTGCGGTCCGCAGTGCAATAGAAAAAGCC
>Ga0209086_10000543_pt1 | contig 33048 bp, 27 predicted proteins | sample M_130207_XF_Meta_FD_187312 | JGI IMG/M metagenome (GOLD analysis project Ga0209086, IMG submission 187312) | Freshwater microbial communities from Lake Montjoie, Canada to study carbon cycling - M_130207_XF_MetaG (SPAdes) (version 2) | ecosystem: Environmental > Aquatic > Freshwater > Lake... | reverse complement strand
ATAAAATAGGTTTTAGCAAGGTGTATTTATCCTCTACGATAATAAAAAACCGAGTATTGTGACTGAACAACTCAATGCATCTTCTTAAAGCCGACTGCGCATCCATTGTCAGTTTGTCAGCATTCAATAAAATAATACTTTTGAAAGTGTGACCTCCATTCGAATGAATATGAGTTTTTGCAAAAAACTTTAATTCTTCTCGTATGAATTTAATTCCTTTGCCGTGAGCACAATTTACATACATAATAAATGATTTCAACTTGTCACGATTGTAGCCATATACTTTTTGAATAAACTCATTCACAATGGTTCGTTTCCCACTTCCCGAAGGACCGTGAAAAATAATATTGGGAATTTTGTGGATAGAAATAAAATAGTCCAACTTTTCTTTAATGTGTTGATGGATTGGCAACATATTCATTTTCAAGAAGTTGTTATAATAAAAGAATTGTTTTTATATGCAAATAAAACGAAATACAAATTATCGAACTTTTAAAAAATTTTCAACTTTTATATGAACCAGTTTTTTTCAGTATATAGTTGGTAAGTACCTTGTAATACAACTCGTAGGATAAATTAGGCGCCAACTCCTCTTTTCGTATTGTTACGGAACACCCACCACTTTCCAAACAAGATACGTCAAAATGGATAATTTTGCGTTCCAATGCGGCAATCATGATTTCTTCCACCATATCTTCCTTGCCATTTTGCACATGCAAATGAAGCGCGAGTTTATCGTATGAAACGCCTAGTTCACAACATTTATCTACAATATAAGTAAAATCGCATAATCGAATGGTACCGCATGTATCCGACAAACAAATCGTGTCAAAATGCAAGTTGTTCAAATGCACTATTTTTTCCACTATCAAATTGTTGTCCATTTTTCCATCGATTGGACACTCTGTTACACAAGAAACATATATTTTTGTCGTATAATCGTCTTTTTTTGCAAAATGATGATCAATTGCATAAATCATTTCACCTAATTCTTCCCAATTTTCCTTCACACTTTTCCGAATATTTTTTAAAAGAAACGATTCCGACACTGAAGTTACAAAAGAAAAATGATTGATAAATCCGTAATTGATTGCTTCCACACATTTTTTATAATTGGGAACAAATATATAATTTTGTAACTTATCCCTGTTATGAATCTTTTGATTACTCTCTATGTATTGATATAAATCTATGGTGTCTCTAAAAATAGGGTAAATATGATTCGATACAAGTGATCCAGATTCTATGGATTCAGGTGAATGTTTTTCCATAATTTCATGAAAAAGAGATGTTTTTTTTAAACTAGTAAATGCGAGTTGTTCTTGTTTGTTCAATCCTTGAAGACCGTCTCTCAGAGTCACATCAAAAGGTCTTGGTTTGCCTAAAGAATCGTATATTTTTTTGTATTTCGGATTTGACAAACACCATTTCATAAAAGTGTTGAATGTTTTTGGATAAAAATGGAGCATTCAAGTATAAATATATTGATAATTGCAAAATATTTATATTATTTCCATTATAAATTAGATTTTTTACTAGTTTTCTATTTGACTATTTTTTTTACTCTTAAATGCTGATTTACCCCATTTAAAATATAAGAATTTTCTTTGGTTTTTTCCCATGTTTTTCCTCCTGTATGAAGACACATTATTTTGTAATGAAAACAGGATATGTATCCATGTTGATAATATTTTGCGGCATAATTTTTTTCAAAAAATCCATCATTTCCAAAGTCTCCTAATGTATCGAAAATTTCTCTTTTGAATATGGAAGGGCGAAATGAAAAATGAGACCAATAAGCGCAATGTGTAACATCTTTTAGAGGATGAATAGAATCTGGATGATTTGCATTTGGATAATGTTCATGTATCAAAAAAAGCTTTTTATCCGATTCTTTTGTCTTCAACTCTGTCTTTACCTCCATCAAATGACCACCGTGAATGATGACAACCGTATCTTCCATATAATTTTTATTAAAAAGAACTTGCGCAATCACTTTATTATTAAATTTTTTAATATTTATATCATCAACCGGTTTAAAGTTTGTTGCATTCAATATATCCAACGAATCCTTGATTATACTTGATTTGTCAATAAACAACCAATCATCTTCTATATGAAGAATATAAGGACTCGTAACCATTTTTTTTATTATGTTCAATGAAAAAGAATGGCCTTTTTCTTTTTCGGTTTTAAAATAAAACTCAAAAAATGGATAATTGAGTTTCATATTTTCTCTGTCTTCATCCGATGAATTATCGTCAATACAAATCCACCGATCAATCAATTCAATATCTTCGCAGCAATGAATAAAAGAATTAATTGTTTTTACAAATAATTCATATCTTTTACATGTAGTTACAGTAAAAGTTAGATTATTATTTACTAATTTGTCGGTTACATTCATGCGCAATAAAATACCTTCAATAATGTCTTTTGGATATGCAGACAACTCTTTCTCATCGTACTCAATATTTTTATTTCGGAGTCTTTCTATCAATTCCATTTTTTTGTAATCTTCTCTTACAAAGGCATCTGTCAATAGCTCATTGCACAAATGCAAACATTCTTTTTTATTATTCAATGAATTTTCAATAATTGCCGTTTTGTATTTCTCTTTCCATTCTGCTTCCATAAATAATAAAATAATTATATATTGGTTAAATATGTTTTTAATATCGTTTTAACTTTTTTATATTTCAAATATTTGTCCAATGATTCAATGATTAAACCGAAGTTGTCAATGGAAAAGTATAAGGATTGCTACGGAATGCGTTCAGAATGTCGGGCTGAATTCTATCACAATTGATGCATTCGTTGTAATATTGCGGCACACGAATTGCGCCATGCGTCGCCATTGAAGGTGGTGCATTCACAACATTTCCAGGAATACCAACTCTTCCATCGTAGCGATTTGCGTCTTGTCTGGAAATATGCACATTCATTTCTTGATTGAATATTTGCGTTCCTCCCGGATTAGGACGATTATCTATAGTAGCAGATTTAATATCATTGTTGTGCTGTCTGTAGTCCGCTTCATAACTACGATCGCCATATTGAGAAGCAGCGCCGCCTGCCGAACCAAGGTAATTGCAACTTGTTGTGTCTCTCTGTGTTAGATCTGGAGAAGTGTAATTATTGACATACGGTTTATTCGCTTGGTTATTCACATTGAATCCTTGAGAATACAACGTAGTTTCTTTAATAGTAGTAGGAGTCGTGTCATTCATATTGATCACATAACTACTCGGAACTGAACTGGTTACTTCCCCATAAATACGAACATTTTGAACAGTTTCTTCTTTTCTGGAAGGGCGGAGAATGTCGAGGAGTGGAGCAATGACTGCTCCGATCGTGCGACTAAATCCACTGCGTATGGTGTCTGGCTGACTCACGCTTGTACGGTTGTTTTCATAATTGGTGAAACTTTTAATAAAATGATCTCCGTCTTCACCAGGACCTTTTCCTGCAGCAGTCGAATGGTTCACGGACATAGGAGGCAATACTACACGTTTGGAAGGTTCAAAATTTTCGGGTGCGTAACCAGCTGACATATCTGTTGAACCTGCAGGTCCTTTGTAATCCGTTACTATATCGGGTCTCCGAATAATGCCCGTTTCTTGAATGGGTCGCAAAGCATCTCCCTTAATTGCACCAGTTGTGGTGAGCCACCGATCTTGCGTATTGATAAAAAAAGTATCCGGGCGTTGTTTTTCCACACGACCTTCTATACCTAAATTTTTAATATACGCATTTGCAGGACCCTCGTGATTAATCAACTCGTATTCCAATTTGGGATTTGTATCCACACGCAATTGATCGACGGTGTAAGGAAGCCACTTGTCACGTGCTTCCATGCCTGAATTGTAACCACCTGAACCATTTACACCATAACCTTGATCTAAACCAGGTCCTACTAACAACGTGTCAAACGGTTTGACATTATTATTGTTGGTGGATGGAAATTGTCTTGACTGAAAAAAGTCCGATTGATTGGGTGTTCCATGCGCCCAACTCATATTTTCTTGTGGTTTGAAGAGTGGCGCTTGTTCTATTTTTTTGATTCTTTGAGAACCAGCTCCAGCCATATTATCCAACTGTGTTTCCGATGTATTAGCGTGAAACGTATTTCCCTTTATTTTTCCGCCGTAAAAAGGAACCATATTATTATGCTTGAATTGATTGGAATTCAAATAGTCTCCTGTTAAGGAATAAATTTGCTGTGGATTATTTCCAACGGGTTCGTCATTTTGAACCCGTTTTTCATAAAGATTTTGATCAAAATATTTATCTGTGGCAGTATTGGGATTCGAATATTTTGTGACAGTGTCTGTCAATTCATTTAAATTGGAAACAGGATAGTTTTGAGGCGGTGGATTTGTATTGGGTAAATAATTTCTGTAAGCACCCATATTGGCAAATGATTCTTTTTTTCCTGTAGTTCTATTTCCAATTCCATTTCCATTTCCATTTCCATTTCCATTTCCATTTCCAATTTGTTTTTTATATTCAGGTTTTGTTGTTTGATTAGAAATTACATACATTCCTCCTAATGCAATCAAAGGTATGGCTATTTCCATATTTATATATATAAACTATTATTTTTTGGATACAAAGACGGCAGAAAAGACAAGAAAAAGGAAAAAAGACAAGAAATGGACAAAAGAGAAGAAAACTAAAACACAATTAAGCATTTTTACTGTAAGCACAAGCATTTACATTCGTGCATACAGTTGGGCCTCCTACATATCCTCCCTTGATCAAATTAAAACTAGTTGGTAGCAAATTATTTGTTTCATTAATTACACAATCGCGTTTTGGAGTGAAATAATCTTTTTCTAAAATACGTGTGCTTAAATTACTTTGAAATGGGAAGCATGTATTTTCCTGCGGATTCAACGGAGGATATTGCCAGTCCGTTTGTTCAAGATCTCTGTACCACCAAGCGGGGTTTGTAGCTCTAGACTGTTCTGTGTACATTGCATTGCAATTGGGATATGAAATTTTTTCATTTGGCACATTGTATTGTTGATAATTGTCTATTCCTAAACAATCTCGGTTTAAACAACGATTGATTCCTTTCAACGAGCTTTCTAAATCAATCGTGTTGGTTCTTAAATTAGCTCCCCATTTTTGAACAATAATTTGAGGATCTTCTATGTAGCAAGGTGTTTCGCCGTTTCCAGGAACATCCAGAATCCATCTACCTGGATCAGTTGCTTGTTGCAATTGCTTTTTTGTTCTGCAATCATCATAAAAAAATCTCGTGCATGCCATTTTTATTATTATATACTAATAATAAAAATAATACTTTTAATTTGACTATTTGACTATTTGATTATTCATCACCATACTTTATATCGTCTTCCTCTTCATTATTTGCATCATCTTCAGGTTCATCCGATGCGTAATCTTCATCATTATATGATTCGTATTTGGTTACTAAATTTTCATCTATATTGTATTGTTTTTTACGAATCAATTTTAAATACTTTTTCCATTTTTGTATAAGTGATTTATCTACCATTTTATCGATAAAAAATTGAAAATTGAATACCAAATTTTTAATCCACCATTCTCCAGAATTTACATTTTGTTTTGTAAAAATAATATCAAACATTTTTAAACCAATATCATATTTTTTTAATCTTTCCGAAACAATCACCATATAATAAGGTAAAAAGAATGAATAAGTGTCTTGATAAACAAATAATTTTTTTGAAAGTTCTTCATGTAAATAACTATTTTCATAGTGATTCTGAATTAATGAGTAAAATAAAAATGCCAAATCATTTTGCCCAGATATACAGAAATGTTTAATTAAATAAAAAATCCCCTCTACACGTTCTTTGTCGTATTTGTGAGATTCCAATGCATAAAAAATTTTTTGTTCAATCATATTTTGTGATTCATATAAATCATGCAATTTTATACAAGAAATATATTTTTCTTGTCCCCAGTTATTCAACATTAATGTGTTTTTGTACCATTTAATTGCATTTTCTTTATCATCGGCATCTTTATAACTATTTGCACAATAAAAAGAATATCTCATATGAATAGGATCATCATTTTTCAAGGCGGTCATGTACCCTTTTTCTAAGATTAATGCATCTTTTGTGTATTTGTCAGGATCTTTGCTTCGATCGCCTGTTTTACCTGAAACAATAAAATAGTCCCCATTTATTTCACCAACTTTATTCTCTTTATCTACACTTTCGATATATTCATGCAGTACGCCACAGTATCTCCATTTTTTTCTATTGTTGACAATCTGTTTTCTATTATAAACAAGCGTTTTCCCGTATTTTACCATATAAGAATCACATTCATTCATATTTTCAGGAAGAACAAAATTTCCTACAATCTCATCATCAGCATCAAATATAAATAAAAAGTCGGTTTTGTCAAATGCAGAATCTAATGCTAATGTACGATTGTGACCAAAGTCTATCCATTCATTTTCAAATAATTCACCCTTAATTTTTTCATTTTTAAAAAACTCTTTTATTAATTCCTTTGTATTATCACTAGACCCGGTGTCGCATATTACCCAATAGTCAAACTTTACTTTTGCACATAATTTAGTAAGTGTATTTATAATAACATGTGCCTCATTTTTTACAATCATATTTAAACAAATAGTATTTTTTTTATTTACGGTTTTGTTTTTACTATTTTTGTTATTTTTTGTCATGTTTCTCTATTTTTATATTAAATAAATGCAAAAATTTATTTAATATTTTACGCGACTATATTATTAATATTATTAATATTATTAATATTATTAATATTATCTACTAATTTGTAGTAATTAGGATGAAGGCAGAACAGACAAACACAATTTAATAGAACCCAAACTGGCAACATCGTATTTTACTACCAACGGCAAATCGTTTTCCAAGTAAATTTCTATTTGGGAACACAAATTTGTGCATTTAATAAAATAACCCAAATTTTTCAATGAAAATTCTCCCTGAATCACTTTGGAAGAGTCTTGTTTGGTGATAAACCCCATACTTCCGTCCGATTCTGTTCGATGAATCTCCGCCGAGGCAAACTGTCCAGAACACTTGAAAATAAGCTCATTACCAACTGATTTAATTTCCAACTTGTCTGAAATAACAGAAAGATCTCGAATAATTTTTTGAAAATCCGCTGAAGGAAGATTGATAATGGAAGAAAATTTTACATCTGGATATTGCAACTCTTCAGGTTCAGGCTCAATGAGTCGGAGCTTTTGTGTTTTACATTGTTTGATTTCTCCATTTTCGAATTTTAATGCTAAATGAGATACAATTCCATCCACGTAATCCCCGTTTTCAATATATATCGTTAGTGTGTCGTCATTATCAATCGAATTGATCAATTTGAACAAATGAAACATATTGACACCTATGATAATTTTGTCTTTTTTGCATTCATAAAACTCAAAATTTTGCGCTTCTAAAAAAAGATGAGCCAAAATGGTATGAGATTTATCCATGTTAATGATCTTGATTCCATCTGGTTCGAACGTAATATTTGTCTCGAGCAAAATGTCTTTCAATGCGGTCATCAATGTTCGAAATGGAGCTATTTGCACTGTTTGAATTGTTAGAACATTTCCATCTGTAATATTGTTATTGATTTTATTATAAGATGTTTTATCGACAAAGTTTGACATTATAGTTGTTTTTTACTCAAATCTTTAAATACTTATAAGTTATATTTCTTTTTCATAAAAAGAAATTATTTAAGATGAAGCATTTCCTGCAACAAATTGAAGATTCACACCACTTGTACCAACCCCTTTACCGTCGTAATAAGAAGGCATGAGTTGTTGCATCATACCTCCTCTTTGTCTGCGACTTTTGCCGCCTTTTTTAGTCATTTTTCTCCCCTTCTTTGAAAGTTTCACATATCCGAATTTTCCTTTTTTTGTTCCATAGCCAGCCTTTACCAAACGTCTCTCGCGTTTAGCGGTGGAATGTTTAGATTTCGATACAATACGTCCAGCTTTGTTTTGCAAAAGATCGCTTTTGCAGAGACCCCCAGATGTTTTGTAAGCCGTACCGTGCCACACTTGGGCACGGGTTCCAATCAACATTTCATAACTGTGACCACTCACCATATATCTGCCGGATTCAGTTCTGGTAAAACGCGTCATTATAAAATTAGCAAAGAAAAAATTTTTCTTCTAAATAAAAGGTTTATATACAAACAAGAATAAAAAGAATAAATGTATTGTCAAAAATAGTTTTTCATTTCTAAAATTTGTTTAAAGGAGGTGATCCAAATCCACCAGGCATTCCTTCAATTCGCCCAAAATAGTTCAACTGCATTGGTTGATTCATATAAAAATTACCATATTGAAGTTTTCCTCCTAAATAGGTATTCACTGTGTGAGAAATTCTCATTCTATATGATTTCTTGTTTGTTGGAGCACTTGAACCTGTCATATTTTTATTGTAATTTTCGGAACGACATTTACAATCTTTTATAGGCACTTGAGAATAATTCAATGAGTTTGCGTTCATTTCATTGTACAAACTATTGTACATTACACTTCTTTTAGAATATTCATGGGTTCCTTGAACAAAACCCTTGGACAATGTATTGGAAGATGGTGCTAAATAAAGCATTTTTATATCCTTTTATATTACTAATATTTTGTTTCATTATTTTAAAAATTCAATATTTTTCGCTAAATAATAAAATAAAATTGAAATTATTTAAATGTAACAATATAATTGTATATAGCACCAAAACATGACGACTCTCGAAGCCAACCTATCTACCAAGTATCAGAAGAAGACGGACATTGAACATATTCTGTCGAATCCAGACACCTATATTGGTGCGGTGGAAGAAGTCGATTCGGATATGTGGATTCTCAGCGAATCTGGTGACAAGATTGTAGAAAAAAATATCAAATATATTCCAGGTTTGTTTAAATTGTTTGACGAAGGCATTGTTAATTGTCGCGACCATGTGGTAAGAATGGCGCAAGCTCTTGCAACCGGCCAGCCAGATAGTCTCCCTGTAACAACTATTGACGTATCTATTCAAGAAGATGGCACCATTGTCATGATGAACGACGGCAACGGCATTGATGTTGCTCAGCATCCCGAGCATAAAATATGGATTCCAGAAATGATTTTCGGACAACTGCGTACTTCTACCAATTATGATAAAAGCGAAAAAAAAATCGTGGGTGGAAAGAACGGGTTCGGGTTCAAGCTTGTTCTTATTTGGTCAACTTATGGCTCAGTAGAAACAATTGACCACATTCGCGGTCTCAAATACAAGCAAGAATTCAAAAATAATTTGGAAGAAATCGGAGCACCTTCCATTACCAAATGCAAGACAAAACCATACACAAAAATCACATTCAAGCCCGATTATAAAAGGCTCGGTATTGATGGACTCACACCAGATATTGTCGCACTTTTGAAAAAGCGCGTACACGATATTGCAGCCATTACCGACAAAAACATCAAGGTAAAATACAATTCAGCCTTGATTCCGGTTAAAAATTTCCAACAATATGTGGACATGTATATTGGCGATAAAAGTACTTGTCCGCGCGTCTACGAAGAATCGGGCGAACGATGGGAATATGCGGTGGCGCTTACGCCAACCAATGAGTTCGTGCAAGTCTCATTTGTCAACGGCATTTACACTTCCAAAGGTGGCAAACACGTGGAATACATTTTGAACCAAATCACCAGAAAGCTCGTTGATTTTATTGAAAAGAAGAAAAAGACGAAAGTGAATCCGAATAGCATCAAGGAACAGCTTATTCTCTTTTTAAGATGTGACATTGAGAATCCGGCTTTTGACAGTCAAACTAAAGATTTTATGAATACGCCCTCCTCAAAATTCGGCTCCAAATGCGAAGTCACTGATAAATTCATTGAAAAAATAGCAAAAATGGGCGTAATGGATGCAGCATTGCAGCTGACAGAGGTCAAAGAAAACAAAGCCGCAAAAAAAACCGACGGAACCAAGAGCAAGTCAGTGCGCGGCATTCCCAAACTCACGGATGCGAACTGGGCGGGAACCGAAAAATCAAAAGATTGCATCATTATCTTTTGTGAGGGAGATTCAGCCAAGGCGGGCATTATTTCGGGTCTTTCTTCCGAAGACCGCAATACCATTGGCGTGTATCCCATGAAGGGTAAGATCTTGAATGTGCGTGGCGAAACGACTAAAAAAATCGCGGAAAACAAGGAAATCGCTGAAATCAAAAAAATTCTGGGTTTGGAAACAGGAAAAGAATATAAAGATTTGGAAGAAGTGAATCGCAACTTGCGTTACGGCAGAGTGCTTTTTATGACCGACCAGGATTTAGATGGAAGTCATATCAAGGGACTGGGCATCAACTTGTTTCAATCCGAGTGGGCTTCCTTGACTGAAATACCCGGCTTCATCGGATTCATGAACACACCTATTTTAAAGGCAAAAAAAGGAGATACAGAACTGGAATTTTATAATGATGGCGAATACGAACAATGGAAACAGGCGAACGAAGAAAAAGGAAGCGAGGGAAAAGGCTGGAAGGTAAAATATTATAAAGGGTTGGGAACCAGCACAGGTAAAGAGTTTCGCGAATATTTCGAAAAAAAGAAAATGGTGGGGTTCGAATTTAGCGGAAAAAAAAGCACTGATGCGATTGATTTGGTCTTTAACAAAAAGAGAGCCGATGACCGCAAAACATGGTTAGAAAATTATGCACGTGACGCCTATTTGGACACCAGTAAGCTGCATGTTACATATGAAGAATTCATTGACCGCGAACTCATACACTTTTCCAAATACGATTGTGATCGCAGCATTCCGAATTTAATGGATGGCTTGAAAATCAGTTTGAGAAAAATCTTGTATTCAGCTTTCAAAAAAGGTTTGACGAATGAAATTAAAGTGGCACAATTTAGCGGCTATGTTTCGGAGCATTCTGGATATCACCACGGTGAAGCCAGTTTGAACGCAGCGATTGTGGGCATGGCGCAAAATTTTGTAGGCTCCAACAACATCAACTTATTCACGCCTAACGGACAGTTTGGCACTCGGTTGCAAGGTGGAAAGGATAGTGCATCGGAAAGATACATTTTCACGCAACTGAACAAAATCACACGCCACTTGTTTCCGCAAGCGGATGACCCTATTTTAACATATTTGAACGACGATGGATTACTCGTGGAACCCATTTATTATCTTCCCATTGTTCCCATGGTTCTAGTAAATGGAACCAAAGGCATTGGCACCGGTTTCAGCACAGACATTATGTGCTACAATCCAGCAGAAATCATAGAGTATTTGAAATGCAAATTGGCCAAGGTGGAGTATGCAAAAGAGTTTGTTCCCTATTATGAGGGATTCAAAGGCAGCATCGTGAAGCTCAGTAATGGCAAATTTCTATTGAAAGGTGTCTATGAAAAGTTAGGTGCCGACAAAATACGTGTCACTGAATTACCTGTCGGATTTTGGACAGAAGATTTCAAAGAGTTGTTGGAAGAATTGATTGAGCCGCCAGCAGGAAAAGACGGTAAAAAAGTTGTCGCCGTTGTCAAAGATTATGACGATATGAGCAAAGACACCAATGTCGATTTCATCATCACCTTTGCAAAAGGCGCTCTAGATACGTTGGAAGCCGAACAATTGGAAAACGGTTGCAACGGTGTAACAAAACTGTTGAAGCTTTCTACCACCAATACCACCACAAATATGCATTTATTCAATGCGGAAGATAAATTGAAAAAATACGAAACCGTGGAAGAAATCATGGATGATTATTTTGAGACACGGCTGAAAGGGTACCAAATAAGAAAGGAATATCTTATCGACGCTATTCAAAAAGAGTTGGTTTTGTTGTCCAACAAAGCAAAATACATTGGCGAAAACTTGGAAGGAACTATTGATTTAAGAAAGAAGAAGAGAGAACACATCATTGCTCTTTTAAAAGAAAAGGGATACGATCAACTGGAAGATGACGAAGAATACAAGTATTTGACCAAGATGCCAATGGACTCTGTTACGGAAGAAAACGTGGAAAGGCTGTTCAAAGAAAAAGGACACAAGGAAGAACATCTGCAAAAGATCCAAAGCACAAGTGCTCAAGAAATGTGGTTACAAGAGCTTGATAACTTGAATGCAATCTATATGGAATACAAGGAAGAGAGAGAGCGGCTTCTACAAGGAGATGATAAACCTTGCCAAAAGAAAAAGGTGGTAAAAAGTTCGCAAACCAAGGTAGTGGTAGGTAAAGCGAAAAAGACGCCACTTCTCGTAGAGGCGTAAAAAATTATATATTTAATAAGATGTATATTAAAAAATGAGGATTCAATCCTTGATATTGTTATTCAATACTTCTTTAATCTTGACCTCATTGTAATGCTCTGAACAATCGATAAATTTAAATATATTTTTTAAATTCTCTTCAACAAACATTTTTTCAAAGGTGCTGATGTAACAATAACTCTGATTTTCTTTGTAAAAATCAATTAGTTCTTTTGTATTTTTCAGCAAAAACGGTAGTGCGTTTTTGTCTTTTTTAAACCATCCGCTTTTACTTTGTTTTTGTAGATCCTCTCGAATATGAAGAATTACTTTTGTTTGAGGAAACAAATCTTTAAAGTCTTTGATATATTGTATGCTTCCACCATCGTAGCGGATTTCCTTAAATCCCCACAAGTTTATGGTTTCATTCGGTTTTAACATGGTAAGAATCATATCCCTGACTTTTTCTCTCAACTCATAAAGATTATAAGAGTTGTACCAAGAGGGTTTTATTTTTTGTTTAACAAGATAGTCGTATGCGAAAGGTGTAACATTTCCGGGCACTTGCATAAAAGTTGTGTATTTTATCTTATTGTAAAAGGCTAAAAGATGATTGATTGCTCCAGCATTTTCACCACACATATTGCTATTGGGAATTGTGTTTATTATTCGCTGCATTGTGGTAGATCCGGATCTTCCTGTTGCACATATTAAAACAATTTTATCTTCCATTTTATCTTCCATTTTATCTTCCATTTTATCTTGAAATACAACTTGTTGTGAAAAAATATTCGATTATCTTACGATTTGTTATATTTTGCAAACAGTTTTATCATGCGTTGAACTATTTTTGCCGGATTTGATAAAATACTTATTTCGACAACTGCGGAATGGCTGATCACGCCAGTTTTATTATTGTATTTTTTCATTAAATAAAAAATCGTGTTTTTATTATTATGTTTTACTTCATAATTGTGCAAAATAAGATGAACATGGTTATTGTAATCACAATGCTTTTTTAAAGACAAGTAATAATCATTGATATATTGGGTCGTTTTGTCTTTTTCAAAACATCCACCGTGTGTTTGTTTTTTCCATTGATAAAGAATCTCTTTTATAAATTGGCTTTTTTTGCAAACATGTGTTGGGCGACACGTTTTATTTTTCTTTGCATTTTTCTTTTTTCTTAAAGAATATGTTCTTGTTTTACAAGTAACATCTGTCATTACATATAAAAGATATAATTTTTTATAAGAGGTTTAGCTAAAACTAAAACCATCTTTTGAATTCTATTTCACGATCTGTATTGTCTGCCATGGTTGGATGGGCGATGGGGACAACCAATGTGCTTGCATCATCTAAATACTTCATGTATCCCTGCGCTTCACCATAAACTTGCTTAATGCAATAATCGAGAACCATTTTATTTAATTCTTCAATTTGTTGTGCAATGTGGTTTAGTTGATTTGCCGAATGTTGCAAATAAACACTTCGCATGACGATTTTCAAAGAGTCGCAGTCCTGCGGACCAATCAAATATTGTCCATTGGATCTATGATAGACCCCTGCTCGAATCCCATTTTGCAAGATTTGAATGTTTTGTTGAGAGAAAAATGCATTAGACAACTGCGTCTCATCCCAAAGACCTTCTGTCGCATTTCTAAAGGTGACACATTGATTCGCAGGTATTTTATCGTACATTTCAAACAATGAGGAAGTATTAGGAGATTTTATATCTACACGTCCATTATTTGCTTTATTCATTTATATTATTGAAATAGAAAATTATATATAATATTTTATACAATATTTTATATAATATTTTATATATATAATATTCTGATAATGGATGGATTTCAAAAAATAGTTTTAATTGTCGCAATTGTTATATTGATTCTTCTTTTAATAATAATAGGAGTATCTTTGAAATACAGCAAAAATAATAACTGGCCTCCTATAACAGCTGAGTGCCCAGACTATTGGTCGATTGACGGGTCCGGAAACAACACTACTTGCACAAACGTAAAAGATTTAGGAACTTGTCCGCCCTCCTCAGGCCAGGAGCACTTGATAATGAATTTCAATCAAGCTCCTTATACTGGTCCCAATGGACTATGCGCCAAATTTCAATGGGCGAACAAATGCAATGTTTCGTGGGATGGTGTCAATTATGGTGTCAATAATCCTTGTCAAACTGCTTACACGGGGAGCACATAGCAGAAATAATACGATAATTTTATGATTTCAAAAAAACAACATGGATTGTGCAAAAATCTACATAAAAAGAATATTGTGAAACATATAATATGGAGAAGATAGAAATAAAAAAAATGGAAGATAAGATAGAAATAAAAAAAATGGAAGACTTGGACATAAACAAAATACTTGACCGTGAAGAAAATTACTCTATTGTAAAAAATGCGCTTCTCTCTTTTGAGAAGAACAAACATGACGCCTTTTCCAAAAAGGGTATTTATATTTATGGTAATCCAGGATCAGGTAAAACCAGTTTTGTAAACAATGTGTTAAAAGACATGAACTATGATATCGTCAAATATGATGCGTGTGACAATCGTAATACTTCTGTAATAGAAGATATTTCGCGTCACAACATGTCGGACAAGAATATTATGAGTGTTTTTCATAAAAAGGTTAAAAAAATAGCCATCATTATGGACGAAATTGACGGCATGAACAATGGAGACAAAGGTGGAATCAATACGTTGATCAAATTAATACGTCCCAAAAAAACAAAAAAACAAAAGTTAGAGGAGGTGTCTATGAATCCCATCCTTTGCATCGGAAATTATAAAGTGGATAAAAAAATCAAGGAGTTGATGAAGGTCTGTACCGTTGTAGAGCTAAAAACGCCAACCAATGAGCAAATTGGCGTAATTGTACAACAACTCATGCCTACAGCTGCAGATGAATTACAGAAAAAAATAGTGGAATTTGTACAAGGCGATCTTCAAAAGTTAAATAATATTTATCACATGTATAAAAACAATCAATCCATATTTACATGTGAATTGTTTAACAACATTTTTCAAATCAACTACTACAATGACGATGCAAAAAAAATCACGAGAAAATTGATTGAAAACAAATATGGGTTAGAAGAACATGCCAATTTAATGAATGAAACCGATAGAACCAGCGTGGGACTTTTGTGGCATGAGAACATTATTGACACGTTGGAGAAAGTGGATAAAGCAAAAACAATTCCTTTTTACATTCAGCAATTGGACAATATCTGTTTTGCGGATTATATTGATCGCATCACGTTTCAAAAACAGATTTGGCGTTTCAATGAAATGAGTTCTCTGATTAAAACATTCAAGAATCACAAATTATTTCACGAGACGTTTCCCAAAAAAGAATTTAAAAATGAAATACGATTTACAAAGGTGCTCACAAAATATTCAACGGAGTATAACAACTCATTGTTTATTCAGAAGTTGTGTCAGAAACTTGGTATGGACAAGAAAGATTTATTTGGATTTTTTTTGGAGTTGCAAAATAATAATAATAATAGTAACGATGATAATCATATCGCAAATTTGTTTGAAAATTATGAGATTACAAAGCTTGATATCAACCGTCTTTACCGGTATTTGGAAAAATATACGAAAGAGGACGCTGTGGGAACGTCGGAAAAAGAGATTGAATATGAGGAGGAGGTGGAAGATGTGGAGGGGGAATCTTTCCACCTCCACCTTTCTTAAAGTTTTGGCTCCACCTTTTCTAAAGGTGGATTCTTAAAGTTTTGGCTCCACCTTTTCTAAAGGTGGATTCTTAAAGTTTTGGCTCCACCTTTTCTAAAGGTGGATTCTTAAAGTTTTGGCTCCACCTTTTCTAAAGGTGGAAAAGGCGGATAGTCATATTGGAAAGTTCTTTCAAATAACGTTTCGAGCAAGACTCTACCAAGAGTCCATTTGCATAAATGCCATAGTTCCAATAATAGTTGTCATTATCCAAAGCCAAGTGATAAATTGTGTAACAACCTTTTTCTTTATACACAACAGATCTTTCGTCGAGACACACAGGTATTCGTTTTTTATCGTCTGTTATATAAACTTTTCCAAGAAGTTCTATCACTTTTTCTCTTTGTTCTTCTGAAACAAAATCATTTTCTAGAATAGAATGAGCTCCGGTTAAAACTAAGGGTTCAACCAAATCAGGATATTTTTCAGGTGATAAAATATATAATTGGTCTTTTATCTTTTTACTCAGTGCATTGTGTTGCAATTTACTGTGTCCGATCATATTTATAGGTTTGTATCCATCAAGCGATGTTTTCACCAAGTCGCCAACAACTAATTCTTCAATGGGAACGTAACCTTTGTCGGTTAGAATTTTGGAGCCTTCTTTAAAACATGGGACAGGTTGTGATCGTGGTATAATTTCTAAAACAACTAGACCTTGACCACCAACACCAGAAGCGAATTCAAAACTACCTTGACCGCCACCACCTCCATTTATTCCACCATTACCGCCGCCTTGACCACCTCCACCACCACCACCTACGCCACCTGCACCTCCGAAACCATCTTGACCATTACCTATGCCAGCTCCGCCACCTCCTCCGCCTACACCACCTTGACCTCCATTGCCTCCAACAGCGTTAGTCCCAAAAAAATCGCCTGGACTACCAGCAGTGCCATTCCCGCCAGCATTTGGACCACTACCACCACCTGCACCAGCTGTACCATCAGAACTACCGGAACCACCTGCAGCGCCATAACAACCGCCACCGCCACCACCACTGCCCTGCTGAGAAACAGAATATGCACCACCACCACCACCGTTGCCACTATTACTACCACCACCACCATTATAAAACGAACTGTTATTACCACTTCCACCACCCCCACCTCCGCCATAACAATATACCTTACCATTAATTGTAAAGAAACTACCAGAGTTTGGTGTAGTTGGAGATATAGTTGTGCCGCCATTTGCGGTATAATCAGACCAATCATTTACCGTAATAGTTGTGGCTCCACCGGCTGTATTCGCAGGGCCACCAGTGCCAATACTAATATCAATTATTGTGCCACTAGTTACATCAAATGCTCCATTAACACCTTGACCGCCTTGACCGCCACCATATTCATTATCGTGGTATTGAACATCCTCGCCACCGCGACCGCCACCCACTAAATAATAATTCACAGTAGCATCACCATCTATTGTAATACTTCCTGTCGCGGGACCAGTGTCTCCTAGTTGTTGGACTACTTTTTGGAAAATATAGGTGTTGCCATCATTTGCGTAACAAGGACCTGTTGTACCTGCCAGACCTTTGTAAAAAATAAGCGGTGAGCCATTCACTGATTGAAAAGTTACGGAACCCTGAGTAAAACCAGAAGATACTGTTACAGGCACCGACATTTATATATACTATTTATATAAAAAAGTATTTAAAAATTAAATTATTATAATCAACCTTTAGAAATCCACTCAACCTTTGAAAAAGGTCCGAAGGGACTGGCGTTGCTGTTCCAAAGTTTGGCTCAACCTTTGAAAAAGGTTGAACCAAAGTTTGGCTCCACCTTTTTCAAAGGTGGATTTTCAAAGGTGGATAGTCATATTGGAAAGTTCTTTCAAATAGCGCTTTGAACAAGACTCCACCAAGAGACCATTTGCATAAATGCCATAGTTTCTGTAATAATTGTCATTGTCCAAAGCCAAGTGATAAATTGTGTAACAACCTTTTTCTTCGTACACATCGGCTCTTTCGTCAAGACATGCGGGAACGCGATATTTTCCTTCTGTTACATAAATATCGCCAAGAAGGTTCGACACTTTTTCTCGTTGTTCTTCTGAAACAAAATCATCTTCTAGAATAGAGTGAGCCCCGGTTAAAACTAGTGGTTCAAATAGGCTAGGGTAATGTTGTGGAGATAGGTTGTACAATTGGTCCTTTATCCTTTTACTCGCTGCATTGTGCTGCAATTTACTGTTGCCAATCATATTAACTGGTTTGTATCCGTTTAGCGAAGTTTTTACTAAATCTCCAATCACTAACTCTTCAATGGGAACGTAACCTTTATCAGTAAGAATTTTGGAGCCTTCTTTGAAACAGGGTAAAGGTTGTTGGAAAATTTGTGATACAGTTCCACTGTCGGTATTATTCGTAACCCAGACATATGTTCCATCAGATGAAACACCAATTGGACTATTGCCAACGGTGATTGTGTCAACAACTATTCCACTAGCTATACTTATTTGTGATACAGTATTGCCACCGCCCATTATTCCATTATTCGCAACCCAGACATATGTTCCATCAGATGAAATGCCAGTTGGACGATCACCAACAGAGATTGTGCCAACAACTGTTCCACTAGCTATACTTATTTGTGATACAGTTCCATCTCCATTATTCGCAACCCAGACATATGTTCCATCAGATGAAATGCCGACTGGACTATTGACAACAGAGATTGTGTCAACAACTGTTCCACTAGCTGTACTTATTTTTGACACATTGTTAGAACCAGCATTCGCAACCCAGACATATGTTCCATCAGATGAAATGCCGACTGGACTATTGACAACAGAGATTGTGGCAACAACTGTTCCACTAGGTATACTTATTTGTGATACAGTTCCATCTCCATTATTCGCAACCCACACATTGGTTCCATCAGATGAAACGCCGTATGGATTATTGCCAACAGAGATTGTATTAATAACTGTTCCACTAGCTATACTTATTTGTGATACAGTTCCATCTCCAATATTCGCAACCCACACATTGGTTCCATCAGATGAAATGCCGACTGGATATTGACCAACAGAGATTGTATTAATAACTGTTCCACTAGCTATACTTATTTGTGATACATTGTTAGAACCAGAATTCGCAACCCAGACATATGTTCCATCAGATGAAACACCATATGGATTATTGCCAACAGAGATTGTATTAATTACACTTGCAGACATTTATATATTTATATTCACAAAATAAATTTAAGTAATTGAATAAAAATGTAAATTTGTAAAATACATAGTATTTCAAAATAATATTATGTGTTTTATTTCTTGCCTTTAAAAAGGTCCAAACGGCTGCAAAGCCAAAGGCGAGCCTTTTGGGCGCATCAAAACCAAAGTTTGGCTCCACTCAACCTTTGAAAAAGGTCCAAAGGGACTGGCGTAGCAAAACCAAAACCACAATTTGGCTCAACCTTTCTTAAAGGTTGATTTACTTCACAACAACAGACTTCCTCTCCTTCTTCTCATTGAGCAAACTCTTGTAATAAAACTGCTTTTCGAACCAAGCATCCTTCAAATGCTGCGGCACCTCGATTAAAAAATGCTTCTCGTATTGCTCCGGTGACAAAAAGAACAGCGTATTGGACCCATTCTTCGTCTTGAACTCGCCGGTGCTGAATCCCAACTTGAAAAAAAGATGTTCTCCCAAGGAGCCCACCGTTTGAGGCCAATATTGCCCCGAAACCGCATCGCGAATATTGGAACCAAAATCACCGCTTGCATAAAACTCAATCTTCTTTCTCCTCAGTTTCCCATCCTTTCTTTCCACCTTTCGATAAACAAACGCGTATCCTCTGTCAGCCAACTTCATCCTTTCCAATTCGTTGCTGCTTGCGCTGTCATAGTCATTCGGTTCGTTGGGGTTGTATCGGTCGTAGCTTTCCATTGTGCAATGAGGTCTTCAATTATACAATAGTAAAAAGAGTTGTCTTTAAGTGGATTTTCAAAAATTATTGTTATTATTATTGCTATTACTGTTCATATTGTATTGTTTTGTTTTGTTCTCTCTTGAATGCGTTCAGCAATAAGTTGTTTCAATTTGTTTTCCAAATAAACTACCTTGTCTTTCAATTGACTATTCTCCATTGTCAATTCTTGAATCATTATTGTGAATTCATTCATCTTTGTTTGTACTGCAGGATTGTTATTAGTCCTCTGAATTAGTTCTTGTTTTATTTGATGATGTCTAATCGCCTCTTCTCTTTGCCTGGCAATATCTTCGATTTGTTTGAGAACATCGGGTTTATGCTTTGGATCACCCGGCTCATACGCTTCCAACAAAGTATCAATGTCTTCCATGAAGAATTTCAAAATGTCCTGCTCTTTTACAAAGTCAGCCGGAACTTTTTCCGAGACAGTGACATATTGGTTGATATTCTCTAATAAACGTTTTTTGTCGAAGGAATTGTGGTTATGCGAAAATACCAAAATAGACTTCATTGAATCCAGCTGGACAAAAGGAATCGTGTAATTCTTTAGAAAATGCTTCTCTTCCGCCACACATGCATCTTCTTGAAAGCTTGTTTTTTCTAAAAGTGTGCGACGAAATGCAAAAGTGGCTGCAGTGGCATGATTCGGACCATAAGGACCAAACTTATACATTTTTTGAATATGCTTGAAATAAATGTACATTTCACTCGAGCCAGCGCACAATGCTTTTGGGTGTTTGATCAATGTTTCTACAGCATGACTAATTCTATCCGCAGGATAATAATCATCATCGTCCATATTCATAATAATGTCTCCCTTTGCAAACTGGTGACACAAATTGCGTTTTTTACCTAGCGTCATTTTTGTATCGTATTTGTAATACTTTACGTAAGGTAGGTGTGACACCAAGTCCTCTATCTTGTCTGTGCCATCGTCCACAATGATCCATTCAACGCGATCCTTTGGATAGGATTGGTTCTCAAAACACTTTACAATATATGGGAAAAAAGGACGCCGATTGAACGTAGGAGTGCAGATACTTACAAAAGGTAATTGCTTTTTTTTTGCCATCTCTCAAAACAAACTATTATGATATATTTTTGAACAAAGCTTTTATATTCTAATTGGTCTTTTTTTATATATTTTATCTTAGGTTTTCTTAGGTTTTCTTAGTTTTTCTTCTTTACAAACACCATTCCAACTCATTTAAATCAATCATGTCAGATTCTAATAACTGTGCTACACGTGCCGGATTTGTAGCCAATCTTGCACTCTGATCCAAAATCTCTCTTCGATTCAAATACAAATCCATTCGCCTTCTCAAAACAAAATAAAATAATCTTTTTCTGAACTTGCCACAATAATATGTTTCGCGAAATTGATTAATACTGTTGATGACTTCTTTGCTTAATTCCGGATAAATTATAAAATGATTTTCTAAAAAATTTATTGCAACCAATTTCTCGTGTAAAAAAGGCAAAAATGTTAAACAGTTGTTAGAACAATACAATTTGGTGAGACGTTGATTCAATTCAGGCAACCGTGTTAATCGATTGTGAAAACATATCAAATATTCTAGTTTCTCGTTTAGATTCGGCAGCCTTTTCAAATAGTTGAAACCACAACTTAATATTTCCAATTCGTTATTTAAGGTCGGCAACTCAGTCAAACAATTATAAGCGCAAAACAAGAGTCTAAGTTCATTGTTGAGAGAAGGGAGTCGCGTCAGTTTATTTCTCGAACAATCCAACACTCGTAGCGTTGGAGGAATAAAAGGAAGCTCTGTCAAATAATTATCGCAACAAATCAATTTTATTAAACAATTAAACTGTAGTAAATTCGGTAAGGTGTGCAACTTTTTTTCGCAAAGAACAAGGTATTGAAGGCCTTTTTCTTTTATCTCTGTATCATCTTTAGGTTCCATGTTGTGCAATTATAGTTATACTTATAGTTATAGTGATAAAAGTAAATTATAATTGTAAAAGAGATATATTGATCCTTCCTAAAGATATATCGAAGAGAGAATTATGCAATAAAACTCTCCGACATTTATAATAATAGTAATAATAATAATGGATTTAGAGTATTTAATGTATTTAGCCTCTGTATTTTATTTTTTTGGATATATTCCTGATATATATGCGAATTTGCTGTAAGTTACTCTGTTATAATTCATGATAATACCCTTATTGTTGTTTATTTCGATTGATTCGCAGGAATAGGAGCAAGAGCAGGAACTGCAGTAGGAACAGGAACGGGACCCGCAGTAGGAACAGGAACAGGAATAGGAGTATCCGATTTTGTTACACGTGTGCTATTTAGATTTTGGATTATTTTGCCCGCGGACTTGATTTTTTGTGTCGTAGTTTGTTGATTATCCAATGGGACACCTAAATCCTGCAAAAAAGTTTCAAACCATCCATATTTTTTTTTCATTATGCACTGTCTAATCGCCTGATCACTGCTGACAAAAGCGGACAACCCTTGTTCTGGCACACTTTTGAAAAAAGAACCGAAAACTGCCAACAAAACAACCGTAATCAAACAAAACACCCCAGGAATGGTTCCTAAACTGGAAAATGCACTCAATGAACAAAAAAGTGCAAATGTAACCATAAAGGTTGTTTTATAATATTTGAGCACATCTTTGAAAATATCTGTAAATCCAACTTTTTTGCTATTCATTATTCCAGTGTATCCCAAAATAGATCCAAACACAAAACACTTTGTTAAAAAGGGTAAAAGAGAGAGAACAAAAGGCGGGCAAATAAGTAAAAGGAAATAAAGGATGAAAAAGATGAATGCAGTTACACACGCCCAGAAAAAATCAACCGGTTCAATAAATGTAATGGGCTCCCATTTTGGTTTGACATTTTGGCCACTTGTCTTATTCACTTTGAAAAACCAAGACAAATTGGAGAACCACAAATAAGCCAAATAAAAAAACTCAATAATCAACATTAAACTTCCGACTAGACTAACGATAATAGGACCTAACAAAAGAATCAGTGTTTCGGGTAGGTTGTTCAATAAAAGCAACAGAGAATCTACCCATGAATAATTGAAACTCATCAAGCCTTCCATGATCGATATAAAAAAATTAGAAGCATTACTGGAATTTGGGTTGTATTTGGATTTTCTCAATAAATCGATAATTACATTCTTTTTGTTTTCATTGTAAGGAATGCTTAATTTCATAGAAAGTCCCGACATTGTAAAAATATTAGTCCAGATCGGGTTTATTTTCGTTTCACTCTCTGTGTAAGGGCTGCAATGAACATCCGTTGGGAAAACATTGCATTGAGCTATTTTGCAACCGTACAATACCATACTTCCAAATACAAAATTCAAAATAATTAAAATCAATATTAGAAAGGCTGACATAAAAAAAGTCCCAATTTTTCCTGCAGGGGTAGATTCTACTTTTTTTGCACTATTATCAATACTATCAATTCCATTATTTATGTCATTATTATCAGTAGAATTCATTGTTTATACTTAAATGATATAAAAATTATTTGCCAAACGCCGTGCAAAAGAAATAATATTTGCCATTATTATATGAAAATATTTGAAGGAAAGTATATTCATTTTATTTTAGCGTTTATTTGTATTGCCCTTGTTTATTTTATTTTTAAATGGATTCATTTTCTAGTTCAATATAATTATGTGGTCGAATGTTTTGAATCACGAGATCATTCTGACCAACCAATAAATCCAGAAAACGTAAATTTACCTTTGACTACCAGTTATAGTTGCAGCAATTTTTGCGGCCCTACAGCAAGATGTTCGATCACCGGACAACAGTGCATAGCGGACATAGATTGTCCAGGCTGCGAACCGTATCAACCTCCGTTGAGCAAAGTAAAAGGAAACACTCCTGGGCAAAATGACGCGGGAAAAATAACCGGTGGTGTCACTCCCCAATATTCTACGCTGACAACAGACATTGGAACTCAAGCCGCTTTTGTCAATGGCGATCCTCTTCGTCCGCCACCTCAAGCAAACTTTGGTATCAACACATGGCTTTCCCCCTTTCATAAATCGCGCGAGTTATTTGACAAACGCTACAAACCACACCATAATTTGCAATTTGAAATAAACTATCCTAAAAGACATACGACAACTGGACTATTTGTAAGCAACGAGCCTCTGGCATCCAATGCTTATATAACATTTCAAAAATAAGAAAAATAAGATATATGTTTAAGAGTTACTTTTCAATACAGATTTCTTTGACAATATTTTTGATAATTTTATTCTCCTTTTCCGCATTGTTGTCTCCGCGTCCGCCCATAGATTCTACAATCAATTTGTTATACTGATCCGCGTATTTGGAGTCACTTTTGCCGCAGTCGGGATGTTTTTCACGAAAGATTTTCAATAATTTTGTATTTCTAAACGCGACCTGTTTAATTACTTTTCGCATTTTTTCGTTTTGTTCGTTTTCCTTTTCCCATTTATCTTCGCATTTGATATACAATACTTCTCTCTTCTTATCTGTGCAATGAACTGGACGCTGTGTGACATCCAATTCTTTCAAATTTTTAATAATGATCTGAGAAATGCCACTAATATACCCAACTTCTCCTACTTTTTCCAAATCAGAGAGTTGAATTTTCACTGAATTCACAAAGTCTTGAATATTCATTGCATTTTTGCATGTTTCGTTCAGAAAAAAATTAAGATTGAATGATTTGTTGTGAGAATTAATATTGCATGTTCCGTCTTTGTATAATTCCAAGACCTTGTTTTGTTGCTCCATCATCACATTGGTAAGCTCTTTGTTCTCTCTACATTGATCAATAATCATTTGTTTTAACTCGTTGTTGTCTTTGAGCAACATCATAATAATCTGTTTATCATATACCTTTTGCTTTTGACTCAAACATTGTTCTTCTTCTTCTTCTTCTTCTTCTAAATCTGGTTCTTCTTTTTTGGGTTCTTCTTTTTTGGGTTCTTCTTTTTTGTATCCTTCCTTTTTATTGAAAAAACACATTTTTTTATGCTTCCACAATCCGGAAGCCGTCGCATATTTTTTGCTGCATTCACAAGTGTAAGTTTTTTTAAGTTTTTTTATTTCCATTTGATTTCCATCCGCACTGACCATGTGTTTCACGGTTGAGACATGTCGGATCCAATCACATTTCATATAGCATTTAAAGTCACAAACTTCGCAGTAAAATCTTGGTAAGTTTTTTAAGTTTTTTTTTATTTCCAAAATTTCCATATATTGGAAATAGAAAAAAACTTAAAATCCTTTTCTAAATAAATATTTAAAAAATGTCGTAACAATTTTTAAATTATTTTTTTTGCGGCCACACCTTAATTTTCATTTATCGTCACAATTCAGGTTTTTTCAGGATTAAATTGGAGGTAACCGATTTTGGACATTTATAAATGTCCATTTTCGATTTTGGAAAATACTTTTAGGTTTTTTTTGAAAAACTTGGATCTTTAAGTTCCTTTTTAAAATATTATATTTCACCTTTTGAATTTAAAGACTATTGGCTATTTAACCACCTTTTTTTGAACGCGGCTCCACCGTGCTTTGCAATGCATTGCATGTTTCGCATTGTGCAGCCAAAACTGCAGCCACTGTGTCCAGTGTAACCTAGTTCCTCGATTTTGTTGTATATTGTTGCTACTCTCTTATCACTACTGGTACTAAAAGAGTCTATTTTCTCTCTAACAAAACCCCAATTTTCGGTAATGGTAATGGCCTGAAACGCGGTTTGAAGCATGACTCTTTCGGAATGTTGCGCAACATAGCTGAAATCGCCTGACCCAATATCCACTTTGGGAGGGGCTGGTGGCATTACAGAATCCATAGTAGTAGCAGTAGTAGTAGTAGCAGTAGTAGTATCAGTAGTAGCAGTAGCAGCAGTAGCAGTAGTACTAGCAGTATCGATGTCAAACATCTTTCCTTTTCCTGTGTAATGATGTATCTTTTGTAAAAAGAAGACAAATCATTTCAATTTTTTATTTGCTTATATTTTTATTGTTTATTGTTTATTGATTATTGTTTATTGATTACGTTGCATATAATAAACCCGCATTGCCACCTATAAACACCACCATGTTGATTCTCTCTTCCATAACGTACAAATCAAAATTGTAATCATAGATTCTCCATGTAGGTTTGTTGATTCCTACCAATTCTCCCGTATTGGGATCACAAATGGTGAGCACCTGTGCCAATGGATCAAACGGCGGACTAATCGTCGTAAATTCAAGCTGCACATTGGTAAAACGACTCATGTTCATCGCACCCGAAGGTTGCTGTTGAAACGGTGATGTTTCCAACGCAAAGTTGTAACAATAAAGCCCGCTTGGGGCAAACCCTGCGGTTCGCGTATATTTTTGCACATAATTAAACACGCCGGATGGTAGCGTGTTTTCTCTATATTGTCCATCAAGCAAGATTCCCATGGCGACCAAAATTTCCTTTAAATTTTGCGGACTATAGACTCCTGTAACGTTCAACCCATTATAAGTGCCATCGGGATTCAACCCAGGACCCAATGTGGAAGGCTGATTCGGTGCCGGATTGGGGTAATTGCCTTCGACGGGTGCCGGTGTTACATCCAGAGGCATGTAATTGTAAGGCCAATTGGTGTAATTCGACCACTCATTTCGCAAATTCGCATCACTTCGTTGGAAATAAAACATCCAACTTGAAATCATTCCTAAAGATTCCAAATCCACTTTATTTGCTCCCGTGACATTGTAAAATTTTTTCTCATACACTTGCTTGAACAAATACTTTTGCTCGTTCTTGGCAAAGAGTTTGGATTCGTCGTTCGAGAGAAAACAATAGGTGCAATTCAAATTGATATTTGCATTCCAATTGGTTCTTGTATCCACATACGAATTGACGCCCAGTTCTTCGTCTGGAGGTGTTTGCAAAAATCGATACATTTGCATATAATATTGGTTGAAGTTCGGAGATACATAGGGAAAATTATTGGAGTAATCTTTCACATCACGAATGCGAAACCATTCGAATAGAGGTCGAAAAGAAATGCTAATGTGCAGCTCGTTGTATTGCAAAGATACTAAAGGAAATGACATTTGTGTGTTCAAGTTGAACCAAGCGTTCAAGGGAATATACAGGGTTTTGCCCATGATCGATGGTTGTGCTCCTGCGGGGCTAGATGTGTAAAACGCATTGGGGTAAGAATTGACGCGGGTGCCATAATTGGCAGGATCTGCCAGATCCGGTGTATTGCCAATCATTTCATTAAACAATCCCAATTTTTGTGCATTGAAATCGCGTTGAGCCGCCGAAAGCAAATAATTTCCCGTAAATTCTTGCAGCTTTTGGTTTCCGCACGTAATGCTAATACGGCTGATAATTTTGGCGCCGAGGTTCTCTATCCATTTGAATTCATACGGCGCCCAATCGGTATAGACGGTAGAACCGTTGAGACCAGTTGTCGTCTGAGGAGGAAAAATCGGCGACCAAATGTTGGGAAGATCGATCGACAAGTAAGTGTCCATTAAAATATCGGCGTAACGAGGAATCTTAAATGTAAAAGTGGATTCACTTGTTAAATTCAGCACTGTGCTGCCTTCGTAATCTACACGGAAATTTTGCATACCAAAATTGGTGTATTTTGCGTAAGTTTTTTTCCAAAACGTCTTTGAAGGATTCGAGTTGAGAATTACATTCGTTTGTCCAGATGCAACTAAATTAAGCAATCCACCCGGCATGGTAAGTATATAATATATAACTTTTTAATTCTTTATTCATCATAATATAATTTGATTATTTCTAATAATTCATTATTTTCTTCCTTTTCTATTCTGTTGATTTGCTTTTCTATTTCTTCTTTCAACCTATGCAACCGAGTGTAAAGCATTGGATTCATAGATTTACCATTTTTATCCTTAAATTTGTCTGGATTAAAACGAATATAAATAAATTTGCCACCATGCAACATAAATAAATCATCATATCTAATTTCCTCATCCTTGCCATTATAACCTTTATGCTGATTTTCATCTGTTTCTACACATAAAAGAGTGTTATTAATCAATTTCCTATGGTCAATTCTTCTTCTGTGAATGCAATCACAACCACCAGTCCATAATGGTTTATCATGGTGAAACTCATCAAAATTTGCATTTATGAAATCTCTTACAGCAATTTCTTTCGTTTTGCAGCGAATTTGAAATGTCAATGGGTCAGTTGGAAATAAATGTTGAAAGCAAGACGCACAATATCCTTTGTATTTTGGATTTCCTCTTGTTCCTAAACATAAATTTGCCTTACATAATTTGTGTTTAATGTCAATCATTCCATCTAATTTATGCATTGAACACCACACCCCTGTCGCTTCTCCATCATAATTATAAATTGGAAGAGTTTTGCAATTTGGATATTGACAAAAATTATTTGTTAAACTTATCATTCCATCTAATTTATGTTTTACACAGAATCTTCTTTTAGACTCTCCTTCATAATTAAAGTGAGGTTGAGTTTTGCAATTAAAATGTTCACAAGGTTTATCAATGACATTTATCATTCCATCTAGTTTATGCGATGAGCAAAAAAGACCTTTTTTTTCGCCTTCATAATTAAAGTTAGGATGAATTTTACAATTAGGATGCTCACATGTTTTATCAACAACGTTAATCATTCCGTCTAATTTATGCGTGAAACAAAATATTCCTTTTTGTTCTCCTTCATAATTAAAGCGAGATTGAATTTTACAATTCGCGTGATTGCATTTTTTAGATTTTACATTTATCATTCCTTCTAACTTATGAGCTAGACAAAATTTTCCACTTTTTTCACCATCATAGTTAAAATTTGATTGTTTTTTACAATTAGGATGCTGACATGGTTTATCAACAACGTTAATCATTCCTTCTAATTTATGTGTCAAACAAAATTTTCCTTTCTTTTCACCTTCACTATTGTAAACTGGAATTATTTTGCATAAAGGATATTCACATGTTTTAGATTCTATATTAATCATCCCATCCAACTTGTGTGTGCAACAGAACCTGCCTTTATTTTCACTATCATAATTGTAAACAGGAATTTTTTTACAATTCATATATTCACATATTCTATTTTTTAAATTTATCATCCCATCTACTTTGTGAATAGTGCAATATTTCATCTTCTTTTCACCGCAATAATTATAACTTGATAAAGATTTGCATTCATTAAACTGACACAACGTGTATGCAATTTTATATTTTTCTTTATGTTCACTACACCTAATTGGTCGATTAAAAAATTCACCATAACTCGCTTGTTTACGGCAGTTTTCAAATTCACACAACTTGGGCATTTATACTATAATAACGTATTCTTTTTAAGTTATTTATCCCCACTTTTAATTCTAAGGATAAATCTCCTAAACATTTTGCAAAACCACCATTTTGTAAAAAATACTATATTATTATTATATTAGATAAAGTAATGTCGGCTGAAATTTCAAACTATTTCAACAAAATAAAGGCTATTTCACAGAATGCAAACGAAGATTTCATATCTTATCTAATCATTGCTTTCACCATTATTATTATAGTTTGTATTATCTCTTATATTTTGCACTTAAGAAATCTCGATAGTAGCGAATGCAACAACATGAATAATCTTTATCCCTCCGTAGATGGAAATCTCAAATCCATTAATAAAAATGATCCCGATTGCAGCGGCAACTTGTACGATTATTATGTAAAAACCGCATACAATGCCTGTTCAGGCGGCAGTTATAAAAACGATTATGTGGATGTATGCAACTTAAAAGCGGTTCTTAAACAGGGTGTTCGGTGTCTCGATTTTGAGATTTATTCGGTAGACAATCAGCCGGTTGTTTCGACTTCCACGATTGACAATGTCTATGTAAAAGAAACGTATAATTCCGTGAATTTTTCGGATGTGATGAGCATCATAAAAGATTATGCTTTTTCCAATGGAACATGTCCGAACCCGGCGGATCCACTGATCATCCATTTGCGGTTCATGAGCAACAATCAGCCCATGTACTCTAGTTTAGCCAATATTTTCAAATCATACGATTCTTTGATGCTTGGCGCCAACTACAGCTATGAAAACAATGGACAAAATTTGGGAGCACAACCCTTGACCAGTTTCATGGGGAAAATCATTCTAATCGTGGATCGATCTAACAATTCTTTTATGGAAAATCAGGATTTATTGGAATACATTAATGTAACAAGCAATTCCGTTTTTATGAGAGCTTATGACTATTACAATGTGAAAAATAGTCCGGATATTAACGAGCTTACGGCCTTTAACATGACGGGAATGACGATTGTTCTCCCGGACAAAGGTGCCAACCCAAGCAATCCGAGTGGCATCTTTTGCAGAGCAGCAGGTTGCCAAATGGTTGCGATGCGATATCAACAAGTGGACAATTTTTTAGAGGAAAACAAGACCTTTTTCGACGAAGCAAGCTATGCCTTTGCTCTAAAACCGGCCGATTTGCGATACAATGTGGTGACCGTGCCGTCACCCACCGCACAAAATCCAGAATATTCTTATGGAACGCGCAATACGTCTGCGGATTATTATAGTTTTAATTATTAAAAAACAAAAAAAATTAATTTAAAGATTTGAATATATATATTTATATATTCAGAATGGGTGCTTACGTTTCAGCAAATAGAGTAAAATTTCTAGGAAATACAAACGTCAATTACGATTGCCCGACATGCATGTCTTCCGGTCGTTTACCAAACATAGCAGGAAAATTTTTTATTATCAACGACACACAATGCCAGTGCAACGGTTGCAACACGATTTACGAAAAATCAAGGTTTTACAAGTCGTATACGGAAAATGCTGTAAATGTAGAAAGAGTGCTTTAAAATAACCACTCCGCAGTTAGAATAACCACTCGTCCAAATTCACGTCCTCAATGAGGTATTTAGATTTTATTTTGTCAGCATAAAATTTATTGACAATGTCTCGTTTGCATTTGCGAAACATGCGAATTTCGACAATAATTTTACCAAGCTTTGCAACCGGAGTCCAATTTTCGCCACATAAAAAAGAATTGCAACACAAACAGTTCATTTTTGTGATTTTTTTTAACAGGGTTAAAAAAGTCGGACTGTGTATCCTTAAAAAATCATTATACAACATACTGTTTACCACGACTTTTGGTGCGGAAAAAGGATAAGTATTGGGCAGGTGAAACTCGTAGACAGCTATATTGTCCGTGTTACAATCTGCCACCGTAACAATGGGATGCCCTTTATTATCGTAAGTAAGGTTGAGAATTTGGAGAAATTCATCATCCAACAACAGGACCAATTCACGCATAATGCGTGTTTTCATAGAGTTACTTTTTAGTTCGTTAATGGAATCACGAATGCAAGGATCTATGTCTGCCAATAAATGAGACATCGCAATATAATAATTGTATATTGCAATGTGTTTTTAAGTCCTTATTAGGGGAACCAAGGTTCCCCTATGACCCCTCCTTAATAGGGAACCAAGGTTCCCCTATGACCCCTCCTTAATAGGGAACCAAGGTTCCCCTATGACCCCTCCTTTCCACCTTTAGAAAAGGTGGAGCCAAATTTAAGCAATCTTTGGCTCCACCTTTTCTAAAGGTGGAAAAGGTGGATTTTATTCTTATTATACTATAGGAAGACAGATGAAATCAAAAAATGAATGCAAAGGGCTTACTTTTGCCGATTGCGAATTGGCAATTTTACGTATGGCAGTAGATGAAGCCGGTGAAAAAATAGGAAAACGCATTGTCAATTCTGACGATGTGCAAAATATCATTAAAATAGTAGAAAACTTTATCAAAAAAAAATCATTAATATGCTATGGCGGGACTGCGGTCAACAATATTTTGCCATTAGAAGACCAGTTTTACAACAAAGATGCAGAAGTGCCAGATTACGATTTTTTCACTCCCGATGCACTGAATGACGCAAAAGAACTAGCTGATGAATATTTCAAAGTTGGATTTACAGATGTGGAGGCAAAAGCAGGTCAGCATTATGGCACTTACAAAGTGTTTGTGAATTACATGCCGGTGGCAGATCTTACCCAACTTCCAAAAGAGATTTATGGAGTGTTAAAGAGAGAAGCCGTTCGCGTAGCAGGTATTTTGTACGCCCCGCCCAATTTTCTAAGAATGTCTATGTATTTAGAATTGTCACGCCCAGTAGGTGACACGTCTCGATGGGAAAAAGTATTGAAACGTTTGACCCTCTTGAACAAGCATTATCCACTTACTTCATCTCATTGCGACAAAATTGAGTTTCAACGAAAAATGGAAGACACTGGGAACCAAAAGGTCATTTATGAAACTGTCAAAAACACTCTTATCAATCAAGGAGTCGTTTTTTTTGGCGGCTTCGCAATTTCTCTTTATTCGCAGTATATGCCGCATCACCTGCAAAAGCAGTTGCAAGATATTGCCGATTTTGACGTATTGTCCAATGAGCCGGAAACCACCGCTGAAATTATCAAGGAACGTTTGAAAGATGAAAATATTACAAATGTAAAAATTGTAAAGAGAGAACCGGCGGGAGAAATTGTCCCGGAACACTATGAAATACTCGTGGGAAAAGAAACCGTTGCGTTCATTTACAAACCGGTTGCCTGTCACAGTTACAATACAGTAGATATACACGGACAAAAAATAAAAATAGCTACGATCGACACCATGTTGAGTTTTTATTTGGCATTTTTATACGCAGACAGACCTTATTACAATCAGTTTTTGGACAGAATTTTATGCATGTCAAAATTTCTTTTTGAGGTGCAACAAAAAAACAGGCTTCAACAAAAAGGGCTGTTAAAAAGATTCAGTATTACTTGTTATGGACACCAAGAATCGGTGGAAGAAATACGCGCACACAAATCGAAAAAATACCAAGAGTTAAAATCAAGCAAAGATAAGAAAGAGTTTGAAAAATGGTTTTTAAATTATAGGCCGGAAACTATATTACTAAATAAAGGGGTAAAAATGGAAATACCAGAAATGCATAATGCGCGAAAAATATCAAAGACGGTGAAACCAAAGAAACCAAAAAAAACAAAAAAAAAAAAAAAAAAAAAAAAAA
>Ga0209086_10000541_pt1 | contig 33098 bp, 16 predicted proteins | sample M_130207_XF_Meta_FD_187312 | JGI IMG/M metagenome (GOLD analysis project Ga0209086, IMG submission 187312) | Freshwater microbial communities from Lake Montjoie, Canada to study carbon cycling - M_130207_XF_MetaG (SPAdes) (version 2) | ecosystem: Environmental > Aquatic > Freshwater > Lake... | reverse complement strand
ACCCATAGCAAGCACGGCAGTGAGCCGGCCGACAAGCGAGCCCGAAGATTTCTTGAGACCCAAGACCTTGGCCGCGAAAACAGTCGCCCCGCTCGGCGCGCATACGTTGCTTTGCCAGGCGCGGCTTCAACGCCGTGCTATTGCCGCTTGCTGGGTTGTATGAACTTTCGCTTGTCATTGCGTTCGCTCACCAAGGCAACACCAGCATGCAGTGGCTTGATACCGAAGGTGAAACGCAGATCACCGCCGCCATTGATGAATGTGGCGGTGTCTTCATGGAGACGACGGATTATTAGTCGGTGGGAGACTAATTATATTTGATCAGGCACTTATGCCTGATCGGGTACAGGCCAAGAACGTCCGAACTCTTCCAATTCAGGACACGAACAAATGACAGTTAATACGCTGCCGTGTTCATGGCGTCGAAGCCTTGTGAGTGCGGTATAGATTAGTGCGAGGTCTTCACGCCGCGCAGCTCGCCCAACAAAGACTACTAGGTGCCTCGCCTCCCACCCCTTGAAGCTGTGCAGCGTCGCATGGAGTTTAGGTTTGATTTCAAGAATTATTTTGCCGCGCGATCCGAAATCAGCGCTTGAAAAAATTACGCAAGCGCATCAGATTGCGCTGAATCTTGCAAGACCAGAACAAGAAGATGGCAATGTGCTTGATACAGCGGCTACCGTTTGGGAAATTACAACTGAATGCTTAAACGCACTTGGGCGCACAAATGAGGCAAATAATAGTGAATCAACAGCGGCCGCAATTCGGCAGCGGATAACTGAATTAAATTAAGTGAGACCGCTTTAAATTCATAAAGCCGAATACGGCCCGTGTGGCTTAGGGCTTTAGTGGTGCGACTGCGGCAGGCTGAACCATCTGCACGTAATAAGACTGGTATGTGTACGGTGTTTGTTGTACCTGCGGCATTGGATATACCTGTGGAACAGGCGATGCATAAAGCGGGCTGCTGTAATAAAACGGATACCAACCACCGACTGGCGCTACCACGGCGCCGACATTATTAACGTAGCCATAGCCTGTGCCTGCGTATGCGCCAGCGTTGCCCGCAGAAACAGCGACGCCGGATCCATAGCCACCAACTCCAACTGCAACACCTGAACCTCCGCCGTAGTCGCCGCTGCCGGTTGCCACGGCAACACCGGAACTTCCGCCGTAGCCACCGCTGCCGGTTGCAACTGCAACGCCCGAACCTCCGCCGTAGCCGCCGCTGCCTGTTGCTACTGCAACGCTACTACCACCGCCCGAATATCCAAGGGCGGTCGAAGATCGTCCACTTGTGCGACTGGCATCATCCGTTGCACATGCACATAGCAGCGCTGCTGCAAGGAATGTGCAGACGGTGAAATGGGTTCTCAGAATGCCCCGAATGAAATATCTGGTTTTTTGCATAAGGCAATTCTATCAAATTGCGCTTATCAATTCGAGAGGGGTTGGAGACAGTCTGCGGGGGAGTTATATTGCGCCCATGGCTACATTTGAAAATAAATTCCCGCTTTCAGTGGGTTTGGAATTTTGTTCACGCTTGCGTGTATGACAATCTCGCGGCCATCTGGTTCAAATACAATTGACTCACGCCGACTCCATACCAGGCATCTTTGTAATTGTTTAAATTTATGATTACGTAACCAATTCATCGCTTCATCACGAGTAGTGCATTCTTCGGGAATCAACAATAATCCACCCACCGAACACATATAGCGGACAGTTGCATAGGGCTTGATTGGTTGCTCAACCCATTCTAGCCATGCTTGCTTTACAGCTCGTTCATTCGCTTCATGGAGATTGGTAATAGTGTCTGTATCTATATTTAATGCGCGGGTCAGTTTCTCCAGCAACCAATCCGTGACTACTCCGCGCAATTCAAATTGGCGAATGCGATCACCACCCGTTGAGGTATTTGTAATTCCAGCAGTAGTCGCTAGTTGCCCAGGAGTTAAGCCCAAGGCTAGGCGAAGTGATTCAACGTGTTTTCCAAAATAGGTATTGATGTACATGTGCTACTCCTTCGGTGCATACCAAAAGAGAAAGCTACAAAAGGCTGCGGCGAACATCGCCACAGAATTAGGCAAGGCGGGACAAATACAAATAACGGTTGAATCCGTTTTTGCGCTTGCACGCCACATGCCCCTTTCGGGGTTTCCTCCGCACCGTGGCTCATGTAATGGGCTCGGTTGCGACCCAACTTTCAGAGGAAGTTGAGTATCGATATGCAATTTCATTGTAGTGCATTCCCAATTCAATTTCAAGTGGCTGTAATACTACATTCGTGCAAGGTATATCTTGCAATTTCCACTGATTTGTAGCTTGAAGTGTATTTTTCTATAGAATAAAGGCGGTGAGAATTCTTGAAGGAAATACTATTTATAGCGCTAGTGATCTTGTGGCTTTCGCCAGTTGCAAGCATCAAACAACATTGGAGTATGCGTATATATCAAATATTCTGGGTATAAAACCAGAGGTAGCGCAAGGCATGGCCCAAATTGCTGGTGTCCGTGGTACGGAGCATGAACGCAAAGTTTTAGCTCAATTAAATGCACAACACAACGATTTAGTAAATCTTTCAGATCTGGCGCACGCCACGATTACTGATTTGCGCGTTGCGGCCTTAAAGACATTGGAAGCAATGAAATCTGGCGCCAGCCTTATTTATCAAGGCGTTTTTTTTCACGGCAACTTCTGTGGCTATCCAGATTTTTTAAGAAAGACTATCGCTACAAATGGGGAGACAACCTACGAAGTATTGGACGCCAAATTAAAAAGGTCGCTTTCCTCAGACGCTGTCATTCAGTTAACCGCCTACAGCCTACAGGTTGAAAAACTTGGGTTTCCTCTACCTACCCAACTTGTTGTGTATTTAGGGAATGACACACAAGAATCGTTCGCGGTCTTAGACGCCGCCCCCTTTGTCCGTAAGGTCACCAATGAATTGGAGAAAGTGCTTGCTCAACCGGCAGTTGTTCCTAAACCAATTTGGGCGCCCAAAATTGGTGCTTGTGAAATGTGTCCTTGGAAGTCCAATTGCGAAGATGGTCGCAAGCAAGCGCGTGATTTATCTTTGGTGGCAAAGATGCGCGATGAACAGCGCAGCCGCCTAATGAAATCAGGTATCACCACTATTGATTCATTAGCAGAAGCGCCTGATGAAAAAAAGCCACCGTTTATTAGCAAAGACACATTTGCTAGGCTTCGAGACCAAGCGCGATTGCAATTGCTGCAAGAAAAAGATTCAATTGTTCGCCATGAAGTTTTTTCAAGTGCGGGCCTTCGGCTTTTGCCCAGCGCTTCTCCTGGAGATGTTTGGTTTGACATGGAAGGAAGCCCGTTCGCAGAACCGCCATTCGGAATTGACTATTTGTTTGGTGCAATCACGTTTGACACTGATGTTGAGGTATTTACTGATTTCTGGGCGCACACCCCCAGTGAAGAAAAAAAAGCATTTGAAAGTTTTGTGGATTGGGTGGAATTACGCCGACTCAAATGGCCCGATTTACATGTCTACCACTATGCCAATTATGAAAAACACCACCTTGGACATCTTTCGTCACGTTTCGCCACCCGAGAAGCCATCATTGATGATTGGCTAAGGAATAATGTCCTATTTGATCTTCTTACGGTAGTGAACCGCAGCATACGGATTTCGCAAGATTCATACTCCATTAAGAAATTTGAGCCCCTCTATAACTTTATTCGTGATCAAACTGTGAAGTCAGCAGAAGCTTCAGTAGTTGATTACGAAAAATATATACATCTCTTTTTACAAAAAAACCTTGCAGGCGCGCAAGAGTGCCTAGATCAAATTAAAAGTTATAACGAAGCGGATTGCAAAAGCACGCGCGCAATTGATTTGTGGTTGCGCCAACAGGCGCAAGGGCAAGATCTTTCCCCAAATTTGCCCGTCCCAGTTCGGGACGCAACAGTAGAGCAGGAAGACGTGAGATTGCTTCGAGAACAAATGGAATCAATGTTGCCCAGCGAGAAAGCCCTGCGTACGCCAGATCAAGAAACATTGGCCTTACTTGCTGCAGGCTTAAATTTTCATCGCCGAGAAGTGAAACCACAGTGGTGGGAGTATTTTCAGCGTATTGAATCTGATATAGAAGGCTTAGAGCAGACCGACAAGGTTGCGAAAGTTAGCAATGCCGTATCGTCAAATTGGTTGCCACCAACTGGGCTAGAAAAATCCTTTCGTCGGAATCTGTCATTGACATACGAAGGTGGAGAAGCACTGGATCTTTTAGAAAATAGTACAGCAACCCTGTTGTATGAAAGCGATCCCACAGTTGTAGATTTAAATTCACAATCGAAACGTAGCTGTAGTCGTGCAGTCGTGAATTCCAACTCAAAAAATTATTTAACTCTTACAGAGGTGCGGTCATCTACTGGAAATCAGAGCCTTCAACTCCCTATCGCTATTATTCAGGAGCCGCCTCCGTGTCAAAATACGATTGCGCTTGGCATGAAGGACGCTGCTCAGTTGTGCGTAAATAATTACCCTGACTTTCCACATCTGCCAGCATTTGATGTTCTGAGACGCCAATTTCCTGAACAAGGCGGCGTAAATTTGCATTCATCTGGCGAAACACAACGTGATGTTGTGAACACTCTTCGCACTATGAAATCCTCATATATCGCTATTCAGGGTCCTCCCGGAACTGGCAAATCATATTTAACCGCCCGCGTTATAAAAGAACTAGTCGAAACTGGTTGGCGCGTTGCCGTTGTCGGACCAAGTCATAAAGTTGTAGAAAATGTATTAAAAAAAACTATAGAGGCAGGCTTATCTGGCAAAGTAGTTGCAAAGGAATCTAAAAATCCTAAAGGTGTAACTTGGATAAACCCGTCGAAACTTGAAAAATGGCTTCCCTTACAAACCGGCGGGGTGCTTGTTGGTGGAACTGCTTGGACATTCAGACGGAAAGCTATTGTAAATGGGCAGCCGTTTGATTTACTTGTTATTGATGAAGCCGGACAATTTTCGCTTGGCAATATGATATCTGTCTCTTTGATTGCAAAGCGCCTGTTACTTGTTGGAGATCAGCAACAACTCCCCCAAGTGTCGAATGGGTTACATCCTGAACCAATCAATGTTTCGGCGTTGTCTTGGCTTCTGAACGGCGCGAGTGTTATTTCTCCAAAATTTGGATATTTTTTAAATCAAAGTTATCGAATGGCGCCACAACTTTGTGAAATTGTCTCCCAATTCTCATATCAGGGGCAGTTAAAATCGCACCCTATTTCACAAACGCGCCGATTGGCGGGGGTTGATTCTGGAGTTCATATTGAAATTGTCAACCACCAAGATAGAACTACCAGTTCTATCGAAGAAGCGCGCCGGGTGGTCAATATTATAAAAAGTCTTCTTGGACGAGATTGGACCGACGAACATGGTGTTCGGCCATTGACCGAAAGCGATATTTTAGTTGTCGCACCCTTTAATGCGCAGAAAAATACAATTTACAAACAACTTGTAAAAGAAGGGCTAAGCGAAGTCGCTGTAGGAACTGTTGACAAGTTTCAAGGGCAGGAAGCCCCAATTGCAATCATGTCCATGACTGCTTCTTCGGTAGAACAAATTGCACGTGGCTGGGAGTTTTTATTCAATAGAAATCGTCTGAATGTTGCAATTTCTAGAGCTCAGTGGGCGTCTTACCTGTTGTATTCCCCAAATTTATTGCGCGTTCCAATCTCAAAACCGGAACATCTTGCCGTTGTAAGCGGGCTTCTTTCATTAGTTGAGCCGCGTTCACGTTAGCATTGGTGGTCTCAATTTAGAATTTTGTTGGATACCATTCAAAATGTAAATGGTCTTGATTGTCTCCTTGTATTTTTAAAAATTCATCCATGCTCGTCTTCAATTTATCTGGCGCCGCAATTTAAAATATGAAACAAATTTGTAATAAATTTTATGTCTAAGACCTGGATTATCCAATCAACAAGTTCACCAAGTGGTGGTTCTGGCGATCCCGAAGTTGTTGACGCTTTATTGCGAAAAATTGCGACTGAAACTTTGCGGCCGTTTCATGCAACTTTTGCAAAAACACAAAGAAATCTTGTTTTTCGTCAGCAACATATTGATGAGTCTGTTGCAAATCTGGATGCCAGTTGCAAAGCATTGCAAGAAATTCCGAATGTTCTTGCTTATATGCCGCCACACAGTGCCGCGGCGCTCAGTCGAGCCTGTCAAACATTTGCAAATCAGGAATTGATTTTATTGGGAATCAACGGTAATCGCGAAACAATTAGCAAGTCTCCGTATGCATTTAATATTGGCGTGCACGATCGAGGGCTAAGATGGAACGCGATTCGAAAAGTAGCCCACGCGAATTCCCTTGGAAGTCGGACGATTCTTTGTACCGATCATTCCGTGGACGACCTTGATGGAGTCGGGGAATTTGATAAGCGTGTTTTGTCTCAAACTCCAGATAACGCAAGCCTTCAGCAATTGGTGCTGGACGGTTGTAATTCCAGTTCTAAAGTAATTATTTTAAATCTCTCCGGCACAACAATTCAACGAATCGTTCAATTGGCGGGTCAAACATGGAGTGGTAAAACTGTAATTCGGGGTAGCGGTTCTGCAGCCCAAGTCATTCAAGGCACGCGCACCATTGATGCAGTCGGATTTAATTCTTTTCCCGCACCTGACGGAATTGCTCAGTTGTTTGAAAGGGCTATTCGAAAAGCGCAATCGGCTGCCGTGGTTGAGGATTTATTTACAGCATCATGGCGGATTGATGCGGTGTTTCTTCTTGCAACTGCGCTTCAAAGCGCTCAGTTTGAATTTGAACAAACCGATCGCGCCGTGACCAATATTCAGTTTCAAGATGTTGTAAGACACATCAGACAGCAGAATGGAGTTCAATCAATTTTAGAAGCTCCCGGTCGGCTGATTGCATTTGATTCATATCAAATGAACCGAGCCCGGACCGTATTTCTTCTTGACCGTTCTCCAGATAGCGAACAAGTATCACTTTATCCTGAGCAAATCACTCCGAGTCACGAGTGGAGATCGGTTACCACTTTGCAGTTTCAACCATTGTGGTATGGCGAAGTAAACGAAGCAAATGGAACATTTTGTTGCGACGCAATTCTTACTCTCTGGTCAATGAAGCCTGTTGATTACAACGATCTTGTTTTTCCTGCCGCGGTTGAAACTCCAAATATCACGCTATTTACAGGATCTACAAAGGCATTATTGCCGTTGGTTGACAATGCATTACATACTTCTGGCACTGGGTATTCCCAAACTATTCGCCTGCGTGGAACATTTCGGTTCACTCCAGATATATCTAACTATCCATTAGATAGTCAGGAATTTTCAGTTGCTGTTGAACTCGGTGGATCAAGTGCCTCAGATGCGCTTCAGCCATTGTTCGTCGGACAGATCTCACCCAATCTTATAGAAGGATGGGCGATCGCCAATCGTAAAGTGGGAAGAAGAAACTGGGCTACTCCTCAACAAGCGGACCACAATCAATTAACTTGGGCTGTCCGCGATGGGGTAACGTTTAGAATCATTCTTAATCGCACTCGACGAGATGCGATTCCGCGAACCGTTCTTCCCACTGCTCTCATTATTGGTGTCACTTGGCTCACGTCATATTGGTCGGATCCTGAGCAGGTCGCCGCTATTCTTGTAAACGCTTTATTGGCTTGCATCGGACTCTACTTCTCAGAATCCAAGCCCATTCCTGGGCGCACTACGCTCATTGATCAACTTTTTATGGTGTGTTACGGGTTGATTGGGTTGCGTTTATGTGCCGTCATCGCAACGTTTGGAGCAAAAAACCAAACTGAAGCTTTTCAATATATCAATGCGCTAAGTATTTGGTTGATTCCAATAGCAATTATCAGTTTTAGTCTGTGGGGATGGCTTCGATTTAAGCGGCGTCGCTGAAATAACGCCGGCTCCTTATGTGTCTTGATTCATTTTCACCACACGGTTCCGCCCGTTCGTCATTTGTTCCCAAATGTTCGAGTCCTCTGTGATGCCGTTTGGAGTAATCAGCCACAGAACTGGTTTTCTGCATGTGAGAGACAGGCTTCCTTCCCCATCCGTGAAATAAATTACCCCGTCTAGTAATGCGCGTCCTGATGCGTAGCGTATTGCTGGATCGAAATCAGTTCCGCCTCCGCCTTGTAATTCTCCAATAGGGTGGCCTCGGTATTGTGAAATACGTTTGACACAATCATCCGCTTCAACAATTTCTACGTCCGCACCTGCGCGCCAAATCCGATCAACTTCACTCAGGAATCTAGATAAATCAGGCGGACTGATGCTGCCCGACGTGTCAATCACGACCACAAGGTTAGTGCGTTTTTTAATGCGGGTTCCAGGAACAGTCCCAAACCGTCGCGAGGCGCGTTTCATAGTGTTCACGACAGAAGTGCGGCGACTTGAGCAAGCAAAAATTTTAAGGGTTCTCCGCCAATCTAACGCAGGCTTGCATTGTTCTGTTGTCGAAGCAATTGCGTGACGAATTTCTGAATCCAAAGCAAAGTCTTGGCCGTGTTCCTGCATTGCCCGATCAAGTGCCTCTTGAACACCACGTTGCATTTCTTGGCGAGATTGAGCATCCCCAATAAGAGACCACTCTTTATGCCGTTCTTGTTGCAGCAATTCCTTGATGAGTTTACGGCAATTTTTCTGATCCGCGTCGTCGTTGGATTCTTCAAGCGCCAGAAATTCTTCCAGGGCGCGATAAATTTTTTCGGTTGAATCCCCAATGTGTACGTTCGCCGCGCTAAAGTCAGAAATTAAAAGCGCGCCCTCTGGTAATTCATCACTTCCGATATACAAATCATTAATCGCTAAATCTGCCGCAATATTAAAAAGTCTTGAGTTGCTAAAGGTGGATTGACGTACAAGATGATCAAGCGCGATATGAAGCAACTCGTGTTTCAGAATTGCAACACGATATTTGAGCAATTTCAGACTCATCCAAAATGTTGGGTTGATTCTAAGAACAATTCCTAATCCACTGATACCAACCGAAGCTGTGGCCACTAAAGGATCAATAATTCGCGGCAGCCGTAAGGCAATGTGGGCGTAAAAGGGGTCGCGTCTGAATAGTTCAAGAACCGCTTGTTCTATGCTTTGACTACAAAGCCTAAATTGATCTGTGATTTCTACAGCCACATTAGGTTCCGTGCATTACTTCATTCGCAATCTTGCCAATCTCGGCGCCAAGCGGACTTTTGCGGACATTGTCCAGTGAAATTAATTCACGACAGATATTAAATCTCACATCATCAGGAATTGATTTGGATTGAACAAATGAACGAACTCGTTCACATGCCTGGGTATCAAGTGACACTTTTTCTTTTAAGGCGCGCACGAGTCGATCACCTATAAGTGTCAAAATGTCTACTCGTGGAGATCCTTCTCGGTGAAGGGCTTCCAACTTTGGTTCAATTTGCTGTGCAAAATGTGTGGCTTGAAGAATCTCTTCAGCAGTAGGTATGGAGGAAAGTTCTTCAGTGACAAATCGAATAAAAGTGTCTGCGGCAAGAGCGTCTAATGAGCTATGCGCTAACTGACGAAGCAGTGTCATGTTGGCTGCAAGGTTTTGAATTGGCCGAATTAAATTAAAAAGGTAGACCAAGGATCGAGGGGTTGTCTTTTCCCCTTCATCGACGAGCTCTGGATACACCGATACAAAATCAATGCCGCGAGAATCAATGTTAGCTTTACGCGCCCACTGCACCCAAGCTTTCACATCAAATCGTGCAGACACATGCAGCATGCGCGTTAACATGGCATTATCCATCGGGGTGACCGCATAATCGCCCCCATCAGGATTTGCTGTTAAAACAATTTGCCATTTGGGCGGAAGCTTCCAGCTGACTAGTGTTCCATCTTGTAGAAGCTGCATAATTCCACGAAGAATTCTTTCATCCGCGCGATTCACATCATCAAGTAAAAGAATGCCGGGACCTTCTGTTTTTGGAACCCACTTCGGAGGCACAAGCACGGTTTCATCATCATCAATTTCAGGAGTTCCTTTACTATCAATTTTGGGCATGCCTGTAAGGTCACCCATTTCTTCAAACTGTGCTGGTGCCGCATAAGCATGGGCCCAGCCTTTTTGACGACAAAGATCACGAACCATTTGTGTTTTTCCAACACCGTGCCGTCCCCATATACATAATGGCACCTTAGATAATCCTAGAGCCTCATTCTGTAAATTCATTTCAAGAATGTGCTCAATAAAATCAATCAGTTCGGTACCTGCACACATATGGCCATGAAATTGATAGTTCTGTGTCATAAATAGAGTGTATAAGAACAATGCCATCGGCATTCGTTGCTTTCGAGAAGATTGAATGCGCGGGAACCGCTTATGAATTACATAAGCGGAAATAAATCAGAACGCCAAGCCCCAAATGCGTCTGTAATTATTGTGTTGGAAAGTTGCGGTGTATCAATTTCCAAATTTTCAAGCCAATGCATTTCACCCAGCGAATCTGGAAGATCATATTGCAGTGAACGTCCCAACTTTAAACTGCGCAAGGATTTTAGTTTGGTAATCGATTTTGGCAACGTCGCCAAACGAGATCCAGTTGCATCAATACTTATAAGCGATTTACAATCGCCAATGGCAGGGGGAAGAAGAGCAAGAGGGATATCTTGAATGTCCAGTTGCTGGAGTGAACGGCAGTTGCCGATTGTTTCTGAAATTCGACCTAACGAACCCCCTCGGATAGTTAAATACTCTAGTTTCTTTAATTTACCAATCTCAAATGGCAGCTTGTGAAATTTACAATTTATTAAAGTTAGATTTCGCAGATTTTTTAAATCTGATATCCAGCTTAACCCCTGCTCGAATGTTGTATTACTGATTTGTAACGTATGTAATTCATTGAATTTCGCAATTTCACTCCCGCCATATTGAATATACATGTCACGTAAATAGAGTTCCTGAATTGGCATGCCGCGCAATGGTCGTAGATCATAAATTGGCGATCGCTCGAATGTAATTAATTCACAACGAAGATCCGAAAACCACTCAGGTAAATTCCGCACTTTCGTATCTATAAGTATCAATTCAGTAATCTTTGATTTTTGAAGACCAGTTGGAATGGCATCTAGCCTTGGCCCCTCAAGCGAAATCTGTTCGATCTTGACGGATCCTATGTCTGGAAATTCATATGCCCTTGGGTTCTCAATGTGGGCGCGGTGGATCAAATTATTCTCAAAAAGTTTTACTAGATGTTTTTGCCAGCGAGCAAGATCCGCAATAGGCAAGCACCATTTATTTGCTTCTGAATCAGGTGTAGAAATTGAATATGGAGGAATTTGATCAAGAAACACAGTGTTTGAAATTGAAACGCCACCCACGTTCGATTCCGTGGAAAATTCTAGCGCGGCAGGAGAGGTACTAAAAATCTGTTGATTGAAAGATGGATCAACATCGTCTTCTGCGTTATGGAGCAGTATGGAGCGATCTAAAATTAAACTATTGAGCCCCACTATCTCTAATTTTCTTGCATTTAATAAAGACTGCGGAAGTTGTTTTATATATGTATTGGAAAGATTAATTTTTTTTAGTTTAGGCCAACTGTGAGTTTCCGGAAAAATTTCAAGTGGGTTTGAAGATAGATTTAACTTTTCTATGCCGGAAGTTTCTTTAATATTGTCAATAAGTCGAATGTAATTTCTTTTAAGTTTCAGATTTTTTAAGTGGGGGGGGAGGTTCGTTGAAACAGCTTGTATGAATGATTTGCTAATAGAGATACTTTTTAAAGCCGTGAATTTTGAAAGATCATCAGGCATCCACAAAAGGGGCAATTCAGAAATTTCAAGTTCTTCTAGCGTCGCAGCGAATTTCTCAACATGCAGCCAAAATTTCTTAGTAAATTCTTCCTCGGTATTTATTTTATTAATATGCACGCGACAGTTTAATATTTTCAAATGTACTAAATTGGCAACCGACTGGAGTATTTCAATATCTAAAGAATCACATCTGTTTATGGCAAGGCTATGAATCCGGGCATTTGTATCTTGGATTGCATTTGCAGATAGTTCGTCAATGTCATTGAGATACAGGCTCAGGTCACATTCGGTTTGGAACGAACCGCGCATGCAAAATGTTCCAAACGTCACCGTGAGTGATTGCAAGTTTTCTAAATTGGTAATTGCTAATGGAAAATCAGTTCCTCGCCAGCGAAACAATCCTAGGTCTTCTATACCCGAGCAATCTAAATCGTTAAAGTCTTGTTCAGTCAGTCCGTTTGCGTCTAGGGCAAGGTGGGTAATTACACAATCTTCACCAATATTATCCATAATATCTGCATGAATGTCATGTATTGATCGAATTGGAATATCACAGATATTAATTTCAAAAACTTCATCGTCGTCGATAAACTCAGATGCAAGTTTTGACATTTCCGCTTCTAAGGCAGCCTCCCCAGATAATCGAAATGGAATTTCCTTAGTAGCCAGAAGTTCTTCGCACTTTAAAAGTACTGGGTTTTTAATGATAAGGCTGCGGACAATTGGAATTGATTGACGGGGTATAACCATCATCAGGCGGCGGCTCATTTCAGAAATAGTCTCACTCTCTGTTGGCGGCAGCTCGGTTTCATAGCGACTTGCTAATGCAGTTAACATTTGCGCTAATTTGCGATTGCCTCTTTGTTGAATTGATTCCAAAGCAAATATCCGAACTTCTTGTTGTGGATCAAACAGAGCTAATATCGCAGTGATTCCAGTACAGATAATTCCCACAAGGCCTTGGGCGTAATGCCCAAACTGAATTGCGAGCAGTCTGGTTTTTTTATCCTTTGCCGAAAAGAACAGCAAATCACGTTCCGTTTTTTCAAAGATGGCCGCAATTTCGCGGTATCGCAAAATGCAGTTCCATTTCTGGGTGCCGGATACTTGCAATTCATCCGTGGGCGATAAAGATCCCGCATTCACTAATTTTAGAATATGGCCAGCCGACAGAGGACCGCACGGAATTCCATTATTGCAGCGATATAGATAAGTTTGTTTCACATTCATATCTCAGTAACAAGCCGGACTCATCTTGCTCATTACTCTTTATCTTCTTCATCCTCTTCATTTTCTTCTTCGGATTCTTCCAACATACTTTGATAGGCGTTAAATGAGTTGACTACATCAAAGATTGAGTCGCGTACCTCAATTGGTTCAAGCCCCGCCGCTATTCTTGTAGTTCTGATTACGGGCTTATCATCCCAAAGCGTTACAAATGAAGGCGCAAGCCGGTCTGAAATAGATATAAATTTACGAAGCGCCTCAGGGGACTCTAGTTGATCTGGCTCGATTTTATTCATCATTATGTCTGCGGAAAATATGGAATTTCTATTTTCTGTTTCATCAGTGAGCGTTATAAAAATATTGATCTTAGGTTTAACCCAAAGCACGTCCCAGTGAGTCATTTCGTCTACTTTGTTTATATCAAAGTTAGAAATTAATTTTTTCTTTTTGAGTTCTTTTAAGGTTAGTTCTATGGACTGTTTCGGATCCAGACGATGCCCATTCGCTTTCGTAGACGTCTGTGGGTTTTCCCGGCGTTTTAGAATCCAATCACTAAATGCTTTAAAAGAAATAGTTACATCCTCTAGAGCTCCAATTACTTCGATTGGTTCAATTCCCTCAGTAAGCCGAGAAGTCCGTATGACTGGCAAATTGTTCTCTATAAGACTGACATGCGAAGGAGCCAGGGCCAATGAGAGATCCATAAGTTCTTGGAAAAAAGTGGCTGATTTAATTTCGCTCTCGTCTAAAGCTTCGCCAGGGATGTCAAATAATAACACTGATTCAGAATGCTCTGTTTCGTGGATGAGAACAATATGGATGTTCAATGCTGGCTGATTCCACTTGATAATCCAATGCATCCCTTTCTCTTCATTGGATTCCTTAAACTCGTTGATGGATTTAGCCCGTTGAAGGTTCAAGATTGCGGCTCGAATACTCTCATCCGGAGGGATTCGAAGCGGACTTATAATATTCTCCACTTGTGGAATAAGCGTCTTTCCGTCAGCCACATCTTGACGAAAGCGACGGAAGTAATTGCGCGCCTCGATTCCAGGAATTGCAAATCCAATACCACTCGCGCGCCTATCTATCCATGTGTTAATTCCTACCAATCCTCCCGAACGGTCCACCGTTGGACCACCGCTATTCCCTGGCAATATGGTGGCGTTCAGTTGAACAAAGAATGGTCCACAATTCCAATCTTTATCTTTGATACGTTTAGGATTGGCAATGTGGCCAGTTGCAACAGAAAATTCATAACCTAATGGGTGACCAAACACAACTACCTCTTCGCCGTGAAGGGGGGAGCGATTAGCGCGTGCTTCAAGATCATAAAAATTAGAATGCGTAATCGGTGTTTTAAGAATGGCAAGATCCCATTCTGTGCTTCTATGAACCACGGTGGCTCGCAGTGAGGTTCCATTGTGAAAGTGAAGAAGGACAGAGGGATCTTCATCAACAACGTGCCGATTGGTCAACACAAACCCGTCTCGTGATATGACCAAACCAGAACCATTTCCCGTGCGAGTTTCTATGACTGGCACCAAGCCACGCATCATGGTGGTAATATCTTCAACAAATAAGCGCGGGCCTGCTTGCTGCGCTAAATGACAATATTTTTTAAGTTCTTCGACATTCGAAATGACCGTCCAAGTGGTTTGTCCCGTTGGTAAAATTTCATCTTCAAGATTTAATTCCCCACGTTTTGCCATTCCGCGCAGTTCATCCGCGGAAAGTTCTGATTTTTGAGAATGATCAACCTTGCGAAGTGTATAGGTTTTCATATCTAGAATCTTACCAATGCATTCCAACCACAGTTTTCAAACTTGGTTATCCTTTGTTAGTCTCTGAGCAATGCTTCTTTATGAAAACTGGTGCGGACTAGTACATCTGATCGTTAATTAGAACACTTATCTTCTGAGGAACAATGATTAAAAACGTAATATCTATTGTGGCATGTCTCTCTAGCGGACTTTTAGTTCCGGTACAATCTGCCCAAGCTGCTATGGGTGAAGCCAGCATTCCGTTGCCAACTACTGGCGAGTCGTCGCTGGATGCAAAGTTCTATTTAATTATTGTTTTAGCAGTTGCTTTAATTGGGGTTGTAGCTTATTTATTCTGGAAGTCACTTAGGCCTCCGCTAATCGACCATGCGGAAAAAATTCTTAAAGAATTTGAAGTGGTAATTCTTAAAAAAAACCCGCCTACAGATGAAGAAAATCGAGTACTTGGGGCATATCGAGTTAAATATTCACAATGGCGTCGAGATGTTGGAATTCCGGATGACAAATCCACAGCCGCAACAATTCAAATAGCCAACCTTGCCGTTGCTTGGGCATATGTTCAACTTCGTAATTATGCATCGGCCTGGAGTGTTGTTCCTACCGAACAAATAATTACAGCAAAGTCATCTGGGGTAGGTTTTAGTTCGACAAATAATATAGTCTCAAGAAAGTGGCATTTTAATGATGCTGAACCGACTCTTCGTTTGGAATTAGAAAGAGCGCGTATTTTGCAGGCTATTTCAGCTTCAGCAAACGGGTTCCAGTTGCTGCCGCGCGGCAAAAAACCCAGTGAACTTGCAAATATAGCATTTGTTGGACTTGCAAATCCAAGTTCTTCAATTGCCGTAGAGGTTGAGGCAATCCTTTCACAGCCGAATGGATGGAATGGATGGAATAAGGCTGTTGAACTTATATATTCACAACTAAACATTACACAAAATGATTCACGTGCAGGCGATTTAAGAGGATCCGCATTGCCTGTGGTCATAGCGTTACTCGAGCGAACTAAAGACCTTATTTTAACTGGGAGTGCCCCAAATTCTTTTTCGCGACTTCCTGAAATTATAAAAGAAATCACACCGAGTTACGTTTCTCCGCCCACGCCTGACGAAATGAAATTGCCAGGATTGTATTTTCAAGTAATTCGGCTTTGGGAGAAAAAAAATCCCCTTGTTTTACTTCCTGGGTCTTTGGTTGAGATTGCCAATCTTGGACTTAAACGTCTGGTTGGAACTGGTAAATGGATCCTAGAAGGAAAGGATCTCCGTCTTAACATTGTTGAGAGTAGGATTAAATCAAAGGAATATTTGAGTCTTGCTAGACAAATTATTGAAGATTGGTTGGTGGTATGTAAAGGCGAGGATCCGATCAGTTATAAGCGTTGCATCGATCCCTATGCGGACGATTTATTGGAGTGCGCAAAGGATGAACCCAATGCATGGCGAGAAGCTTTCATAGGAGAGGCAGAGCTAGAAGGACAGTTACGCCAACTTAGCAAAGTTGATTCTTCAATTATCGATGAAGTAAAAATTTCATCGCCATTTATGGGGTTTGGTGCTTCACCAATTGCCGAAGTCTGTGGCAAATGGAGATTTGTTAATGAAGCAAATGCATTCACCGACCAAGGAAATTACGGTGGAACAAGTAATGGAGAGGTTCGCAAGGCTGTCTATTACGTGTTTAACACAGCATCTCAAAAGGAACAATTTAAGAATTTAAAAATAGAAGTAAAGTGTGATGGTCAACTATTGCAAAAAATCGGTTCGTTTGGGCACCCCCTGACGCAAGAAGAAGGAACAGGTCTAGAACCAGTCAAGGTGACCGACGAGGGTGATCTTACTAGTTACAAGTTGCCAACAAAAACAGAATTTACGACACTTTTTGAAGCAGTGTGTGGCATTGATTTTTCCATGCTAAGCGTTCCGCATTCCGCGGAGGGGAAGCCTGCCAAAGTTCAGATCTATACCGGTACAGGGCCTGTTATTGATATAGAAGTGAAGCGCACTGCTTCAGAACCGGTACATGTCGCATCTGAAAATCTATACAATATGGCAGTCCTTGTTGGAATCACGTGCGGGATTGATGAATTTACTCCACATTTCTCTAATCATTCAGTACAAGTAACCAGTTTACTGCATGAACTTGCTCGGCATATGGGTCCTAGGGGGCAAGAAGATCGCGGCTATGGCGCTCGGCCAGTTGGTTTATTTGAAGGGGTCGTAACAACTGATTCTCAATGTACGCTAGTACAACTCGCCCTATCAAAAGAAGCTGAGGCTCGCAGATCTCAATTATTTCCCCAGGCTGTAGCAGCAAAGTCACGCTACGTTACTGAGGCAGAAGAAATGTATAATGCAATGCCGCAAAATGTTCGTGCAGCCTTTGCTCGGTTTTTAGATTATGCATTTCATCAAAAATGGATCGGCGAGCCGGCTTACACTAAGTTGACATTCTTGAAGAAGCCCACCGGTTCGTTAGTGAGTGAGGTGATAAGCCCACCTCGAAAAACTGGGCTCGACCCGCGCCCCGTCGCAGTAGAGGACGGAAACATGCAGGGCCTAGCCAATTTTCTTCGTATGCCCATTGAACGAGTTCGCTATCGTTTGTCTGAAATGGGAGCTATTTGGCGAATGCATTGCGAATCTAGAAATGAACATGAATTAGCGGCATATTTGCGAGGTTTGGGGCATTAGCAGCACCGCACAACGCATGTTTGACGGTTGTCCGTAACTAACAGTATCTTATGAACTACTTATTTATCGTTGCTCACTTAACACTCTTTTATAGAAGCGAAACCAATGACTCAATTTAATTATCAAGATCGTACAGTTGCAAACATCCTTGGAGCAATGAAAGATTTAATTCATCGTGGCGAAGACACGCAAGCAATGACGCCATCCTTCATGGACCAAGTCCAAGGTTATTGCCAGTGGGCGGTGATGCAGGGTGGACAGGGAGGCGATCCATTTTTTGGAGTGCAAAAGGCTGATCATCCGCTCCGCCTCAATTTTGTGACTGGTTTAAACTCATTATATTTAGCAAAGCAGGTATTTTCTGAATTTCCTGCTTTGGTTAGAGAAACTGGCACAAGCAAACTGCCAGTATTGGCACGAGTTATGTTGCTTGCACAAAGCCACGAAGAAGTTAGCCGAATTGATTTAAGTGATCGTAATTATCTAAGGCAACTTGCTGGAGTTAGCGGATCTGATCTTGCGGTTTCAATTGAACTTCTTGTTTCCGTCTTTAAAATGAAATGGAACGGAAGACCAGTTCAACCAAGATCAAAGGTGGTTGATTTGTTAATCGAGATTTGTTTAAGTAATCAAGATCAAGTAAAGGCTTTAGGTTTAGAAACCCAGACGTGTGAAGTTTTGCGTAGTTGTGAAGCATTACTGTTCCGCGAGTATGTAGCCGAATTTGCTAGTAAGATCCGATCTGGCTCTAACAAAAACCTTCAATACCTAAGGAAAGCATTAGAGGGACTTGGAGCTATTCAGCGTTCTCTCGACAATATTCTTGATCAGGCGGCGGGAGAAAAAGGCATGTTGCCACCTCTTGCGGGCAGTATACAGGGGCGTATTTTAATAGATATTTCTACAATTTTATATCGAGCCAGTAATGATTCTGGCTTGGCTCATTACGTAAATAATTGGTGTAGCGGTCGCCCAGGACGAAAATTAGTCTTAGCGATTCTACGACGAGATTTTAGAGAGCTTGAGACTTTGTCGCATGATGATGAAACTGAATTAACTCCAGTATTTCATGGACAGGTTGCAACCCTGGGTGCATTAGAGCTGGCTGTTCGAGATAGTTTTTTAGACGGCGAGTTTGATATGTACTGGGATAACAGTCGTGCTATCCACAATCGCTTATTTGGTGAAAGTGAAATTGCAAATTGTCTTGAATCAGAATTTAGCGCAGCGAAAGAGGCTTTAGTTATAGAGTTGGTTCAGTTAGCAGGAGAGGAAGGTTCTAAAAGATATAAAAGACTGGTAGAGAGACTAGACTCACTGCAAGTCAAAGAGGCTGAATCTGAAGAGCCAAGTGACATTTCTGACTTTTTCCCCGCCGATGGCGATGTATTATTAAGCAAGTGGGCCGGGCAGACTCACGAAAGCTTTCCCGAAGCGCGTCAAATACTTAGCAATAATTTGCTAGAACAGTATGAAAGTAAATTGTCTCAGGATGATGGTGTCGAACTTAAGCGTCGTTTAAGAAATTATGTTGATCAGGCTAGGTTTCCTAGTGTAGATGAGACAAACCAAAAGGATTTAGTTTCAATGGTTCTCTGCGCTCATAAAGTAAATGGGCGATTGCCACAACTTCCAGAAGATATAAACACGAACAGCGATAGTTGTAATAGATCCCCAATGTTTGTGGCCGCGATGTTGGGTAACACACAGCTTATAGAAGATCTTAGAAGGAATGGCATTCCAAGAGATAACATTGATTCTCAAGGAGTAACACCTCTGATGGCAGCTTGTCGTAGTGAATTTTCTGCGCAAGCAATTGGAGATACTATAAAAACATATTTAGCAGGAACTGATATAAATAAGCTGGATATTTTGGGGTATTCCGCATTACATCATGCGCTTATTTCAGGTCGGATTGATGCAGTTAGAGCATTAGTGCAAGCGGGCGCTCGATTCAGCCCTACTCCAATGAATGATGTCAAGCCAATTTCTGCTTTATGGTGTGCCTTGGCATCGAAAACGCAGTTTGCCCGGACAGATTTTCAATGGATTTTAACCCAATTAAGTGATGAAGGCGTGGATTTAGGCAACGAGTTTAAACGATTGCCGGCTGGATCAAAATCTATTATCGCGACAATCATAAGTGATCAAACTATATGGGTACTTCGCTCCTTTCAAGAGGCGTTGAGATTGGGCGGTTTGGGCTCTCTTGGAGTTTTAGTTGACCATACCACCCTGCTTCAGTGCTTTACAAGCTTGTTATCTACCACAAGAGAGGGGCGCGATGGAAAAATACAAATGCTTCGAGATATTTTAGATTCAGGCTTGGGAATGAAGGCATTTGGAATAAACTCAAAATCCGAATTTATACCAAATTTAGTTAATATATTTAATATGAAGCAGGGTGCAAATTTCAGAAATGATACCTTCGAAGCACAGCAACAAATAATGTCGTTAATTAGCGATTATTTAAGGCTTGAAAAATCTTTGTTTGGCGACAGTTCTTCCATCTATGGCAGTAATCAGTTTGGACAGCCTTATTTTGAAGTACTTGTACGTAATCGAAGTCTTGGAGATTTGGCTCAAGTTTGTCTAGGAATCTTCTTTACTGAATCGAATGTATCCGAAATGTATAATAAGGCTATTCGCCGGGCGGCGCGTGCTGTCATGATTAGCGTTCCGCCATTGCCCAAAAGAGCGTTCGGGTTGTTGTCAAAGTCTCATTTAGATTCCGAAGACCAGCTTGCAAAAGAATTGGCCTTCAAACTGCAGTTTTGTGATGGCGATGAAGTGAAGGGTATGAACAATAATAATGAAGACAAGAAAAAACTGAGATGGACGGTTGGTTGTTTGCCAGCTATTAGTTTTGATTCAGTTGATAGTCCAGTAGTAATTATTTCCGCTGATACCAAGCTTAAATATCCTCACGATCCGGTTGCTTGCATGCGAGACTATCTTCGTGATGGTGTACTGCCTATCTTGGCAAATTCAGCGATTTTTGATCACAAGGGCGTCCTCCTTTATCTTCGTGAATTGATTTTAGAAGCTTAAAGCCAATTCGTAATAGCATTCATTTGAATTTTGATTTTCGAACCATGGCATCAATTTTAGTGCCTAGGGTTGTTTCTTGAAGGCCTAGTTTTTTTCTTAATTGCGCTGTTAATTGTAAAGCGCTGAATGCTTGGTCATATACCGACTTTCGTCTTGGGTCATTCAGAATAAAAAATACATCAGGATTTTTCCGCGTAGACCTATCTATTTTAAATTGTAAGTGAGGATCATTCAATCCAGTGATTCCAATTTCGGAGTATAGGTTACGCATCGAGGTGGTCCTTTAGAGTTTGTCTGGCTCTTCTTATTAATGCAGCCATGTTTCTGGCGGCCTCAATCACTTTCGGGGGACGGCCATCTGTTTGATCGGGGGATAGGGCCAGCATTCTTTGGCGAAATGAAAGTTCAATTTCCTTTTGACTAGCATTTGGTTCAAGTCCAAGAATCTGTAGAGCAACAAGTTGGTCAATCTTACTTTGTGGAGTGCCCACAGGTAATTCATTTAATCCAGTCTCCCAGCGAGCGCCATCTGATTTCCACCAACTTACTAAATCAGGTCGAGGTATAGCAGCAGGTAATTTAACTTTAAGTTCGCGAAAAGTGATTTGTAAAAGTTCTTCACCGCCGATACCGCGCGCGCATACATCAGCTAAAAGCGCGAGTGAGTGCCACGCAGCTGGTCCAATTTCTCTTTCGATTGTTGCTGCTGTTATCGCTGCTATAAGAAGTTGCTTTCGGTGAGAGTTCGATTGATTGTAAATCTCACGAAATGACTCTTCTAGGCGATCTACTGTAACGCTTTGACTTGCAACTAATGCTCCTCCAAACGCTGCAGGAAACTTAAGGAAAATTTTAAGTAGTTGGCTAAATTGAGATCTGGTGAGTGGAGCGTCGGCTTCTGCGACCCAAAGTATGGCCAAGAACATAGATATCTTTGATTTGGCAAGGCGCTCTTCCTTGGATGGAGCAACATTAGTAACAGGTGAATTACGTGATTCCTGTGGAGCCCTAGGGGGTTGAGTTGTGGCAAATTGTTTACTCATCTCATGACCATCCTACAAGATTGAAACATCATAAAAAACTGTAATTTGGGTTTTCTTTTGCTTTCAAACCTGTGATAATGATTGAATGACTGAATCTCAATTTGCAAATTCATCACAAGAAACTATTGACTTGCTTTTAAGGATTTGTGCGGTTTGTTGGCATCAACGATCACCAAACTCTGATGTTGCCAGTCTTGGTGAACTAGTTCGTGACTCAGTTGTTGAACTTGATATTTCTCAGACTGAGAGTGAACCACTGAGTCAAGCTATAGGTAAAAAATTTATGTCAGATAGCGAATCAATTTTCGTTGCTGAGACAGCAATATTACTCCGCCGGGCCAGTGGTACAACTCGTGAAGTATTGGCTCCTATTGTTCTGGAAATTATTGCTGACACCGGTCTTTCAAACAGTGAACCACTCTGGCGCATTCGCACGTTTATAGAGGAATTAAAAAAGATTGCTGCATTGCATTCAGTTCTGCCAATCGCAGTTCATTTGGCCCCAGTCATCCAGATGCCTGAAAATTTTCCTACTGTTCTCAGTCCTGATACCACGCCCACATTTGAGTTAGAAGGCGAATCTGAACCCTTAGACTTAACTGCCAAACCAGTAGACGAAGTCACTCCTATTGGTCAGGATGTTGTAGATACTGAAGATGACGAAGCAGTAGAGTTTAATTTTGCCCCTTTATTAGAAGAAGATGACCCCGCGGCCCCTGTCATTTCATCTGCCGAAGATAACGACGATGATGATGAAAATGACGAGGATAAACAAAATTTTAAATTGGCACTTACCTCGGATAATAAAGATAAAGTTGCTAGCCAATTTACAATACCCCTGGATACTGATGAAGAAGAAGAGGTAACTGATTTACAATTTGAATTGCCGAAAGATGAGAAAGAAGATAGTACCGAGTCAGCGCTTGTATTAGACACAGACGAATCCGGGGATGCTCAAGACTTAAAGTTGACATTCAGCTCAGACCAGGAAGAAGACGACTCTGATGACTTGACCCTTACATTAGACACTGATGAAGATGAATTTTCATCGACCCTGTCTCTTGAATTGCCGGAAGAAGAAGATAGTTCTGATTTAGATAGTCCTGGTGGATCAGGTAAAATATGACGCTTGAATTTGTACCATTTGATTTTCCGGAGATTGGTGAAGTGAGTGCTAGCTCTCAGAAGTTAGAAGCGCTTCTAAAACGTGTATCTCAAGGAGAATTGGGATTACCTGGATTTCAACGCGGCGATCGGTTTGGCAATCCAGAAATGTGTTGGTCGCCCGTGCAGCGTAGAAAATTGATGGCTAGTGTGCTGTGCGGATATCCAATCGGGTCGCTTACAATTGTAAAGTATGCGGCGTTAAAAAAAAGTGAAAAAGGTGATATCAAATTACGCGCAATTGCTGGTGCAAATAACGCTATTCAGCATGATGCAGATTTGTTATTAGATGGTCAGCAAAGACTTTCTACACTTGCTCAGCATCTCAGAAAACCAAATCGGGGTCCAGCAATTAAAGGCAGGGACCCTAGATTATTTGCCTTTAATTGGAAGGATTTTCTAAATCGAAATTTGAATGGGGCGATATTTAAAACCCATACAAGTCCTGCCGATCAAATTTATCCGCTCATTCGGCTTGTGGATCGCAATAAGATGGATCCAGGAAGTGCATTCGCAAAGTTTCTCCCTTTATGGGTTTTGCTGTTGTCGGATAAAAGTTGGGACGCGGCCATTGTTGATATTCTAAAAGTTCATCCAGGTGCTAAGGGTGAACAATTTAAATCATTACTAGAAACTTTACGGAGCCGGCTAAGAAAATATGAGGTCCCCGTTTCAGAAATCAAAAGCGCTTCTACGGAAGGTGGAGATTTAAATTATAGAACTGTTTGCGACCAATTTATCAAGTTAAATATTTCTGGCAAAAAACTTTTAACTCAAGACTTAGTCAATGCTCGGCTTGCAATGGAGCAAGAACAAAAACACTTAATGGAAATTATAAAAAGTGTGTTTGCCGATGGAATTGGTAAAGATGTTTTTAATAGTATTAGTGTTCTGCCTAAATTAGCCCTTTTATTAATCGCAGGAACTCCAAATGATCCAGGGCAGGCCCAACGTCAGTTAGAAGGATTAGAGACGGATTCTATTCCCAACGGCAATCAGGAATCATTGTTGAAGGCTTCACAGCAAGTTTATAAGCGTGGTGCCGAGCGCATTAAAAATGTAATTAATTTTTTTGAAGACATTTTACAAAAAGATATGTGGAGCAAGGTGCAATCCATGCCTGCGGAATGTTTTTTGCCGCTTGTAGGGGTGTTCGCGCTTCGAAATTATGTTGGTCAGCCATCAAATAATGCAGCAAGCCGGCGTAAAGTTCGTGTAATTATCTGGACTTGGATGTTGAATTACAAGCCAGGCAGTTCTCATGGCGGATATTGGCGAAAAAGATTTTTAGAGGCCGTAAAACTGCTTGCTATGACCGACAATGAATTTAATAGTTGGAGTTTTGAACAAACCAAACAAGCCTTTCCAGAAACGTTCCAATACCAAAGTACTGGCGGAGGTCAGGCGGTTGAAACATTATTGCGAAGACAACAGTATGGTCTTCCTGATTTCATAAGCGGCAACGTGGCGACTATTGCAAACGACCTGCATGTGCATCATATTTTTCCAAAAGATTGGTGCGCAAAACATGCTCCACAATTGAAAAATATATCTAATTCATGGGCAAATCTTACTTTGATTTCACCAAGCACAAATATTAAAATTAGTAATAAAGCCCCTTCGACTTATCTTCAAACAATCATTTTGCCGAATCTGGGAAACAATCGCGATCAGTGTAAGAGCATGCTTGGAAAGCATGGGATAGAGATAGAACATTTGGAGGCAGATGATTTTGAAAATTTTTATAAGGCCCGTACTTTGTGGTTACGCGGACAATTTAATGACTTTTTTGTGAAAGATTTATCTTTGTCTACTCCATTTCCGACTCTTCAGTCTGTGAACCCTTTATGATTTTAGTATGTGTAAAATCAAAAATTTTAATTTAATTTCTACTCATTGTCATGGATAATAAAACAAAACTTCGAGTTGGCACTACAGAATTAAATGTAAATGTTCATTGGCGGATTCGTTTTGTCGATGCTCACCTGGTGCCCGCTCCTACGGACGATATGGTTTGGATTAATATTGGGCGTACACAGGGGGAAGGCATTGTTAATTATCGCGTCAGTGATTCTCTGGCACGCGGATCAGCTCAAGCGATGGTGTTAAATCACAGCGCTATTTTTTCTCATCTTATGAAGACTTGTCCGAAAGACGGTACAAAAGATCAGCCTCAAATTTGGAGCCCCACCATTGTTTTTGATCGCGGCTGGAAGCCTGATGATGCTGTTGCTTTCTTTCTTTTGAAATGCCTTCTTCAAGACGGAGAATTGCCGCAATATGCCCGTGAATTAGCCGAATTCATGGCTCAGGCGAGGCGCGGCGCACCCGAAGCAATTTGTCCGCGTCGGGATGATGGATCCACACAGACAGGAGAGCAGTATCGAAGATCGCTTGATGCGAAGAGCTTAACGAGTTCAATTTCCCTTTACCTTGCAATGCTGATTATTTCACGTAGACCTGGAATCACAGAGGAATATCGATTAGATGTGATCAATAAAGTAGCCGAGTCGGCTCACGATAAAATATCGAAACTGTTAACGCCAAATGAAAGTTCAATCCAGATTTCAGAATTCAGGGCCGAGATTTGGCGTGAATTTGATATGGCGCGGGTTCCAAATTGGCATTCTGATGTTTATCCAGATCTACGTGATCAAGTTAAAGAAGAAATTTCGAGTGTTGATAAAATTGTAGAGGGCAGCGAAAAACTTAAAAATATTTGTACTTCCAACTCTAATGGGCAGGAAATTTCAAATAGCGGAAGTTGTATTTATATCTTTGGCTTAAGAAAACAATTACATAATTCACTTATATTGCCAATGCTCAATGCGGGGCTTCTTTCCACAGTTAAACAGGCAGAAGATGATAATCCGAGATTGGTTGTCCTTCATGATAAAGATGCGGGTTGGTTTGAAATCACGCTGTCGTCTCAGGCCAGTAATGCCAAATCAACAAAGACTCTTTGTCACCTTGGGCGTAGACTTGAAGAACGAGAGCAAGAAAAACGCGGATCAAAAGATCTGCGTCTGAGTTCTGCACCCCGATTTGCAGATATTCCAAACATAGATGATCCTTGGTATGACGGTCGTGATCACAACTATTCATTGGTTGGTTCTCCAAGATGGAGTAAATCTCAATTAAATTGGGAAATTGTTTTAGAAACTATTCAGGGATATTATTGGCTACCCCAACTTAAGTCATGGGATCTATGGACTCTTAAAATAAAAGGAAATGAAAAGAATCCTGAAGACAATGGGCCATATGTTTATCGTAAAAGAGAAGTTCAAGAATCTCATTTTGCATATCCTAAGAAGATTTCGGGTCCCTCAAAACGAATTAATTATTTGGTACAACCTAGTGAGTTTGACAGGGAACACGTGAGTGCAACTAAAAAGAGTGACTCATTTCGAGATTTTATTGAAACGAAAGATCTCCCTCTTAATAATTTCAGCGTGGTATTTGTTTGTATGAAGAAGCTAATCATTAAATACCCAACAACAGTTCAGGGAATTGATATCGCGCTGACAATAGAGCAACTTAGGCGTCTGGCCAGACCATTTTGCGGGTCTGTTCATTCAGAGATCCCGTTGACCGATAAACAACTCGCGAGCGTCGGAGAAAAGGGAATTATAATTTGGAGCGTTGATGAAGAAATTTCTCCAAAACACCAAGAGCGCTGGACTAGTGTTGTTATGGATATGCTTTGTCGCCAGTATGAACTGAAGAGATTGGTTCAAAGCACACAAAGTCTGGATGTGGAGGAGTCTTTTTTTCAGTTGTTTCGAAATGGGGGTAATGCTGCGGAGTATCTGAAACGCTTTGTTGATATTTTAAAGTCTTACCAACCAGAACAATCTCAAATAGACGAGCAGACCGTTTGTAGGGCTCTCGAAGAGGCTCTTTCGATTCCGACAATGTTAAAAAGACTTGAAGGATTTTTGCAGTTTAGCGATGAGCGCCAACGCCTACGGCGGGACGGGTTTTTAAATTATTCTCTTTTCGGGCTTGCGGTTCTTGCAGTGATTCAGATTCCGGCTGGATTTATCCAAGCATGGACACAGTGGGAGGATAAATACTCTAAAGATTCACTGTTTAAAAATTGGACTGACGCTTTGGATCCCACCTCAGCGCCTTGGGCAGCACTGTATTTTTCATCAACCCTTAAGGCAATTCTAATTTCATTAGTTGCGATGTTTGTAATAGGATTTTTATTCTTTGCCTCGGCTTATTCTTTAAGAAGATTTCTTAAAAAATAATTTGTGAATAAATTTATTTTTTGCTTGTTTCATATTGGAGAGCAATATTTGTGGCAAATACTTGACTTTGCTATCGCAACTATGCGATCATCCTTATATTAATTATGTAGAAATATTCGTGGCAAATCTACTACGATGGTTGGGTAATAATTTTATTTTATTTAGACGTAATTTGAAGAAAACATGCGTAAAATTTGTTTTGCAAAAAAATTTGTATTGGTATACAATTTGACAATGAAATTATCAACTAATTACCAGAAATTATTTCCTTTTCAATTGTGTTTTCACCGTTTCATTTTTTGGCTTACGTACTATCGCCTCGAAACGAAATGTTTATTATCATTTCTTGGATTAGTTGGCAATGATAAAATTCAAGTAACCGCTTAGGAGCGGGAATTGACGTAAATAAAGATATTATACTTTCAATTTTATTTCACGCCGCCGAAAGCAAAGCCTTAAATCGTTTTTGTAATCACGTTGAGTGTTAATCTAATAAAAAATCTTGAACATGGCTCAGCAACCACTTCAACCATCAACGATACCTACACAGCAACAGCTCGATAATCTTCCAACGATTATTGCCAGGCCGCTGCATAAGCTGCTCAATGCAGAAAATCCGCTTGAGATTATTGACGCGGCTGAAATGGTTACAGATTTCACATTGCGATTTCTGGGACTGGTTTGTATGTCCCAGTATCTAGCTGATCTTGGCTGGAACGATAAAGAACTTACTAATTATTTTGATGAAAAGCTTCAAAGGCCAGCATTAGGAATTTGGATACAACTAATTAGTACTTCATTAAAATCCGCTGAAAAAAATAATAAAGAACTTTTTTTGAAGGAATTAAATGATACATGGACTCGTTGTGAGACCTTAAAGCCAGTTATTTATGAAGACCAGCAACGAGATGATTTTGGAAAGCAAATTACTAAACTTAAAAACTTTGGCCGGCTTGAGACTTTAGTCTTTCTTAGAAACGCAATCAATCATAATCGTTTAAAACGCAGCCCGGAAGTGGCAGCGAAATATAAAAAATATGTATTTGATGCACTCCACGAATACAAGTGGTTATCAAGTTACGAAATTAAACATACTGACCCAGATGGCGTGTGGTGGTGCAAAGGACTTACTCCGATGTTAGAGAGTAATCAATCCCAGAGTCAGTCACGTACCTTTATAAAAAAATCTAACCGTATTCTAGAACTGCTTCCGCTTGTAGTTTCTCACGGACGTATTGTTGGAAGAGGTAATTCAGTATCTTTAGAAACAGAATTATATTCAGAAATTGCATTATATAATGGCTGGTCTAACGATGAAATTTTATACAATGGCTATGGAAAAACTGTTGAATTATTTTCAGAGCCTTCTAGAACGTTACCCAAGATGCTTCTTGATTTAATTGCTCGAAAAACCCACCGTGTAGTCGGCTATGAAGAAGTAGATGGAGAACAAATTTTTGATCGAATTAGAGACGAGACCGATAAGACATTTAAAATACTAAAAGACAGTAAAAAATATAATCCAGATCAGCATTTTGGGCGCAAGGAATTTGAGGCGCGGCTGGTGAAGGATTGGTTTGATTCGCCAGTGCCATTAGTGGGTATTTGCGGTGGAGCTGGAGCAGGGAAGACCGGGGTTCTTGCGTCCGTAGTTAACGTCTGGCACTCAAAAGACGAACAACGCATTCCAGTGTTATTTTTACTTGCTAATCAGCATGTGAATACTGGAATTTTGGACCGCATTGTTGAAGAGGCGTTGCATCTTACGGGTGCGCCCGTGGACAAAATTGCAGAAGCGGTGAATGGACTGTTGATTGTAATTGATGGAATTAATGAGCATCCAATGCGAGATGACTTGTTGCATGCAATTTTAGCGCATGCTCTTCGTACTAAAAATGGGGCTCTTGTCGGTACCACTGGTCCCAGATTTATGCTGAGTTGGCGTTCGGATGATGAGGAGTGGAATCAAAAGATGTTGGATTGTGTTAAGGGTGAAAAACATCTTTGGTGGAATCCATCAAGTGCAGACCGCACTCCGGAATTTTTATTGTCTGAAAAGTCTGTGGATTCTTTCGTTCAGCAATCTCAGTCAATTGGGGCCGGAATTGTCGATGGGAAAAAAACTGAATCTGAAGAACCATTTTCTTCTGGATCAGTCGCATCTAAAAATGATTTGAGCGTTTCTAAATCTGAAGTACAATTTTCTTCTGGATCAGTCGCATCTAAAAATGCCTTGAGTGTTTCTAGCAGTTTCCAGGCAAAGATTGATCCAGACCAAAGTCCATCAATTATGATCATTGGAAAACTTGATGAGCAGGATGCAGAAAAAATCTGGGAAATGTATGGAAACGCAGATCTTAATATGAAACCTAAGTTTTCATATCAGGATCTTAAAAAAACAAGTTTGCAGCTACATAGAGAGATTTGCACTCCGCTATGTATTCAAATTGCTTTGAAAACTTTTCATGGTCAGGAAATCCCATCCAAGGAAAGTGCGGAAAACTTATTTTTTAGTTATCTAGATCACCTAGCCACTCCAGCACGGGACCCTACTAGAAAGATTGCTCAGTTGCTTGACGTGTTTGGAGCCAAGATTCTTTCAGGCAAGCAAAACAAATTTCTGCTTACGGACTTCACGAATCTGCAACAGCAAGAACTTTTTAATGCCACTCCTATATCAGCGCTAGATATTTTAGTAGAAGAGGGGGTTGTGACTAGGGAAAGGAGATTGCTGCAAGCGGATATATGTTCGTTTACTGTTGAAAAAGTTGCAGAACATGTTTTGGGTCGAATTATTGCTCAAGAAACTTCTTCTCATACGCCAAGGGACCTAGCGAGACGAGCTAATTCGCTTCGTGATCTTACTTTGATGCAGGGGGCCGTCGCTGCTGCAATTGAAATCAAGATTGAAAAAAATATTGATTACCTTATCGAATTTATTGATGAGGTTGATGACCTGAAACTTGCCTCTTCTATCGCCGGTAGGGCTTTGGGTTCTTATTTACTTAGACAAGGAGAGGCGTCTGCCCCATCAGTAGCTCAACAACTTTTGGAAAATCCCACCCCCTCTGATTTTACAGTTGCACTAAGCGCAGTCAGGTATTTACGTGATGAGGAGCCTGGAACTTCGATTGAATTTGCGTTTTTGAATCAAATCAAAGAGGAGATTTCTGAAAAGGTTGTCGAAGGGGGTGAAGTTGCTCTGACTGCGCGGCTTCTTGCCGTTGCATACGCAGAATGTTTGGGTGAATATCAGAATGAAAATTCTGAATCCTATGAGGTGTTTGATTCTCCCGAAGAGTGGTTGCGTGGATTAATCATTCAGGGCAAGAATAATAATTTAAAGTCTTTAGAATTATGCGAACTTAATTTTGAACTTGGCAAAATTTTGTATCGAAATAAACAATACAAAGATGCCATATTGTTGTTTAGTAATATTGCTAAAGAGTGGGAGAAGTTGTGGAAAGTGCAAGCAAATCTGAGTGACGGAGAAGAGAGGAGTTCGTCGTCTAAAAAATTAGTAGAAGTACTTGATTGGCTGGGTTGTTCATTTAAGGAATCCAAACAGCATAAATTAGCGATAGATATTTTTAATAAGGCGCTTTCTATTGTCCAGAAGCAAGTTGATGGACTTGATAAAGAAACTGAAATTTCATTGCGACAAAGCCTTTCTACCTCCCTTGAACGAATTCAAGAATGGTCATTGGCTTTAGATCAACATCAACGCATTTTAAAGATTTCTCTTCTGACTAAAAATCGACGTATACAAGCACTTGCATATGAATATATTGCTCGATGCCTCGAAAAGTTATATCGTACTGATGAAGCTATTTCAGCTCTGAAACAAGCAATTGTCGTAGGGTCCAGTCCCGAATGGTGTACCAATTGGCGTCCATTGCCACCAATGTTGAATGTTTCCCGAATTCTACGTCAGGCGAATCGGATTCAGGATGCTGAATTAGAAGAAACAGAGTTTCTTCAAACTATAGAGCGCCGCATCCAATCTAGGGATAGCGATGATATAAAAGGTATTTCTTATTTATATGAATGTCGCGGTGAAATTCTTAGCGAAGTTGAGCGCTACCAGGAGGCGATAGCGGCATATAAAGAATCACTCGATGCGGGCCAAAACCCAGAGCGCTGTGAAGATTGGTCGCCAAGATCAGCGTTGTGGGGGATCCATAAATGCCACGTTGCCTTGAAGGAATACGAACTAGCACTTAAAGTTATTGCTGAATACCTCAAGGGCGCGAAAGAAGATAAAGATCACCGTGCTATTGCCATCGCTTACGAGATCCGTGGAGATATTCTTCGCAAAGCTGAAAACTACCAAGAGGCTATAGAGTCATATAAAGAATCACTCGATGCGGGCCTAAACCCAGAGCGCTGTGAAGATTGGTCGCCCAGATCGGCGTTGTATGAGATGCAGCGATGCCACGTTGCGTTAAAGGAATACAAACTCGCATTAGGGGTGCTTGATGACTACCTCAAGAGCGCAGAAGAAGATAATGACCGCCGTGCAATCGCCATCGCTTACGAGATCCGTGGCGATGTCTTACGCGAAGATGAGCGCCACCCAGATGCGCTAGAGGCATATAAAGAATCACTTAATAAGGGTCGGAACCCAGACCGCTGTGAAGATTGGTCACCACTACCAGCGTTGTACGAGATGCATACATGTTATGTCGCGTTGAAGGAATACGAACAAGCACTGAAGGTTATTGATGAATACCTCAAGAGCGCAGAAGAAGATAAAGATCGCGGCGATATTGCCAGGGCGCACGAATATCGTGGCGATGTCTTACGCGAAGAGGAGCGCTACCCAGAGGCGATAGCGGCATATAAAGAATCACTCGATGCGGGCCAAAACCCAGAGCGCTGTGAAGATTGGTCGCCAAGATCAGCGTTGTGGGAGATCCATAAATGCCACGTTGCGTTGAAGGAATACGAACTAGCACTTAAGGTTATTGCTGAATACCTCAAGAGCGCGGAAGAAGATAAAGATCGCCGTGCTATTGCCATCGCTTACAAGATCCGTGGAGATATCCTTCGCAAAGCTGAAAGCTACCAAGAGGCTATAGAGTCATATAAAGAATCACTCGATGCGGGCCAAAACCCAGAGCGCTGTGAAGATTGGTCGCCCAGATCGGCGTTGTACGAGATGCAGCGATGCCACGTTGCGTTAAAGGAATATGAACAAGCATTTAAGGTTATTGCTGACTACCTCAAGAGCGCGGAAGAAGATAAAGATCGCCGTGCTATTGCCATCGCTTACAAGATCCGTGGAGATATCCTTCGCAAAGCTGAAAGCTACCAAGAGGCTATAGAGTCATATAAAGAATCACTCGATGCGGGCCAAAACCCAGAGCGCTGTGAAGATTGGTCACCACTACCAGCGTTGTACGAGATGCATACATGCTATGTCGCGTTGAAGGAATACGAACAAGCACTGAACGTTATTGATAAATACCTCAAGAGCGCAGAAGAAGATAAAGATCGCGGCGATATTGCCAGGGCGCACGAATATCGTGGCGATGTCTTACGCGAAGAGGAGCGCTACCAAGAGGCAATAGAGGCATATAAAGAATCACTCGATGCGGGCCAAAACCCAGAGCGCTGTGAAGATTGGTCGCCAAGATCAGCGTTGCGGGAGATCCATAAATGTCACGTTGCGTTGAAGGAATACGAACTAGCACTTAAGGTTATTGCTGAATACCTCAAGAGCGCGGAAGAAGATAAAGATCGCCGTGCTATTGCCATCGCTTACAAGATCCGTGGAGATATCCTTCGCAAAGCTGAAAGCTACCAAGAGGCTATAGAGTCATATAAAGAATCACTCGATGCGGGCCAAAACCCAGAGCGCTGTGAAGATTGGTCGCCCAGATCGGCGTTGTACGAGATGCAGCGATGCCACGTTGCGTTAAAGGAATATGAACAAGCATTTAAGGTTATTGCTGACTACCTCAAGAGCGCGGAAGAAGATAAAGATCGCCGTGCTATTGCCATCGCTTACAAGATCCGTGGAGATATCCTTCGCAAAGCTGAAAGCTACCAAGAGGCTATAGAGTCATATAAAGAATCACTCG
>Ga0209086_10000540_pt1 | contig 33104 bp, 30 predicted proteins | sample M_130207_XF_Meta_FD_187312 | JGI IMG/M metagenome (GOLD analysis project Ga0209086, IMG submission 187312) | Freshwater microbial communities from Lake Montjoie, Canada to study carbon cycling - M_130207_XF_MetaG (SPAdes) (version 2) | ecosystem: Environmental > Aquatic > Freshwater > Lake... | reverse complement strand
ACCGATCCTTCGGCCGGATGATGAACAGGTCCGACGAGAATTCCACTCGTCCCTGCGCGTTCGTCGGCGCCTTGTCGAGATCGGCAATCACGCGGTTGCTCGCGTTGGCCGGATCGACCGCGAAGAAGATGGTGCCCTTCAGGAGCTCGTAGGCGCCGACGCTGCCGAACGAGCGGCCACCAAGGGCATCGGTGGTCGAGCGAATCTCCACCCGGGTCACCTCGGCCTGCGCGCGTCCGGCAACGAAGACGAGAGATAGGACGATCAGGACGACGCGGAACGCGCGCGGCACAAGTGTCATGGCAGCTCCTCTGAGGCGCGTAGTATACGCGCGCCGGTACAATGAACACTTGGCTCACGCACTCGGCATCGACTTCGGCACCACCAACAGCGCGGTCGCCCTCATCGACAACACAGGATCTCCCCGTCTGGCGCGGTTCGAGACGCCCGGCGGCCCGACCGACACGTTCCGCTCCATTCTCTACTTCGACGCGAAGCCGGCCCGCGGCGCGGAGTCGGTGTTCGCTGGTCCGCAGGCCGTGCACCAGTACCGGAACGCCCAGCACAAGGGGCGGTTCCTCCAGTCGCTGAAGGCCTACCTCGGCGATGCGAGCTTCTCAGGGACGAACATCGGCGGACGGCACCGCACGCTGCCGCAGCTCATCGCCCTCATTGTCCAGCGCCTGCTGCGCGCCGCCGAAGCCGACCTCGGCGCGCTCCCCTCACGCGTCGTCATCGGCCGTCCGGTGCACTTCACCGTGGCGCGCAACGCCGAACACGACGCGTTGGCGTTAACGCGGATGCGCGAAGCGCTCGGGCTGGCCGGCATCGCCGAGCCGGTGTTCGAGTTCGAGCCGGTCGCCGCGGCCTACGCCTACCAGCAGCGGCTGACGACGCCGGCGACCGTGCTCATCGGCGACTTCGGCGGCGGCACCAGCGACTTCTCCATCCTGGCGCTCGAACCGCCGTCGGGCATTGTCGGGGCGGGAGTGCGCATCCTCGGCAACGACGGCGTCGCCATCGCGGGCGACGCGTTCGACCGCGCCATCGTGAAGCATGCGGTCACGCCGCAGCTCGGTCGCGGCTCCGACTACCTGTCGCCGCCGGACAAGGTGCTACCGATGCCCGAGTGGGTCTACTCGAAGCTCGAACGCTGGCACCACCTGTCGTTCCTGAAGACCGGCGAGACCCTGGAGATGCTGCGCCGCATCCAGAAGACATCGACCGCGAAGCGCGCCATCTCGGCGCTACTGCACCTGATCGAGGAAGACCTCGGCTACGAACTGCACGAGCGCGTGAACACCACCAAGGTGACGCTGTCGTCGGCGCTCGAGACCGAGCTGCGGTTCGACCTCGACGGGCTCGAGATCCAGTGGCACGCGACGCGCCCACAGTTCGAGCACTGGCTGCGCCTCGATCTGCACGCGCTCGAACGCTGCCTGCAGCAACTGCTGCAGCGGAGCGGCGTTGCCCCGGCGAGCATCGACACCGTCTTCCTCACCGGCGGCACCTCGTTCGTGCCGTCCGTGCGCGCCATCTTCGAGCGACTGTTCCCGGCGTCGCAGATTACCGGCGGCCACGAACTGACGTCCGTCGCGACGGGGCTCGCGCTCCGCGCGCGAGGCCTCCCGAAGTTCTAGAGTCCGTTCGCGTTCAGGAACTCGCGAATCCTGGCGTAGGCCTTCGAGCGTTCGTCAGTTTTGAAGTTGCCGTGTCCGCCGCCGGGGATGGTGAACAGGTCGCTCTTGGCGCCGGCCTTCTTCAAGGCATCGTTGAGGCGCACGTTCTGGGAGTAGGGGACAATCGGATCGGCGTCACCCTGGATGCTCAGGATGGGCGGCAGGTCGGCACGCACGTAGGTGAGCGGCGAGACGCTGGTCGCGACCGCACCACGATTCGGAAGCGAGCCGATCCACTGCACCGCATACGCGCGGGCGTTCGGGCCGCCGAGCATGTCATTCACGTCGGTGATGCCGTACCAGTTGATGATGGCGGCGACCTTCGGCACGCTGGTATCGTTGCCGGTAAACCCGCCGCCAGCACAGATGCTCGTGAAACCGGCACTCGCCGGGATCATCCCGGTCGTGAGCGCCAGGTGCCCGCCGGCCGATTCGCCAGACACCACGATCTTCGCCGTGTCGATGTTGTAGTCCCTCGCGCGACTCACCACGAACTTCAGCGCGCACTGGGCGTCTTCCACCGCAGCTGGAGCTTGCGACACGCGCGCCATCCGGTACTCCACATTTACCACGGTCCACCCCATCTCCAGCCAGGGCATCAGCGACATGAACGACGACTCCTTGGTGCCACCGATCCATCCGCCGCCGTGGTAGAAGACCAGCGTCGGCTGCGGCGCCTGCACGTCGCGGCGGCGATAGACATCCAGCTTCGCGTCGAAGCCATTTGCCGTCAGGTAGGTCACGTTGGAAATGATCTGGTATTCGTTCTGGGCGTGCGTGGCCCACTCAGCCGTCGGCGTCAACTGGGCGGACAGCGTGGTGTGTCCAACGAGCGCGGCAAGACCGCATGCGAACAGTGCGGCTGGAAGTCGATGGTTCATCTGCACATCTCCTGAGTAAGGGAGGGCCGATTCTACACACATCCGTCCGCGGCTACGCAGCCGTGGCGTAGCACTGAACTTCCCTACGGTTGAGCCGACCGGTTCACAATAGCGTCAACAAGGAGCACAGCGTTGATTCGTCTATCGAAGCACCCGGGCCTGACTGGACTGATTCTCGCGCTCAGCGGGCTGTGTCCGATTGTGTCGGCCCAACCGACCCAGAAGCCGGCACCACCAGCGTTCGAGGAGGCCGTGGAGGTAGTGGCCGCCACGCCGCTGCCAGGCGTCGAGATGCCTGCCGACCAGATTGCCGCGCCGGTGCAGACGGCGACGTCGAAGGACCTCGAGGCGAGCGGCGCGCTCGATCTGTCCGACTTCCTGAAGCGTCGGGCAACGGCCGTGACCGTGAACGAGATTCAGGGCAACCCGTTCCAGGCCGACGTCAGCTACCGCGGCTACACGGCGTCGCCGCTGCTCGGCACCCCGCAAGGATTGAGCGTGTACCTCGATGGTGTGCGCATGAACCAGCCGTTCGGCGAGGTCGTGAGCTGGGATCTGATTCCGCGTGTGGCCATCGGATCGTCGACGCTGATGCCGGGCTCGAATCCGCTCTTCGGCCTTAACACGCTCGGCGGCGCTCTCGTCCTTCACACGAAGGATGGCCACACGAACGGAGGCACGACCGTGCAGGGGCTGTTCGGCAGCCACCTGCGGCGCGCGGTCGAATTCGAACATGGCGGGGCGCGCGAGAGCGGCACGCTGAACTGGTATGTCGCGGGGAACCTGTTCGCAGAAGACGGCTGGCGCGACGACTCCCCGTCCGACGTGCGGCAACTGTTCGGCAAGCTCGGATGGCAGGCCGGACGCACGGGCGTCACGCTCACGGCCGCGCAGGCAAACAACTCCCTGCACGGCAACGGCCTCCAGGAACTGCGGCTACTCGAGCGCGACTACCGCAGCGTCTACTCCAAGCCCGACATCACCGACAACCGCTCGACGCTGCTGAACCTCACGCTGCGCCGCGCGCAGTCCGAGCGGCTCACCTTCTCGGGCAACGCCTACTACCGCTACATCGGCTCGAACTCGCTGAACGGCGACCTGAATGAAGCGTCGCTCGATCAGGCGGTCTACCAGCCCGGCACCGCCGAGCGTGCGGCCCTGCTCGCGGCCGGCTACACGAACGTGCCGGCGAGTGGGGCGACGGCGGCCAACACGCCGTTTCCCTTCTGGCGCTGCCTGGGCAACGTGTTGCTGAACGACGAGCCCGGCGAGACGTGCAACGGCCTGCTGAACACCACCGAGGCGCGCCAGCACAACGCCGGCCTGTCGGGTCAGGCAATGTGGCGCCTCTCACGCGGGCGCCTGAAGCACCAACTCACGCTCGGCGGCGCGCTCGATGCCAGCAATCTCGGCTTCGCGCAACAGACCGAACTGGGCTATCTCGCCGACAACCGCACCATCGCCGGCACGGGTGCGTTCGCCGACGGCGAGACCGGTGGCGACGTGGACGGTGAACCGTTCGACACACGGGTCGACCTCGACGGCAGACAGCGCACCTGGAGCCTGTTCGCGGCGGATACGCTGACAGTGGGCCGCGCGTGGCACCTCACCGCGTCGGGCCGCTATAACCGCACCCGCCTCGAGAACACCGACACCATCCGTCCGGACGGCGACGCGTCGCTCAGTGGCGATCATCTCTTCGCGCGATTCAATCCGGCCGTGGGGCTGACGTTCAATCCGTCGCCCGTACTCAACGCCTACGCGGGCTACAGCGAAGGAAGCCGCGCGGCCACCTCGGTGGAGCTCGGCTGCGCCAACCCCGATCAACCGTGCAAGCTGCCCAACGCCATGGCTGGCGATCCACCGCTGACGCAGGTGGTGACCCGCACGCTGGAGGCGGGTGTGCGCAGTGCCAGGCGCCGGGCGTTCCAGTGGAACGCGGGCGTCTACCGCGCGCAGAACCATGACGACATCATGTTTGTGGCGGCCACGGATACCGGCTTCGGCTACTTCAAGAACTTCGGCACGACCAGGCGGCAGGGTGTGGAACTGGGCGTCAGTGGCGCGGCAGGGCTGTTCACGATCGGTGCGGGCTACAACTTCCTCGACGCGACGTTCCAGGGCGCGGAGCACTTGAACGGCTCGGGCAACAGCTCGAACGAAGAGCACGAAGCGGGCGGCACGCCAGGCGTCGACAGCTTCATCTACGTGGTCGCCGGCCACCGCATTCCGCTCATTCCGCGCCACACCCTGAAGCTGTTCGGCGAATGGCAGGCGTCACGCGCGCTGTCGCTCGACCTCGACCTCATCAGCATCTCGAGTTCGACGGCACGCGGCAACGAGAACGGCAGGCACGAACCCGACGGCGTGTACTACCTCGGCCCCGGCGAGTCGCCGGCCTACACGGTCGTCGATCTGGGTGTGCGCTACACGGTGGGCACGACGCTCGAACTGTTCGCGCAGCTGAACAACGCGTTCAACCGCATCTACTACACCGCGGCACAGCTCGGCCCCACCGGCATCACGCCAGAGGGTAGGTTCATCGCGCGGCCGTTCCCCGCCATCAACGGCGAGTTCCCGCTGCAGCAGAGCACGTTCTTCGCGCCAGGTGCGCCGCGGACGGCGGTCGCCGGCATCCGCGTGCGCTTCTGACGCCCAGGCGCCTCTGACTCCTTCACGAAGAGCACCAAGACACACGAAGGTCTCTCCGTGGAAAGGCCCGGCGCAGCTACCGACCGAACATCTCACGCGTCGGCGAACTTGTAGCCGACGCCCCACACCGTCTGGATGAACGCCGGGTTCGCCGGGTCGGCTTCCACTCGACGACGGAGCCGCTTCACCAGGGTGTCGACGCTCCGCACCGTGACGTAGGTGTCGCCGCGCCAGATCTTCGACAGTAGCGCTTCACGGCTGAAGACAATGCCGGGATGCGTGGCAAGTAGGTGCAGCAGGCGGAACTCCTGGTCGGTCAGCTCGACGTCGCGGCTGTCGACGCGCACCTTGCGTCGCGGCACGTCGATCTCGATGCCGCGGATTGTCAGCAGCGCCTCGGTGGCGCTTGCCGCCGCCGTCGACGCGCCGTGGCGAGGGCGTCTGAGCAGCGCCCGCGCGCGCGCCACGAGTTCACGCACCCCGAACGGCTTGGTGAGGTAGTCGTCGGCGCCGCTCTCGAGTCCCACGACCTTGTCGGCTTCCTCGCGCTTCGCCGTCAGCATCAGGATCGGCACGTCGGCATTCAACCGGCCGTTACGCACGGCGCGGCAGAGCGACAGGCCATCGAGCCCAGGGAGCATCAGGTCGAGCACCAGGAGGTCGTAGGACTCGGCCTGCGCCTTCGCGAGCCCGGCCTGGCCGTCCGCGGCCGGTTCGCAGGTGTAGCCTTCGTGACGCAAGTGCAGGCAGACGAGCTCGCGAATGTTCGGCTCGTCCTCGACCACCAGCACCCGCACGGCGTCCTGACTCATCGTGTTCCCCGTGTCATCGTTGTTTCACACATCCACCATCTCCTCGTCACAGGACGGCCGTCCAATCAAGACAGAACACGCGGCCGCGTCGCAACGGCCGGCTTCAGGAGGACAGTGATGACGACGTTCAAGAAGATCGGGCTCGGTCTCGGCGCAGCGGCCATCGCGGTGATCGTCGCAGGCGCGAGCTACCAGAATCTTAGCGCGCAGGGGCGCGGCTTCGGCCGTGGCGGCGATGCCGGAGGGCCAGGGGGGCCGGGTGCACGGCGCGGCGGTCCTGGCGGTCCCGGCGGACCGGGCGGACCTGGCGGCGTCGGACCGATGATGCTGGAGCGGCTCGACCTGACGAGCGACCAGCGCGACCGCGTCCGCCAGATCATGGACTCGCACCGCGACGAGCAGCGCGCACTTGGTGATCGCGCGATGAAGGCGCACGAAGCGCTACAGGACGCCATCACCGCCACGTTCGACGAAGGCGCCGTTCGCGCACGCGCCGCCGACGTCGCCGTGGTCGATGCCGACATGGCCGTGGCGCAGGCCCGCGTCTTCGGTGAGGTCTACCAGATCCTGACGCCGGAACAGCAGGAGAAGCTGAAGAAGCAGGCGGCGGAGATGAAACAGCGCCGCGAGAAGATGCAGGAGAACCGGCAGGAGCGGCGCGGACGGGATGGTCGTTAGTCGGTTAGTCGTTGGTCGTTAGTCCGGTCGGGGTCGTTGGTCACTTCACATGACCAACGACCAACCGACTAATGACCAATGACCAATGACCAATGACTAATTGACTACCCGAGCGCCTTGACTGCCGCCACAATGTGCGAAGCGGAGATGCCGAAGCGCTCCAGCAGTTCCTCGGGCTTGCCGCTGCGCGGGATCTCGCGCACCGCGATGCGGTGCACCCTGATGCCCGCTTCACTCACGGCCTCGGAGACCGCGTCGCCGATGCCGCCCGCCGGATAGTGATCCTCGACGGTGATGATCCGCCCCTTCGTGGCCAGGCCGGCCGCGATGAGCGCGTCCTTCGCAATCGGCGCCAGCGAGTAGAGGTCGATGACGCGAATCGCAACGCCCTCGGCCTTCAGCACGTCGTGCGCCTTCAGCGCTTCGAACAGTGTCACGCCGGCGCCCACCACCGTCACGACATCGTTGGCACTCTGGCGGACCACCTTCAACCCACCCAGTTCGAACGTCTCGTCCGGACCGTAGATGACCGGGGTCTTCGGGCGGCTCGTGCGCATGTACGCCGGGCCCGTGTGCGCGGCCATCGCCGCCATCAGCCGCTCGGTGCTCACGGCATCGCACGGGTAGAGCACGGCGAAGTTCGGCTGGCTGCGGAACATCGACAGGTCTTCGAGCGCCATCTGCGACGGGCCGTCCTCGCCAATCGACACCCCGGCATGCGAGCCGGCCAGCTTCACGTTGAGGTTGCTGATCGCCATCATGCGGATGAAGTCGGCCGCACGCGTCAGGAATGCCGCGAACGTCGAGGGGAACGGAATGGCGCCGCGCGCCGCAAGCCCCATCGCCGAGCCGACCATCACCTGTTCGGCGATGAAGTTCTGGTAGAAGCGTTCCGGGAACGCCTTCTCGAACTTGTCGCTGAAGGTGGAGTTCTTGACGTCGGCGTCGAGCGCGACGATACGCGAGTCGGCGGCACCGAGCTTGGCGAGCGCCAGGCCGTAGGCTTCACGCGTGGCAATCTCTTCGCCCAGCGTGAAGTCCGGTGCCGACATCGGCGTCGGCGCGGCCGGCGCGGCGGGACGTACCGGCTTCACGATCAGCGCCGCGAGGTCGAGCCCCTCCTGCTGCGGCACAAACTGCCCGTTCAGCTCGGCGAGCACCGCATCGAGCTCGTCGCCCTGCTTGAACGCCTTCCCGTGCCAGTTCTGCTTGCCCTCGGTGACGGCCATGCCCTTGCCCTTCACCGTCCCCGCCACGATCATCGTCGGCTTCCCCTTGATGGTGCGCGCCTCGGCGAGCGCATCGAGCACCTGGTGCAGGTCGTGGCCGTCGATGGTGATGGTGTGCCAGCCGAACGCGCTCCAGCGGCGGGCGAACTGCTCGAGGTCGTGCTGCCACATCGTCGGACGGCTCTGACCGAGACCGTTCACGTCGGTGATGGCGCAGAGGTTGTCGAGGCCGTCCTGCGCGGCCACTGCCGCCGCTTCCCAGACCGAGCCTTCAGCCGATTCACCGTCGCCGAGCAGGCAGTAGGTGCGGTAGTCGGAGCCGATGCGGCGGGCGTTCAACGCGCTGCCGATGGCGGCGCAGATGCCCTGGCCAAGCGACCCGGTGGCGACGTCGACGAACGACAGGCGCGGCGTCGGGTGCCCTTCGAGATCCGAGTGGAGGTCGCGCACCTTCAGCAACTCGGCGCGATCGAAGAGGCCGGCCTCCGCCCACGCCGCGTAGAGAATCGGCGCGGCGTGCCCCTTCGAGAGCACGAAGCGATCGGCGCCGGGGTTCTGCGGATCTTTCGGATCGAACCGGAGTTCCGCGAAGAACAGGGCCGCAACCAGTTCGGCGGCCGACGCGCAGCTGGTCGGATGGCCGGTGCCCGACGCGGACGTCGCAACGACGGAGTCGATGCGCAACCGGGTGGCAATATTGGTGAGAGCGGGAACGAGAACGGAACGATCCATGTGGGTCATCGCGAAATGCTGATTTCAGAATGCAGAATGCAGATTTGAGCGAGATTGCTCCGACCCGTGATGCGGAGCAGCGTGCGGCATCAGAGGGCCAGGGTGCTCTGGAGAGCCCTTAAAAGTTTAGTGCAGAAGCTCCGTCAACGCGAACCAGTCGAGCAGGGCGGCGCCGAAGCGGCCTGCCTCATCAGGGTGTTCACCCAAACGCGTCTCAAGCATCGTCGCGAGCCGCCGCGCATCGCCCTCGTCGTCGGCGCCCGGAGCGATGACCGCAGCCGCTACGTAATCGGCGTCGGCATGGAGCGCGGCGATGCGGCAGAGCACACGCAACGCCACGCAATTGGCGCCGAAATCGACGTCGAAGGCGCCGGAGTCCTCGTGGAACCAGTGTCGGCGGGCATGCCGGAGGAGTTCCTCGGCCAGCATCGCATAAGGAAATCGCCCCGACAGGTCGAACGCCGCCAGCAGGGCCGACGCACAGTGCAGATGTGCGGCGGCGCTCAGGCCCAGCAGGCCGTCGCCCGGTTCGTAGCTGCGGCGGACGAACAGCTCGAGCGCGTCGACCGCGTCCGGAAGGTGCTGGCTGACGGCCGAACGCAGCCGTTCGTCGTCGGACAGCGTGGCCGCATCGGTCAGCAGCCGGAGCCACTGCATGCGGCTGCACGGCTCAGAGGCCGGTCCGGCGAGCGACAGTCCCCGGGTGAGCCCCTGCTCGACGCCGTCGCGCACCGAACCGTCGCCGGTGGCGTAGAGGCGCAGGAGGAAGAGCACCGCCTCCGGCGGGAGGCCCTCCAGACTTCCGGCCAGGACACGATCTCTGGCCCATTCGGTCGCGGCGCGCGTCACCGGCAAATTATAATGACGGGACGCCTGCAGTCGGACCCCGACCGTTTCCCACACATTGGTGCGGACGGCGCGGCCGCCCTCACTCGAGTACCAGCGCGCATGACTCACACGATCACGCTCATCCCCGGCGACGGCATCGGCCCCGAAGTGACGGAAGCTGTCGTTCGCATCCTCGCCGCCTCCGGCGTCTCCATCAACTGGGAGCGCCACGACGCGGGCGTGCTCGCCGTCGATCGCGGCGACGTGCCGCTGCCGATCGAACTGCTCGACTCGGTCCGCCGCAACAAGGTGGCGCTGAAGGGACCGGTCACCACGCCGATCGGCACCGGCTTCACCAGCGTCAACGTCGGCCTGCGCAAGGCGCTTGACCTGTTCTCGAACCTGCGGCCGGTGTGGAACATGCCGGGCGTCGAGAGCCGCTACACCGGCATCGACCTGGTCATCGTGCGCGAGAACACCGAGGACCTCTATGCCGGCCTCGAGCACGAGATCGTGCCGGGCGTGGTCGAGAGCCTGAAGATCATCACCGAGAAGGCATCGACCCGCATCGGCCGCTTCGCGTTCGAGTACGCGCGCAAGCATGGCCGCAAGAAGGTGACGTCCATCCACAAGGCCAACATCATGAAGTTGAGTGATGGCCTGTTCATCGGCAGTGTGCGCGCCGTCGCGCGCGAGTATCCCGAGATCGCCTACGACGAGAAGATCGTCGATGCCGCCTGCATGATGCTGGTCATGAAGCCCGAGCAGTTCGACGTGCTGGTGATGCCGAACCTGTACGGCGACATCGTGTCCGACCTGTGCGCCGGCCTGGTTGGCGGCCTCGGCGTCGTCGGCGCGGCGAACCTCGGCACCGAGATCGGGGTGTTCGAAGCCGTGCACGGCAGCGCGCCGGACATCGCCGGCAAGAACGTCGCGAACCCGACGGCCCTGCTGCTGTCGGCCATTCTCATGCTGCGGCACATCAACGAGGATGCGGCAGCCGAGCGGATCGTGGCCGCGCTGAACAGCGTGCTCGCCTCCGGCGCCTCGCGCACGCGCGACCTCGGCGGCACGACCTCCACCTTCGAATTCGCGGACGCAGTCTGCCGGGCGATCGCCTGATCGCCGTGCTATAGTCCGGAGAATCCATGCTGGATGACATCGCCCAGGCTGTCCTGGCGCGCGAGGAAGTCGTCAAATACCTCCGCGGCGGAATGGGCGAACGCGGCGACCAGGCCCGGGAGCGCGTTCACGCGTATCTCGAGGAACTGCGCACCACGCAGCGGCCCACTATCTATCGCGCGCTCCAGCACCCGCTCTATCCGATTCTCCGGAAGATCGAGCGGGTGCACGAGCAGCTGCACCACGTGGTGAACGCGGTCCGCACCAGCCGCGTGGTCTACGCCTCCAATCACAAAAGTCACACCGACTATCTCGTCGAGCCACTGGTGCTCGACGACAACGGCGTCCGTCCGCCACTCATCGCGGCCGGCATCAACCTGTTCGGTGGTCCGCTCGGCCTGATTCACAAGCACGTCACCGGGGCGATCCCGATTCGACGCAATACCAAGGACCCGGCGTATCTGATCACGCTGAAGGCCTACGTCGCCGAGATCCTGAAGAAGCACGACATTTTGTTCTACCCGGAGGGCGGCCGCAGCTACAGCGGCGAGTTGAAGGCCACGAAGACCGGCCTCATTCACGCCGCGCTCCAGGCGGAGTGCCCGAACCTGGTCGTCGTGCCGGTCGCCATCTCCTACGACCTGGTGCTCGAGGATCACATCCTCGCCAAGCAGGGCACGAAGAAGCGCCAGCGGGCGTTCTCGCGCGAAGTGGCCGAGATGGTGCGCTACGCCGTCGGCTACCGCTCGCGGGCGTACGTCACCTTCGGCGCGCCGATCGCCGCGAGTGGCTACGACCCGAACTCGCGCACCGAAGTGCTCGAGCTGAGCCGGTTGGTCCGGACGCGGATCGGGTCGCAGCTGAAAGTGCTGCCGACCGCGCTGTTCGCCTCGGCGATGCGCCCGTCCATCACCAGGAAGGACCTCGAGGATCGGATCGACCGCATGATCGAGGAACTGGCCGCCAAGCACGCGAACCTTGCCGTCACCAGCGGCCGGCAGGCGGTGGATGAGGCGGCGGAGCCGCTCGAAACCCGCGGCATCGTGGTGCTGGAGAATGGCCGCTTCCGTGTGCGGGAACGCAACGTGCTGAAGTTCTACGCCCGCTCCATCGAACACCTGCTCGTCACCACTGGCAGAACACACTGAACGTGACGATATAACCGACGACGGCGCACGTGCCGTCGTACCCTTCGTCAGAGCGCAGCATGTTCTCGAACGCCGCCAAGGCCGTCTTCCACCTGCTTGCCCAGAGCGACACCCTGCGTGCCGTCGCGTCCCGCTACGGGATGCGGAGCCGGTCGTCGTTCGCGCGCCGCTTCATCGCCGGTGAAACGGTCGAGGAGGCAATTGCCGCCGCACGCGACATCGAGACGCGCGGGCTCATGCAGACGCTCGACTACCTCGGCGAGAGTGTCTCGTCGCTGGCCGAAGCCGACGCCGCCACGAAGGACTACCTGCGCGTCGTCGATGCCATCACCCAGGCCGGCGTCATCCGCAACCTCTCACTGAAGCTCACCCAGCTCGGCCTCGATGTCGACCGCGCCTCGGCCATCGACAACCTGCGCAAGATCCTCGAGCGGGCGCAGGGTTTCTTCGTCCGCATCGACATGGAGAGCTCGGCGTATACCGACGTGACGCTGAACATCGTCGAAATCCTGTGGCAGCAGGGCTACCGCAATATCGGCGTCGTCCTGCAGGCCGACCTCTACCGCACGGTGGCCGACGAGGAACGGATCAGCGCCCTCGGTGCGCGCATCCGCCTCGTGAAGGGTGCGTATCGCGAGTCGAAGGCCGTGGCCTACCAGCAGAAGGCCGACGTCGATGCGCAGTTCGCCGCGCTGACGCGCCGGCTGCTCGAGCGCGGACACTACCCCGCCATTGCCACGCACGACATCGCCATGATCAACGTGGCGCGCGAGCACGCCGCCTCGCTCGGGCTGGCGAAGGACGCCTTCGAGTTCCAGATGCTCTACGGGATCCGCCGCGACCTGCAGCAGATGCTGGTGAAGGATGGCTACCGCGTCCGCGTCTACGTGCCGTTCGGACGGCAGTGGTTCCCCTACTTCATGCGACGCCTCGGTGAGCGCCCCGCGAACCTCATGTTCGTGCTCCGCGGTCTCGCCGCGGACCGTGGGTAGCCGAACCCGCCCAGCCGTTGGTCAACGGCCGCGCTTCGTGGTTAGCTAGTAGCCAACCATGAGCACCGTCGTCGCCATCACTGGCGCCTCCGCCGGCATCGGCAAAGCCACCGCCCTTCGCCTCGCACGCGACGGCGCCTCCATCGCGATCTGCGCGCGACGCCTCGATCGCCTCGAGGCCGTCGCCGACGACATCCGGCGCGCCGGCGGACAGGCACTCGCCGTCGCGGCGGACGTGACGAAGCCCGACGACATGCGCGCGTTCATCGACGCCACAGTGCAGGCGTTCGGCCGCCTGGACGTCGTCATCTGCAACGCGGGGTTCGGCATCTACGGTGAGATCGATCGCGTCACGCCCGAGCAGATGCAGTCGATCATGGACGTGAACTACTTCGGCACCTTCCACACCGTCCGCGCCGCGCTGCCGCTGTTCCGCACGCAGGGGCACGGGCACACCATCATCATCTCGTCCGTTGCGGGGAAGCGCGGCATCCCGTTCATGGGCCCCTACTGCGCGACGAAGTTCGCGCAGATCGGCATGGCCGAGAGCCTGCGCGCGGAACTGAAGGGCACGGGCCTGCACGTCTCCATCGTCTATCCCATCTCGACCAACACCGAGTTCTTCGAGGTGATGACGCAGAACTCCGGCTTCGCCACGCGCGCCAACGGCCCCAAGCAGTCGCCCGACAGCGTCGCGGACGCCATCGTCCGCGCCATCCGGAAGCCGGTGCCCGAGGTCTACCCCTACCTGCCCGCCAAGGGGCTCGCCGTGCTGAACGCCATCTTCCCCGGCCTCACCGACACGCTCACGAAGCGGTGGGGACGGAAGCCGATCAGGAACTAGAGGTTGGAGGTTGGGGGTTGGGACGCATGACCGCGAACGATGAGGCGCTGGCCATCGCGCAGGCAGTACGCCGCGAGGGCGGACGCGCGCTCATCGTCGGCGGCTGGGTGCGCGATCGCCTGCTCGGCCACGACGAGTCGAAGGACATCGACATCGAAGTGTTCGGTGTCGACGCCGCGCGACTGCGTGCACTGCTCGAGGCGCGTGGCCGTGTCGAAGCTGTGGGCGAGAGCTTCCAGGTCTACAAGTGCGGCGACATCGACGTGTCGCTGCCGCGCCGCGAGTCGAAGTCGGGCCGCGGCCATCGCGGCTTCGTCGTCGCTGGCGATCCGTCGATGGGATACGACGAGGCGGCTCGCCGCCGCGACTTCACGGTCAACGCCATCTCGTTCGATCCGCTCACTGGCGAAGACATCGACCCGTTCGACGGCCGCGCCGATCTCGAGCGGCGCCTGCTCCGCGTGGTCGATCCCGGCACGTTCGCCGACGACAGCCTGCGTGTGCTGCGCGCCGTGCAGTTCGCGGCGCGCTTCGCGCTGACGCTCGACGACGAGACACGGGCCATCTGCCGCGCCATCCCGCTCGACGATCTGCCGGCCGAACGGGTCTGGGGTGAGTTCGAGAAGCTGCTCTTCGCACCGAAGCCATCTATCGGGCTGGCGCTGGCGCTCGACCTCGGCATCGTTGAACGGCTGTGGCCTGAACTGCATGCGCTGGTTGGCTGTCCGCAGGAACCCGCGTGGCATCCCGAAGGCGACGTGTGGGTGCACACGCTGCAGGTGGTCGATCAGGCGCGCACGCGCGTCGACGATCTGCCGCGGCCGCAACGGCTCGCCATCATGCTCGGCGCCGTCTGCCACGACCTGGGCAAGCCCGCCACAACCGCGTTCAGCGACGGACGCATTCGTTCGATCGATCACGAGGCACAAGGCGTCGCGCCGGCCACGGCGTTCCTCGATCGGCTGAACGTGCACTCGTTCGACGGTTACGACGTACGGGCGCAGGTGCTCGGCATGACCGAGCAGCACCTGAAGCCGGGCATGTGGTTCAAGGCGCCGACGCCGGTCGGCGACGGAGCCTTCCGTCGCCTCGCGCAAAAGGTCGATCTGGAACTGCTGGCGCGCCTCGCGAAGTCCGATTGCCTGGGACGCGCACCGGGCGTCTTCAGCGCTGACGCCATGGACTGGTTCCTCGAACGCGCGCGTGCCCTCGGCGTGCAGCACGCGCCGCCCGCGCCCATGCTGCTCGGCCGGCACCTGCTCGACCTGGGCGTGAAGCCAGGCCCGCGCATGGGCGAACTGCTGAAGGCGGTGTACGAGCAGCAGCTCGATGGCAGCGTTGCGTCGATGGACGACGCGGTCGCGGCGGCGAGACGCTTGGTCGAACAAGCGTAACGCGGTCAGGCTGCGCGCCCCCTGGTGGCCGCCGACCGGGCTGATGCGGATGCCCTTCGAACCGACCCCGGTGAACGACGCCGACAGCGTCATCCGGAGCGCCGGTCCGTCTGAGCGCGCCGTAGCCGCCCGCACAAATTGTCGTCCCCGCCCGCGCAAATGACGTGGGGAGCGCGTCGGCATGGAACAATGACGTGCGCCTTCGAACCGGCGCTTGACCCTGGACAGTGGAGCTATTGATGACCTACTACGGTGCGAAGAACCTCGGCGCGAGTTGGCGGACGGTGCGGACGAACACGATTCAGGTGGCGCAGGAGATCCCGGAGGAACAGTACGGCTTCCGCGCGGCCGAAGGCACCATGAGCGTCCTCGAGTTGCTCGCGCATCTCGCGGTGTCGCCGCACTGGGCCGAGCAGCTCCACTTCGTCGGGCGCAAGGACCTCGTCACCATGGAAGACTTCGGGCGCTACCACGCCGAGGCCAACGCCGTCGCGGCCACCCTGACGAGCAAGGCGGCGATCATCGACGCCCTGACATCGCGCGGTGAGACGTTCGCCGCAGGGCTCGAGGCGATGAGCGAGGGTGCCCTCGCAGAGGTGGTGGCATTCGGGCCTCCCATCCCTGGACCGGGCAAGTCGCGTTTCGAGATGCTGCTCGGCGTGAAGGAGCACGAGATGCATCACCGCGGACAGTTGAACCTCATCGAGCGGATGCTGGGCATCGTGCCCCACCTGACGCGCGCGCGCCAGCAGCGCGCCTGAAGCAACGGGCACCGGTCGCCGTCCTCGGCCGTGTGTCCGCGTGCAGCCCGATCGGCGCGGCCGCTGCGGGTATCGACGATGCCGTGGCCCGGCTACGAATCGGTCCATCTGGCGCAGGGGCGCCGTTGACTCGGCGTTCCTGACCCTCGACGACACCCTCACCATCATGCAGCGCGGCAAGCGGATCGGCGTCGCGACCAGCGACATCGGGGCCGGCAGGTTCGACGCCGTGCTGACGGCGGCACACCGCGGTCTAGGTGGACCACCTCGTCGACCCGGCATTCCTCCCGCAATCCGCACCGTGACATGCAGCCGTCGCCGAGAACATTGCCAAACTCGGCTCCCAACCCGAAGTGACCGCGCTCGCGCTGATTGGTGCGGAGCTGGAGTTCGTGACGGCCTCCCAGCCGATTGCCCTGGCCGCCAGCCCTGGCGACATCCGCATCCAGGCCAGGCACCGGGCCTACCCAATTACAGTTATCGCGGGATTCGGCGCTTGACCCTTATCTGGCGGGGAGACACACTGACCGCGCTTTTAGGTGTGCTAGCGAGCGGGCATCCGCACGGTCACTGCAGCGAAAGGACTTCACTTATGGCAGGTAGATTTTCGCGGACGGTCGCAGCGGCCATCGCGGTCTGCGGCCTCTTGGTTCCGGGCCTTTTGCAGGCTCAAGCTCTCACCGTCGGGGCGATCGCGCCGACGCGGCACTGGACCGGCCAGGGCATCTCACCGGTATACGAGGGATTCGACGTCAACCAGGACGGCTCGTACAACCTGTGGTTCGGCTACATGAACCGGAACTTCGAGGAAGCAGTCGACGTTCCGGTCGGCCCGGACAACAAGTTCGACCCCGGCCCGGACCGCGGTCAGCCGACGCACTTCGACGTGCGACGTCACAAGGACATCTTCAAGGTGACGGTGCCCAAGGACTTCAGCCCGAGCGCCAAGGTTGTCTGGACGCTCAACGTGCACGGTCAGGCGATGTCGGTCGCCGGCACACTCGGGCGCCAGTGGCAGATCGACCGCCTGCGCACCACGCGCGGCGGCAACGTCAACGACATCAACTCGAACCTGCCGCCAGTGGTTGACGCCAAGGCCGACACCGCGTCGGTCGCCACGGGTCGAGCGGTCACGGTGAACGTCTCGGCCACCGACGACGGTCGGCCGAAGAAGCGCGGCAGCCCCACGGAATCGGCGGGCATGGTGGTCGAGTGGGCGAAGTACCGAGGGCCCGGCACGGTCACCTTCGCGACGGCGAAACTGCCGCTGCGCGACGGCAAGGCGTCCACGACGGCGACCTTCAGCGAACCTGGCGACTACACCCTCATCGGCGTGGTGGACGACGGCTCCGGCGAGCTCTCTGGTGATTTCGGCTATCACTGCTGCTGGACCAACGCGACGCTGAATGTCACCGTCACGGGCGCGAAAGGCCCGTCGGCCGCGGCGACTGCGGCGCCAACCTTCACCAAAAACATCGCGCCACTCTTCCAGGAGAAGTGCACGTCGTGCCATCACGCGGGTACCGTGGCGCCGATGTCGCTGACCACGTATGACGAGGTCCGTCCGTGGGCACGGTCGATCCGCTCGCGGGTCGCCAACCGGGAGATGCCGCCCTGGCACCTCGACAAGTCGGTCGGCATCAGGAAGTACAAGAACGACCTCTCGCTCACCGACGACGAGATCGCGCTGGTGACGCGCTGGGCGGACGCAGGCGCCCCCGCGGGCAATCCGGCCGACATGCCGCCGCCGCAGCAGTTCACGGCCGAAGACGCGTGGCACATCGGCAAGCCCGATCTCGTCGTGAAAATGGACGGCACGCACAAGATGTACGCGAACGGCCCGGACTGGTGGATCGACTACTTCGGCGACACGGGACTCACCGAAGACCGGTGGATCAAGGCGATGGAGGTCAAGCCGAGCACCCGCAAGATCGTCCACCACGTCGTGACCTACGTCATCGAGCCTGACGCTCCGGCCGGTACGCCCGCGGGCGGGGTCAACCTGCACGAATACGCCGTCGGCAAGTACGGCGACACCTTCAACGACAACACCGGTCGGTTGTTGAAGGCGGGTTCGAAGATCCGCTTCGACATGCACTACTTCGCCTCTGGCGAAGCGCTGACCGACCAGACTGAGCTCGGCATCATCTTCTATCCGAAGGGTTACACCCCGAAGTACGACGTCCGCTCGATCTCGTTTCGCAACCTGCCGAACGACGAACTGGAGATTCCACCGAACTCCATCGTGCGGCACGACGGCTACCTCCGCCTGACTCGACCGGTTCGCCTGGACGCGTTCCAGCCGCACATGCACATGCGGGGCAAGGCGATGACGTTCGAGGCCATCAATCTCGACAACACGGTCACGGTCCTGAGTGCCGTCGATCACTTCGACTTCGGCTGGCACATTTCCTACCTTTACGCTGACGACGTGGCGCCGCTGCTGCCGGCAGGGACCATCCTGCACATGACCGGCGTGCACGACAACACGGCGGCCAACAAGAAGAACCCGGACCCGGCGATGTGGGCGGGCTACGGCGAGCGCAGCGTGGACGACATGCTCCAGGTCTGGCTCAACGTCGTCTACCTGGACGAGCCCGAGTACAACCGGCTCGTTGCGGAACGCAAAGCCAAGCAGGCCTCGCGGACCTCGACCAACCAGCAGCAGCAGCAACAACAACAGCAGTAAGGCACGGCACGCGCCAGCGGGGTCGGGGCGAGCGGCGTCCTCACCCTGACCCGCTGGCGCGATCCCCCTTCCCCGCTCGAGGATCCGTCATGCCGAAGCGTCTCGCATTCCCCGCACTCGCACTCCCGGCTCTGGCCATTGCCGCGCTGGTCATGTACTCCTCTGGCATTCACGGCCAGAACGGATCGGCCAAGGGGGAATGGCCGCACTACGGGGCCGACCTGGCCAATACCCACTACTCGCCGCTGGCGCAAATCAGCGCCGCCAACTTCGGCAAGCTCGAGGTCGCCTGGCGGTTCAAGACCGACGCCCTCGGTCCGCGCCCGGAGTATCAATTCGAATCGACGCCGCTGATGGTCGGCGGCATGGTGTATTCCACAGGGGGCTCGCGTCGCGCGGTTGTCGCGCTCGATGCAGGCACCGGCGAGTTGAAGTGGATGCACAGCGAAGACGAGGGCGCCCGCGGCAGCGCCGGCCCGCGCCTGTTGTCGGGACGCGGCTTGTCCTACTGGACCGATGGTCGCGAGTCGCGCATCCTCTACGTCACGCCAGGCTACCGGCTGGTCGCGCTCGACGCGAAGACGGGCAACGTCATCCAGACCTTCGGCGAGCACGGCGCGGTTGACCTGAAGAAGGACGACGACCAGGTCATCGATCCGATGAGCACCGAGATCGGCCTGCACGCCACGCCGGTGGTGGCGAAGAACGTCGTGATCATCGGCGCAGCGCACCGTTCGGGCGGCGTGCCCACGAGCAAGACGAACGTCAAGGGCTACGTGCGCGGCTTCGACGTAAAGACCGGCAAGCGTCTCTGGATCTTCCACACCATCCCCTCGCCAGGCGAGTACGGGAACGACACGTGGGAAAAAGACTCGTGGTCGTACACCGGCAACGCCGGCGTCTGGGCACAGATCAGCGTCGACGAGCAGCTCGGGCTGGCCTACCTGCCGGTAGAACTGCCGACCGGTGACTACTTCGGCGCGAATCGCCCCGGCAACAACCTCTTCGGCGAGAGCATCGTCGCCGTCGACCTGCAGACCGGCAAGCGCAAGTGGCACTATCAACTGGTGCACCACGGGCTGTGGGACATGGACATTCCCTGCCCGCCGATCCTGACCGACCTGGTGGTCAACGGTCGCCCGGTCAAAGCGCTGGCGCAGCCAACAAAGCAGGCGTTCCTTTACGTCCTGAATCGCGAGACCGGCCAGCCGATCTGGCCGATGCCTGAACGACCGGTCGCCAAGGGGGCGGTGCCCGGCGAGTGGTACTCGCCGACGCAGCCAATCCCGCTCGATGCCACCGGTAAGCCGTTCAACTACGACACGCAGGGCTTCGTCGAGGACGACCTCATCGACTTCACGCCCGCGCTGCGTGAAGAAGCCAAACAGAGTGTGTCGAAGTACAGGATGGGCCCGATCTTCACGCCGCCGGTCGTGAGCACAATCGAGGGTCCGCTGGCGACGCTGGTCATCGGGTCCGGCGGTGGCGGCACGAACTGGCCGGGCGGGTCGTTCGACCCCGAGACGCGGATCGTCTACGTGTCATCGAACAAGTCACTCAGCCAGCTCGGGCTCGTGCCGCCACGCGATCCCTCGAAGAACGACCTGCAGTTCGTCCAGGGCAACGCCGCCCAGGGCGCACGGACGCGCGCCGGGGCCGGCAGCGCACCGGCGGCTCCGGCCGAGGGTGGCGGCGAGGGTGGCGGTGGCGGCCTCACGGTGCAGGGGTTGCCGATCATGAAGCCGCCGTATGGGCTGCTCGCCGCGATCGATCTCAACAAGGGGCAGATGATCTGGCAGATCGCGCACGGCGAGACGCCGGCGTCGATCACCAACCACCCGCTGCTGAAGGGGCTCACCATTCCCCGCACGGGTCGTCCAGGCACGGTGGGTCAACTGGTGACCAAGACGCTTCTGGTGGTCGGCGAAGCGGGCTTCGGGCCGACGCCGAACGGCCAGCGTGGCGCCATGCTGCGCGCGTACGACAAGGCGTCCGGCAAGGAAGTCGGCGCGGTCTACATGCCGGCGCCACAGGGGGGCGCACCGATGACCTACCTGTGGCAGGACAAGCAGTACATCGTCGTGGCCATCGGCGGCGCCGGGTATAGCGGCGAACTGCTCGCGTTCAAGCTCGGGACGTCGTGATGCGGCGACTCGCGGAGGCCGGCAGCGGCGCGACCGCGTGCACACCGAAGCACTCGTGACGGGTAAGGCTCGCGCGATCATCGTCGAGCTGCAGTAACCGGCCGCCGTCGCCTTGGGCCGCGGTGCCAGACAGCGGCTGAGGGTGGCGGCGCTTGGCGTGATGCCGGGGAGCAGCGCCATTCGCCTGCGCGACCTGCCAGTCTTCGCGACAGCTTGCTCGTGTTCTCCGGGGCGGTCCTGAGCCTGACCGCCGTGCCGACGTTGGCCTTCGTGCTGTGCTGGACGGCTATCGTCTACCACGTGTTTCTCGGGTCGGACACCTCCATGGTGAGCGCCGTGCTGATGGTCGGCGACGCCTACGGCTAAGTCGACGCGAAGGACCTGATGCGATCCGGGCTGATCCTCTCCGTCGTCGAGTCGCTGACCCTGCGTCTCATCGTCCCGCTGTACTGGCCGCTCATCGGCATCACGTAGCCGGCCCTCGGCCGTCGGTCTCGCGCAGCAGCGTGTGACGCGGGTCAGGAAGCACCGCGCGTGGCCACGTGGCATACTTACCGGTCTTGGCGGCTCATTTGCAGCCACGCGATTTCCTGTGCGCGGTCGAAGTCCGTAGCGATGCGGTGACGCCCGGTAGCGTCAAGGAGACGTTCTTCTTTGATCGTCGATACGAACAGGCAGCGACTGGTATGCCAAGCATTTCTGGCGTGGCGCAGCAACGTCAGGCCGCGTCATCGCAGTCGCCCCGTCGTACTTCGATCATCCCGACGTGCCGGCGCGAGTGCTGCGGCATCTGGGCACGATCCCACTCGTCTGCACCTTGCGCGACCCGACCGACGTTTCTCGATGTACTTGCGCCTGCGAAGCTACGGCCTGAAAACGATCGACTTTCGTGATGCGGCGCGGCAACGTCCGGAGATTATTGAAACGGCTGTTCTATGGAAAGCCTGGGAGCGACAGGCTGCCCCGGCTGACGGACGACGAGCGCGCGTGGGTGATCGAACAACTCGCCGACCAGATCGACGGCGTTCAGGAACTGCTGCAAGTGGACATGTCGCGTTGGAAGACGGCTCCAACTCGAACGAGCCCTCTGCTGCAGACACCGTAGCGCCGATGACGCCCGAAGGGATCAGATAGGTTGTCCTCGACCGCTATCTCCGTGTGCGACACCGCTCGGCAGCGTCTGCTGGTCTTCGTCATCGCCTACTATGCCGAGGACACCCTCGCCCGCGTGCTCGACCGGCTTCCCCGCGCGATCTTTGCCGACTATGACTGCGAAATCCTCGTGGTGGACGATGCGTCTGAAGACCGGACGCAGGCGGTCGGCCGCGCGTATCGCAACGCTCATCCCGACGTCGTCATCACGGTCCTGCGCAACGAGCTCAACCAGGGGTATGGCGGGAACCAAAAGGTGGGCTACGCGTATGCCATCCGTGAGGGCTTCGACATCGTGTGCATGCTGCACGGTGACGGACAGTATGCGCCGGAGGAACTGCCGAGCCTGGTAGCGCCGCTGCGAGACGGCCATGCCGAGGCCGTGTTCGGCAGCCGGATGATGACGCGGCTCGGCGCGCTGAAAGGAGGCATGCCGGTCTACAAGTTCGTGGGCAACCGGATTCTAACGACACTGCAGAACCTGCTCCTCGGCGCGAATCTGACGGAGTTCCACAGTGGCTACCGCGCCTACGCTGTTGCGGCACTCAAGCGGGTCCCCTACCGGCTGAACTCGAACGACTTCCACTTCGACACCGAGATCATCATCCAGTTCATGAACGCCGGTCAGCGCATTGTCGAACTGCCGATCCCGACCTACTACGGCGACGAAATCTGCCGTGTCAACGGAATGCGGTATGCGAAGAACGTGATGGTCGCGACGCTCAGGAACGTGGCGCACCGGTCCGGGATTCTCTATCGGCGTCGCTTCGAGCCCCTCAGCGAAGGCAACACCCATTACGACCTGAAGCTCGGCTATGCAAGCAGCCACCAGTTCGCGCTCGATGCCGTTCCCAGCGGCGCCAGCGTGCTGGACATCGGCGCGGGACCCGGGGGAATTGCCCGTGAACTAGTGAAGAACGGCTGCCGGGTGGCGGTGGTTGACCAGTTCGAGCCAACCGGCGCGCTCGATCCCGACGTCCGCGTCTTCACGCAAGATCTCGACCAGGCGCCGACCTTCGACGTCCGTCCGTACGACTACCTGCTGCTGCTCGATGTCATCGAACACCTGAAGGACCCCGAACAGTTCCTCGACCGCGTGCGCGCGCAGTTCGACTACACCGCGAAGACGCTCGTGCTATCGACGCCGAACATCGCGTTCGCGGCCGAGCGGATGATGCTGCTATTCGGGCAGTTTAACTACGGCAAAGCCGGAATCCTGGACCGCACCCACACGCGCCTGTTCACGTTCCGTTCGCTGCAGCGACTGCTCGTCGATGCCGGCTTCCGGATCAAGATCGTCCGCGGCGTGCCGGCTCCGTTTCCGAAGGTCTTCGGCGACGGCGTCCTCGGAAGGACAGGGCTGGCGATCAATAACGTCCTGATCGCGATCAGTAAATCACTCTTCGCGTATCAGATCTTCATCGTCGCCGAGACGACCCCCGACGTGGACTTCATCCTGGCGGACACCAAGCGCCGCGCCGGCCTGCCGGCGTCTCAGCGCTCAACCAGTTCGACCAACCCAGACTCAGAATTGTCCGACGCGTAACGCAGGAGCACAGGCCGGACCGGCAGGACGCCGTACCGGCTCGGAGTGAGCTCCCGGATTGTCGCAAGCGCGTGCGGAAAGCGGTTCCACATGATGACGTCGCACTGGACCTCACTCTCGGGCGCGTAGCCGGCCAACTGCTGCCCGATCGCCTGCTGATTCGCCAGCGTCGGCCCGTAGCCCTCGCGCGTGCCGCTGCCGTGCAGTCGCACGAGGAGAAGGCCAACCGCGAGGAGATTCGCCGAAGCCAGCTGCGCGGTGGTGGCCATCGCCACACGCCGCCACAGGGGGCGCTCAGCGAGCGCGTCGACAGCGAGCCACATCAGGACGACGAACGCGATCCAGGTGCCATTCTCGTAGTGCGGATGCTCGAACTTGCCGCTGATGCCGTCGATGACCATCTGGCAGGCCACCGCGGCGACGGCGATCCCCGCCACGTGAGTGCGCGGCGTCCACGTGCGAGTCTGCACAGCCCGTCGCACTGCGAGCAGTGCGACGATGATGCCGAGCCACACCAGCGGATAGGCGACGAGTGAGGCGGTTTCGGCGGCTCCGAAGAGTTGTCCTGACACCGGGTGCGCGCCGTAGAAGTATTCGAGGCCGCTCGCGCTGAACAGGCGGCCGCCGGCGAGCGGGAACAGCACGCCCCGCACGACGATTCGCCGGCCCGACTCTGGGCCGTGCGCGGTCACGAGGTAGGTCCAGTACGGCCACGCGAGCACACACACGGCCGCAATGATCGCCGTCAGGCTCACCTTGTGCGTCCACAGGCTACGCCCCCGTATGACGATCATGTGCGCGGCGAGGGGTGCGACCAGCGCGAGGCTCATCAAGTGGACGAGCGGCAGAAGCACGAGCGCTGCCACCGACACACGTAGCCCGGCCGACGAGCCCGACTGGTTGTGCGCGGCGTATCCTGCCAGTGCAAGCGCGCCGAGCGGGATCACGAACGGGTTGTCCCAGAGGACGCGCGAGTAGAACCAGAAGTACGGCGACAGTAGTGGGAGCGGCGCGAACCACACCCACAGTCCCAGCGACCGCGACAGCCACCAGAGCGCAACCCCGGTTGTGACGCTCATGAGCAGCGCGTGGAGCACAGCCACGAGCACCAGGTCGTGGCTCACCGCCATCAGGAGCTGGTACACCCAGGTCGGCGCTGGCCCGTAGGCAAAGCCGTACGTGCCAAGGAGCCCGACTTTGGCGAGTTGGTGCGCGTGATTGGCGCTTACGGCGCTGGTAATGAGCTGCGGTTCGTCGTTGATGAACGGGATATCGCCTGGCCAGAGAGCGGGGATCACGCAGGCGATGGCCAGCGCCAACGCTGTGATGGCGCGTGGCCGGCCGTGCAGCCAGTCGAAGATGTGCCGTCGTCGACCGGTGTCCGGCACCCTCTAGTCCGTGTCCGGCGTCGGCCCTGGGGGCACCACCGGTTCGCCATACGCAGCGAGCGACACGCACATCGCACCGATCACGAAGAAGTAGTAGTTACAGAACGCCTGTTTGTTGAACAAGAAGAACGCGAAGAAGGTCAGGGCCACCGCCGCGCTGAACCCGGCCGCGCTGCGCGGGAGCCGCCAGAGGGCCAGCCAAGACGCCAGGCCCGCCATGACGAAGGCAATCGCGGCCGACGGCTGCTCATGCCCCTTGGACGCCCACCACGCCAGCACGCTGAGCGCGTCGGGCCGGAACGGCTGGTGGAACTGAAGCGCGACGACGCTGTTCCAGAACGCCGCCGGATTCCAGAGGACGAACGGCAACGTCACGGCAGCGCCCACAAGCGCGGCCTTGGTGAGCAACGTCAATAGCCGACGGCGGTTAAAAGGAGTTCCGACCAGCAGGACGGTCAGGGGCAACGCGAAGACCAGGTACTGCTTCAGGGCGACGAGCGCCCCGAACAACCACGGCACGGCGCGGGGTCGGCGGCAGGCGGCGAAGACGACAGCGGCCGTTCCAAGCACGACGAACGGCTCGGTCCACGACTGTGCGAGCACATAAAACAGTTGCGGCGTCGTGAGATACAGCGCGGCGGCGAGTAGGCCCCACGCGCCGCGGCGCGCGAACACCATGAGCACGGCCGCCAATTCCATGGCCACGAGTTGCGCCCAGCGCGTGTCGCCCGCCAGCAACCGGCCAGGCATGGCCAGGAGGAGGCTCAAGGGGAAGTACGGGTACCCGAACTGGAGCCGGTCGTCGACCACGACACCAGGACCGTAGTAGTTCCCGTGGCTATAGATGTTCGGAAAGGTGATGGCGTAGGGGTTCGTACCGGATCTGAGGGCGGCGACTGCGTCACGCTGAAAGATGTGAACGTCGATGGGCGGCCCAGGATTGTGCTGGATGATCCACACGCCGAGCGCGAAGTGCACGGCCACGAGTGCCGCGGTTGCCGCCACCGTGAACGCGAACCGCCGGCTCAAGAGCGCCACGCCAGCCGCGAGGTTCAATACGGCCAGGCCCACGTGAAACGTCGACAGTCCTGTAGCCAGGCCCGCACCTCTCACGCCGAGAACGTTGATCGGCTGACTTGTATACAGTGCCCAGAAGTGAGCGGTCACTCCCGCCGCAGCGAGCAGCGGCACTCCGTCCGTGTCGAACGCGGCGAACCGCCGGGAGCGTGGCAGGACGGCGGCGGAAAGGAGCAGTGCGAAGGCGGCGACCGTCAGCGCCAGTGCCTTCGGCGACAGTGTGCCGCCGGACGTCTGCAGCGCGGCACCGAGGGTGACCGAGGCCAGCACCAGCGCGGGAGCGAGCCAGCGTTCGGACTCCAAGCCGACGGCATGTGCGCCACGGGCGGAAACGGGTGAAAGCACGGCCCGATTCTCTCATTAGTCGATCAGAGGTACAAGGCAACCGTCAGCGCGGCAAGTCCTTCAACGACAGGCCGTGCTCACCGAGCACGACTTCGGATTCACGACGTTCAACGCGCGCGAGCATCCTCGAGCTGAAGTAACCGGGCGCCTCAGCGCTTCATCCGTTCGGAGGTGAACTGCGCCCTCACGGCCGCCGGCACACGCTTGGCCTGGAGTTCGTGAGGAACGTTCAGGTCCATGGTCTCCAGCGTAGCGAACGTCCACGCGGAGTCAGTTCGACCGGTCGATGACCGGTGGTGACGCCGGATTGCCACTCTGCCCACACGTTCATCAGCGCCTGCAGCGACTCGGCCAGACGGCCCATGGCGTTGATGAGATTCGTCTCGACAGGACGCCGGCCCCTTCATCCACCCTCGGCTGAGCACACGCCCACTGGGCAAGCGCCGCCAGCACCAGCGCGGTCTTCTTCCTGATTCAGTCCGGGAAGTATTCGGAGAATACGAGGAATTGCTCGGCCGTCAGGTCGAGCACCTTGTCGAACGACACTTTTGAGCCCTTGTCGGCGAACGTGAGGTACAGCTCGGCGCGCTGGCGTTCGGTGCCGGCGTCACCCAGGATGGCCGGCCCGAGTCTCACGACCCGGGCGCGCAGGCGCTTGTCGCGGATCCCCTCGGCGAAGCGCTCGAAGAAATCGGCGCGCGTCCCGTCGAACTTCCAAACGTCGTTGGCAAAGCGGCCAACAGTCAGCAGGCCCGACTTGCTCAGCCCCGTCTCGCCAGGGTCGACACTGCGGATGCGGTAGCTGTTGTGGTGATTCGACGAGGCGGTCAGCATCATCACCGTCCACTCCGTCTCTTCGGACAGCGACGTGCCTGACGGCGCGACCCGGAAGCAGTAGGTGCCGCCCTTGGAGTAGAACGCCAGCGCCGAATCGACAGCGGCCGTCTGGGCCGACGCGGTGGCGGCGAGACCGGCGAGCAACCACACACCGAGCGCGCGAGCGATCGTCCGAATCAACCGACCCTCCCGCCTACTCCGACGATGAGCGCGAGCCCTGCGCACACCGCCGCCGGTGTCAGCCGCTTCATCACGCTATTGCGCCGGTGCATGGAAGCGACCGGTGTAGACCGCCTTGCCGATCACGTGGCCGTCCATGGCCTTCAGCATCTCGTCGCGCGACGCCGTAGCCGGGAGGTCGAGCTTCGCGTCGAGCGCGAAGAACTCGAAGACGTAGTGATGGAACGGACCTGGACCCGCGCCTGGACCGAAGTAGGCGCCGGGGTTGCCGCCGCGGTTCGCGATGCCGGGGCCGTTGCGCGAGCCGTCCGGCAGGTCGCCCTTGCCGAGTCCTTCGGGCAGCCCCTTGGCCGTGCCGGGGATATTGAAGATGGTCCAGTGCAAGGTGTCGGTCGTCCCCTTGTTCGTGGAGTTCTCCATGTCGCGGAAGACGATGGCGTAGCTCTGGAGCTCGGCGGGCGCAGCGACGGCGTTGCCGCCCTGCGACCAGTTGAACGTGACGTCGGGCGACGTGTTCGCGCCGCGCGACGAGTGCTTCATCGGGATCTCGCCGCCGTCCGGCCAGGCCGAGCTGCTGACCGAGAGAACGACGCGCGCGGCGGGAGCCGCACCACGGCCGGCGGCAGGTGCCTGGCCCGCGGGCGCCTGCGCGAAGACGGGCGAGACGAACAAGGCGAGGGCCGCAGCCGACGCCAGCACAATCGAAGACGTGAGTTTCATACCAATTCCTTGCGATGCGGCGGGAACGAATGTTTACGGGCACGCGGATACTGACGAACGGCACGGCGCACTGTGCCGCCACCTGGGCGGCGGAGGCCGTCTTCGCGGGCGACGGCCGTCGGGACTCGGCGTCGTGCCACGGACACCTTCGGGGCTACTTCTTCTGGCGCTTCTCTTCCCACTCGATCGAGACTTCGTCGTCGGCGGACAGGAGGCGCAACGTATCCGAGATGTCGCGCGTCCGGACGTCGATGGGCGCCGACACGCTGTAGCCGACTTCATCTTCCGACTCGGACAGTAGCTCGAATTCGAGCCCGAACCCGAACAGCACCCCTTCCAGCTTCGGTCGGAAGTCGGGCGCGTTCTTCGTCTTCACCATCAACTCGAACGCCTTGCGCGCGCTCGGCTCGAAGTACTCGACCACCCACAGCACCCCCGCCATGAAGAAGGTGGCAAACGGCGCGAGCACGTAGAGGCCGACGCCAGACGCCAGGCCGGCACCAAGGGCGCACAGCATGACGACCGCTTCCTTCGGGTCGTCGATCGTCGAGCGGTAGCGCACCAGGCCGGCGGCGCCGACGATGCCGAAGGCGCGGGAGAGACTGTTGCCGACCACGAGCATGATGACCGCGCCGACCACCGCCAGCATGATCTGTGTCTGCACGACGAGCACGGAGCGCCGCTGCTGGCCGCGCTTGCGCGGACGCAGCGCCAGGGCGGTGCCGAGCACCGCAGCCAGCGGCAGGCGGACGAGCGCGTCCTTGATTTCCTGCATCGGCAGCACGGGCGTCGGTGTCGTCGACTCCGGCGTCTCCTGCGTGAATTCCGGCGGCTGCAGGCTCGAGGCCCGCAGCGACGGACCGAGCGGAATCAGCCCAGCCAGAACCAGCAGTAGACACAGGTACTGCAGCACGGGGGCAGGCGAACGTCGATGGACCATGATGGCGAACAGTATAGAGCCCGGCTAGCGCTTCGCGAACCGGTGCAGCTTCGCGTTGATCGTGTCGGCCACGTAGATGTCGGTGTTCGGCGCAATGGCCATGTAGTGCGCCTCGCCGAACTCGCCAAGTGCCGGACCGGGGCCAGGTTGCCCCATCATCGCCACCGGCTTGCCGGCGGCGTCCAGCCGGAGGATCTGGCCGGAGAAGCCGGATGCCAGATAGAGCTGCTTGTCGGGTCCGACGACCAGCCCGCAGGGGAGACCGTGAAACTTCCACTCGGTCTTGAAGGTGCCGTTCAAGTCGAACACCTGCACGCGGTGGTTCTCGCGGTCGGCGACGAGCAGTTGGTTGTTCGCGGTCACGAGGATCGCGTGCGGCTGGTCGAACTGCCCAGGCGCCGAGCCCTTGCCGCCCCAGCTCGTGAGGAACTTGCCGGTGCGATCGAAGCGGAGCACACGCCCTTCGCCGCGCCCGTGTCCCTGCACCACGAACACATCGCCGTTCGGCGCGAAGGCAATGTCGGCCGGCTCGTAGAGCAGGCGGGTCCCGGCTGCCTCGTCCCACACACCCGGCTGCCCGCGCGTGCCGAGGGTGAGCAGCAGCTCCCCCTTCGTGTTCATCTTCATCACCGTGTGCCCCTGCACGTCGGTGGTCCAGATACTGCCGTCGGGGGCGATGCGCAGACCGTGCGCGCGGTTGTAGAGCCCCTCACCCATCGACCGCAGGTAGGTGCCCTTCGCGTCGAACTCCATCAGGGGGTGCTGGCCACGATTGAGCACCCACATGTGCCCCTGCGCATCGAACGCCACGCCGGACGAGGCGCCGAGCGTGATGCCGTCGGGCAGGCTGAGACCGGTCTCCACCGCCTGGTAGCCCAGCGGCGGTGCGTCCTCCATCTGTTTCGGGTCCGGCTTGTCGAGCACACCAGGCGCGTTGCGCGACTGGAACAGGAGAAGGAGCAACGCAAACAGGATCTGCACAGGAGACTCTCCCGGGAAGGCGCACGACCGTCGTGGTCAGCGCGCCAATCCTGCCCCAGCGCGCGGCGAGGAGCAAGCGCCAAACGCACTCGCGTTGGTCGAAGCGCAGTTCCATGTAGACGCTGGAGCGCTCGGAGAGGCGGATGGCCCGCCCGAGGGCGTCGTCGATGGCGGCGTGGCCGTCGCGGAACGGGATGATCGCGATGGCAGCGATGTTCCCATTCGGCTCGCGCTGGCGGCCCGACGACGAGCCGCCTCAGGTGGTCCAGCCGCCGATGCGGACGAACCCCTTGCGCTCGGGGGCGTACTGCCAGCAGACGGCGACCGCCGGCTCGATGACGCCGCACACGACGGTGCCGTCCCACTCCGCGGTGACTCGCCCGTTGATCGTGTCCGACTTGGCAATCTCCGCCGTCAGCCGGTCGGCCTCGCGCACGGTGTAGCAGGACAGCTCCGGCTTGCCAGAGAAGGGGGACAGCTCGTACGCGGTGCCGTCCATCACGGCCAGGTAGCGCCCGCCTGCCCCACCCTCGCTCACGGCCACCGCCACATCATCGGGATGGCCAACGCGGAGTTCGCCGCGGCACGACGCAACGGCGGTTCCTGCGACGGCGGCCTTTGCCAGCAGCGGCGCGACGTCCGCGGCGCCCTGCTGGGCGGTGAGCAACGTGGCGCCATATGCGAGCAGCGCGCCGGACAGGGCGACGAGCGCCGCGCGGCGATGGGGCGCCGCCATCAGCCTGCCACCCGCAGCGACGGCAGCACCGCGAAGTCGTCGGTGCGCGACATCAGGCGCATCGCGCCCTGCAGCGACTCGGGCGGCACCACGAGCTTGCGCGCCAGGTGGTCGAGCCAGCCGCCGGAACTGGTGACGCGTGCGGCGAGCGAGCCGTCCATACGGAAGAACTCGTTGCGGATGATGAAGCGGGCGCCGTCGTCGGAGAGCCCGGCGGCGGCGATGGTGACCCGCATCTCCTCAAGCAGCCGGATCTCGCGCATGTAGTCGACCTCGTCCTTGCGCACGACCGGACCGATGCCGAGCCGGAGGAATTCATCCATCGGCAGGCCGTGCTCGGCGAAGAACATGAGGCGGAGATCCGCAGCCTTGTCGAGGAACGCGGTGTTCCGCATGTGGGCGTTGTAGTCCATGTCGCCCCAGGTGGCGAGCATCCGTTTCTCGAACATCGCCGGAACGGTACCCCGCGCCGGGCGCCGGTGCAAGTCGCGCCGCCGCGCTTCGTCCTCGGCCATCTGCAGGAGCTGTGTGCCGACGCCGCTGCCGCGCCGCTGCTCGTCCACCCAGAGCTTCGCGACGTAGAGCCACTGCCAGCGCGTCACGCCCAGCAGCCCCGCAACAATGACGCCGTCATCGTCGCGCACGACGAACTGCACCGGCTGTTCGTTGGACGGGCCGATGCGCAGTTCGTTGAACGCCAGGAGATTGCGCGCGATGGTGGCCGCCTCGTCAGCGGAGGTGGAGGGTTCAACGCGAAGTCCGGTCACGGGGTGTCCTGGAACGTCAGGCGATGGCGAACGCGCGGACGGGAAACGTGCCGAACGCCTTCACCTTCACCGGTACCGCGAAGAAGCGGCTGCCGCGGTCGGGCGACTGCGACAGCCCGCACAGGTGTTCGACGATCGGGATGTCGTGACCGAGCAGGATGGTGTGCACGGGACGCTCGCCGGTATCGATGCAGTCGATGTTGAACGAGTCGATGCCGACGATGACGGCGCCGGCGGCGACGAGCCATGCGGCGAGCGACGCGGTGAGGTAGGGATGTGCTTCGAAGTACTGGTCCGTGCGCCAGTGCCGGTCCCAGCCGGTGTGCACCAGCACGGCCTTCCCGCGCACCTCATCCTGGCTGAACGGCAGGCGGTCGATGGCGCGGTCGGCCGATTCGGGGATGCGCGCGACCAGGCAGTCGACGCTGGCGATCGACGAGAGCGGCAGTGCCGCCAGGTCCTTGCCGTCAGGATAGCGATGGAACGGACTGTCGATGTAGGTGCCGGTGTTCCCCACCATCTCGATGCGGTCGATCTGGAACTCGGTGCCCGGCGCGTACTTCTCGCGCGACGCCTCCCGGCTGAGGAAGTCGCACATCACCGGTGCCGGCAACCCCTTGTAGGTGACCATGCCATGTTCCACCGTATGACTCAGATCGATGAGGAGTGCCATCAGGGGTGCTCCGTCAGCAGGTGGGCAATGAGGTCGCAGGCATCGTGGAGCGAATCGACCACGCGGTACGCGGTGCGCTTGGCGAGGTCCGAGGCGGGCCAGTGCGGCACGAGGATGCCGCGCATGCCGGCAGTGGCGATCGACAGCACGCCGGCTTCCGAGTCTTCGATGGCGATGCACACAGCCGGATCGACCCCGAGGCGTCGCGCGGCTTCGAGATAGATGTCGGGCGCCGGCTTGCTGTGCGCGATCTGGTCGCCGGTCACCACCGTGCTGATGCGGCCGGCCAGCCCGGCGCAGCCAAGCGTGAAGGCGGCGGTCTCGGCGTTCGTCGAAGTGGCGACGGCGGTGCGCAAGCCGTGCGAGTCGGCCAGCGCCAGCAGTTCGAGCAGGCCCGGCTTGGGCTGCACGCCGCGCCGGTCCACTTCTTTGAGCCACAGCAGGGGGCGCCGCTCGCGCACCCGCTCTACCGGAAAGGTGGGACCGAACTGCTCGACCAGCACGCGTTCACAGCCGGCCATCGTGCGGCCGACGATCATCGCGTAACGCTCGTCGTTCAGGTCGAAGCCAACCTCAGACGACGCCTGCTGCCACGCGGTCTTGTAGAGCGGCTCGGTGTCGACCATGAGGCCGTCCATGTCGAGGATGAGGGCGGCAACAGTCATGCGAGTGCCTACCAGCATGGCACAGCGGCCACGTCGCACCAACGGCGCGGCGCGGCAAATGCGACGGTCAGGCTGGCGGTGAGGCGGCTGCCGCGAACGACCGGTCGAGACCACGCTCCCACAGGAGCGACGGTGTCGTTGCGCTGAGCTGCCACTCGGCAAGGCCGGTGAGCCACCATCGATGGCGACCTGAATTATGAGAACCGACGGTTGAGCAACCTGGCTTCCGGCCTGTAGACCGCCCACCGCCTCCGACTGACATCCGGCCGTTCAGACAGCACCAGCCGGAGTTCGGCAAACTCACGATGGCCGCGGATGTGCGCACGCGGTTCAGCCGTGCGCCTGTCCGGCGTTTCCAGGCACACCGCCGATACGAGCGAATCCTTCGCGGCTGACGAGGCGGAGCGGCACCGGGCGCGCTCGCCGATACACAAAAAAAGGGCGGTGGTTCCGAAGAACCACCGCCCTGAGGTGCGGGTCCGGCTGAAGCCGGACCCGACGACTTGCGACTC
>Ga0209086_10000538_pt1 | contig 33168 bp, 25 predicted proteins | sample M_130207_XF_Meta_FD_187312 | JGI IMG/M metagenome (GOLD analysis project Ga0209086, IMG submission 187312) | Freshwater microbial communities from Lake Montjoie, Canada to study carbon cycling - M_130207_XF_MetaG (SPAdes) (version 2) | ecosystem: Environmental > Aquatic > Freshwater > Lake... | reverse complement strand
ATTAGGAACGGAGGTGCTGCCTCTGAAAATCAAAAAGAATATGAAATATTCAAATTTTACTTAAAGTCGGGTTTGGGTAGATCTACATCATATATATCTACCATCTACAATTTAACAGATAATTCAGTCCGCAAAATAGCTAAACGTAACTATTGGGAACAAAGAGCTGCAGACTACGATATAGATATGCTTGCTGAGAAACTTAAGTTGGAACAAGATAGCAGGGCGACAGAACATAAACGTAGACTAGAGAACTACCGACAAGAGCAGGAGTTCCTTGGAAGAAGTCTATCAGCCAATGCAGCCAAACTTGCAGCATTATCACAACGTACATTAGATACATACATAGACGACCCACAAAGAGTTGTAGATATGCGTGATATACCAGGCCTACTTAACAGCGCTGCAAAGTTAGCTGAAGTGGGCAAGAGCTTACAGTCTGGAGCACTTGGCGTTGAACAATTGTTAGTTGCATTAGAGGAAGCAGACATTGACGAGTAACTTGTCTGCAAGTTATGAATTGACGAGTAAGCTGTAAGGTGCATACTTTAAGTTCATTGATACGTTGCGATGAATGAAAGGCGCGAGGCGAACCAACAATTGCAATTTACTTTCCGCGAGGGCAGAGTCTGTAACCATATAGACTTATTAAGCGATCTCGCGATCCCTTGCGGCGCAGTCGATCTCAGGGGGGCACTTTCACGGGTTTTTAATTCTACTCCAGTGGTGGACAGGGTTCTTACCCTAAGTCTTACTTGAGTCCAGCCCTTTAAAGCCTGCCTGATTTGCTTACAAACCATTCTTTCACGCCTATCCTTTCATTCATTCATCGAATTTACTTACATGGTTGAAACATTTGACGCTCGCTTATCTCCCGACGAAGAGAAATGCAGGCAACTCTACCTGCGCAGAAAAGAGTTAAAGTTAACACAGTTTGACCTGATGTTAATCTTTTACTTGATTAATCTTTCATACAGGAGAATCTTTCTTAACTACTCAGTTGCTTTTTTAGCAGAGACATTGCACGAACCATACAATAAAGTTGCGGCATCCATTCACAAATTCAAGGCACTTGATTTAGTCAAAAAGGTAACATTCAAGAAGAAGATAAAAGGAAGAATAGCTGAGGTAACTGGTTTAATGGTTTCTCCGTTTTACATTAACAATGGCAGTCGGAAAAGAAGGGCATTCAAAATTAAGATATGGAACGAAGGTTATTATTCGTTCATAGTTTCCACTCATTCATAGCATTCATTCATAGCATTCACATTCAACATTCATTCACTGCATTCATTCATTCATAGATAACATTCACTGCATTCATTCACTGCATTCATAAACCGCATTCATTCATTGCATTCATTCATGCCACACACTTGCATTCATTCACTCACGCATCATAACTTCCCTATCACAACTTCCACATCATAACTTCCCTATCACAACTGCTGCATCATAACTATAAACTATAAACCTATACCATAACTTTGTATTGCAACTATACGAAGTAACCTTAAATCACAATTACAAGCTACAAGCCTATGCAGCAACTATAGACTGCAACTGTACGCAATGGCTATGTATCGTAACTACAGGTTACAGGTTTATGCTGCAATTACAGATTGCAACCTTTTAAGTATTTATCGCTAACTTCCTGGCGGTTGCTGTTATCGGCCTGAGGCTAGTCTGCTGCTGTTTGTGATTAGCGAACGACTGTTAGTTGCGAGCCTCTTGCCTTTAGCTTAGTGCTGCTACTCTGCCACTGTTTGTTAGTTTATTACTACTGTTGGGTTCTTTGCATTTTGCCTCTCGCCGTCAATTCTGGCAGGCTACTAGGTGCCGCCTTACCTGTTAGGTGCGCCTAGTTTCTACTGTTTTCAGGGTTTCCAGTCTTGCAACTGTCTACACAGACCGATCCCCGGTAACGGTTCGGCCCGAAAGTCTGCTACAATCTAAGGGCGGCGAGAGCTTTAGCCCTCGGCGTGCTGATTTATAAATCCGGATCATAAATCCCGGTTCATAAATCTCAGATCACCACTCCCCTATCTTTCTGGACAATGCCTACCACCACTTCCACCGCCACCAACCCTGATTGGCAGGATGACCTGTTCGGCGATGCCTTTTCTGAGGCAATGACCGAAAGCGACAAACCGAAAGCGAGACGCGGGGCCGATCCTGCCATGGGACCGGTCCTTTCTGCATGGTTCAAGTCTCAAAGCGTCAAAGATCAGAGTGTCCTTACTGCGGCAGGATGGACGGATGCTAGCGATTCGGTAGCGATTCCCTGCCGTCTGGTGTCTGCTGACAGGCCGACCTTGCCTATGCCAGCAGTAAGGCCCGCAAAGGAAGGAAAAGTGAGGTCGGCTCACCTTTACGACCCCCAGACCTTAAAGAGGCTACGGGAAGAATCACGCGCCTCCGGTGTAGCGCGGTTTAATATCTGCTGCGCAGTTGCCGCTACTTTTAGTAGGACCGGCAAGCCTATCGCCGTTGTTGATCTTGCCGCGCTTGTCGCTAGCGTTAACCTCAAAGAGTCACAGACTGAGGTCATCACTATGATTGCCAGGCGCCTCAATCTTCCTATGGTAGTAGAGAACGGAGTCATTACGCCTCAGGCTAAGATTCCGGCAATTAATTCACACGAAAAATACGCTTTAGCGTTCAATAAAGCTGTAGCACGTACTAAGTCTGCGGTACAATCAGCCTAGCTTGCAACTATCGGGCCGGATCTTAGTTTCCGGCCCTTCCTTCCTTCCCTTCCTTTCTTCCTACCATGGCGCACCGTTTCAACGTTTCAATCCCTGACTCTCTAATGACAGAATTGCTACCATACATTGATGGTTGGTCATTATCTGCGATTCTGCAGGATGCAATACGGGATAAGATTAAAGTTTCAAGACAAAGGGGAGGTTTTGTCCATACTAGCGGTGTTTACATGGTTGATTAAGTTTATGTAAACCGGGGGCAGGCTTACTTGCCCCTAGTTTATACTTACCGGGGGTAGTACGTCTGTACTGCCTTTTCCTGGCGTCCCCCTCCCCCCAAATATTTTTTCCCTATTCCAGCAACTTACCTACAAAGTAATTCGCCAAATATTTTTTTCCTATTCCACGAGCTAACTACAAAACACTCCCGCCACCCATATAACTTTTTCCAAGCACAAACATTAACTTTGATGAATCCCTGTAATTCCATTAACTAGCCTTAACCATCTACGAAATATGCCTGCTAGGGTGGAATGGGCCTTCGGTTTCTAGCAAAGCTATGGACCCCACCCCCTACGAGTTTTTCAAAAAACTCATCTACCCCATCCAACAGGTACTAAAAGTCATGTCGATTCTTTCCGATCGCGTTATTGCTGCAGTTCAAAAGTTTCTGTCTGATAAAGCGGACCTGAAGCAAGAACTGGCACAAACCAAGGAGCAGCTTGCTGTTGCGCTTGCTAATGATGTTGCCAGCGCAGAGGCTATTGCTGCTGCCCAGGCTGCTGCTGCTGATGCTGTAGGGGCCGCTGAGGCTGCTGCCGCCAAGGTGTCTGAGCTTCAAGCGTTGGCCGACGCTGACGTTGCCGAAGACGAAATGATCACCGCTGCTCTGGACTCCCTGGAGGCCGAAGAGGGTACTAACGAAGAGAGCAATCCTGCCTGAAGACAGGACTAGCGCAAGCGAATAACTTTTAAGTAAGTTATGCAAGGCCCTCAGCCAAGCGGTTGGGGGCTTTTTGCTGCTATTCTTTTGTTATCGGCTTACTGCCTACCCGTGCCAGCAAAAAATCGAAGCAGCAGATATGCAGACAGAGCAGCACTGCAATCGTTAGGACTTTTTACAGACACTTCATTGCTACGCAACGTTGCAAAGAGGGCTAACAACGGATTTAACTGCGACCACTGCGAAGCCAGGATTATTTCAGATTTATTGCCGCATCAGCACGATTTTGTTACTGATTTCGACCATCGCATGGTTGCCTTATGCGGAGGATTTGGTAGCGGAAAGAGCTGGGCTGCTGTTGCCAAGACAGTTTTACTTTGCTTCAGAAGTCAGGGCTTTACTCACCTATTTCTGGAGCCTACAATCCCAAACCTACGAGATATTGCCATTCCCGCCTGGGAAGCTTTACTTGAAAAGTATTCGATTCCTTACGAATTCAAAAGCAGCCCGTTACCTGTTTACAAATTAAAGCTTCCGAAGGGTGATACACCAATACTTTTACGTTCATTCGAGAACTACCAGCGATTGATCGGTGTAAACGCTGCATCAATGATGGTTGACGAGATTGATACAGCTTCAACCCACGTTGCTGAAGCTGCTATTATCAAGCTGCAAGGTCGTGTTCGCGTTGGTAATTGCCCACAACTTGGCTTTGCATCCACGCCTGAAGGCCACAAATCTCTTTACAACCTATTCGTAAGAGAAGCATCAGACGAAAAAGCATTATACAAGGCGAGAACGGAAGACAATCCTTTCCTAGATCCAGGTTTTATCCAGAACCTTAGGAATTCCTACCCGCCGAACCTGATTGAAGCTTACCTGAACGGTGAATTTGTTTCGCTCAACACCTCTCTTGTTTTTTACGAGTTCGACAGAGCCAAGCACGGTACAACTATTTTCTCTCCTCTCGCCGACGAAAGGATTATTTTTGGTGCAGACTTCAATATTGGCCGCAGTCAGTCCTGCTACGGCGTTATGCGCTCCGGTCCATTAGGGCAAATGTTGCATGTATTCGACGAGCACACTTGCGGAACAACATTTGATCTTGTCGAGCATTTGAAACGTCGCTTTCCATCACATTTAGCCAGGGGTTTAATCGTTTGCCACCCAGATGCAAGCGGAAGTCACAGCAGCACAAGCTCAACACAAACCGATCACGACATTTTACGAAGTGCAGGAGTGCGTGTTATTGCAGAAAATCGCAATCCACCAGTTGCAGAGACTCTTGCTCACGCCAATATGCACATTGCAGGCGGCAGCGTACTCGTAAATCTTACAAATTGCGTTGAAACAGTCGATTCCCTAGAGCAATGGGCTTACGACGACAATTACAAGCCAGCAAAGGGCGGAAAGAATGATCGTTCTCACGCCGGAGATAGCTTTAGGTACTTGATTTGGCATACAATGCCACGCTCTTCGATGGCTTCAGGCCGAGGCCCACGTTGGCGTTGACGGTCCAGAGCTACACTGTTGCAGATTGCAGTAGAAACAGTGTCGATCGTTCCAAGTTCTCTGGTTCCAACAGCAGATAGCAATTCGCTCCCATTTGAGCGCAGATTTCCAGAGTACGAGGAAGCCGCTTTTGAAGAAGTTGTTGGTGTCGATGCTTATTCGCTGGAGCAAGCCGAACAGTTTTCTCGTTTGGCGCCGATTCGTTTCTGCACCCTTCCAGAATTCTACCTCATAGAAGCAGCAGCAGATTATTTGCCGAAAGATTACTTAGAAGAGCTCCCTAGCTACGAAGTCCGCAAAACACGCGCACAAAGTAGCTTTCAAAACTACTACGGACACCTAAGGGATCTCGTTGTAGGTACTGCACTTCGCAAAGGTGTATCACAGCCGGATGATGTTCCTGCGGAATGGGGAAATTTCTTCGATGATGTGGACCTTGAGGGTCACTCGCTGGTTTCTTACACCAAGGAAGCCTTTACGGAAAGTATTGACGGTGGAGTTTCTGGAATTTGGGTTGAATATCCAAAGCTTCCGCCAGACCTCACTTCAGACGAAGAGAAAAAAATCAATGCTCGGCCATATTTTGTTTTAATGCGTGTCGATCAGGTACTTGAATGCCGTTATGACCAATTCAACGTAGACCTTGGCGGACAAAGTGTCTTCGGTGCATTCCCAACTTATTTGCGAATTAAAACAGAAGTACGCCAGCAATCAGAAACTAACGAATTCTTTGAAGAAGTTGTTCCGGCTGTGCGCGTTTACGATATTCAGAGTGCTAGCACGGATACGGTTTCCCAGTTCGGAGACTCTATTGGTGGAACCTCCCCCAACCAAAGAGTTCGCTGCCGTCTTTATACAAAAAAGATAAGCCAAGAATCAATCGACAAGTATATTCTCAGGGAAACCAGTTACATCTCGCTTCCCTTTATCCCATTTGTTCCAATCTTTGGCGGCAAGAAAGAAGCGTTTTTTCGTGCTCGCCCACTTCTTTTCGATATTGCACGTTTGAATCTCCACCACTGGAGCGTATCTGCCGACCTTGCGGAATCAATTCACCTTACCGCCTCGCCAATTCTTACAGGAACCGGGGTACGTCCAGAGGACAAGATTGAAGCAGGAGGGGGCAGGGCACTTTTTTCTTCCAATTCGGATGCAAAGTATGGAATGCTGAGTGCCCCAATGGACGGAGCTTCTATCACTCTTGAGAATCTGAAGCGAATTGAGTCTGCAATGGAGCGCTTGGCTGCTGTTGCAATGACAACTGGCAAAACGCAATCTGAATCAGGCTTTGCAAAGTTGCTGGATCGCTCTCAAAGCGATTCGTTGCTCGCCGTACTTGTTCAAAGCCTAGAGGATTCCATCAATAGAGCGCTACTTTACGCATCTGCTTATCGTAAAATTCCACCAGTGCGAATTTCGATTAGCAAGAACTTTATTCCAGTTAAGCTTCACTCGCAGCAAGTTCTTGCATTGCTTGCACTACTTAAGAGCAATACGATCACAATCGAGCTTTTCTTGCAAATGCTTGAAGCGGGCGAAATGTTTGAAGGTCTTGCTGATTTCAGTGTTAAAGACCTTTTGCAAAGAATGAACCTAGAAGGCAATGAAACTGCTGAAGACCTTGGTATTGCAGACGGTGCAAGTACGCAGACTCCAAATCGCGGTCAGATCCCCGTCGATGCCTCTACGCCGCTATCCGAGGGTTCCGATGCAGAAACAGGGGAGACGAGCGTAGAACCAACCGAAAGTGATGGTGCTATGATTTAACGAGTCAACACACGACTTTGCGTGAACCCTCCCGAAACCCTTGAAGACGCTATTGCTCTGATCAAAGAGCTTGAGCAGAAAACCAACAACCTTGAAAGCTCTCAGGTAGCACTAAAGGCAACTAATCAAGGTCTTCTTAAAGATTTGAAGAAAAAGAAAACTGTCGATAGTTTTATTAAAGTTGCTGGGCTTGACCTGTCCGGCGACCTGGACGAAGAGGCCCTTGCTGAGCGTCTTGCTCCAATCCTGAAGGCCGCCACCACTGAGCCCCCAGAGCCCCAGGGACAGCCTCCCGCCTCGCCCCAGGGCCAATCCCCTTCCGACGTGATGGACGAGGCCGTGAAGGCGCAATTCGCCTCCCTGCGGACGGAACTTGCAAACCTTCGCAAGACGAATGAAGACCTGGAAAAGGAAAAGAACCTGGAAAAAGATAAGCGTCGTCAAAGTAAGCTTGAGGCTTTAGTAACAGAAGAGCTTGCAAAGGTCGAATGCACCAGGCCGAAGCATGTTTTCAAGCTTCAGCAAGATAGCTTCAGGCTTCTCGATGATGAAAGCACTGTTGTTTTCGGTTCTGAACAAGATCCGATCGCGCTTCGTGATGCGGTAACGAGGCTGCGTGATGACGAAGAGTATTCGATCTACTTCCGTGGCAGTGGCGCAACTGGCTCTGGTATGACTACAAGCCGCGCACCGGCTCCGACATACACAAATAATCCTTTCAACAAGGATTCCGCTAATGCCACTGAAGCCGCAAGATTGCTTAACTCCGATCCAGACAAGGCAAAGCGCTTGATTCAAGATGCAAGGCTTGCTGGAAAGCTTGATCCAGTGATCTCCAGAGCGCTGCAATCAATGTAATGCCAGCCAAAGCCTGCTGGCTGATGTAAGCTGAGTTGGCTCTTGTTGGGTCACCGCCCCCGTTAAAGCCGGGGGCTTTTTATTGCTAGAATCTTTTTAGTATTAGCCCTTGCAACTATGCCACGCCGTAGCAAAAATTCTTACAGCGGAATTTCCTTTAAGCCGCCTGCTGCTGTTGCTGCTGCAGCTCGTCGCGCTTTAGAAAAGCGAAACGATAAACCACCATCAAATCGTGGGATGACTTCAGTTGGCTTGGCTAGGGCGCGACAACTTTCAAACCGTCAAGAGCTTTCGCCTGCAACTATTGACAGAATGGTAAGTTATTTTGCTCGTCACGAAGTAGACAAAAAGGGATCAAGCTGGGATGATTACGGTAAGGGTCGTCAGGCTTGGGACGGTTGGGGTGGTGACCCAGGGCGAAGCTGGGCTCGTTCGATTGCTCGCCGGATGGACGCAGCCGAGGGCAAGCCCTAGTCAGCCTCAGCCATCTCAATGGTAAACTGGTAACCAGTTCAAAGCCTTCCCGTGTCCGCTCATCATCTATACGTTACCGTTGACTGTCCCATTTGCAAGCAATCCAGATTAACCAGGAAAGATTTACTTGCCAAGGCGAAAAAAACTGGTCAACCTCTTCTTTGCCGTTCATGTGCAATGACTGTAAGGCCGGTCACCTGGAAAAAAGACCCAGAAGACTTGCTTATTAATCAGGGAGCATACAAGTCTTACATGAAAGCAAAAGTAAGGGTTAAGTCAAATCACAACGGAGCTTACGCTCATGTTGAGTTTCGATTTAAGTCTTACAGAGAATTTTTACTAGAGCTTGGCCCAAGACCAAATGGAATGACGTTAGACAGAATTGATCCAAACGGTCATTACGAAAAAGGAAATGTTAGATGGGCAACAATGTCGGATCAAAGTAGAAACAGAAGATCCAATATCCTGGTTGTGTATAACGGAGAAAAAATGTGCTTAACAGATGCCTGCAGGCTGTCCGGCAGGGATCGAGAAACAATTAAAAGGAGAATGCGGAAAGGCGTACCGGAACATCTTTTGTTTCATAATGGAAGAATCGACTAATTGTAATTGGAGCGGTCCTGGCTGCGTGGGCTTGAGTAAACTGCCCTTGAGCGATTCTCCCATTTGTCATGCCCTACAAAACCGATCAGAACATTCTTAGTCGTCAGGTTACTGACGATGCGGACGAGTTGATTGCTGGTATCCGCATTATGTATGCAGCAGGAACCGGCCTTCGGACTAGCACCAACATCAAACTTCCAACTGCTTTGACCCAGGCGCAGCTTGTGAGGATTTTCAACGGTCTTCCAACTGTAACCGGCACTCAGACCCTGGATATTGTTGGCGCCACTGGTACTGCTGCTCTTACCACTGGTGAAAAAGCCATTGCTACTGGCAAGGGCTGGACGCTAACTCTTGCTTGATTGAGTCCAAGCTTACAAGCCCTGCTTCGGCGGGGCTTTTTTGTTGAACACCCACCAACAGATAAATGAAAAAAGCAACCAAAGCTGAAAAGAAGATGAGCAAGGTTATGAAAGAGTATGCTGCTGGCACTCTTCGCATGGGTAGCAAGAAGGGTCCAGTTGTCAAAAGTCGCAAGCAGGCTATTGCAATTGCAATGAGCGAAGCCGGTACGAGAAAGAAAAAAAAGAAGAAAGCTTGACCATGATTTTTTGCTAGTCTATTGGCAACAGAGGCTGTGCCTCGCCGGGTCAAGCACCCGTTTAGCGGTTGTGCCGCAAGCATTCGCTCTAGCAGTGGCAGTGCCACAAGAGCACAAACCAATCCCCTTCCCACCCTTCCCCAAGGTAAAAAACCATGCTCCTCGCTGGCGTTCCTTTTATCCCCCAGCTTTTCCTGGAATACCAGCAGGAAGAGTTGAAGAACAAGAATGCTCTTGTTACCAGCGGCCTGATGGTCACGAATAACGCTATCCAAGCTGAATTCGCCAAAGGCGGCAAGACTATCGACCTTCCCTTTTTCGGTGATTTGACCGGAGATGATGAAGTCCTCAGCGATACCGTTGGCCTTACGGCTAGCACGCTGGCAGGCAACCTGCAAACCGGCGTTCGCCTGATGCGTGGTAAGGCCTGGAAGGCTTCGGATCTTGCGGCTGAACTGGCTGGCTCCGATCCCATGCAGGCCATTGCTCGTCGCACTGGTCAGTTCTGGGTTCGCAGGATGCAAGCTACCTTGATCGACACGATTCGTGGTCTGTTTGCAACTGGTGGCCCACTTGTTTCCTCCCACGCGGTTGGTGGAACTTCTACCCAGCTCAGCGCTGATGTAATGGTTGACACCATTGCCAAGCTCGGCGATGCAGGTAATGAGTTGACTGGTGCTTTGATGCACTCGCGCACTTATTACCGCTTGATGAAGCTGGATCTGATTGTTCCCTCTAGCAGCACCTCTCAACTTGATACCCGGCTTTCCAGTGAGCGTCTGGAGCTTGGCACCTATCTGGGTCGCCCGGTTTTCGTAGACGACACCCTGCCTGTTGAAGTTGGCGCTGGTACTGGTAGTGCTGATGTTCTGCAGACCTACTTCTTCGGTCCTGGTGCATTTGCTTATGCAAGTGCTCCCGCAAAGACTCCCCTTGAAACCGACCGCGATCCCGGTGTTGGTGTTGATTACCTGTTCAACCGCACCCATTACCTGGTTCACCCCAACGGTATTTCCTGGAATGGCAATGCGGCTGCTCAAGGTGGTCCCACCAACACTGAGCTTGCTACTGGCAGCAACTGGGAAAAGGTGTTCACCGACAATCGCAACATTCGGATTACCCAACTTCGGGCCTTTATCTGATTAGAGCGATTTTGGTTTAGCATGGCCCCGCTTCGGCGGGGCTTTTACCAATCCACTTCAATTCCAAATCACCAATCCACTTTAATTTTTAACCATCAATCCACTTTAATTTTAACCATGGGAATGTTCGCTGCTCGCCTTGCAAAAGAGCGTCAAAATGCCCAAGCTTCCAGCCCTGCGCCTGAGCCTTCTATCGAGCCTGCGGAGCCGGTAGAAGGCCCCAAGCCTGCCCCTGCATCGCCTGCACCGGCCACCAGGGCCAAGTCAGCTACCGTGAAGTCCTGAACCCCTAGAGAGCCACCAGGGAACCGCCATGGCCTTTGTTTCGACTCTTGGAGCGGATAACGCTAACTCCTTCCTGAGCGTTACAAGGGCCGTGGCTTTGCTTGGCGACTTGCCAGTTAGCGCTGGTATTTCAGCCTGGCTTGCGTTAAGCGATACGCAAAAGCAACAAACACTTGTTGCATCTACAATGACAATCAATCCCCTTAAGTGGAAGGGTGCTGCTTCGTCTTCAGAGCAGTCCCTTGCTTGGCCAAGAATTATTATTTCCGACAGCAGACGGCTTGCAAGTGACGAGCTGCCGATTGACTTTGAAATTGCTGTTGCTTATATGGCAGCTTTCCTTGGCAGTGGTGGTGGATACACGGCTGTTGCTGTCAATGATGGTGGCTCTTCTCTTCGTAGCACAAGTCAATACGATGAAGTCAATCTTGGCGATGGAGCATTGCAAGTAAAGTTTAAGAAAGAAGACGGACCTCAGACCGGAACCGATTACATCCCTCCATTTTCAATGGATATTTTACGTCGCTACATGGTTGACGAAAATTTTAACCAGCCATATGTAAATCGCAGAAGCACTGCAAGGGTTGATGCACGTTATAGTGGCTCCCCTCGCTCAAGGGGAATTCGTTTTGCTAATGGCCAAGTATTTCCATCGTATGGCGGCTGGTACAGCAATCCACTGTAATACACCATGGCCCTTGTAGATGACATTTTTTCTACAATTCCAGGACCGCTAATTGAGCAGTTTGGAATAGCTGCTACCTATCTAAAGGCGAGCAGTAATGAATCTTACAATCCAGAAACCGGAACAGTTCTTGGGGTTCCTACTAAAATTGCGGTAAAGGTTATTGTGGCTTACCTTAAGGCTAAAGAGATTGATGGAATGTATCAACATGGAGACATGAAGATTCTTATTCCAGCTAACTACTTGGGCGGGTACTATCCGCAAACAACAGACTCAATCGCTTATCTGCAAAATGGCAGAACCAGAACTGCTAGAATTATTGACCCGATTTCTTATCGTGGCGATAATCCTATACTACATGTCGTTATTGCGAGAGTGAACTGAAAATGGGAAAGCCAATTAAGCAAATCAATCGAGATTTGAGAAGGCAGATTCAAAGTGCCGCGAGACATACGGCTGCAGCAATTATGAATGATCTTGCGGATAGAGGGCCTAACTGGGGCGGAGAATTTAAGAATAGCTGGGTTGCTGATGCTCCGGGAGTTGGCAAGGGCAAGCAGGGCTCGTATCCATATACCATCAGGGACACCCCTGCATTACCTGATACGATTGCAGCAACCAAAAGAAATCCAAAGCTAAGCATTATCAATACTACTGATTATGCGATGGCTGCAATGGATCTTGAGGAGGGTGATTGGCAGAATCCTGGCTTTATGCCGAAAGGAGACATTGTTATTGAAGGTAGGCGGGTTGGTAGCATGAGAACAGATATTATTAAACCCCTAGAAGGAAAAGATCCGACTTCCTTTGCAACCGCTGAACCCGATTGGTTTGTTACTTATGTCAATGGAGGTGGTCTTCAGAAGTCGCTTGAGCATGGAATTAAAATTGCATTTGCAACAAGTAATTAAATGAACTACCAATCAATTCGGGCTGCAATGGAAGCACCGCTGCTGGCAGCTTACAATTCTCAGATTCCTTCGGTCCCGGTTTATTTTGATAACATTACTTCGGTCCCGCCAGATGCACCAAAGGAGTACATACGAATAAATATTACGTTTGGGATTACGACTGAATCAACGTTAAGTGGTTCATTAGATTATGCAAGGGGTGCAATTATTGTGCGTTGTTTTACTAAAAAAGGAGCTGGCGCTGCTCGTTGTCAAGAATTAGTTCGCGTTGCAAAAGAAATTATTGATACCATTAACGCTACAGGCAAAACAGCGGACTCAACTTATGTAAGAATTGGTCAAATTACGGGACCATCTTTTCAGTCTCCAGATAATATTCCTCATTTTGTCGGACGTATTGATGCTGGCTGGCAGGCTAGGTCAATTTGAATCGCTATTCTGTTCCTAGCTGGGCAGTGCCCGCAAGCCGTTACCCCTGACCTGCCATGCCCGCAACCGTTCTTTCCGGCGCTTCCGGCGCCTTTGCTTACAAGCCTGCCAGCACTGGCGGCACTTTTGCTCCCGCCAACGTTGTTTTTGCTAGCGCTGAAATTACAATTGAAACTTATCGCAATTTCAAGGTTGGTGACCCCGTTAAGTTTTCTGTCTACAATGTTCAGGGCGGCACTGTCGCTGGCACCCTTCCGGCTGGCTTGGTCGCTGGCACTACCTATTACGTCTTCTCTTATGTTGCAGCTACTGGTGTTCTGAAGGTTTCCGCTACGCTTGGCGGTACTTCTGTAACGCTTACAACTGCTGGTACTGCTGCAGCTCCAAACGAATTCCGTGTTGACTATGCGGATTACGCAGTAGTTGCACAAGTTCGTGACTGGACCTTTGAGATTACTCGTAGCGAGATTGACGTTACGACTATTGGTCAAGCTCCTGGTCAGTACGCTCCCTTCAAGAACTATATCACCGGCTTTGCTGATGGTACAGGAAGTGCAACCGTTTACATGACGGATGAAGACTCGGCATTCGCTAACCGAATGATCGAAGACGTTCTTCAGCGCAACCAGGTTGGTGCCTCTGTTCGCCTCTATGTTGATCGCGTTGTTTCCAGTGGTACTACCACGGACGAAACTAAGTCGCGCTCTATCGCCATGGATGTTGTGCTTACTAGCGCAAGTATGAACGTGAATCCTGATGATGCAATTAGCGTCTCGATCAACTTCCGTCCTGCTGGTGCCCCAACGATCGACTTGTCTCAGGTCTGATCGGCTGCATAGTTCAATACTTGCCCCGCTTCGGCGGGGCTTTTTGCTGGCTATGCACGACAGTATGCTGTAGAGTCGTCCAGAACGCTTCTCTTTTTATGAGCGCACCCCAACCCTCCCAGGCCACAACAATTAGGGCGATTGATCGCCTCCGTAAGGCTGCAAATTTTGAGCCGATCAAGCAAGTTGTCACCCTTGAAAATGGTGACGAAGTAACATTTTACGCTGCTCCCCTTACTGCTGCAGAGCGTGAACGGGCGCAAAAAGATGCCAAGTCTGACAGCGCTGGTGATTTTGCGATGCAATTGCTAATCGCAAAAGCACTTGACGAAAATGGTCAAAAGCTGTTCAAGCCTGGCGACATTCCGGTTCTCAAGATGGAAGTTGAGGACGAAGATTTGCAGAAAATGATTCTATGCGTGCTGAGGCCACGGGGTTCAAACAGCGCAGAGCCAGACGCCAAAAGTAATTGAGAGTGAGCTAGAGTCTGACGGCAGACTTTACTTTCAGCTTTCTCTCGCTGAAGTTCTTCACTGTACCCTTTCCGAGCTTAAGGGAAAAGTAACAGATGAAGAGATGAGTCTCTGGGCCGCTTACTTTGCAATTAAAGGTAAGCGTCAAGCCGCAGAGATGGAAAAAATCAAGCGTCAACGATAACCGCCTTTCGGGGCGGTTTTTTCGTGCCTAGCTAGACTCTTGGAACGGGGCGGGGATTTTAAAGCAGTGGCAAGTTACGAAGCTCAAATCAATGTAATTCTGAATGGACAGAGAAGTATTGATGCACTTACCTCTAGCTTGGGTGAAGTTCAAGCAGCAATTGATCAAATTGAAAGAAGATGGCGTAGCGCAACCCAACTAATTCAAAGAACTCAAATTCGACTCAATGCTATTGGAACAGAGCCCCCCCGTGGGCAGGGCGGAAGATTTACAAGAGATCCAAATAGGCAGGCAAGGTTTGAGGCTTATGCAGTTCAAAGAAGAGCTAGGCAGGAAGAGTTTCTTTCAAGAAGAGCCACAGCAAGGGGGCGATCAGAAGAGGCGATTGTAGGAAACCAGATCACCGGCCAGAGGGAGGCCATTAGGCTTGCGGAAAGAAGAGCAGAAATTGAATCAAGGCAAAATTCTGCTGCCATACTTTTTGAAAGACAATTGCAAGCTTTTAGGAGGGGCGGCGGTGGTACTCGCCTAGATCCACAATTACAGGAAAGAGCCAGGGAGGCTCAAGCGGCTTACAACGCGATTGGCGGCGCAGCATCAAGGAATCGTGGACTTGTATCGGCTCTTGCTACCGAAATGGGAAGAGTGGTGCAAGCGCAAAATGAAGTGAATAGGGGAAGCTCGCTCAGAAGTAAAGCATTTGAAACAAGTAGAAGTGCATTTGAGCGTATTTCAGCACTCCAAGAGCAGGGAACTGTTTCGCGCTCAAGAATTGCAAGGGCAAGAAGACTTGCTACCCCTATCGCCGAAGCGGCAAATGCTGGCGATCAATTTGGTTCCTCGGAAGCTGCTCGCAGGGCAAGCGTCTTCATCAGTCGCCTAGAGAAAGAGTCGAGATCCCTGCAAAATAGAACAAGAGAAACAATTAAAAATGCAATAAGCTCTCCAGTTCAAGGTGGGGTAAATTTTCCTGGCAGCCCACTTGCGCTAAGAGAAGCTGCAAGAATAAATGAAAGATTAGCAGCTCAGAACATCAGAAATGCTGCGTCTTCTCCCATTCGCGGGGGAGCTAACTTCCCTGGCAGCCCAATCGCTACGCGGGAAACCGCAAAAGCAATTGATAAAGCAATGGCTCAAGGGATCAAAAATGCTGTTAGCTCACCAATTCGCGGAGGAATTAACTTCCCTGGCAGCCCAATTGCCTTGCGGGAGTCTGAAAAGGCAATTGGAAGGGCAATGGCTCAAGGGATCAAAAATGCTGTTAGCTCACCAATTCGCGGAGGAGCTGGCTTCCCCGGTAGTCCCATTGCTCTGCAAGAATCAAGAAAGGCTGTGCAACAAGCAATGGCCCAGAGCGCGAAAAATGCAATATCGTCCCCCATTCGCGGGGGAGCTAACTTCCCTGGCAGCCCAATTGCCATCAAGGAAACAGAAAAAGCAATCGAGAGAGCGATGGCTCAAGGTATTAAGAATGCCATTAGTTCGCCAATTCGCGGTGGAACCGGCTTCCCCGGTAGTCCTATTGCAATCGAAGAGGCTCGACGACAGGGTATCAAGAATGCCTTAAGTTCGCCAATTCGCGGTGGCTTGAATTTTCCCGGAAGCCCGATTGCTGTTGAAGCAGCCATGAGGGGGCGAGGGGCGGGCTATCCATCTTCTCCAATAGGTGGCGGCGTGAATATGCCAGGGAGCCCCATCTTTAATCAGACACCGTTCCTTGAGCGCAGATTCGGCAGGAAAGGTGGTGCTGCCATTAGTGAGGGCTTGATCGGTGGCGCCTTCCCGCTGCTGTTCGGCCAGGGGCTCGGGGCTTCCGCTGGCGGTGGTTTGGGTGGTGCCTTGGGTGGCTTTGCTGGCGGCGGCCTTGGTTTTGGCCTGTCCTTGATTGGAACTGCAGTGGGATCGGCCCTGGACGGTGTTGCGAATGCAGCCAAGGATGCTGCTGCTTCACTACAAGATCCAATTACCAATTTCCAGAAACTTGCCGATGCCGGTTTGCTTGCAAGTAAATCTCAAGAACTGCAGATCAAAAATTTGATCGAATACGGCAATTCAACAAAAGCTGCTGCCATAATTCAAGAAGAACTTGCGAAGAAGATTGGTGTACTTGGAATGCGAGATATGGCCAATCTTGACGATCAAAGCGTGAGACTTGGAAAAGCTTGGGCGGAATTAAGCCTGCAGATACAAGCAGCTATCGCTGGTCCGCTTGCAGGTTTGCTTGAATGGACTGCAAACATGATCAATCTGTTTACTGGCGGAACCAGAAAAAAAGTAGATGAGCAAAACTTTATTGATTCTTTACCAGCAGATGTAAAAAAAGAATACATAAAGCAAAAACAGGCAAACCTGTACGGCGCACAATCAGACGCTGCGTTAAGAGCAAAATTTCAAGGGCAGGCTGGGCCTCTAAATATGCCAGCAACAAAAATTAACCCAGAAAGACTACAAGAAGAACAGGACAAGATTCGCCAAGAAAACAGAGACAAGGACGACAAGCAATTACAGAGAAAAATTGAAGCGGAAGATTTAATCAGAAATTCACAGAATCAAAGTCGTCAATTTGAGTATCAACTTATTGACCTTAAGAGACAAGCTATTGATTTGCAGCGCCGTGTTAACGACGATATTTTCAATAAACAACAGCAGATCCAGCGTGATCAAATTTCAAATGATCGCCTTAGGAAGCAAATTGCAATTGATACTGTAGACCTTCAGTACAGCAAGATGATCTCCAATGAAGAGGGCAGGGCTGCTGCCGTTCTTTCAGCGGAAGCCGATCTGGTAAGGATGCGTAGCACAAATGCAGCCGAGATTGAGGTAGCTCGTCGCAGTCTTGAGATTGACATTGCAAAACAACAACGCGATACGCAAAACTACATTTATGGACTCGCCCGTGAAGCTGACTCAATTCGCCGCGCAACCCTGAACTACGAAGTCCAAATTGAAGATTACAGAATTGCACAGGAGAGAAAGATTGCAGAAATCCGTAGGGGTGTTATGAGGGAAGAAGAAGACATACAGACCAAACGTGATCGCGGTTCACCCGTCTACCAGGGCGCCGGATATAGCGGAGCAGCGCCAAGCGGCAAGGTTGTTTCAATTGGTGGTGGGCATAGTCTTGACTCTGCTGCTGCAGGCGCATATCAGCAAATGGTGGCAGACGCTGCCGCGCAAGGTGTACGCATATCGCTAACAAGTTCATACAGGGACAACGCTGAGCAGGCGATTTTATACCAAAGGTATCTAAATGGCACCGGGAATCTAGCTGCTCCACCAGGAAGGTCTGGCCATAATCGCGGAACATCCCTGGATGTTCGCACTGGAATCGAGTGGATGCAAAGAAATGGACAAAAGTATGGCTGGCACAACACTGGCATGTCATTTTCTCAAAAAGAACCATGGCACTTTGACTATAAGTCTGGCAAAATGCAGCAGGGCAAAGCTGCACCCGCCGCTGGTCGCACAAACACAGAAGCCGCCATTGCAAAAGTAAATACTAATGATGCTGTAGTTCAAGCCCGTCCAGTAATTTCAGGTGTTCCGGTCTCTAAAATTGGCGGACAGCAGATAGCACTTGACAATCAAGGTAGCAAGATCAAGCAGGACGCAATTGCTCTTCAAGAAAAATTCAATAAGCTTGGCGAAGAAGGTGCGCTTCAGCGTGTAATTGAAGCTGCAAGAGGGGAGAATACTGTTAAGCAGAAAACACAAGAGCTGCGTCTCACCAAGGCTGAGGCGGGCTCGATTGGTGCGATGGCTGCAGACAAGCAAGCGATTGCAACATTTGACGCAAGATCACTTGAGACTCAAAAGCAAATTGAAGAAGAAAATAAAAGAATTATTGAAAGAACGTCAAAATCTAATGCTTACAACGCAAAAGAAAAGAAAGCAATTGCCGATGCGGCTAAGCAGTATTTGGAAAATGCAAAAAAATCTCTTGATGTTGACAGACAGATGCTTCAAGTGTCGCAGCAAATGCGTTTTAATTCTGAAATGGCAGCAATGGAGCTAGAGTTTCAAACTCGTGGCGCTGGAGCCAAGGCTGGATTCTTTGGCGCTGGAGCACAGGCTTACAATCAAGAGCTTGTGAACGGAAGTGGTGACCCAGCAAAGGCAGCCGAAAAAGCTCAATCAACCAGAAGGAATGAGGTCAACAACGAAATAGTCCAAATGCGTGAAAATATTCAAAGCCTAATTGACCCAACAAATCAGGTCATCGGAGGAGCAAAGGCTATTGGCGATGCTTTCAGCGAAGGTTTCAAGGGAGTCGTTAGCGGTTCAGTAACTGGAAGAGATGCGTTGGCAGATTTCTTCCAGAAAACTGGGCAACACTTCCTTGAAATGGCAACTCAGATGATGGCGCAGAAGATGATTCTTGAGCTAATTGGCTTTGGTTTGAAATCTTTTGGGCTTAGCGGTGGCAGCGGCATCGCAAACAAATTTGAGCTACCTGGTGCAGGATTCATGCCAACTGGTGGTTTCAAGCCATTTGCCAATGGCGGCATGTTCACGAATTCCATTGTTTCCTCGCCAACGCTATTTCAATTCGCCGACGGAGCAGCCCTTAGCAACGGTGTGGCGGGCGAGGCAGGACCAGAAGCCATCATGCCTCTGTCAAGGGGGCGAGGGGGGCGTCTGGGCGTCGATGCGAGCGGAATGATGTCGGCTTCCCGCGATGCGCTGCAGCAGGCCAGCCAGGAGGTTGCCGCTTCCCGTGAAGCGCTCCAGCAGGTATCGAAAGGTGGTAGCAGTGGAACCGGATCAAACGGTTACACGCCACAAAGCAAGCTATTTGCTGAATCAAGGCAAGCACTTGCAACTTCTACTAGGTCGCAATCTGTTACTACTTCCAGCAGCTCTGCGCCGCTCAAGATTGAAACAATTCGGATTGGCAGCCTTGATGTAGTTACGGTGGAGCAAGCTAAGGCAATTGCTGACGCAAGCTCAGTTCGTGGTAATGCTAAGCAGACAAGGCTGCTACAGTCGAGTCCTTCAGCTCGCAGGTCAATGGGGATCTAATGGATTACGACATTAGCGAAGGTGTTTACATGCAGCTTTTAACTAAAGCTGGTACACCAACTGGATACGCTTTTCAGCAGTTTCATCAGAGTCAGGTGCGTACCTATAAGGGCATTGATTTTATATTTGCAGCATTTGAATACACCGGTGCCAGCATTGATCTTGGGTTTCCAAATGCAGAAGCTGTCTTGGTTTTTAACGTTAACACGCTCAGCTTAAATATTTGGAAGCAAGCTGCAGACGAGTTCTGGATCACAAGAGTTCGCACTGTATGGCTAGATCCGTCAACGTTAATTGAAACTGGAATCGAGATGGTTGATAACTATGCTATTACCGGCTTCGACCATGACTTGCAGCAGGTAAGCTTGCGCCTTGGGAGTCCGTTAGACGCTATCGGTTCTGACTGGCCTCGTAGAGTGTTGACACAGGCAATCGTCGGTGCATTGCCGCCAAACGGAGAGGTAACCTTCTAATGCTTGGAAGAAAGCGCCAAAGATTGCTCTTGCCAGCAGATAGGCAGATTATTGAGATACTTGGCGTTACAGAGCAAGAGTATCGAAATTTCCTGCTGGAGAAAGAAAGATTTAACAGACAGCAGCCGATTCGTGGTCCGGTTGCACTTGAGCCAGCGACAACAGCTTTTCTGATTAACCTAGCAATTAGCTTAGTGCTAACTGCTGCTTCATACCTGCTTCGGCCTAGGCCATTGCAGCCCAAGAAGCCAGGAGAACTTAGGCAACAGCAAAGCCAGGGTCAATCACTTGTAACAAGAACTGAGTTTACGCCAAAGCAGGGGATCTCAAGCTCTCAGGATGTAGTCGAGCTTGGGGCCACAATTCCTGTTATCTGGGCAAACAGGGAAACGATTGGAGGCGTGACCTATGGCGGGGTTCGTGTTAATTGTCCAATGATCTGGTCGCAGATGTACTCCCTTGGCGGGAGTCAAATGCTGCGAGCGATTTATCTTGTTGGGGAAGCTCCAGTTAATGGCATTGATCCCCAACAGTTTGCCTTTGGCGAAAACCTATTAAGTTCCTATGACCTCGGCGCCGCTGGCGAATCAAGCGCAAGGGTAACCATCTATCATAGACCCGGCGGTGGGCGAATTAGGTCAAGTGATCGTGTTGCCGGAAGACTTGCAGCAAATGATCCTGGTAACTCTGAAAATGCTGGAGCTGGAGACGTATTCCAGGCTCGCGGGCTAAACAATGCTTGGACGCAAGCCACTAGCTACACATACAAGCCAAGCAGTCAAACAGTCTTTGGCCTTTACAGTCCAATTGGCAACGGTTTAGCTTATCGTCTAAATCCGTCGATGCGCCCAGCAAGTACCCCGAGTACCGTTCAGGCTTCTCAGTATTGGAGCGCCAGAGGCTACTCGCAAATTCTTTGCTCGCCAGACCACTCTGCATTGGTTCAGCGACAAAAGAATGATGCTATCAACCAGAGCAGAAGTGGACTTGTTACTCTTCGCAGAAATGGTTCGGTTATTGTTAGTACCAGCTTATTGGCAGGCGATGAATTGGATTACCTGCTTGATTCGGGAACTTCGGCTGCAGAGTCTTTCGTTAGCGGTAACTTCTCAGAATTAAAGGGCGACATCGGTTCCGCTGTTGCTGGCAGGCAGCGGCAGTGGGATGATTCCATTGTTGTTGGGGAAACCTATAGGATTGGATCTGCAATTGCAGTTTGCAAGTCCAGAACACCGTCAGATGATGTGTTTAACTCTGACGTACAGAGTCAGCCGATTGGCGGCGGTATTTCAATCGTAGCAACTTTTACAATTGTATCAGCAGGGTCATGCGACTTTCCTGGTTCTGGTGGTGCTAGGTGTGGCACATCTTCGCCGCATATTATGCGACTGTCCAGAGCGACAATTGCTATTCCACAGCCAGCTCAAGTCATTGAGGTTGGTGGCAAGTCAGCGGTAGGTATTAGAGTTTCAGGATTCTGCAATATCAAGGACTCCCCTAGCTACAGGAGAATTGACCTGAACGCTTGTGACATTTACGATACCCTGCTGTTGGCGCCTAGGCAAATCCTTGAGACAACAGCATTTCAGTCTGGCACAATTACACAGATAGAAACTCGTTACAGTTTCTGGAGGTTTCGCTATCGAATGGCTGGCAGCTCAGGCGAGTGGTCACAATTTCCGCAGCTATTTGGTGTATCAGGAAGCACGCAGCAACAGCAGTATTGGTATAACCGAATTGAATTCCCTTCTCGCCAACGCTGGGAACTTGATTACCTACCAGTAAGTGGATGGGAAATTCGTAACAACATTGCTACTGGTCAGTTGGTGGTAATTGATGCAAGGCTTTCGACACTCCTTACACTTACAGATGGCGCCGCTGTCATGCGAGTGCCGGGAACATTCGTAGACCGGCAGCAGTCAGAGTTTCAAATGCCTTGCACAATTCCATCGGTTGGAGATATTGGCATTCCCTACGTTGATAGTAATAACATTGTAGATGACTGGGGCCGACTGGCAGAGCAGTTTGTTTACGAAGAGTTTACTGCTAGTTGCACAACCCCAGAGCACGAGATTGCTTATATTAACGTCATTGATACTGCGCCAACCCCTCCCAGTTACGAGAACATTACACTTGTTGCCGTAAATATTCGTAGTACAACTGAGTCTTCAACTCTTGGCCAATTCAGCGTTTACGTTAATCAGGGAATTGGCTCCTCGCACTCTTTTCCGGGCCTCCTTGAGGCTGGCCTAACAAATAGTCGCTACGGTGTTGGCTCAATTATGAGCGCATTGCAGGTTGACACAGCTTCATTTCAGGAAGCAACGGCCTGGACAAGGGGCAGGGGTTACTTCTGGGATGGCGCACTGTCTGATCCAGTGAACATGAGGTCATGGGGAAATGATACAGCAGCGCTTTTCCTGCTTGACCTTGTAACTAAAAATGGTGTTAGCTACTTACAGTCTGCCATACTATTTGATCAACCAGAAGGAATCGTTGGGCTTTTCAATATTGGCGTTATTAAGGAAAATACATTTAAGTTGAACTACTTTGATCAAGCTGATCGCCAGCCAATCAGAGTATCAATTAAATGGCGTGAAGAAAGACGGGCAGAGGGTGATGGCAGTAATCGCGGCTTATTCCCTGTGATTCGGGAGGTTACGGTTCGGGAAGCAAATACCTCTGAAACAGCTTTGCTTGAAACCATAGATATGACAGATTTTTGCACCAATGAAAGACATGCAATTGATGTAGGTAAAATCAAAGCAAGAATGAAGCGACTGATAACACATCAGGTAACTTTTGAGATACCGCCACTACAAGCCACTCTTGTACCTGGTAGATGCTTTAAGCTTGCAATGGAAAACGTAAGCTATTCGGCACCAAGCAATGGAGTCATACTAAAAGATGGTTCAATTATTAAAAATGATGATTCTTTTGCAGACGGCACCTATGATGTTCTTCTTTGGACTGGCTCTGGTGGCATCCAGGAAACTCAAATAACCATAGTCAACGGTAAAGCATTGAATCCGGTTCAAGCTGTTTTCTGTATTGCCGAGGTAACTACATCGGAACCTGTCTACAAAGTTCAGAGCATGGGATTTACGGATACTGGAGATATACAAGTAACTGCTTTATCCTGGCCTCTTGACTCAAATGGATACAGTCAAATCGCTAGTGGTTGGGATGTTTCCGGTAATTGGATTATTGAAGGTGCAATTGGCAATACAGATGCACCAGGGTCAATCACTGCATCGTTTACCGGGGTAACGATTGTTGGTTCGTCAACAGCAACTGTTGGTGTTTCGGAAAACTATTCTGCTATAGTTAGTGGCACTGGAACTGGATATACATATTCATGGTCTGGTAGTGGCTTAACTTTTGGAACGCCAACGTCTCCTTCTACTACGATTACCGTAACAAGCGCAGGAGCAAAAACCGCAAGCTGCGCTGTTACAAGAAATGGAGTTACAATTACTGCAACGCTTCCAATTCTTGGTGTTACTAGTGGCGAGGGATCTACGGCTATTGGAGCCATTACTATTTCTGGTTCTACGAGTGGAACGAGCCCTGCAACTATTTCATACTCTTCAGCAAATTCTGGAAGTGCAACCGATCTGACTTACTCTTGGTCGGCAGCGGTAATTCCATCTACGGGCTCAGTTACGTTCAACCAAACTGATCTACAGACTGTAGCCGCAATATTTACTGGCGCTGGCACATATCAATTAAGCTGCAGAGTCAGAAGCTACACCGCTTCCGATGATACTGTTCAAAAGAGTTGCACGTTTAATTTAACAACAGATACTATTACCGCAAATGCTCATACTCTATCAGGTAACGATCAAATCTCATTTACGGCTTTGACTGGAGCACTGCCAACTGGTGTTATTGCCGATACAATTTACTATGTGCGATCTAGTGGTATCACAGCAAATACATTTACGATTTCTTTACTTCCGTCGGGTAGCTTGCTAGATATTTCCGGTTCGGCAACTGGAACCTATCAAGTGACTAGAATTGGTCGTACAGGGTTGATAACCGTAACCATCACATGATTCTCTTTCCGGCGATACGGCCCAGCAGCAGGGAGTACCATCCTCCAGCCATTCCCATCACGGAAACCCGCTCAGAGGGGGGTACGACGTTCAGGAGGAGGCGTGGAAGCCTTGCGGTTGATGCTGGTGTGTCCTTGCGGTTCGACGTGCGTCCCGAGGCCGACTGGGAGGCGATAGAGGCGGCGTGGCTCGACTCCGATTGCGGAATGGTTGACCTTGAGCTACCGCCAGAGGTATGGGAGCCTGGGGCTGCACCCAATCTTCCTGGTCTGCAGTGGAGATTTATTCCTGATCAACCACCACAAAAGTCAAACGACAAGGAGCAACGCGGAAGAGTTAATGTTACGGTTGAATTACGGGCTATTGCTTCGTAAAAAATAGATCAATGTCTTGTGCCTGTCCAGCCTGGCTATTCTGTGGTCAGAGTCAGCAGAGTGAGGATTTACAGTGACAGTGATTACCGGGTCGGGTGGGCAACTTCGGTTTAATGGAACCAAGGTTGCAAAGTGCAAGGACTTCAGCCTTGATGTTAGTCGAGACGCAATTGAGGATACAGCACTTGGCTCAGATGATCGTACATTTGTATCTGGATTGCGTGGTGCTAGTGGGAGTGCAACGATTATGTATGATCCTGATGACACAGCAACCAAGAGTCTACTAAATTCAATCTTAAGTGATTCCAGTAGTGCTGAGCAAGTTGAATTTGTGCTCAATACTACACTTGGTAAAGCGATGAAAGCATCAGCACTAATTACTCAGGTTGGTACGCCTGTTTCGGCAGGAGAAATCGTTGCCTGCAGTGTGAACTTTCAGGTAACTGGTCCCATTGTTGGCACCTTCTAATGGCAGTTCTTGGCGCTGGCGGAATCGTAAAACTTCGTCGAGATGCGCCGGAATCGGTAGCTATTGATTCTGCTGCAATCAATACTGCATCAAACACGCTGTCAAATTCAAATATAAGTATTTGGAACGGCGACAGGGTGGTAATTACCTGTGGACGCGGGCTTCCGTTTGATAGCGGCACGAATGGACCCGACTGCCCAGACGGACACGCAATGTACTTTGGGTCAATTTGGCGGCTTGGAACAAACAGGGCTCATATTACCAGCAACTCAAGCGCTTTCTACTCTGGAACGGATTCTGCGGCTTTTTACGTTACTCAGTCGGTCACTGGGCTGACAACTTCTGTTACTTACTACGCCAATAGAGATCAACTGGACAGACTAAGTTTTTACGCAAATCGTGGTGCTGCACTTTCTGGCAGGCTTGCTGACCGGGTTCCAATTGGTAGCGTTGACTTTGGAACTCTTAATATTAGCGTAAACATAACTGAAGCAGACTGGATGATTCAGGGAATGCTTTCCGATTGGTCGCTAAGTCTGACAGCTTCCGAGGTTGATACAACTTCTGTTGGCGAGCGGTTCGGTGATGCCGTTAAGTCAATCGTAAGTGGCAGCGGAACGATGGACTTTTTTATTGAAAGAGAGGGAAGCGACACCAGCAATGATAGTACAATGCTTTTGAATCTTCTTCTTCTTACGGAAAAGGGATGCAAAGCAGAAAGTGAATTCTGGATGATTGACAATCGCAGGGGCTCTGGTAAGTTTCTGCCTGGCGATCTTTATTATGCTACCGATCTAATGATTACAAGTGTAGCGATCAACACTCGGGTTCAAGAAGCAATTGTTGGTTCACTCAATTTCGTGACCGTTGGAGAGATTGCCCTGAGACAGGGAATTGAGTGATCGCTGCTAGAGTGAACCAGCAGTCAGATAAAACGGCGTGGCTCAGCTCGTTCCCAGTGGCCAGACCGGAGCCCTTGACAACCTTTCAACATCGCAAGCAGGCTTTCGTACTCAAATTGCAACAGCGCTTGAGGGATTGCGTCAACTGATTGGTGCAACAAATATTGCAAGTGGCAGCTCCGAATCGACAGATCCACTGACTGCACCGTTTGTTCTGTTTGTTAATCCATATATCGGTAAGGATACTTTCGCCTCTGGCTCCTACAATACAAAAGAAGCTACCGGCACAACGGAAGAGATTGTTGCTCAGAAACTTAAAAGACTAGAGAACCAGCGCCTAACTTGCGGCTATACCAGGCACTCACCGTTTAAGACAATCAACCGCGCTATTATTGAAGCTGCAATTATCACCAGCAAGAACTGGTACATCAACGATCCGCTTGCACACGTTGATTGTGTTTGCATCGTACTAGCTCCAGGTTTGCATATTATCTATAACAATCCTTCAACTGATAGTTCTGCAATTTCAATCTCGACATGGGCAGATGGTTTTAACCCAACATGGCAGCACTTAATTAAGTTTAACCCAACCGAAGGTGGTGTTCTTCTTCCGCGTGGTGCTTCTATCGTTTCTGAATTTGGTGATTTACGTCATACGGTTATCAGGCCAAGCTGGGTTCCAGAAGGAAACGTAGACGAAACACCTACATACTCAAACGGAGTTGCTACCTATTCGCTGCGTAGGCAAATTATCAAAACGACTGGCGGGGGCTATGCCTATGGCATTACCACCATGGATAAGATTGGTCTTGCAGAGTCGCATCACCTTCTGTCAACTTTTGGTCATGCTACGAAGGCAGAACTTGATACATTCTACGCAAACGTTTTCACCGCTTGTGGTACTGGCGGGAACCTAAGCCAAGCACTATTGGTGGCTAGGCAAACTGAGTACACTATTGCCGCACCAATTAGTGGTACGCCAACGCAGGCATGGGATTCTACTGCTTCAGCGTCTTTCTATATTTTTCAATGCACAGTGCGATCCAATTTTGGAATGGGTCGGCTGTGGGTTGACGGTTCCAAAGTCCTCGGCTTCAAGTCATTTGTACTCGCCAACTTTACTGGCGTTAGCTTGCAAAAAAGTATCTCTGAGAATGGAGATATGCGTTGCTGGCAGAAATATTCCGGCGGTAACTGGGTAGCAGTTTCTAACTACGCAGATTACATTAGCCAGATACCGGACAATATTCGACAAAACCCAGCACGGCGTAGTGTTGGTGTTGCTGCCATCAACGAAGGTTTTATCCAAAAGGTTTCAATCTTTGATATTGGAGAAGGCGTACAGAGCCTAGTAGATACAGGCGGTGAGATTGACAGCAACAACGGCAACAGCAGTTTTGGCGGTTGTGCTGGTATCGCTAAGGGATACCGTAGGGCAGCACTTCCAAGTGATAAAAACTGGCAAATCAGTGCGATTAAGGTTCCACTTAGTCCTGAGTTCAAAACAGGCAATATCCAGCGGTTCTACCTAGGAACGGTTTCGGCGTTTACATCTAGCACAGTCACCTTATCTTCAGGGTTGGCGCCATATGGCACTAGCTCTACCATTCCAGATACGCTTGGCCAGAACGGTTACACACTCCCTTCAGGTAGTTATATCTGGGTAGAAAATCAACAGGGAACCGATTGGCGAGCGCCGCTGACCGGAAGTGCATGGTCATCTTCGGCGCCAGCACAAATCAACATCACCACAGCTCTTACGAATCCCAGCGGTGCTGCTGTTGATTTAGGCGGTGATGGAATCTCCTTGGCGATTGGTGCTCGCGTCTATGTGAGACGACTGGTTGATACTCGTACACCAGCCGAACGCAGAATATCTGTCAAGCTAAGCAATACAACGGCAGCCCGAGTCCCGGCAGCTAGCTCCGTGCTGCAGACAGATACTACTTCATCTTCAATTGCTCGCACACTAAGTAGCTCTTCCGAAATACTGCTGGTCAGTTCTGCCGGGTTGGGTGACACTCCTGGTTCTGGTGTTCTCAAGACTGCTGAAATTACACTGCGGCGTGGCGGCAACGCTACCAGCTACGTCAACGGTGCTACCTATCTAGCTGGCACGGTTGTACTTTACGCGAACAAGCATTACATCAATAGCAAGAAGCTGACAACCACAAGTTCAGTTCCTGATCCAACGCAGTGGCAGGAAACGTTCGTTCATATGGAGTCGTCCTTCGCCCCTGAAGACAATATCAAGAACGAAGCGCTAATCTTGGTTTTTGATACTGATACGGATGGCGCTGAGGTTACAACTACATGCGGAATCAACTGGTCAACCGTTTTTGGTACGTCTGGGTTATTCTCGGTCGCTAGTCAGTACCGTTCAAGCACAGACTATTTGGGAGCCTTTCTGTTACTGAAAGCGCTGGGCTACGAAAGTACCGATACCCACGCTGCACTGGTGCCACGCAGCGAAGCAGCAAGAAGTCGTAACCCAGGGCTGACATCATCCCCAGCTACCACACTGGCTCTCAGCAGCGTTTCCCCGTCGGGTGGTGCTGCCAATGCAGCGGCAAATTGGCCAGTTGAATTCAGGCGTCCCTCAACCCTTTGGATGGGATCACATCGCTGGTTTGGTAGCGGTACGGGAAATTATTCAAAGGCCGTTCCGGCAGCAGCGCAAGATATGTCTGCACAGAATAAATTTACTTATTACTTTACCAGTCAAGGAGGCGGCAGGGTAATCCCTCAGGGTAGCCAGGAGGATGGACTGCTGGTATCCCCTCGCGGCCTAGAGGATACAACAACTGGTCAAACCCTAAGCGTTGAAAACATTGGTGCTGGAGATATTAACACAAGTCAGGGAACCGTATTTGACGTACTAAGCGTTACGAATAGTTTGACTGTTGGTGGTCAGGCTACGTTCTCAGGCGGAATTACTTTTAATTCTGGTCAGGTAAGTCAAACTACAAGACTTGGCCCAGCCAGGTTAGCGCCCTACGCTGAACTAATTAAAACTGGAGTCGCCGCTTCAGTTGCTACCAACGATGCGTCAATCAACGGCTCGCCTGATATTGTAACTGTTCCCGGTCTGAATGCTTGGAAGAATGCAAATCAGCTTGTTAGCGCATTACAAGGGGAACTCCTGATCTATGTAAGCGCTACGGGAACGGATCGCAACTTACAGCAGATGATAGCAGAGCCACCGAATGTGGCTTCAAGAGCTGTTCCTAATCTTAGTAGGGCTGCCGAATATGCTAATTACGTCCTGTCAGGTAGTGAGCAAACTGCTGTTGTTCGCATTAGCCCAGCCTATTACATATTCCTTGCTTCTGTTTGGAATTGCAATGTTCGATTTGAGTCATGGAATAGTGGGTTTACGGCAATGCCATATCCAAGTACAACTGCTGGCAGCTACTATCCTGCAACTGCAACAGCAAACGATTACTACGATGGCAAGGGTTACGACAACGCAGCTTTGATTCCTCAATTCATAACTTGGCGACTTGCTATTCGTGATAGCGCAGGAGCTGGTAAAACAGGCGGAAACACGAATTTACACGCATTTCTTTACGGCACTGAAATTACTTTTAAGAAATCAGCTGAATTCAAAGGTGGATTTTCTTTTCTTGGTCTTGCTGAAACAATCAAATGGATTTCCGGAAATATAAACGTAAGAGCTACACAAATTGTGTTCTCCGTGGGCGGCAGTAGTTGGGCGAATACGGAAAACAATATCAATGGCTTGACTTACTCGTCAAATACTTCAACCAATGTTGATCAATTGCTAAATAGCATTAGAAATGCAAGTGGATTTACGGGTGAATTCAGTGCAGCCACTTTTTCATCGCCTATAAACATTCAGTCCAGAGCAACTGATTCTATTCAATTAAAAGACTGTATTTTTGGTCCAGGCCTTCCATCTCATAAAGACACTCTGGGTGGCAATCGCTGTCCATATATTAACGTTACAACTAACGCTAAAATCTATTTAAGCAATGTTTACCTAAGGGGAAATACGGTAATCACAAGTAACGGAATCGGCTGCTCATCCTCAATAGAAAATTCCAATCGCATACACTATGGTTCCGCCCTTGCTCAGGCACCGTGGACATTTAGGCAATTTCACCATACCTTTATTGGTACTTTAGGCCCTTCTGAGGGATCTTTGTCTATAGATATGGTTTTTGGTATGATTGGCGATGGTAAGTTTGTGCTAACCGGCGAAGCAGCGGTCGCTCCTTATGATTACAGCTTTTATTCTGATAGAACCGGAAAGCTGCTACCCAATCATATCCATCTGGTTACGAATAGTTCAACCTCGGCAGAACTTAACTATCCGTCAAACGACAATGATGGACCCTTTCTGGATCAATTTATTCACGCAAAAACATCTATCATAATTGAGAACTGTTTTCTTGATACTTTTGCAGGCAGCGCGACCCAGCCGGTTCGCTCAGGTTTTATGGGACGATTTGGTTCCAATGGCCACAACTCAACCAAATCCCGTGGTATTTTACTTGGTTGCAAGTATTTTGGAAAAGAAGGTGGAACAATTTCGCAAACGGATATTTCGCAAACCGGAACAATCTTTAGACGGGCTGGGGCTGCAAACGTTACCTTTGTTCCATATGTTCAAAACCCTGGTAATTCTACAAACTATGGTGAAGGTTATCCAGCAGGCGACAACCCTGTGATTGAAACAAAGGACAACGGGTCTACCACGATTAACCTGAATATGGGTGCCCGTAGCTGGCGGGCTGGCATCAGCCCCCAATACGGGTCCATTGTTCGGCCCGACAAGTCAACTAACATCACTATCTAAAACCATGCCGCTTCCTTACGACTCCGATTACGTTTCATTTGCGCCTAAGCACGTTAGGGACAGCTCTCAGTTTTTACGCAAAATGCTATCAATGAATTTAGACCCCTACGCACCGGATACCTATCGGCCTGAATTGATTAGGGCAATCGAAAGAGAAGTAAGTCTTCTACTTAGCTGACTGCTCTCAATACCTTGAGATCAGAGGTATCGCCACTGGGTAGCCCCGGTAGAATGCCGTCATGGCCATCTCTCCTGGGAAGTACAACACTGAACTTCAACGCAGGGCAGATTTTGCTTTGCCGATTCAGTTCAAAGATGGAGCATCGAATCCGATTGTTTTAGTCGGATGGAATGTCATTGCTCAAGTATGGAACGAAGATCGCACTGTTAAATACGCTGACTTTGCAGTTACTTACAGAGATCGGGTAACTGGATCAATTACAATCTCACTTACTAGCAGTCAAACAAGTGTATTTCCCGATGAAGTTTTTTATGACGTAATGCTTGTCAATCCAAGCGGCTTAAAAGAATATTACCTTGAAGGAATCCTCTTCGTTAGCGAGGGCTACACAGCATGACTTCTAGCTATTTCGATCCCAGCAAAGTTCTTGTTGTTGAAGTTAAGTCCGCTGGCCCGCAAGGTATTGGTCTGCCAGCAGGTACGGCTGATGCTGGCAAGTATGTTCGCAAGCTTGGCGCAGAACCATATGCCTATGAACTTGTAACACTAAGTCAGGTCGGTGGTCTGGAGGCATTTCGTGATGCAAATCGGGTCTATGTGAGCCCCAACGGCAATGACGCCAATAACGGCACCAGCCTTGGCGAGCCCCTGAGGACGCTAGGAGCGGCTGCAGCGGCTGCACAGCCCGGTGATCTGGTCGAGGTAGGCCCAGGGGTCTATACGGAGCCTGTGCTGCCTATCAGGTTCAAGCGCAACGTTGGCCTCCTTGGCAGTGGCCTGCGGAACACCACCGTCAAGCCTGCCGCTGGGCAGGAGATGAATGGTTTCCTCAGGGTTGATAGTGGCTTCTGGTGCTGGGGTATCGAATTTGCTGGCCACCAGGCAAATAGCGCAACCGGCGATCTTGCGTGGGCGATTCGTTTTAACGAACTAGCAGATAACAGAGATATTGGCGCAATTGGGCTTGGCGCTTTTATTCTCAAGTCTCCATATATCCAGAACTGTTCTTCAATTACCGCTGAAGATGATACCGGCACTGCTGGCAGTGTAAGCACTGGAGATACGGGCGGCGGTATTTTAGTTGACGGTAATAGTTGCGCCGCAAACAGTCCTATCCGCTCAATGGTGGTAGATAGCTTCACTCAGGTCAACTTAGGTGGACCTGGCTGTTTGGTAATCAATGATGGCTACGCCCAGCTAGTTTCATTCTTCGGAACTTTCTGCGAGTATCACGTTAAGGCGATGACCGGCGGGCAGGTCAACCTTTCCGGTGGCGGTACAAGTGACTTTGGCGTTTACGGCTTAGTAGCTGATGGCTACAGCTCTAAAGCTGTTTTCAGTGGCGCCTCTCGTACTACTAACTATGGCGCAGCTCGCATTGATAAGAGCGCATCAATTGATCACGTTACCAATACATTCGCCTGTGTTAATCACGGCCTTGGCGCCAACGATCAGATTGTTTTTGAGGATAGCGAAGCAATACTGCCAACTCCTCTGCAGATCAACACAATTTACTATGTACGCAGCGCTGGCTTAACCAGCAATGCGTTCACGCTTTCCGCTACATCAGGCGGCGCAATCATAGATATTACTCAGGCAACATCAGGGATATTCCCATTCGTTCGGATGGGTGTTACTTCAATTGATGTTATCGGTTTCAGCGCTAACCGTCTAGGCCGCCAAGTCAAGTACCCGACTGCGGGTTCACTGGGTTCACCTGGCCGCCCCGTCACGATTACTGCAGTTACGGGTTCAACCCTGACTGTCACGCTTGACCCAAGCACGATCCGTCACGAATACGTTGGCGGTGGTGTTGTAACAGTTGGCACTAACAACTACAACGTTACTGCAGCTATCTACAATAACGCTACGGGTGAAACCAGAATCACCGTTGCTAACTATACGCCGATTGTTGGCTCTAGTGTAACCATCGCTGGGCTGTCCTTTATTTGCGATAGCGGCAGCCGCCCAAGCGCAGGACAGTTGATGTTCCCGCGACTTGTTTTTCCGCGCAACTCCTCAACTGGTGTTGCCCAAGCCAAGACATTTACTTACACGAAGACAGGTAGTAAGACTTTTACTTACTTTGAGGCCGCATCTCCCAACGGACCAGAGCACGAATATATCAGCGGTGGAACTGTATTCATAGGCCCCACTGATTACGGAGTTAAGACTTCTACTTACGACAAAACTACTGGCCTGGTCACAATTACGACAGTCAGTACGTTGCCGGGGGCAAATGGCAGCACGGGTTCAGTTACCGTCAACGGCCTTATCTTTATTTGTCCGTCAAGTGCTTATGTCATCACCAGTGCGGTTCCGATTGATGCAAGCGGCAACGATGTCGCAAATGACAGCGCCAATCGTGCTGGATACAGAGTCCTGTTCTTTAGCACTACCAACGGAGGCTTACTCAATACTGTGGTTCCTGGGCAAGAACTTGAGTTCCGTCAGCGTTCTCAAATTTC
>Ga0209086_10000537_pt1 | contig 33257 bp, 25 predicted proteins | sample M_130207_XF_Meta_FD_187312 | JGI IMG/M metagenome (GOLD analysis project Ga0209086, IMG submission 187312) | Freshwater microbial communities from Lake Montjoie, Canada to study carbon cycling - M_130207_XF_MetaG (SPAdes) (version 2) | ecosystem: Environmental > Aquatic > Freshwater > Lake... | reverse complement strand
AGGTCTCTATGCTTGGTATATCCGTCCGCCGGATGAAGAAGCCGTACCTGAAACGTCCGAAGTCTTGAAGTCTGCCGCCATCCGGGTGCTGCGCTTCCTGATGCCGGTCGGTGCCGTCTTCTTGGCGCTTTGGGCGATTTTCGGCCACGACTCCGGTGTCGTTAAGCTTGCCGAGGTTTCTCTGCTCGCGGTGCTGACTTCTTTTGGCGGTGCTTACGCCGCGCTGGGGGTATGGAAAGCGCGCACGGTCGAAACTTATGGCTGGTTCAAGGAGCCTGTTTTTGGTGATGCATTGGTGATCGGTGAAATCACTCCGGGCCCGCTGCTGCTCGCCGGTAGTTTCATCGGTTGCATGGCTGGTTATAACGGCAGTCTCGGCATGGGGGGTGGCTGGATGGCCGCTTTGGTCGGTCTCCTGGTGCCAGCGATTTTTACGTTCAGTTGTTCCACGCTGATCTTGCTCGCCGCCGCTCCGTTGGCTGACGAGGGGGTAGGGGATGTCCGTTTTCATGATGTGATCGGGCTGGTGACCGCCGCCGCCGCGGGTGCTGTGTTTTGGCTGGGGCTTTCTCTGCTGCTCTCGCAGATGACCCTGGTCTTTTGCTTGATTTCAGCCGCCGCGGGTGCCGCCCTTTACTTTAAAAAGACGAACATCCTCCTCTTGGTCGCCCTGGGCGCCGCGGTGGGCTGGTTCGCGGCTCGATAAATTACTGAAATCAGTTTGTGCATTTTCAGCTTTGCACCAACGTTTTCCTACCATGAAACAACTCACCTCCCTGCTGGTTATCGCCCTAGTCTGCGCTTCGGTCGCTTTTGCGGCCTCTCCTTCGCCTGATGTCAAACCAGCTACGACGACCAAAGAGTCCTCGAAGTTTAAGGCCGGTGGTTGCTGCGATAAGGCCGATAAAAAGGGCGAAAAATGCCAACATCCTTGCTGCGTCAAGGCTGCGGCTGACGGCAAGGTCTGCGAAAAGTGCAACGCCCCAGCGAAGAAGTAATTACCCATACTTTTCCTTTTAAAGGGCTGAACTTTGTTCGGCCCTTTTTTGTGTCTAATTGAAGTGAATCCATCGGGAGTCTTGCCCCTTGTCGGTTTTGACGTAAATCTCTCCAGATGCTCCGCCGTCATCCACTGATTTCTTCGGTCATGTTGTTGAGCATGGCTTTCGGTCTCTATTTTTGGACTAGACCGGTTTCCGCCACGCCCGATTTGCCAGCTGCTAAGCTAGGCTACGAGGTCTGTCCGCCTTCTCCCGATGGCATCGGTAAGGTCTATCAAGGTCGCGAAATCGCCCAGGTGATGGGCCATCCGGGTATCGGCTGGCTCGAACGCTCCGATCGCGAGAAAGAAGAGGCCCCTTCCAAGGCAATTGCCGCCTTGGAGCTGGCGCCAGACGCCGTCATCGCGGACATCGGCGCCGGGTCGGGCTATTATTCTTTCCGAATCGCCCGGCAGCTTCCGCGCGGAAGGGTTGTCGCGGTCGATATCCAGCCCGAGATGATTGATTTTTTGACGAAGGAATCCCTCAAGCTGGGCATAAAGAATGTGCAGCCTCACCTGAGCACCATCGAAGACGTCAAACTGCCTGACGGCTCTCTTGACGCCGCCTTGATGGTCGATGCTTATCACGAATTCGACCACCCGATCGAAATGCTGGCCTCCTTGCGTCGCGCCCTGCGCTCGAAGGGGCGCATCTATCTCCTGGAATACCGGGCCGAAGATCCGCAAGTCCCCATTAAGCCCCATCACAAGATGACCGAGACCCAAGCACGTAAGGAATTCGAAGCCGCCGGCTTCAAGTTCGTGGTGAACAAGCCCGACCTACCTTGGCAGCACTTACTCATCTTCGAGCGTCCGTGATCATTCAGGCTCCGACGTTTTTCTTGATCTCCTTGAGCTGCTGAAATTCGGGTTTGGCGGTATAAAATTTGTCTAACGGGTAACACCCGGAGATGAGGCCGTTACGCGGTGCGGTCGTGCAGTCGCTGAAGGTGCGGCAGATGAACTTGTTCTCCATCGCGCCGTTCTTCGCGGCGTCCGCCAGCATGGCAGGGTAGCTGAGTACGGCGCGACCAACGCCGATGGCATCGCTCCACTTGTTGCGTAGAATGAATTGGGCAAGGTGCGGTAAGTATTCTTGGATATAACTCAGGCCAGAGCTGACGATGATTAGGCTGCTGGGCGCCCGGGATCTCACCTGACGAACGGCATCCACTTGACGGGCCAAATCGATCAAAGGGTCGTGCGCGGCCTGATAACCGTCGCTCGGCGGGTAGGCCGCCGGGCGTTGAATGTGCGGATTATAATAGGGCGAGCCCGCGGAGGTGTTCAGGATCTTAACCCCAAGTTCGCCTAACATGTTCACGAATTGAAAGGTTTCGGACAGGTCGGGTTGCGTGGGTTTTTCCGGGTTCGCCCCAAAGGCGAAACGGTAGGGAAGGAGATGCGCATGCTCTTCGGGGATGCCGGGGCCGAGTCGCCCAGAAACGGAAAGCGCCGGGTCCGGACGAAAAGGCACGAAATCGAAGAGGCTGAGGCGCACCCCGATATCAATGGGATTACCTTCGGCCCGGATGCCGGCGATGATGTCGCGCAGGATGCGAGTCCGGTTTTCGAAGGAGCCCCCGAACTTGCCAGGTCGGGTGTGGGCGCTGAGGAATTCATGCAGCAGATAGCCGTGACAGTGCTTGATGTCCACGAAGTCGGCACCGCATTCCCGGGCCACTCGGGCGGCCTTGACATAACAACGGATCAGTTCTTCGACATCGGCATCGGTAAGGACCTGATCGTCGGAAGTGACGTTAAACTTCTTGTCTAAGATCGGGTGACGGTAGGCGATGCGCGATTCCCAGCGTTTCTTATCATTCGGTCGACAGAAGCGTCCTGAGTGCGTGAGCTGAAAGCCGATGACCAGATCATCTGTCGAGCCCCAGCGGGCGAGGTGTTCGGCTTTGAGGATGCCGACGAGTTCGGTGATGCCGGCTTGGTTCTTCTCGTTGATGATGAGTTGGTTCATATTGGCACGACCGTCGGCGCGCACGGCCATGGCCTCCGCTCCGCAGATAAGTTTGGCCCCGCTGGCGCCGAAGCGCTGCCAGCGGCGTTTCATTTCTTCGGAGATGCCCCCGGTAGTCGTCCCATCCCAACCTTCCATGGGATGAATTGCGATGCGGTTACCGATGGTCTTCCCATTGATTTTATTCTGAGAGATAGGCTGAGAGAGGGGGTTGCCTGCTCCGGCTTCGATGGTATCTTCAATCGGCAGTTCGATCCCGATGGAAGCGCAATGGGCGCGGAAATCCGCGACGGTCTTAAGCGACGCGACGCGGGTGAGTTTGAAAGGTTCGGACATAGGTTTAGCTTAGAGCGGCGATGCGTTTGGCGATATCCGCCAGGATTTCGCGGTCAGAATCCGGGCGGTTGGCCGAAAGCGGATGGGTGTCATCGCATTCCAGCCATCCGCGGAGCTTCAGGAACATGGCGGCGGAATGTTTGTAGGCGGGAACGGGCGGGCGGAAGGCGAGGAAGCCGAGATACTGCAAAAGGTCATTGATTTCGTAAAACGATGCAGCGCCTTTTTCCCAGGCCTTATCCCGGAGAGCAAACGCCTCGGGGGCGAACGTGCTTAGTCCGAGTAAGTAATCGCTACCATACATGACCATGTCGATGGCGAGGTCGTTACCAGTGTATACTCGGAAATCCGGACGCGTCTGATCACGCAGCGCCAATCTCTCCCACTCCAGGTCACGTCGTAACGAGGAATGCTTCGCGCCGATGCATTGTTTTACGCCCATGAGTCCCCGATAGACGTCCAAGGAATAGATCTTTCCAAAGGGGGCGAACATCTGTCCGAGTTCGAAGCCGACAAAACGAGGGGCGTGACGTCCGATCGCGGCATAGGCTTCCACGATTTTATCATCTGTCTGAGAGGTCAGTCCGTAGCTTTGGAAGATGACTGGCGTGCCGCCGTGATGCTGAATCATCTCCATCTGACGAGCGTAAGCGCCGAGGTCAAAGGCATCCCCAGGCTTATCAAGCACGAAGGCGCCCGCGACATACCATTTACCGGCCGTTTCCGTTTGGGTGATTTGTAGGGCGCGCCGGCGGATCGAGTCATCGATGAGATTGCCATAACCGGTATCCATGTTGACGGCCGGAGCTAGCCCGGCGGCGACGGTACGGCGTACATGTGCAGTAAAGCCCGCCCAGTCGATATCGCCGTTCGCATGGAAGGGTAGGAGGATGGCAGAACTCCCTTCGATTTTACGCTGACGGCGTATCATCGAGGTGGGCTCGGGGTGCAAAGGGTTGCTCATAGTCTGATGTCATTTTGGATGTTTTATGAGAAATATCCCAGCCTCAAAAGCGGGTCACTCATTCGTTCCTTGTAGCCCAGTGGGAATCCGCTCAGATGTAAGACGTTGCTTGGTGCGACTCACCCCTATGTCGATGAAAGAACTTCATTCCCCTGTTTCCACGAAAGACGCGATTACCCGTGGAATGCAGCTGACGCTTCTCGCGGGCTTCTTGGGTTGGATGATGGATGGTTACGAGCAGGCGCTTTTTCCGACGCTCGCCGGACCCGCGCTGAAGAGTATGGTGCCCGTAGAAGTTGCGGCCTTAGGCTCCAAGGCCATCAATAGCTGGGTGGCCGGATGGATGGGTTGGATCACTTCCGCTTTCTTGATCGGCGCCGCACTGGGTGGCGCGGCTTTCGGTTGGCTCGGAGACCGCATCGGCCGCGTGAAGGCGATGTCGTTCAGTATTCTGTTCTACTCAATCTTCAGCGGGGTCTGTTATTTCGCGACCGATCCGACTCACCTTGCCAGTGCGCGTTTCATGGCGGCCTTAGGCATGGGCGGCGAATGGGCCTTGGGCGTCGCGCTGGTGATGGAAGCCTGGCCCGAACGGCATCGTTCTAAGATGGCCGCTGCCATCGGTGTGGCGGCGAACCTTGGGATGGTCCTGGTGGGTTGCGTCGCTTTGGCTTACCCGGCCGATGGTCATTCCTGGCGGATCCACTTCTTGATCGGTGCCTCCCCGGCCATCCTTACTTTGCTCATTCGTCTCTTTGTGCCTGAGTCTGAAAAGTGGGAACGTTCCATGAAAAAAGAAGCAGCTGGGCCCACTCCAACTCGCTCCAAGATCGAAGAGGTTTTTAGCGGCGAATTGCTTGGTTCGACCCTCGCCGGTATTGCGATGGTCTCGGTGGTTTTTGTTGGTACATGGGGTGCGGTACAGTGGATTCCTTTGTGGGTGAGCGAACTGGCCGGTCCTGAAAACCCGCGCGCCAAGGCCCTCGCGATGGTCATCGTGTCCGTCGGCGCCTGCACGAGCACTTTCATCGCTCCGTTACTCCTAGCTGGCCAGCCGCGCCGACGCGGCTATCAGCTGCTCTGCCTGTTCGCCTTGGCCGCCACGGTCTGGATCTACCGCACGCCAGCGAATTGGTCCGGTACGATGCTCTTCGATATTTTCCCCGTCATGATGGCCGTAAAGGTTTTTGTCTTGGGTATGGCAGCCACCGCCTTCTTCGGCTTTTTCCCACTTTATCTTCCCGAGCTTTTCCCAACGCGCGTGCGTGCGACCGGACAAGGTATTTGTTATAATACCGGCCGTCTAGTCGCCGTCCCCTTCGTTCTTCTCAGCGGTAAATTAGTCGAGACGCTCGGCGGTTATCAAAGCGCCGCCGCCGCCATCACACTCGTCTACGCCGTCGGTTTGTTCGTGGCTTTCTTGGGCAAGGAGACTACGGGTCAAGGCCTCCAAGACTAAGATGAATCCGCATGATGTTCAGATTCGAGCCGTGCGCTGGCACGCCTTGCCGGTGAAGACTCGTCTGCCTTTGAAATTTGGTCACGAGACGGTGACGAGTGTCGCCTGCGCTCGCGTATGCCTGACGGTTTCGCGGGCCGATGGCTCGCGGGCCGAAGGGTGGGGCGAGACGCCTCTCAGCGTGCAATGGGTCTGGCCTTCCGCCGTTCCCTACGAGGTGCGATTCAAGGCCATGCAGGATTTCTGCGATTTGTTGACCGAGGCCTACGCTCAATTTCCCGCCCAAGGTCACCCGATGGAAATCGGCTACGATTTTATCGAAGCGGTGCTGCCCAAGCTGCTCACGGCTTTCAATGCCACCTTGCCGAAGGGGGTGGTAATGCCGACTTTGGCCGCCTTGGTCTGCGCCTCACCGTTCGATCTGGCCCTGCATGATGCCTATGGCGTCGTGAACGAGGTGCCGACTTATCTTACTTATCAGGCCCCGTGGATGAATCGTGATCTGTCCGCCTACCTGACGCCCGCCGCCGATGCCCCGCAGGTAAGTTTTAGCGGCAAGTATCCGGTCAATTTTTTCCGTCAGCCCGTCGAGACGAAACTGCTGGCCTGGCACCTTGTCGGTGGCCTCGATTATCTGACGCTCGTTGAGGCGGGCGCCTCTGTCGTGCAAGATGGCTACCCGAGCACGCTTGACGCATGGATCAAGCGCGACGGCTTGAAGGCGCTGAAGGTCAAACTCCGTGGCAACGACGCCCCCTGGGATTTCGCTCGCATGAAGCAAATCACGGAAATCGGCCTGCCGTTGGGTGTCGAATTATTTACCGCCGACTTTAACTGCACAGTGATGGACCCCGCCTACGTCAATGGAGTACTCGATCGTATCAAGTCGGAATTGCCGGAACTATGGTCGAGGTTGAGTTACGTCGAGCAACCTTTCCCTTACGAATTGGAGGATCATCCGATTGACGTCCATTCGGTCAGCGCCCGTATGCCGCTCTTCCTTGACGAAAGCGCCCATGATTGGCGAATCGTCCGCTTAGGTCGTGAATTAGGCTGGACCGGTGTCGCCCTCAAGACTTGCAAGACGCAGACGGGTGCTTTGTTGAGTCTCTGTTGGGCCCACGCCCATGGCATGCAATTGATGGTGCAAGACCTGACCAACCCCATGATGGCCCAGATGACCCACTTGCTGTTGGCAGCGCACGCCCCGACGATCGCCGGCGTGGAGACCAATGCCATGCAGTTTTATCCCGAAGCCTCGATGGCAGAGGCCGAGATTCATCCGGGGCTTTACCGTCGCCAGGCGGGCCAGATTGATGGCAGTACTCTTTCCGGCCCTGGTTTCGGCTATAGATTGAAAGAAATTGACCGAAAGTTGCCTGCGGCTCGGATGTCTTCGCCCGCTTAAGTCAAAGACGCTTGCCCGCTTGGAGGGAATTGCCATTTCTTTGGTTTCCCCTCCCATGCACCCTCGTCTCCTCCTCCTTGCAGCCTGCGCTGTCTCCGCTTTTGCCGCGGATGCTCCTCAACGGAAGATTCTTTTCTTCACCAAATCGTCCGGCTTCGAGCACGATGTGATTTCTTATAAAAAAGGCATGCCCAGTTTCGCCGAAAAACAACTCCTCGAGTTGGGCACCGAAAACAAATGGGAATTCGTCTTCTCGAAAGACGGATCTAAGTTCTCCCCGCAGTACCTCGCGCAGTTTGACACGGTGATGTTCTACACCACCGGTGACCTCTGCTCCGAAGGCACCGACAAGAATCCTCCCATGTCCATGGCGGGTAAACAGGCGCTCTTTGATTATGTTAGATCCGGCAAAGGTTTTGTCGGTACGCACTCGGCTGCTGATACCTTCCATACCGACAACGAGGCCGTGAAGGGTCCGGAGCGCTTTACCAACCATGGCGATAAGGCTGATGCTTACGTCTGCTTCCTCGGTGCGGAATTCATCCGGCACGGCAAGCAACAGGAAGGTCGTAATCAGGTCATTGACCCGACTTTCCCTGGCTTCGAAAAAGTCGGCGCTGAATTCACCTTCGCCGAAGAATGGTACACGTTGAAGGATTTCCGTCCCGAAATTCACGTTCTCACTGTTTTTAACAGCCCTGCCCTCGAGGGTGATGATTATAAGCGTCCGGCTTACCCTAACACCTGGGCCCGTAATGAAGGTAAGGGTCGCGTGTTCTATACCGCCATGGGTCACCGCGAAGATGTTTGGACGAACCCGACCTTCCGTCAGATCCTCGTGGGTGGCGTGAAGTGGGCCTTAGGCGATGCCAAGGCTGCGGATCTTTCGCCTAACCTTTTGAAGGTCGCCCCGGGCGCCATGACCAATCAGCCTTATACGGCAACGCCGGCCCCGAAGGCCAAGGCGCCCGCCAAAAAGGCTGACGCCAAAAAGTAAGTCCTCGAGCAGGGCGGGCACTAAGCCCGCCTTGTTTGTTGATGGACGTTTTCCAAAACTTTTATCATGCGCGAACCTTCCGCCGAAGCCACGAAGTGGAGTGAGCTCTCCGAGCATCAGAAAAAGTCCGGTTTTGCGGCCTGGCTCGGCTGGTTCTTCGACGGTCTTGATCTGCATCTCTATACGCTCGTCGCGACGGTGTTCGTCGCGCAACTGCTGGCTTCTCCGGTCGCACATCCGGATGTGGCCAAGTATGGCTCGATCATCCAAGCGGCCTTCCTGGTCGGTTGGGCCTTTGGGGGCGCAGCTTTCGGGCTCGTTGGCGATCGACTCGGACGAAGTCGGGCGCTGGTTCTGACGATTCTCACCTACGCTATCTTTACGGGGCTTTCCTTCTTTGCCCAGACGTGGTGGCAGCTGATGATCTTCCGCTTCCTGGCGGCGCTGGGTATCGGTGGCGAATGGGCCGTGGGCGCCTCGCTACTCTCCGAAACCTGGCCAAAAAAGTGGCGCCCCTGGATCGCCGCCGTCCTGCAGTGCGCCGTGAATCTCGGCATCCTCTTCGCCATTTTTTCCGTCGAAGTGCTCAAGCTTTTCCCCGGCTTCGAATCGCGCTGGGTTTTTCTTATCGGCGTGCTGCCGGCTTTCGTGACTCTCTGGATTCGTAAGGCCGTACCCGAGACGGAGGAATGGACCCAGGCGCAGCAAGGGCGCCAGCCTCCGCCGATGTCCGACTTGTTTGCCCCAGGTATCCGCCGCACGACCTTGATCGCGATGACGCTCTGTGCGATCTCGCTGACGGGCCACTGGACATTCATGTTCTGGCAACAGGCCTTCATCAAAACGCACCCGGGAGTTTCTGTGTCCGCCCAGGCGCATGTGACCTCGGTGGCTTTATTCTGCGTCATCTTCGCCTCGATTTTCGGGAATTTCGCTTCGGGCTACTGTGCCCAGCGTTTTGGTTATAAGCGAACGATTGCCGGGTTTTTCGCGGCCTATTTTATCTTCATGTTCGCAGCTTTCGTGATGCCCTGGAGTCTGGCGGCCACTTACGTGCTCTTTGCGGCGGTTGGCTTTACGCAGGGTGTCTTCGGCTTGTTCACGATGGTTCTGCCACCTCTGTTTCCGACGCTGCTGCGTACCACGGGGGCGGGTTTTTGTTATAATATCGGCCGAGTTTTCGCCGCGGCTGGCACGGTCTTTTTTGGGCTCTTCGCCAAGGTCGGAGATTTTAGCCAATGTCTCTTCTACGCTTCTTTTCTTTTTATCCCGGCGGCAATCCTTGCCTTGTGGTTGCCTACAGAAGAAGCGATCGAAACTCCCCGATAGCGCTTTCTTAGGTATTGTCGATTCGCTCATCCTAAGCCATTAATCCGGTCGTGAAGTTGAAAGATAAGCTCATCCTTTTCCTGAAAATCGAGGCGCTGACCTTGGTCATCGGTCTCAGTTTTATTCTTAGGCATGTGGCCTTGGGGGTGATTAAAGATAAGAAAGCAGCCCTGGTCGCTCAACTCCCCGTGCCCTTTAAGTCCTCGGTCGCCGAGACCTTGAAGCGGTTTTCGGCCGTGATGGTTCACGACCAGTGGTTGTATCTTCTTCCTTTTTACGGGGCCTGCTTATTCGCCATCCGGAGCGACCTGGTTGCGCGCTCCCTGCGGGATGTTTTTCTTAAGTGGAGCCTGATTTTCTTCGTGATGGAATTCACAACCGAATGGACCAAATATGGTTGGGATACCGTTTCGGCCGATTTGCCGGTACAGCTGGCGCGCTACCTTACCGGGGGTCTCATGGCCGCCGGGGTGTGGTGGTTGATGGAAAAATCCCCCCGGTTGAAAGAGCTCGGCCAAAAGCCGCTGGTCACACGTCGTCGGACCCGACGGTCGGTCAAACAGGATTAACTACCGGCAATCGCCTTGAATTCCTGGGCGCTCACCGGCGTCACCGAAAGACGGTTGCCCGGCCGTAATATCAACATCGTCCGTAAGGCTTTATCGGTCCTGAGGTCTTCCAGTGTGAAGGGCTTTTTCAGGGTCTTATGGAAACTAACTTCCACGCAACTCCAGCGGGGTTTCTCTTTGGATGCTTTGGCATCGTAATAATCAGACTTTGCGTCGAATTGCGTCGGGTCATCAAAGGCCGCCTTGGAAATCTTGGCCACTCCGACGATGCCTGGTTCCTTGCAATTGGAATGATAGAACAGGACCAAGTCACCGACTTCGCATTGGCGGAGGAAATTACGGGCCTGATAATTTCGTACCCCTGTCCAAGGCTCACGGCCTCGCCGGTGCAATTCTTCGAACGAGAATTCGTCGGGTTCGGATTTCATCAACCAATGGCGCATGGGAAGTACGGTGTGAGTTGCCCGTCATATTTCAAGGCAGGGTTGAGGTCTTGCCCTTTGGTCTCCACTCAATCTAATCGGGTTGATGCGTCTGTTGGATTCCCATTGCCACCCCGATTATGCCGTGAAGGCCGGTCGACTGGAGTCTTGGATGGGCGAGGCGCAGGCCGTCGGCGTCGAAGGCGTCGTGGCCATCGGGACCGACTTGCATGATTGGTCCGAATATCGTGATCTGGCGCAGAAGCACCCGCTTTTCTTCCGCCATACGGTGGGCCTCCATCCATGTCATGTGACAGAAGGTTGGGAGGAGACCGTAGCGGCAATCGCACCCTATTTTGCTGATCGGACCACGCCGGCCGCTTTAGGGGAGATCGGGTTGGATTATTTTCGGTTACCCGCCGACGCAGCGGAGGCCGCCCAGCTTAAGCTTTGGCAGCAAGAGGCTTTCCGCCGTCAGCTGATGCTCGCCTATCAGTTCGGCTGTCCCGTCGTGATTCATTCGCGTCATGCTTTTCCCGATTGCGTCCGGCTGATCGACGAAAGCGGCATCGATTGGCGAAAAGTCGTCTTTCATTGTTTCGTCGAAGGGCCGGAGCAGGTTCGCCAAATCAATGTACGCGGCGGCCGGGCTTCGTTCACCGGCATCATTACTTATCCTAAGTCCGTCGAGATTCGGGCCGCACTGCAGGCGCAAGGCTTGGCCCGCCTGATGTTGGAGACTGATGCCCCTTATTTGGCGCCCCATTCTGTCCGTGGAAAGGAAAACGCCCCGGTAAATCTCCCCGAGATTTGCGCCCAAGCGGCGATGCTTCTCGGTTTACCCGCCGATGAGGTGGCCGAGGTTTCCACCCGTAATTCTAGGGTTTTCTTCGGTTTCTGAATTTTGATGCCATATCGTCACTCAGGTGACGCGCTTTTAACACACGTCTGCCTCATGATTGGCATCGATGTCACAAAGGGCGATACTTACCAATAAAGACGAGTTCAAGGCAGTCTTAGGGCCGCTGCATTTAGCGGAGCCTCTGCTTGATACCTTCTTTAAAGTCCGTGCATTCGACGATTTTCTTGCTCGCATCCACGCGGCCGGCCGTCCGGATTTTTTTACTTCGGCCTTAGAGCAATCGGGGGTTTCCAGTTCGTGGAACGATACCTGCCTCGCTCGTATTCCGCGCACGGGGCCATTGGTGGTGACGGCTAATCATCCGCATGGTCTGGCGGATGGATTGGTGGCGATGGATTTTATCCTTCGTGCCCGACCCGACGCATTGGTAGTTGGGAACCGTTGGCTAAGCCAGATCCCGGGGATTCGCCCATGGCTCATTGAGGTCAATCCCTTCAAGACGGGAGAGGAGGACACGGGCAACATGACCGGGGTGCGCCGTATCATGTCTCACCTAAAGGCCGGCGGATGTATCGTCACTTTTCCTGCGGGTGAAGTTTCCAGTCTAAAGTTAAAAGCTCGTCGCGTGGAAGATTCTGTCTGGTCTCCTCAGGTCATTCGCTTGGCCCGTAAGGTCGGCGCTTCCGTTTTGCCGCTACATATCGAGGGCAAGAATTCTGCCTTATTCCAAAGCGCGGGCCTGATTCACCCGCGGATGCGTACCGCGTTGCTCTTACGGGAATTTTTCCGCCATCGCGGCAAGGTCATCCGGCTGCGCGTTGCAAATCCAGTGATGCCAGCTCAGTTGCAGGATCATCCTGATGATGAGGAGGCCACCAGTTTTCTCCGGCTACGTTGTGAATTACTTCCGGCTCGCGATCAGTCTTCCCGCGCCAGCGGTACCAAGTCGACGCCGTTGGTACTGGCGCCCATCATCCCGCCCATAAATCCGACGCTCCTTAGGGCTGAACTGGAGAGTCTTCCGCCTGAGGATCTTTTGCTTACGAGCGGAGATTTCCGGGTTTACCGCTTCTTGGGCGCAGATTTGCCGCATACCTTGCGGGAAATCGGACGACTTCGGGAGACGACTTTCCGGTCGGTTTCAGAAGGGACGGGCTTGGAATGTGACCTCGATGCTTATGATGCATGGTACGATCAGATGATCCTGTGGGATGATAAGACTTCGCAAATCGTCGGGGGTTATCGGTTAGGTCCCACGGACCGGATCTTGCCACTTAAGGGAAAACACGGTCTCTATACCTCGACGCTGTTTGAATTTAAGGGTGATTTTTTCCGACGCATGGATCCCGCCTTGGAGATGGGGCGATCGTTCATTCGGCAGGAATATCAACGTAAGCCTACAAGCTTGCCACTGCTCTGGCGGGGTATCGGTCGTTACGTCGTCCGCTTTCCGAAATATCACCTCTTATTCGGGCCCGTGAGCATCAATCCAGAATACGGCCAGGCCTCCAAGGATCTCATCTTGTCCTATCTTAAGAATAATCGCTCAGCCGATGACCTCGCTCCGTTGGTGCGGGCTAAGAATCCGCCACGGGCGATGAGTCTACGCGACGCTGATTTGGACGTGTTGCAACGTTGCGCTTTCGACCTTGATCACGTTTCCGGGCTGGTCAGCGATCTGGAGCCGGACGCCAAATCGGTTCCCGTCTTACTTAAACATTACCTTAAACTTAACGGACGGCTCATCGCTTTCAATGTCGACGAGACTTTCGGGGGTTGTCTGGATGGTTTGATTGTCGTCGACCTTACCCAGACCGATCGGAAGTTACTTGCTGCTTATATGGGCGAAGAGGGCGTGAAGGGCTTTTTGGACTTCCACGATTTCGAGGATTCGCGTCCTGGGAAATAAAAAAGGACAGACCGGCTGGCCTGTCCTTTTGTTTCGCTGAAATCAGACTCAGGCTTTCGCGAGTGCTTGTTCGAGGTCGGCGATGATGTCTTCGATATCTTCGATCCCCACGGAGAGGCGTACGTAGTCATCGGTGACCCCGGCACTTTGACGCTCTTCCGCCGAGAGTTGGGAGTGCGTGGTCGAAGCCGGATGGATTGCCAGAGAGCGGGCATCGCCGATGTTGGCGACGTGGCTGTGAAGCTGGAGCGAATTGATGAATTTGCTGCCGCCTTCAAAGCCAGACTTCAGTCCGAAGCCGACCAGCGCGCCAAAGCCGTTAGTCAGGTATTTCTTGGCGAGGTCATGATATTTCGAGGACTTTAAACCAGGATAGTTCGTCCACTTTACCTTTGGGTGGGCTTCCAGGTATTGGGCGACTTTCAACGCATTGGCGCAGTGACGTTCCATGCGGAGATGGAGGGTTTCGACGCCCTGCAGAATCAGGAAGGCGTTGAAGGGTGAGATGCAACTGCCGACATCGCGCAGGAATTGCAGACGCATCTTCATGATGAAAGCGATATTGGCACCGCCCGCTGGCGCGAAAGCCTTGAAGGCTTCCCAGTGCGGGAGGCCATGGTAGGACATGTCTGGTTCGGTGAAGCCAGGGAACTTGCCATTGCCCCAGTTAAAATTACCGCCGTCCACGACGACGCCACCGATACTCGTGCCGTGGCCGCCAAGATGCTTGGTCGCCGAGTGGACGACGATATTGGCGCCATGCTCAAAGGGACGATTCAGGTAGGGCGAGAGGGCGGTGTTATCGACAATCAATGGAACGCCGGCTTCATGGGCAATCTTGCCGACTTCGGCGAAGGGAAGGATGTTGAGGCGTGGATTGCCGAGCCCTTCACCGTAAAAAGCCTTGGTGTTGGGGCGAAGTGCCTTGCGGAAGTTCTCAGGATCGTCTCCGTCGACGAAAGATACTTGGATGCCGAGTTTCGGGAGGGTGTAGTGGAAAAGGTTGTACGTTCCGCCGTAAAGTTGCGCGACCGAGACGATGTGGTCGCCGGCGCTGGCGATGTTTAGGATGGAGGCCGTGATGGCGGCTTGGCCCGACGCATGCGCGAGCCCACCCGAACCGCCTTCGAGGGCGGCGATACGCTGCTCGAGGACGTCGGTGGTCGGATTCATAATCCGCGTATAAATATTACCCAGCTCCTTGAGGCCGAAAAGATTGGCCGCATGTTCCGTGTCGCGGAACTGGTAACTGGTGGTCTGGTAGATCGGGACAGCGCGCGAGCCGGTCGTCGGGTCGGGTTTCTGGCCGGCGTGGAGGGATTTGGTTCCGAGTTTCATAAGGTAAGGAGGGTAATATCAGACGATTTTAAGAACAAAACAAGCGATTTAAGGACTATGACAGCACTGTCGGTCGCCTCGCGGGGCGCAGTTACGTCTCGCCCCCGCTGGCTAATTTTCCCTATTTAAAGTCCTCCATGCCCGTCTTTTTGCACGACACGATGAGTCGCGAGCTTCGGCCGCTCCTGACTAAGCCCGACAAGGCCTCTTTCGGGATGTATTGTTGTGGTCCGACTGTCTACGGCCCGGCCCATATCGGCAACTTCCGGACGTTCATCTTGCAGGATGTCCTTCGCCGTACTTTAGAAGCCTCCGGCATCAAGGTTAAGCACGTACGTAATATTACCGATGTGGATGATAAGACGATACGCGGGGCCTTGGCGGCAGGTCAGTCTTTGACAGCCTTCACGCAAGGTTGGACGGATAAGTTTCATGCGGATTGCACGGCGCTCGGTCTTTTGCCTCCGCACATCGAACCCAGCGCTATTGTTCATATCCCACAGCAGGTGACCATGATCGAGGCACTAATCAAGCGCGGGCATGCTTATGTAGCGAAAGATGGTTCGGTTTACTTCAAGGTCTGCTCCTGTTCGGATTACGGTAAATTAAGTCACCTCGATCTTTCGAAGTTACAGACGCAGGATACCAATAGCGCTGGCCAGGCCAACGATGCCGATGAGTATGATCGCGAGTCGGCGAATGATTTCGCTTTGTGGAAGGCTTTTAAGGCTGAAGATGGGGAAAATTTCTGGCCCAGCCCTTGGGGTAAGGGTCGTCCCGGCTGGCATATCGAATGCTCTGCCATGTCCTTGGAACACCTCGGTGCCACTTTTGATCTCCATGGCGGCGGCGTCGACCTCTGCTTCCCTCACCACGAAAACGAAATCGCCCAGACGGAATGCGCCACGGGTATTAAGGGCTTCGCCGACCATTGGTTCCATAGCGCCCACTTGCTCGTCGAGGGCGATAAGATGTCCAAGAGTAAGGGTAACCTCTACACGCTCGAGCAACTAATTCAAAAAGGCTTCACGTCCAATGAGGTGCGTTACGCCTTGATCAGCGGGCATTACCGTACGCCGCTTAACTTCACGCTTCATGGGGTGGAAAATGCCCGGTCAGCAATCGCTAAGCTCGAGCGCTGGGTAGATCGTGTCCTGCAGATTGCGGGCTTCTCGCGGGCTGAGTTTCTCGCCCCCCAAGTACATGAATTGCAGACGACGTGGGGTAGGTTTGCCCCGGCTTGGGAAAATTTAGAGAACGACCTTAATATCCCTGGTTGTTTGGGGCAGATTTTTACCGTCGTCGGAGAACGCGAAGATCCGACGCCGTCTCTGGCACGCCAAGATATCTGCGGCCTGGCCAAGCTTCTACAAGCGCTTGGCTTGGTCCTGTTTGTCGCCAAGGTCGAAGCCGCGATGCCTGCCGAGGTGGCCGAGCTCGGTGCCCGTCGCTGGGCCGCCAAGCAAGCGAAGGATTTCGCCGCCGCCGACCAGCTACGCCAGGAATTATCCGCGTTGGGCTGGACGATGCTCGACCGCAAAGACGGCTACGACCTGAAGAAAGCGTGATAGGGCAGGGGTTTGCCTCCGTCCTTGCCCTCCGCCTCAGGAGTCCCTAGCGAAAGGATAGCTTTTTACGACATGTCCACCCGCCCGACGATGACTCCCCTTGAGGAGATCCGACACTCTGCCGCCCATATGCTGGGTGCGGCCGTTCTCCGCCTCTTTCCGCAGGCGCAGCTGGATATCGGGCCGCCCACCGATAATGGGTTCTATTACGACTTCGACGTGGATCATTTATTTACGGCCGACGACTTGGCGAAAATCGAAGAAGAGATGCGTCGCATCTCAAAGGAGAATCAAAAGTTCGAGCGGTTCGAATGCACCCGCGAGGAAGCGGATAAGCTGCTCCGTGAACGCGGTCAGCACGCCTATAAGCTCGGCCGCCTGGCGGACATTCCGGCCGGCGAGACGATTTCATTTTATAAGAACGGCGAGTTCGTCGACCTCTGTGCGGGTACGCACGTTCGCTATTCGTCCCAGGTAAAGGCTTTCAAGTTACTTAACATCGCCGGCGCCTATCACCGCGGCGACGAAAAGAACAAACAGCTACAACGTATCTACGGCACGGCTTTTGCCACCAAAGATGAGATGGAGCAGCACATGGTGCGCGTCGAAGAAGCCAAGAAGCGCGACCATCGTAAACTCGGCAAGGAACTGAAGCTTTTCCATATCGACGAAAAGGTCGGCCAAGGCCTCGTGCTCTGGGTGCCCAATGGTGCGATCGTCCGCCAGGAGCTGCAGAACTTCATTTCTGAGCAGTTATTCCTGACCGGGTATAAGCAGGTATTTACGCCCCACATCGGCAACCTAGACCTTTATCGGACGTCGGGCCACTTCCCTTATTATAAAGATGCACAATTCCCGCCGTTGGTTGAGCGCGAGGCGATGGAGCTCCTTTCCAAGGAAGGTTGCGCTTGTGGCGAACTGACCAACAAGCTCGAGGACGGTACCGTCCAAGGCTTCTTGCTGAAGCCGATGAATTGCCCGCACCACATCCGGATCTTCGCTTCGCAGCCGCACTCGTATCGCGATCTGCCCGTCCGTCTGGCCGAGTTCGGGACGGTTTATCGTTGGGAGCAGTCGGGCGAGTTGAATGGCATGACCCGCGTCCGTGGTTTCACTCAAGACGATGGTCACTTGTTCTGCACCGAAGATCAGGTCGGCCCGGAAGTGCTGGGCTGTCTGGAACTCGTCAAGGTCGTGCTCAAGACCTTGGGTCTGAATGATTATCGCGTCCGGGTCGGGCTGCGGAATCCTGATTCGAATAAATACACCGGTTCTTCAGAGAATTGGGATAAGGCCGAGGCCGCCTGCCGGGCCGCTGCCGCCACCCTGGGCGTCGCTTTCACCGAAGAGGCCGGAGAGGCCGCTTTCTACGGCCCCAAGATCGATTTCGTCGTCCGCGATGTCATCGGCCGCGAGTGGCAATTAGGCACCGTGCAAGTCGACTTCAATCTGCCCGAACGTTTCGAGCTTTCGTATATCGGTCCAGACAATAAACCGCACCGACCCGTGATGATTCACCGCGCCCCTTTCGGTTCGATGGAACGTTTCGTGGGTATCCTCATCGAGCATTTCGCCGGAGATTTCCCGACCTGGCTTTCCCCTGAACAGGTCCGACTGATTCCTTTGAACGACGATATGAATGCCGATTGCGAAGCGATGGCCGAACAGCTAAAGGCTGCAAAGATTCGTTGTTCCGTCGACGCCTCTTCGGATAAGCTCGGAGCCAAGATTCGTCGCGCCGAGATGTCCAAGGTGCCGCACATGCTCGTCGTCGGGGCGAAGGAGAAGGAAGCCGGCGTGGTGAACGTCCGCTCCCGGGCTGATAAATCTTTCGAGGGTAACCGTACCCTCACCGACTTCATCTCGCTGATCACGGCCGAAGTTGCGGAACGTCGTCTCAAGGCTCACGTTCCCGTCGCGCCAGCCGCTGGTTCGCCTGCCGCACCTGGAGCTTGATAGCGACGACAGGGTGCCTAAGCGGCAACGATATGCTAAGGCAGCGATGAGGTGAGGGAACGACTCTTGCTTCAGGCGGTCGTGTAGGGTTAATTATTATCATGTCTTCTTCACGCGATTCCTCTCGGCGTAATTTTCTTAAGATGGCTGGCTTGGGGGGCTTGGCCCTTGGGTCCGCCGCCACGCCTGCGCTGGGTGCCGCTCCGCGGGAGGCTTCGGCGAATGCCGCCCAATCTCAGGCTAAGAACGTAATCTTCATGGTCGCTGACGGGATGAACATCGCCGCGCTCTCGCTTGCCCACACTTATCTCCAACGAACGGAGAACCGGACGTGTCAATGGATGAAGCTTTACCGTGAGCTACCTATCGTCCGCGCGCTATGTGAAACCCAATCAGCCAGCAGCCTGGTGACAGATTCCGCCGCCGCCGCTTCTTGCTGGGGCATCGGTGAGCGTATTACCAATGGGGTGATCAATATCACGCCCGACGGCCGGAAGCCCGTCACGATGATGCAGAAGATGCGCAAAGCCAAGAAGCGTACTGGGCTGGTCACTACTGCCACGGCGACACATGCCACTCCAGCGGGCTTCGTGGCGACCATTGCTTCTCGTGCTAATCAGGACGAAATCGCTCCGCAGTACCTTGAGCGCGGCGTCGACGTCGTCCTCGGCGGCGGGACGCAGTATTTCAGCGATGCGCTGATGGGGGATTACCGTAAGGCGGGATACGCCATCGCCCTTAATCGCACCGAACTGCTGGCCTATCAGGGGGGTACGCCTTTACTCGGGCTTTTTGATAAGAGTCATATTCCTTTTGAAATCGATCGGCTTAATGATCCAGCCATCGCCGCTCATACGCCGACTCTTTCCGAGATGACCGACGCGGCCCTGCGTTGTCTGCAGGATTCGCCGGACGGTTTCTTCCTGCTGGTGGAAGGGGGGCGCGTCGATCACGCCGCTCATGATAATGACGCGGCGGCGGCGATTCACGATCAAATCGCCTTTGACGCGACCATCACGACCGTCCTGCGATTCATTGAGAAACATCCTGATACTTTGCTGGTGATCACGACCGACCACGGCACTGGCGGATTACAGCTGAACGGCATAGGCTCCGAAGATCTCGTGGGTAAGGGGTCCGCTTACAGCGAAAGTACGCCCGCGTTCATGCGTCTGACCAAGTTTACCATGTCACATGAAATGATGATGCGGCGCCTGAAGGAATTCGGACCCAAAGGCTTGGCCGGGCTCGTGGTGGAAAAGACCGGGCTGGAATTTAAGGCCGCCGATTTGAGTTCGATTAAGGACGTGAAGTCGCTCTTAAGTGTTCTCCCTAAATATATCGGTATCAGTTGGACGAGTCGTAATCACACCAGTGAAATGGTGGAATTCTGCGCCTACGGGCCTGGCTCCGGCCTCTTTACGCCTTACCTCCGCAATGATGAAGTCCATGCAATCTTGCTCAAGGCCATGGGGCTTTCGGCTTAAGACTGGGTATCCGTCCCATAAAAAAGGGCGTCCGATCGGACGCCCTTTTTGTAAACGCGGGATAGTTCTTAAGACTTTTTATACTTAACTCCGCAGCCATACGGCTTGCTCTCCGTCTTAACTGGGCTCTTTCCATCCTTCAGCGCCTTGACGGCTGCCAGGACATAATTGTTCGCTTTGTCTATATTAGCGGAGTTGGTAGAGGCACGACCGTTGTTATCGTCTGCATCGCTGTCGATTGCACCCTTGTAGGCAAGGACGCCCTTGGTATCTATAACAAAGCAGTGAGGAGTTACTTTGGCGTCATAGGCACGTCCGATGCTCTGGGTCTCGTCTTGGATGACGGTGCCAGGGTAGTAGGTCGCGTTCTCGAGATTGTGGCCGCCCGTGTTAATGACCAGCCAGACGATACCTTTACCGATGGCATCTTTTTGGAATTCCTGCATCTTGCCGGTATCGTAGAATTTCTTCACGAATGGGCAGCCTGGGTTATACCATTCAAGTACGACGATTTTTCCGCTGTAATCCGAGAGGCTGACGGTTTTTCCGTCGAGGGTCTTGGCGGTGAAGGCAGGAGCTGGCTGGCCAATTTCAGCTGCGGCAAAAGCGGCGACAGCGGCGAAGCAGGCGAGGAGGGTGGAGACGATACGCATGTGGGTGAGGTTTAGGGTTAGGGGTGAAGTTATAGGGTTGGTTTACATACATTCAACACCGACAGTTGGTTGGAGTTACTTTGGGGCAGGTTTTCGGTCGTTTTTAACCCTGTTTTGACTCATGGGTTGCCAAAATGCATTAAAAGGGGGAATTAACTGACCTGATTATGGCCGATGCTCGCTCTATCGCTCTGGTTTGCGCCACGGAGATTTCTCTCTGGGAGGAGCTCGGCGTACGCGCGATGGCCGTGGCGAAGGCTGAACCCACCTTGGCTCCTTTGCTTAAGCGTTATGTATCAGAGCCGAAGAACTTCGGTGAAGGGATCGTCCGTCGTTTAGCGGAGAGACTGTCGCCCTCCGGTCACGATGTGGCGTTGATCGTCCAAGTGTTATCGGAAGCCGTGGCCGCCGACCCCGAAGTACTGGCTCAGATGCGTGCCGACATTCGGGCGACTTTGGAGCGCGATCCGGCGACCGAACATGCGCTGATTCCTTTTCTCTGGTATAAGGGTTTTCATGCCATCTCTGCCCATCGCTTAGCCCATGTGCTCTGGAAGGCCGGTCGACGGGACCTAGCCATGTATCTGCAATCTTTATCCTCGGAGAACCTCGCGGTCGATATCCACCCCGCCGCACGTTTTGGCGTAGGTATCTTGCTCGACCACGCCACGGGCTTCGTCGCTGGCGAGACCACCGTGGTCGATGACAATGTTTCTTTCCTGCATGAGGTCACCTTAGGCGGCACGGGCAAGGCCCGCGGTGATCGTCACCCTAAGATTCGCTCCGGCGTCTTGGTGGGTGCCGGTGCTAAGATCCTCGGTAATATCACCATCGGCGTAGGCGCCAAGATCGGCGCTGGTTCCGTGGTGCTCAAGGATGTCGCGGCGCACACGAGCGTCGCTGGCGTGCCAGCGGTGATGATCGGCCGGACTAATGTCGATGCGCCCGCGCTCGATATGGATCATTCACTCTAAGTCATGCCCCATTCTTTTAAGTCGCAAGAACGTCCGGGCGACGCTCGCGTCTTAGATTGCCTTTATCGCGTCGGAGCTTTCGTCAATGCGACCGAAGATCCGCGGGAGGCGCTCGATTTCATCTTAGCCGAAATCGTCCAGACCTTGGGGGCTTCCAGCGCTTCCATCGCGCTGGTGGAACCGGCCACCGGCTCATTGCGTATCGAGGTCAGTAATGGTCTCGATGCCGAGTCCGCTAAGCAGATTATCCATCAGGGGCAGGGCATCACGGGTTGGGTCGCTCTTTATGCGAAGCCGCAACGCATCCCTGATGTCTCCAAGGATCAGCGTTACGTCGAACTCCGCCAAGGCATCCGCTCCGAACTCGCCGTCCCGATGGAACTCATGGGGAATGTGATCGGGGTCGTGAATTGCGATTCTGACCGGTTGGATGCTTTCACGGAGCAAGATGTCGCGTTCTTATCTTTATTAACCAACGAGGCCTCTAAGGCCGTCGGTCGCATCTGGCTGCTCCGGCAGTTGCGCTCGAAAGCCGCGCAGCTCGAGGCCCTGGTGGGTGCCGCGCAAGGTCTGGCCCGTGAGCGCGATGAGCCAGGAATCTCCTTGGATCTGGCCCGGCACACGCGGGCGCTCCTGGGTGCCCGGGCTTGTGCATATTTTAAATTAGAAGGCCGGGATCTAATCCTGACGAGCCTCGATGGCGATTGTTCCGGCAGCGTCTTCATCCCGAAACTATCGGTTGACGTGACTTCCCTGGGGACGGTCGCCACGCGTCGCCGTACCTTGGTGGTACCGATCGCGGGCAAGACGGAAGAAAACCTTTTTTCCAAGCTGATCGACCCGGTCGCAAGTTCTTCGCTTCTGGCGGTGCCCGTCCGCTACGAGGATGACACCTTCGGCGTCCTGGTCTGCGTGGCGATGGGCGCTTACCGCTTTTCGGATGACGACAAACATCTCGTCACGGCCTTGTCTTCTTTCGGAGCCTCTTCGATTCAGAATGCCCGGCTTTACGCTAAGGTTTTTGCGGTGGAAGAGGGGTTGCGGCGCAGCGAACGTCTAACTGCCCTCGGCATGCTTTCGGCGGAAGTCGCCCATGAGATCCGTAATCCTCTCACGGTGATGAAACTTCTTTCGGATACGCTCGCGCAAGGGATGGGTGCGAATGATCCGCGACTTGAAGATCTCGGCGTGATGCGTGAGAAAATCTCCCACATGGAAGGCGTCGTCTCCCGTGTCTTGGGTATGAGTAAGGCGCAATCAGGAGCTTTTAAGCCGATTAATCTCCGTGAGTCGGCGGATAAGGCGATGGTGCTCCTGCGACTTAAATTACAACAGCTCGGCGTGAAGTTCGCCGTCGAAAGTGAACCGAAGATTCCGTTGGTCGAAGGCAATCCTGGTCAGATCCAACAAGTCTTTCTCAACTTGATGTTGAATGCCGTGCAAGCCATGTCCACCGGAGGAAATTTAGTCGTTAAGGTGGGCGTAGAGCCTGGTCCGCAAGGGGAGGTCGTGGTCATCCGCATTGCCGATACGGGCACCGGTATCGCGCCGGAGATTTTACCGAAGATTTTCGAATCCTTCTTCACGTCGCGCGAAGATGGCACCGGTCTGGGTCTCGCCATCGTCAAACGGATTATGCGCGATCACCGCGGTGACATCATCGTCGAGTCGACGGGCTCGGCCGGTACGGTATTCAAGCTTTGGATGCCCGCCGCGAAGTAAGCCAATTTTGGAAGACTTTCCATAATACGGGTAGGAAAGAAACGGCGATGACAGTGCCGGTCACGACTCCAAGATTTTTGGCTAATTTCGTCCCACCAATCAGATGGCCAAGGACGACTAAAGAGACGATCCAGAGAATCGCGCCGAAGATGTTCCAGTAAAGGAAGCGGGCGGCGGGCATGCGTCCCATTCCGGCGACGAACGGCACGAAGGTCCGGACGATCGGGATGAAGCGCGCCATGACCAATGACACTGCGCCTTTATCAGCATAATAGTCGCGGGCGACCTCAAGGTAGCGTTTCTTATAAAGCCAACCATCTGACCACTTTTCGACCCGTTTGCCGAATTTCAGCCCAAGCCATCGCCCTAGTTGATTGCCAATGATGGCGGCGGCTATGAGCCAAAAACAGAGAGCCCAGGGGTTTAATAGGGCAGGGCGTGCGCCGTTCGCGGTCGTGAGTACGCCGGCCACGACAATCATAGAGTCACCGGGAAGGAAGAAGCCGAAGAGTAATCCAGTCTCGGCGAAGACAATCAAGGTCATGACAGCAATGCCACCTAATTTGATCATCGCCTCGACGTCTGACATCGAACGTAGGGCTACCATGAGATCTGTGAACCAAGTTTCCATGGGGCATATGAGTACCGTGGGACGAGAATGGCAATCACCTTGAAAGTGGTCCAAATAATCTGCAGGGTAGGGCCGTCGCATGTCGCCTGAATCCGAATCTGCCGCCATCAACCTCCGCCGTTCCGCCTTACAGCACGGTTTGGCGGGCGAGGCCTCTTTGGCTGATGAATTTCTGCCCCGCGCCAAAGCCTTTTTGTTGGAGTCTCGCGACATTCAATTGGCTGCTCATCGGGCAGGCGCACCCGGCGGCGAAGTCGCCCGATTACGCTCAGATGCGATTGATATCATTTTCGACGCACTTTTCCTAAGGGCCGGTCCGTCGGCGTCGCAGATTTCCCTGGTGGCCACCGGTGGCTATGGGCGGGCTGAGCTTTGTCCCTTAAGTGATATCGATCTCTTGGTTTTGGTGACCGCCCATTCGCCCGAAATCAAAACCTTGGTCGAAGCGATCTTATATCCTTTATGGGATCTGGGGCTTAAGGTTGGTCAATCCGTCCGGACGGTCACGGAGGCGACCAGTTTTGCCCTCGACGATCTACATATGCGGGTCGCGCTTCTAGAGACGCGCCTGCTATGCGGGAACCCTAAGTTGTTTGATGCACTAGAAGCCAAGTTATCATTGATGCTGAGTGGACAATCTTGGCAGCCTTTCGCAAAGTTGATCGTCGAATCCCAACGTCGTCGTCGGGAAAAGACGGGAGGGAGCGCTTATCTCCAAGAGCCAGATTTGAAAGTAGGCGTCGGGGCCCTTCGCGATGTCCAGGGTTGCGTTTGGTTGGCCCGCATTGCTCGAGGTGTCTCGGGTCCAGCTGGTCTCGCCTCGACCGGCTTTTTGCCCGCTGGTGATTTTCAGAAATTCCTCGAAGCACGTGCCTGCCTGCTCCGCCTGCGCTGTGAACTCCACTTCCAGGTCACGCGCCCCACGGAGCACTTGTCCCTTGAGCGCCAAGATACCTTATCAGCCGCTTTGGGGTATCAAGGAAGCCTGACGGAGCGTATCGGTTCCATGATGCGCGAATACTTCGATGCTGCGGACCACGTCCGTCGGTGCGTTGAAATCATCGAAGGCACGGTGATGGGCGAACCTGAGCCAGTGGGCTGGGGTGAGCCTTTGACTTTGGATGGTTTTACGATTGTTCCGGGCGGAACGGCGTCGGCGCAGCATCGGCTTATTTTTGAAGAAGATCCTGGTCGATTAGTAAGATTGTTCCGCCTTTGCCAAATCCACGAAGCCCGGCCAGGACGAACCTTATCTCTTTTGGTTCGCGAGCGCGCCCACCTGCTTACCCCGCAGATCGCCCTTGCTGAGGCCTCTGCCAGTTCCTTCCGCGCCATGCTTACTGCCGGTGGGCATGTCCACGGCGCGATCAACGCCTTGCGGGAACATGATCTGTTATACCGCATTATTCCCGAATTCGCCGGCTTGCACTGCTTGGTTCAATTCGAATTCTATCACCGCTGGACCGCCGATGTCCATACGTTGCGATGCCTTTGGGAGCTTGATCAGATTTACGCCGGCAAATCTGAGATCGACCAAAAATACCGTGAAGTCGTCTTGGGTTCCGAATCTCCCTCGCTGCTTTATGCGATTCTCTTTCTGCACGACATCGCGAAGTCGGGCGGAATCGAAGGCCACGCCGAAAGAGGTGTGCCCATCGCCGATGTCATCTTGGAGCGACTGGGTTTTGATGCCCGTGAACGTCTTATTGCCAGCGGCGTTATCCGGCACCACTTGGTGATGGGGCTCTACTGGCAACGACATGACGTCGATGACCCCGTCAATATCGAGCGTTTCGCCCGTTTAATGGGCGATGAACAAGTTTTACGAAGCCTCCATGTGCATACACGTTGTGATGCCCGAGCGACCTCGCCGGATTTGTGGACAGATTTCAAAGACGGCCAACATTGGACTCTCTATCGGCGCACCTTAGCGAAGTTGGCGGGCGAAGATGAACTCAGCGCCGCCGCCATTACCGCTGAGCTCAGGGCGGCGACCGCTAAGATCTTGGGCCATCGTTTACCCATTGATGAAATCGAAGCGCATTTCACCGAAATGCCCAAGGGCTATTTCCTGCACGCCTCGCCCGAGGATGCCGCCCACCATTTATTGATGATTCACCAGCTGATTGCTTCGGTGTCCGAGGCGGATGGCGAAATCTCCCTTCGTCCGATCGTCGAATGGTTCGATGATGTGGGATCTTCCCAGCCTTCGGTGACGGTCGTGACGTGGGATCGCGCCGGTCTGTTCAGTCGTATGGCCGGTGCTTTCGCGGTGGCGGGTATTAATATTATTTCATGCCGGGCGTTTTCCCGGACGGACGACGTGGCCATCGACTTCTTCAAGGTCGTCTTGCCTCCCGGCAAGGAGCTGGCGGCGCAGCAACGTTTTACCGAAGCGCTTGCCAAATCGTTGGTTGAAGGTTCCGATTTACTGGACGACGTCGCCCAGGAAGAAGCCCATGTACTGCTGACTGCGCCACGTCGTAAGGCATACGTGCCTTTGGCGGCTAAGGTGGAAGTCTATTTCGAGGAAGACCTCGACCGTACCGTGATCGAGTTGCAGTGCAACGACCGCTTGGGACTGCTTTTCCGGGTCGGGCGCACCATCCGCGAGGCTGGTTATGCGATCACTTTCGCCAATGTCGCGACCGAACAAGGTTTTGCCATCGATACTTTCTACCTTACCCCGGAGCGTGGCCTAGTTACCGACCCGCATCCGCTCGAGGCTTTGGCTGGGGCGTTGCGGGAGGTGGTGTCATGACGTGTTCTGTCCCTTGCATCTCCGGAGAAAGTGGCTTAACTTTACGACGTTTCCCATGCGTACCCTGCCTATCCCTCTTAAGGCCCTTGCCCTTCTGGGTCTATCGATCGCTCAACTCTTCGCTGCTGACTCCAAACCTATGACGACACCTCCTAAACTTGAAAAGGCCATGTTCGGCGCCGGTTGCTTCTGGGGGGTCGAATATCAATATGCGAAGATTCCGGGCGTACTTGAGGCCTTCAGTGGTTACGCGGGCGGTAATATCGAAAACCCGACCTACGAAGATGTCTGTAGCCATACCTCGGGACATGCCGAGGTGATTCAAGTCACGTTTGACCCCGCTAAGATCAGCTACCGCAAGTTGGTCGAATATTTCTTCATCATGCATGACCCCACTCAGGTCAATCGCCAGGGGCCAGATGTCGGGGACCAATACCGTTCCGTGATTTTCACCTATTCGCCTGAGCAGAAGAAGGTCGCCGACGAAATCAAAGCCACCCTCACGGCGGCCAAGACTTTCGCCAAACCCATCGCGACCAAAATTGAAGTGGCGCCTACTTTCTGGAAAGCCGAAGCCTACCATCAAAAGCATTACGCCCTGCGCGGTAGTCGCCCCTATTGCCATCTCGTGCCTTTCGCCGAGGAGAAGTAAATTTCGTGGCCGAACGGCGATCAGGATCCAAGGGGGCGCTTCCTGGTTTTGAGCCGGAGGCAGACGAAGCTTTGCCTCCGCGTCGTAGACCTTTGGCTGCCCGCATGCGTCCAAACTGCCTCGCCGAAGTCGTAGGGCACAAGGGCTTGCTCGGTAGCGAGGCTTTACTGCCTCGCCTGATTAAAGCCGACAATTTTGGTTCGCTGATATTTTACGGTCCACCCGGCTGTGGTAAGACCACGCTGGCGGAAGTCATCGCCGCCGAGACGCAATCCCAGGTGGTCAGGGTGAACGCAGTCCTTTCCGGGGCCGCGGAATTGCGTGAGATTCTTTCGGAGGCCCGTCGACATCCTGAGCGCAAGACCGTCTTGGTGGTCGACGAGATTCATCGCTTCAACAAAGCCCAACAGGATCTCCTCCTGCCCGATGTCGAATCTGGCGTGGTTCGCCTCATCGGATGCACCACCCATAATCCTGGGCTTTATGTCGTCCCAGCGTTGTTGAGTCGCAGTCACCTTTTTCGCCTCGACCCGCTTTCGGTATCTGAAATTGGGGCCTTCCTTGGGCGCGCTTTGACGGAGACGGTAAACGGATTAGGCGCTTTGGGTATCAAGGCCTCCGATAAGGTGCTCTTGCAAGTGGCTGAAATGGCTTCGGGCGATCTTCGGCGGGCGCTGAACTGTTTGGAGACGCTGGTGTTGTCCGCTCCCGCCTTAGGCACGGTGACTGATGAAGCGGTCGAATCATTCGCGCGCGAACGTCGTATCCGTTATGACGATGGCGGCGATGATCATTACGATACGGCTTCGGCTTTCATCAAATCTCTCCGCGGGGGCGACCCCGATGCGGCTTTATATTGGTTGGCGTTGATGCTCGAGGGCGGCGAAGAGCCCCGGTTTATCGCCCGTCGTCTGGTGATCTGTGCGTCGGAAGATATCGGTCTCGCGGATTCCCGCGCCTTGGGCGTGGCCGTGGCTGCCTTCCAAGCTTGCGAGATGGTGGGTGCTCCCGAATGCGAATACGCACTTGCCCATGCGGCACTCTTTTTGGCGCTTTCGCCTAAGAGCAATAGTGCGACGACCGGTATCGCCGCCGCTAAAGAGGCCGTTCGTACCCAGCCTCGTCAGGAAGTGCCTTTGCACCTGAAGGATTCTCATACACAAGTCGCCCGGCGCTTGGGGCAGGGGGGTACTTATCGTTATAGTCACGACTATGCCGAGGGCATCAGCGGACAGGATTACCTTTCCAAGCCGTTGGCCCTTTATCAACCCGGCGATGCGGGGGCCGAAGCCCAGATTGCCGAACGTCTGGTCCGTTGGCGGGCCCTCAAGGCCTCGATCCGCCAGAGGGAAGGGCAGCCGTGAGCAAGCTCGCACCCCGTTTGCCTTGGTTTGGCTCAGGTAAGTTCCCCCTCTATCTCGCACCGATGGCGCGGCATACCGATGTGGCGTTTCGCCAGCTTTGTAAGGAGCAAGGGGCCGACGTGATGGTGACTGAGTTCGTCCAATCGGAGGCGCTCATCCGAGATAATGCTAAAGCTTGGGAGATGGTTGATTTTACCGAAACCCAACGGCCGATGGGGGTACAAATCTTCGGAGCGACGCCGGCTTCCATGGCCAAGGCGGCCCGGCTGGTCTGCGACCGGATGAAGCCAGATTTCCTCGATCTGAACTTTGGCTGTCCCGCCCATAAGGTCATCGAACAAAATGCGGGCTCAGGGCTTTTACGCTGCCCGCCGTTGCTCTACGATTTAGTAAAAGCGGTCAAAGATTCGATTCCAGATGTGCCGCTTACCGCCAAGATGCGGATTGGTTGGGATTATTCGACCATCGTCGCCGTCGAAGTAGCCGGCCGCTTGGAGGAGCTGGGCGTCGAGGCGATCGCGGTCCACGGCCGGACCAAGGAGCAGGGGTATTCCGGGGCAGCCCATTGGGGTTGGATCGCGCAGGTCGCCGCGGCCGTAAACATTCCCGTGATCGGCAACGGGGATATTAAAGACGGCGTTTCGGCGCTTCTTCGCCAGAGCGAGACGGGTGTGTCCGGCTTGATGATCGGACGAGCCGCCTTAGGTAATCCTTGGATTTTCGGGCAAATCAAAGCCGCCCTCGCCGGTTCGGTCGACGACTTGCCCGTGATCGGTACCGCCCAGCGCTGGGATTGTATGCTCCGCTTGGCGGAACTGACCATCGACGTGCACGCCTCGCGACTCGGCTCGCGCGATGTGCGATGGATGCTCGATCGGTTGCATCCTTTGACGCATGGCCTGCCTGGTTCGCGTAAATTACGGGATCAACTTCGCCACTGTTTAACGCTTGACGACTTACGCCGCCTTCGGGACGCGCATCTTTCTGCATCCATTGCATGAAGGAATCACCCTATCCATAGGGCATCGGTAATTGTGTGACAGCTGTGCAACAAAAACCTCAGTTTCTTATCTACAGGCTAAGTGTTAATAACCTGTGCAGGGCTTGAACTTGTGCGGGTCCGGCGCGCCTTCATCAATGGGGTCAGATTTGTCTCCCCACAGATCGAAAAAAGCCGTCGGCGACGGTCATTTATTTTAAACACTAAAACGAACTACCTAACTTTATTAATAACAACGATTTACAGATCGATTTTACCTGGCGCTTTGGCCGGCCCGAGACCTGTAGTTTCGACCTTTCCCCCTCTTTAACTTCCCTTTTACGAAATTAAACCACTTTCAGGCTTCCAAATCGCCTGTGAACAACCTTCCTCAACCTTCCCCCTTTCCTATGGCCAGCCCTGACAGTCATCTTTCCCTTTGGGAGACCGCTAAATCCGAACTTCGTAACACTTTTTCCCGTGCCGACTTCGATACGTGGATTTCTACCTTACAGCCGCTCGAGATCGCCGAAGGCAATGTGCTGGTGCTCGAAGCTCCTTCCGTCCTCACGGAGGCTTGGGTGAATAGCAACTACGGCGAAGTGCTCCGTCGTCAGCTGACGCTCGTCGCCGGCCGTAACATGGACTACCGCTTGACGGCATCGATTGATGCTTCGCGTCAACTACCGTCGTTGGCCGCTCCGGTTACTCGGGCTTCGCGCCAAACTTCGGTTTCTCCACCCCCCGCCATCAAGGCCAATAATACTTTCGAGAATTTCATCGTTGGTCCGGAAAATGAAATGGCCCATGGCGCTTCGCTCGCGGTCGCCAAAGAGCCTGGTCACTATTACAACCCACTGTTCATCCATGGTCCGACCGGTCTGGGTAAGACGCATCTAATGCATGCGATTGCGCATTCAGTCTATGCTGCCAATCCGCAGGCCCGCATCGCTTATATTTCTTCCGAAACTTTTACCAACGATTTCATCACGGCCTTACAGTCCGGCAGCGTGGCTCCGTTCCGCCGACGTTACCGCGAATTGGATTTGCTGCTCATCGACGACATTCATTTCCTCGCTGGCAAGGAGTCGACGCAGGACGAATTTTTCCACACTTTCAACGAGCTGCATAACAACCATAAGCAGGTAGTACTCACGAGCGATCGCCCCGCTTCGGAAATCGCCAAACTCCAGGAACGTCTGGTTTCTCGTTTCCAGTGGGGCATGGTGGCTTCGATCCAGGCCCCTGGCCTCGAAACTCGTATCGCCATCCTGCGCAAGAAAGCCGCCGCCCGTGGCCTCGAGCTTCAGCCTGAAATCGCTGAGTTTATTGCTTCCCGCGTTTCCCGGAACGTCCGTAATCTCGAAGGTGCCGTCACGCGTATCGTCGGTCTGATGGGCATGACCCGTAAGCCGCTCGAAATCGCCCAAGTCGAAAAGTTACTGCACGATATTCTGGTCGAAGAAGCCAGCCATACGCTTACCGCCGAAGTGATCCAACGGAAGGTCGCTGAGCACTACCGCATCCAGATGTCGGATATGACTTCGAAGCGCCGGATGCAGAACATCGCTTTTCCACGTCAGGTCGCCATGTACCTCTCGACGCAGCTAACGGGGATGTCCCTCGTATCAATCGGCCAAGTTTTCGGTGGTCGCGACCACGGTACCGTCATTCACGCCCGTAAGACGGTGGTGAATCAGATGGAAGTCGACGCCAACGTCCGCCGCACGGTCGAGTATCTGCGCGCTCAGTTGTCGATGAATCGCTAAGCCGTCTTTCATGACCGAAAAAAGCCCGATGTTCTATCGGGCTTTTTTGTATTCAGGCCCGCTGGGGTCAGAGCATCCGTAAGGTCAGCGGAAACCGGTAGATTTTTCCTTCGGTGGCCTTCACCAGGCCGATGATGGTCAGTATGACAGAGCCAATGCCGATGATGATGAGGAGCGGGACTCCGATGCAGAGGAAGCATAGCGGTATGCAGATAAGAGCGTAGATCAGGATGCTCAGCTGGAAATTCAGCAGTTCACGGCCTTGAGCATCAATAAAGGCGCTTTCGTCTTTCTTTACCAACCAGACGATCAGCGGTCCGATGAGCGAGAAGCCGCACAAGCTCAGCGCATGCATGATGATTCCAAGGTTCTTCTCGTCCTGGGTGGGGATGAGGTCGGCGGGCAGAGATGGGGCTTCCATGGGTCTTTTAAAGTTACAAGGCGACGGTTGGGCGAGTCTTTCAGGCAAACGTGAGCATGGACTTGCTTCCATCGGGAGGTCGGTCTTGATAAAGACGTTCCTTCCAATTCTTTCCCAGGGGAGTCCGCGACCGGACTGAGATGAGGCTTGGCCTCGAACCCTCGTACCTGATGCGCATACGCGCCGTAGGAAGCGGATCGTTCAGTCATAACATCCCCGTTTCCGCGAACCTTACAGGTCCGTGCGGACAGCCTTTCCGCCAGCTCTCCGGCCCTCTTTTCCTCCTAACCTCTATTAATTCCATGGTCTCCGATAACAAACCTTCCACTTTCCCGAACTCGACGCGTATTTACGTGCCGGGCTCCCGGCCCGATCTCCTGGTGCCCATGCGCGAGGTGAAGCTCGCCGATACTTCCCGTCCCGGAGGCGCATCGACTCCGAACGAGTCCGTCCGGATCTACGATACTTCCGGCCCTTGGGGCGACCCCGCCTTCCATGGCGATGTCGAGTTGGGGCTTCCGGGTATCCGGACGCCTTGGGTCCTCGAACGTGGCGATGTCGAAGTCGTCGCGGGTCGCGAATTGAAGCCTGAAGACGATGGCTACTTATCTTGGAAACATGCCGAGACAGCTCAGCGTGCCACTTCCCGCAGCCGTTTGGTGCAATTCGCCCGCGGCGATCGGAAGATTTATAAGGCCAAGCCCGGTGAACGTCCGACCCAGCTGGCCTATGCCAAGAAGGGCATCATCACCCCGGAGATGGAATATATCGCGATCCGAGAAAATCTCCGCCTGCAGGCCGCCCGTACCGATATCGCGCCTCGTCGTCATGACCTCAATTTTCAGCATGCGGGCCAGTCTTTCGGGGCGGCTCTGCCTAAGGAAATCACTCCTGAATTCGTCCGCGAAGAGGTCGCCCGCGGCCGCGCCATCATTCCGGCCAACATCAATCATCCGGAATTGGAGCCGATGATCATCGGACGAAATTTCCTCGTGAAGATTAATACGAACATCGGTAATTCCGCCGTGGCTTCTTCCATCGAGGAAGAGGTCGAGAAGATGCGTTGGTCGATCAAGTGGGGGGGCGATACGCTGATGGATCTTTCGACGGGTAAGAACATCCACCAGACCCGCGAATGGATCTTGCGCAATTGTCCCGTCCCAGTGGGAACGGTGCCGATTTATCAGGCGCTCGAAAAAGTCAATGGACGCGCTGAAGATCTGACCTGGGAAATTTTCCGCGATACGCTCATCGAGCAGGCCGAGCAGGGCGTCGATTATTTCACGATTCACGCCGGCGTCCGGCTCGCTTTCATCCCGATGACTGCACGGCGCGTCACGGGGATTGTATCCCGGGGCGGCTCGATCTTGGCTAAGTGGTGCCTTTCGCATCATAAGGAGAATTTCCTCTATACCCATTGGGATGACATCTGTGACATCATGGCGGCCTATGACGTTAGCTTCTCCATCGGCGACGGGCTTCGTCCCGGTTCCATCGCGGACGCCAATGACGAAGCTCAGTTTGCCGAGCTGAAGACCCAAGGGGATCTGACGAAGCGTGCCTGGGAACGCGGCGTCCAAGTCATGTGCGAAGGCCCCGGCCACGTGCCGATGCATATGATTAAGGAGAATATGGATAAGCAGCTGGAGTGGTGCCATGAGGCGCCGTTCTATACGCTCGGTCCACTCACAACCGACGTCGCTCCTGGCT